>Ga0164243_10000359_pt1 | contig 91482 bp, 76 predicted proteins | sample OricompcompostOP_FD_108781 | JGI IMG/M metagenome (GOLD analysis project Ga0164243, IMG submission 108781) | Organic Plus compost microbial communities from Emeryville, California, USA - Original compost - Organic plus compost (OP) | ecosystem: Engineered > Solid waste > Mixed feedstock >... | reverse complement strand
CCGACAGAAGGCGTGGACGGCAGTGACGATTCTCACCCTCGCCCTCGGGATCGGAGCGACCACCGCGGTGTTCAGCGTGGTGAGCGCGCTGCTGCTGCATCCGGTCACCTATCCCCATGCCGATCGAGTCGTTTCGATCAACCATCAACCGACGGACGGCGCGAGCGCCGGCGTCAAGCTCCAGATCGCGCCGTCGGCCGACGTCGTGCGCGAATGGCGGAAGTACAGCCGGAGCTTCGAGTCAATCGAACCGAGCTACCCCTTCGATCGCCATCGCATTCGCATCGGTTCCATGGATCCGCAATTCGCCATGACGATGTCCGTGCTGCCGAGCTTCGCGGACTTCGCGGGCGAGAGGCCGCTGCTCGGCCGCATGTTCACCGACGCGGACATTCGATCGCGTTCGCGCGCGGCGGTCGTCACCGAAACGTTCTGGCGCAATCACCTCGATGCGCGCGAGAGCGCCATCGGCGAACGAGTCGCGGTCGACGACACCAGCTACACCATCGTTGGGGTGATGCCGGATCGGTTCAAGTTTGGCCGGACGACCGCACGCGAGGTTGCTCTCGTGCTTCCGCTCGATCTCGCGCGCGTTGACCGTCCAGTTTCCGTGATCGCGCGGCTCCGTCCGGGCGTCACTTCGGCGTCGGCGGGCCGAGAGCTCGACTCGGTTTTCGCGCGCACCGCGGGCTTCACCAACGGGACGATCCCGCTCACCGCGATCGTGCAGCCCGTCGGCCAGCGACTCGACTATCGCGACGCGCTGCTCACGCTCGCGGGCGCCGTCCTGCTCGTGCTGCTCGTCGCGTGCGCGAACGTCGCGCATCTGCTCGTCGCGCGCGCCGCGACACGGGAACGCGAACTCTCGATCCGCTCGGCGCTCGGCGCCGGTCGCGGGCGACTCGGCCGACAGCTGGTGACGGAGAGCATCGTGCTCACCGTCGTCGCGGGGCTCTGCGGCGTCCTTCTCGGCTGGGGGATGCTCCGGGTCTTCGTCGCGCTTCGTCCGCCGACGATGGATTCGCTGCGGGTCGCGCATCTCGATGGGACGACGCTGCTGCTCGCGACGAGCATCGCCATCGCGAGCGGCGTGCTCTTCGGACTCCTGTCGATAGCGCAGGGACGCCGCAGGACGAACTCCGACCTCCTGCGCTCGAGTGGGGCATCGGCCGGCGCGCACCGCGCACGCGTACGCGGCCGGTCGTTGCTGGTCGTCAGCGAGATGGCGCTGTCGACGGCCCTGCTGGTCGGCGCCATGCTCCTCGTCCGCAGCGTCGTCGCATTGGAGAACGCTCAACTGGGCTTCGAGCCGCGCGGGCTCTACTTCTTCACCATCCCGTTCGACGCGACGCGGTATCCGAGCGAGGCGTCACGCGCGCCCGTGGCAAGGGCGTTCGCGGATCGGTTGCGGGCGATGCCGCACGTCGGGTCCGTCGCTCTGGCCGATGTCGAACCCGGAGGGCGTTCGTACACGATCGGCCGGCTCGAGGTCGAAGGCGAGGCGCCGCCGTCGAGGGAGACCGCGATGCCCATCGAGGTCAACGCGGTGCAGCGCGGCTACTTCGCGACGATGGGGATCCGCTTCGCGCAGGGCGGCGTCTTCGCCGATACCAGTGCGACGAATCGCGACGTCATCGTCAACGAGTCGTTCGCGAAGGCGCACTGGCCAGCCGAGAGCGCGCTGGGCAAGCGCGTCAGGATCACGGAATCCGGAACCGCTGTCCCCGATACCGCGACGTGGCTGCGCATCGTCGGCGTCATACGCGACGCACAGACGAGCGGCGCCGCGCGGGAGTCGACCGGTCCGATCCTCATTCGCCCGATGTCAGCGCCGACTTCCTATCCGAAGGTGCTGGTGCGAACGACCGGCGGCGCATCGAGTCTCGCCGGCGCTCGGCGGTTCCTCGTCGAGATGGGCGTGTCCGATCACGAGGCGACGATGATCAGCGTCGAGGAGGCGATGGCCCAGACGATCCAGACGCCGCGTTACACGATGCTGCTGCTCACGATCTTCACGGTCATCGCGGTGTGTCTGACGGCGGTCGGTCTCTATGGCGTGATGGCGCACGCGGTGGCGGCGGAGACGCGCGAGATCGGCATTCGGGTCGCGCTCGGAGCGTCGGGGGCGCGAATCGGGCGCCGTGTCATTGCTCGCGGCGCGCTGCTCGCGGTCGCGGGAGGCGTCGTCGGGCTCGTCGCAGCCGCGTGGGGAACACGGTTACTCGAGAGCCAGCTCTACGGGGTCACGCGCCTCGACGCGACGTCGTACGCCGCCGGGGCGATCGTCCTGCTCGCGACCGCACTGACCGCCTGCGTCGTCCCGACGCGTCGCGCGCTCGCCGTCGATCCGATGACGGCGATTCGCGCTGATTGATCAGTGCTCCAAAGATCCACCGCAGAGGCGCGGAGACGCAGAGACACGCAGAGATGGAAAGGGCTTTGAACATTTCCTCTGAGTTTTTCTCTGCAATTCTTTTCAGCCCTTTGCAGTTCCTTCAATTCTTTGCGATTCTTTCTTTGCAGATTCTTTCTTTGCAGTTCTCTGCGCTTCTCTGCGTCTCCGGGCCTCTGCGGTGAAGCTTCTTGAAGAGCTCAGCCCTCATGCGCTGACAGCGTCAACGTCCGGCTCCGCTTCTCCTCGGCGACGCGACGCACGAACTCGTCCAGCGGAATCGAATTCGGCTTCTGTTCCTTCCCGGCGCCGCGAACGTTCACCGCGACCGTCCCCTGCTCCGCCTCGCGCTTTCCGACGACGAGCATGTACGGCACCTTCATCCGCGCGCCCTCGGCGATGCGGTACTTGAGCGTCTCCGACCGCGCGTCCAGCTCCACGCGTAGCCCCGCGTCGTGCAGCGCCTTCGTCACACGCTCGGCATACTCGCGATAGTCGTCGGTGATCGGCAACACCCGCACCTGCTCCGGCGCCAGCCAGAGCGGGAACGCGCCCGCGAAGTGCTCGATGAGGATCGCGATGAACCGCTCGAGCGAGCCGCTCACCGCGCGGTGAATGATCACCGGTCGATGCGCGGCGTTGTCCTCGCCGACGTACGTCAGATCGAAGCGCTCCGGGTTGCTGTAGTCGAGCTGAATGGTGCCAAGCTGCCACGGCCGGCCGATCGAATCGAGGACGTCGAAGTCGATCTTGGGACCGTAAAACGCGCCGTCGCCTTCCTTGAGCTCGTACTCGTAACCGGTCGCCTCGAGTGCGGCCTGCAACGATGATTCCGCGGCATCCCACATCTCGTCCGATCCGATCCGCACCTCGGGACGCGTCGCGAACTTGAGCTTCGCCGTCAACCCGAACGACTCGTAGTACTCGAGGATGAACTTCGTGAGGAACGCGACCTCGTCCTTGATCTGATCCTGCCGCAGGAACACGTGGCAGTCGTCCTGCTGGAACTGCCGCACGCGCGTGAGCCCGGAGAGCGCGCCCGTGATCTCGTTGCGATGCAGCACGTCGAACGTGACGTAGCGCAGCGGCAGCTCGCGATACGAGTGCTTCTTCGATTGATACAGCAGGTAGTGCGACGGGCAGTTCATCGGCTTGAGCGAGAAGTCGTGCTCCTGCGTCTCGTTGTCGAGGACGAGGAACATGTTCTCCCTGTACTTGCCCCAGTGCCCGGAGATCTCCCACAGCGCCTTGTTGTAGAGCAGCGGCGTCTTGATCTCGTGGAAATCGTCGCGCTGGCGCTCGCGGATGTAGTCGTTGAGCGCGTTGTAGATCGCCGTTCCCCGCTCGGTCCAGAACACGGCGCCCGGCGAGAACTGGTGCATCAGGAACAGGTCGAGCTGCCGGCCGAGCACGCGGTGGTCGCGCTTCCTGGCTTCCTCGATGCGAGTGAGGTATGCCTCGAGGTCTTCCTTCTTGAAGAACGCCGTGCCGTAAATGCGCTGCAGCATCTGACGCTTGGAGTCGCCGCGCCAGTAGGCGCCCGCGGTGTGCGTCAGCTTGAAGTGCTTGAGCCGCGACGTATCGGGCACGTGCGGGCCGCGGCACAGGTCGATGAAGGGGCCGTCCGTATACGTCGAGATGATCTCGTCGTCGCCCAGTTCGGAGAGCCGCTCGAGCTTGAGGGGATCGTCGGCGAAGCGCTTCTGCGCCTCCGTGCGATTCACCTCTTCGCGCACGAACGGAAACCTGTCCGCCGTGACCTTCCGCATCTCGTTTTCGAACGCCGCGAGATCCTCCGGCGTGAACGGCTCGGCGACCTCGAAGTCGTAATAGAAGCCGTCTTCGATGGCGGGGCCGAAGCCGATCTTCGCGTCGGGGCGCAGCCGTCGCACGGCCGTCGCGAGAATGTGCGCGGCCGAATGGCGAAGCACATCGAGTGCGCGCGGATCGCGGTCGGTGAGCACCTTGAACGAGCCGCTCGTGCGGAGCGGCGTGACGAGATCCTGAACCGTCCCGTTCACTTCGACCGCGACGGCGGCCTGGAGGAGACGTTCACCGATCGACCGCACGACCTCGGAGGGGAGCGTCCCCTCGGGCACCGTGCGCGTCGAGCCATCAGGAAGAGTCAGCGTCAGCGTCGATTCGGACGGGCGGTCGATCATCTCTGAGGTACTCGTGCGACTTGGTACTGGTGAGGCCGATATGGCCTGGTTGTTGCACCGCGAGTGAACCCGAGTCTCGCGCTTTCCAAGCGCGTAACTTATCCTACAGCAACAACCTCCGCCACAGGATTCACGCGCTATGTCACCGTTCCGCTATCGTGACGAGGAGTCGTCGTCGACCGCAACCATCCTCGGCGTGCTGGCCGGAGCGCTGGCTGGCTTTGCGGCCGGCATGTACGTCGCGCAACGCGTCGGCGGTGTGAGCGGGCTGCGGTCCAAGCTCGCGGCGCGCCGCGGCGCTGCCCCGCGCAGCGATGAAGAGACCCTGCGCGACCGGTACGCCGCTCAGCACGGGGCGGATTACGATTACGACGAAGACGAGTACGACGAGTACGAGGTCGACGAGTTCGAGGAGGCCAGCTTCGACGAAGCGCTCGAGGAGCGCGTGCTCGAGGCCTTCCGCAACGACCCCATTCTCTCCGAGCGCGCCATCGACATCGGGTCGATCGGTGAAGCGGCCATCGAGCTCGCGGGCTGGGTCGAGACCGAAGGCGAAGCGCAGCATGCGGTCACCCTCGCCCGCGGCGTGCCCGGCGTGGACACGGTCGTCAATCGCATCGCGATCGGCGACGAGGAGCGTCGCTTCGAGGAAGCCGCGCGCCGCGTCCGCGAGGGCGACCCGTCGCTCACCGAAGCGCACTGGGAGGGCGGCCAGGTCGGAACGGGGCGCCGTCGCCAGGGCACGTCAGACGAGCCTGACCGCCACGCCACCCCGAAGGTCCCGCTCGAGGATCGCTGGCTGCGCGCCGACGTCGCCATTCGCGACGCCGCCGAAGACACCGAAGGCGTCGCCGAACGTCGCACGAGCAGCAAGCGCGCCGCGCGCGGCGACCGCGCGGGCACGTCCGCCGCGAGCGTACCCCAGGCGGATCATGTCGCGCCGGAAACCGATGCGGACCGCGTGGAGGGTGATCGCGCCTGAGCGCTCACCCAACCTTCGAGACCACGACGGGCCGCGACACACTCGCGGCCCGTTTTCTTTATCTTTCCCGGCCTATGTCAGAGCTCCCCGATCGCTACGATTTCGCGACCACCGAACCAGAGATCTATAAAGCCTGGCTCGACGCCGGCTGCTTCCACGCCGACGCCAGCGCGTCCGCTCGCGTCGGAGGCCCGCGCGAACCGTACACGATCGTCATGCCGCCGCCGAACGTCACGGCGGTCCTGCACGTCGGCCACGGCCTGAACAACACGATCCAGGACGTGGTCATCCGCTGGGCGCGGATGAAAGGCACCGAGGCGCTCTGGGTGCCCGGCACCGATCACGCGGGCATCGCGACGCAGAACGTCATCGAGAAACAGCTCGCCGCCGAGGGACGGACTCGCTTCGATCTCGGGCGGGAGGCCTTCGTGCAGCGCACCGAGGCGTTCGTCACGGAGACTGGTGGGACGATCCTCCAGCAGCTACGCGCGATCGGCGCGTCGGCCGACTGGCGCCGCACCGCGTACACGCTCTCCCCCGACCTGTCGCGCGCCGTGCGCGAAGCGTTCGTGCGCCTCTTCGAGCGCGGCCTGATCTACCGCGGGTACCGCGTGATCCACTGGTGCCCGCGCTGCCTCACGTCGCTCAGCGATGAAGAGGCGGAGTTCAACGATGAGCCGGGCAAGCTCTATCACATCGGCTACGCGGTCGACGGCCAGCCGGGACGCACGCTCGTCGTCGCCACCACGCGCCCCGAGACGATGCTCGGCGACGTGGCGGTGGCCGTGAACCCGAACGACGAGCGCTACCGCGATCTGGTCGGCAAGCACGTGATCCTGCCGATCGTGAATCGCCCGATCCCCGTCGTGGCCGACGACTACGCCGACCCGGCGTTCGGCACGGGCGTCGTGAAGATCACCCCCGCGCACGACGCGAACGACTTCGAGGTGGGCAAGCGCCACGCGCTCGCGATGCCGATCATCATCGACGAGACTGGCGTCGTGCGCGAGGTGAAGGACGCCGACGGTCGCGTCCCGGCCGAGTTGAACGGGCTCGATCGCTTCGCGGCGCGCGAGAAGATCGTGGAACTGCTGCGGACGAGCGGCGCCCTGCAGAAAGTCGAGAACCACAACCACGCCGTGCGCCACTGCTACCGGTGCGACACGGTGGTCGAGCCGCGCCTGTCGGATCAGTGGTTCGTGAAGATGGAGCCGCTCGCGAAGCCGGCGCTCGACGCCGTGCGCGACGGCGCGATTCGCATTCTTCCCGAGCGCTGGGAGGCGGTGTACGTCAACTGGCTCACCAACATTCGCGACTGGAACATCTCGCGGCAGCTCTGGTGGGGCCATCGCGTGCCGGTCTGGTACTGCGCGAGCTGCGCGGCGCCGAACAACGTGATCGTGAGCCGCGACGACGTGACGCAGTGCCCACACTGCGGCGGCGCCGTTCGGCAGGACGAGGACGTGCTCGACACGTGGTTCTCATCCGGCCTGTGGCCCTTCTCCACACTCGGCTGGCCGGACGAGCAGCATCCGGATCTCGCCGCCTTCTATCCGACGGACACGCTCGTCACCGCCCCGGAGATTCTGTTCTTCTGGGTGGCGCGCATGATCATGACGGGCTACGCGTTCCTCGGCCGCGCGCCGTATCACACGGTCTATCTCCACGGCACGGCGCGCGACACGCAGCATCGCAAGATGTCCAAGTCGCTCGGCAACGGCATCGATCCGCTGGACGTGATCGAGCTGTATGGCGCGGACGCGCTGCGGTGGACGCTCATCGCCGGCATGGGCATGGGCGCCGACGTGGTGCTCGACCCCAACGACATCGACAAATCGTTCGCGACCGGGCGCAACTTCGGCACGAAGCTCTGGAACATCGGACGCTTCCTGCTCGACCGCGTCGGCAGCGACCCGGTGCAGCGGGTGGACGAACTGTCGCGCGAGGCACTCACCCGGGCCGACGAGTGGATTCTCGCGCGTCTCGACGCCGCGATCGCCGAGTGCGACGCGGCCCTCGGGCCGTTGCAGCCGACGACGCCCCACGACTCCGCCGACGGCGTGATCTGGAAGGACGACGAGCGTTACGCCGGGCTCCGTCTCAATGAATACGCCGAATCGGCGCGCCGGTTCGTGTGGAACGAGCTGGCCGATTGGTATCTCGAGTCGGTGAAGGGGCGCCTCGATACCCCGGGCGCCGATCGCGACGTGGCGCGCGCGGTGCTCGTGCACGCGTTCGACAACGCGCTCCGGCTGTTGCATCCGATCGTGCCGTTCGTGACGGAGACGCTCTGGCAGCGGCTTCCCAATCACGTCGACGGCGAGTTCCTCGTCAGAGCCACGTGGCCGGTGGCGCGCGCCGCCGAGCCCTCGACCGCGGCCAGTGAATTCGAGACGATCCGCCAGGCGGTGCTCGCCGTCCGGCAGATCCGCGGCGACAACAACGTCGCGCCCAGTCGCGCGATCGACGTGATCGTCGTGCCTGGGACGTCCGACCACGGCGGCCCGCGGGCGCTGCTCGAGGAGGAGGCATCGACGATCGGCCGTCTCACGCGTTCGACCGTTCGCATCGAAGCGGCCGCGCCGTCGGGTGCGGCGGCGCACGCGGTGCTCGCGGGCGGCACCGAGGTGGTCGTTCCGCTGGCCGGGCTCATCGACGTCGAGAAGGAATGCGCCCGGCTTCGCGGCGAGATCGCGGAGCTCGGCAAGCAGATTCAATCGCGCGAAGGCCGCCTCGCGAACGAGAAGTACGTCGCGAAGGCGCCGGCGAACGTCGTCGCGAGCGACCGGGCCATTCTCGCCGAGATGAAGGCCAAGCACGACCAGTTGGCGGACAAGGTGAGATCGTTGTGCGGCGCCTGACCGCCACGGGGATGATGGGGGCGGCCGCCGCCGCCATCATCCTGGGGTGCGCCTCGGCGAGCCAGCCGCCGGGCGCGCCCGAGCGGCACACGCCGCCGGTGATCCTCTCCATCTCGCCGGAGTCGGGTGCGACCAACACGAAGATTCGTGAAGTCGAATTCAAGTTCGACGAGGTCGTGAGCGATCGGCCGTCCGGCAACGCCACGCTCGACCAGCTCTTTCTGATCTCCCCGCGCGATGGGTCGCCGAATGTGTCGTGGCACCGCAGCCGGATCACCGTGCGCCCCCGCCGCGGTTTTCGCGACAACACGGCGTACCGGGTCACCATGCTTCCGGGGCTCTCGGACCTGCGCGGCAACGTCCTGAAGAGCGGCGCAACGGTCATCTTCTCCACCGGCGCCGACTTTCCGGCGTTCGGCATCGTCGGCCGCGCGTTCGATTGGCAGCAGCAACGCCCCGTCGGGGGCGCGTACGTCGAAGCGGTCTCGCAGGCGGATACGTCGCTGGTCTACGTCGCCGCGTCGGACACCAGCGGCATGTTCGACGTGGGACCGCTCGCGCCGGGCACGTACCTCGTTCGCGCGCTGATCGATGCGAACAGCAACCGCATCATCGACCGGCGCGAGAAGTGGGACTCGACGACGGCGGTCGTCACCGACAGCCGGCCGACCGTGGAGCTCGACCTGATCGAGCGCGATTCGACGCCGCCGGCGTTCACCAACATCGTGGCCGTCGATTCCGTGACGCTGCAGCTCACGTTCGATCAGGCGATCGCTCCGACGCTCGTGCTCCGCCCCGAGCTGTTCCGGGTGCAGCGCGCCGACTCCTCGGTCATCGAGGTCGCGAGCGTCGAGTGGGGCTCGGCCTACGCGAGAGCCAGGGCCGTCGCCGATTCGATTCGGCGCGCGAGCGATACGACCCAACGCGCCGCGCCGCCGATCCGGGCTGAACCGGTGGCGGAGCGCGGTGCGCCAGCGGCCGCGAAACCGCGCGCGCCCGCGCCGGAAAACATCATCGTCCTGCACGTCGCGCCGGCGAACCCGCTTCGCCGCGGCAACTACGTGATCTCCACGCACGATCTGCCGAACCTCGTCGGCAACACCGCCCCGCTGCATCGCGGCTTCATCGTCACCCCGCCGACGCCGCGCGACACGACGAACCGCGCGCCGGGCGACACGACCCGCCGGCCGCCCCCGTCGACGCGCCGATGACCGACCCGCGGCGAGCCCTGCCCAGCGTCTCGGCGCTGCTCGAGAGTGCGCCGGTGCGTCGTCTCCTCGCTGAAGAATCGCGAACGGTGGTGGTCGACGCGGTCCGCGCCACGCTGAACGCCGCTCGCTCCGACGCCAACGCGACGCCGTCGTCGGACGACGAGTGGGGCTCGGCGATCGCGGCGGCGGTCGCGCGACGGACGCGCCCTTCCCTCCGCCCGCTCGTCAACGCGACGGGCGTCGTGCTGCACACGAACCTCGGGCGCGCCCCGCTGGCCCCGTGCGCGATCGACGCCATCGCCGCCGTCGCATCGGGATTCTCGAATCTCGAGTACGACGTGGGACGCGGAGAGCGCGGTTCGCGGGCCGTGCACTGCGCGAGCATCCTCCGCGAGTTGACCGGCGCCGAGGAGGCGCTAGTCGTCAATAACGGCGCGGCGGCGCTCGTTCTGGCACTCAATACGGTGGCCGACGCGCGCGAGGCGATCGTCTCGCGCGGCGAGCTCGTGGAGATCGGCGGCAGCTTTCGCATTCCCGACATCATGGGCCGGAGCGGCGCCCGCCTCGTGGAGGTGGGCACGACGAATCGCACGCACCTCGACGACTACCGCCGCGCGATCGGCGCCGAGACTGCCGCGCTCGTGAAGGTCCATCGCAGCAACTTTGCGATCAGTGGATTCGTCGCCGACGTCTCGCCCGCCGAACTGGCGACGCTCGCTCGCGACAGACGAATCCCGCTCCTGCACGACCTGGGCAGCGGCCTCATGATGGATCTGAGCGCGATCGGTCTCACCGGCGAACCGACCGCGGCTCAGGCGATCCGCGACGGTGCCGCGCTCGTCACCATGAGCGGCGACAAGCTGCTCGGCGGTCCGCAGGCGGGTCTCATTCTCGGCGACCGCGCGCTCGTCGACCGCATTCGCAAGAATCCGCTGACGCGTTCCTACCGCGTCGACAAGCTGACGCTCGCGGCGCTCGAGGCGACGCTCGCGCTGTATCGCGAGCCCGCTCGCGCGTGGCGAGAGATTCCGACCCTCGCGATGCTCGCGGAGCCGGTCGACGAACTTCGTGCGCGAGCGCGCGCGATCGTCGCGGCGGTCGGCCACGACCGCGTCGTCGAAGCCGCGATGGACGCGAGCGTCGGCGGCGGCGCTTTTCCCACGGCGCGCATCCCATCGGCGGGGATCGCGATCGACGGCGAGAGCGACAGGATCGAGAGCGCTCTTCGCCGGCACGAGCCGCCGATCATCGGTCGCGCCGCCGGCGGCCGGGTGCTGCTCGATCTGCGCACCGTCGAAGCCCGGCACGACACGACGATCATCGCCGCACTGCGAGGCATGCTGTGAGCGGACGTCCCGCCGCCTTTCTCGATCGCGACGGCACCATCATTCGCGACGCCAACTACGTCCGCGATCCGAAGGATGTCGAGCTTCTCCCCGGCGCCGCCGACGCGATTCGCGCGCTCAACGACCGCGGCGTCGCGGTAGTCGTGGTGACGAACCAGTCGGGCATCGCGCGCGGCTACCTGAACCAGCGCGACTACGAGCTCGTTCGCGCCCGGCTCGACGCGCTCGTCGAGGCCGAGGGCGCGCGAATCGACGCGACGTACATGTGCCCGCACCTCCCGGAGATCACCGGCCCGTGCGACTGCCGCAAGCCCGGGCTCGGCCTCTATCGTCGCGCGATCGCCGATCTCGCCCTCGATCCGATCGTGTCGCTTTTCACCGGCGACAGGTGGCGCGACGTGGAGCCCGGGCTCGCGCTCGGCGGAATGGCCGTTCTGCTCGACGTCGACTCGACCCCCGCGGGCGACCGCGCCCGCGCCGTGCAGGACGCCGTCCCCATGGCGAAATCACTGCGCGACGCCGTCGATCGCTATCTGGCCGCGCTTCCTCCGACCGCCGGACGGCAATAGACTGCGCGCATGAGTGCTCGAATCGCGGTGCTGGCGTCAGGCGGTGGATCGAATCTCCAGGCGATCCTCGATCACTTCGACGCGCTCGGCGAAGCGGCGAGTGGGCAGGTCGCGCTGGTGGCGAGCAATCGCGCGGGGGCGGGTGCGCTCGAGCGCGCGCTCCGCCGCGACGTGCCGACGGCGGTCCTGCGCGGAGGCAGGCAGCCCGACGGAGCCGACCTCTCGACGCTGCTCGACGAGCATCGGATCGACATGATCGTGCTCGCGGGCTATCTGAAGCTCGTGCCGCACGAGGTCGTCGAGCGCTTCGCCGGACACATCGTGAACGTGCATCCGGCGCTGCTGCCGGCGTTCGGTGGCGCGGGCATGTACGGCGAGCGGGTCCACCAGGCGGTCCTCGACTCCGGGGCGCGCATCACGGGGGTCACCGCGCACTTCGTCGACAACGAGTACGATCGCGGCCGCATCATCGCGCAGTGGCCGGTCCCCGTGTTCGTCAACGACGACGTGGCGTCGCTGGCCGCGCGCGTGCTCCGCGTCGAGCATCTGCTCTACCCGCGCGTCGTCGACGCCGTCGCCGGAGGAAGGACCACGCTGGCGAGTTGCGCGGCGCGTCCGGGGATCGGGGCGATGGGGACCGGGCCGTCATTCACGCTGTTGTCGCACGAGGATTCGCGTCTTGCCGAAAACATCGAGCTCGCGCTTGGCTGCTGACCGTCGGCGGCCCGCGAGCGCCCTTCTCGCTCTCACGCTCTTCGCGACACCGGCCCTGACGCTGCCCGCGCAGGACACGACCCAGGTCGGTCCTTACGCCCGCGCCGCCGCGACCTGGATCGCACTGGTCGCCGCCCCGGGCTACGAGCGCCCCGCGGCGGAGCGGATCATGAGCGTGACCGACGGCTGGAAGCGCGACGTTCAGGAAAATCTCATCAAGCGGGTTGGCGAGGGATCCCCCCGGCGTGTCGTCGCGTGCGGCATCGACGAGAGCGGCTACGCCGTCAGCGCCGTCACCGACGACGGCTATCTCCGTCTGCACATGAACGGCAACGGCAGCCGCGTCGCGCTGTGGGACCAGTTTCATGAAGGACAGCGCGTCATCGTCCAGACGATCGACCGCGCGAATCCGAGTCGCGGACGCTATCTCCCGGGCGTGATCGCGACGCGCAGCAACCACCTCTGGCGCCGTCGCGTGAACGACAGCACGCCGGCGACGATCGAGAATTTCTTCGTGGACATCGGCGCGCGCTCGCGTGCCGAGGCGATGCGCATGGGTGTCGACCTGCTCGATCCCGTCGTCCGCGACTGGCCGGAATGGACCTTCGCGGATCGCGTCGCCGGTCCGTCGGCGGGCAATCGCGCGGGGTGCGCCGCGGTGGCCGCCGCGGCGGCGGGCGGGCCGCGTCCGCTGAGCGGCGAGACCGTCTTCATCATCAGCGCGCAGAAGAGCTTCGGTTGGGCGGGACTCACCGGCGCGCTGCAGCGTCTCGGGCGAGTCGACTCGCTGTTCATCGTCGACGCGGAGGTCGCCGGCGCGCAGACGACCATCCATTCCGTGCGCACGCCCTGGCCAGAGCGCGCAGGACTCGACATCGGCGCGACGTTCGGCATTGGCGCCAGGACCCAGAATACGGGAACACTCGCTGAATCGCTCGACGAGGCGACGTTGACCGAGTTGCACCGCGCGGTGGCCATCGCCGCGGGCTCGAACGCCGGACCACCGCCTGCGATTCAGCTCGCGCATGGCTGGGTGCCCACGCCCCCGGTGATCATCCGCGACTCGCTGTCACGCTACGCGGACATGTTGAGCCGCCTGACGGACATCTATGCGGTGTCCGGCTCCGAGCAGCCGATGCGCGACGCCATCCAGCCGATGCTCCCCGAGTGGGCGCGCAACAAGGTGGTCGTCGACAGCGCCGGCAATCTGGTCCTGGCGCTGGGCCCCGACCGCGACACGACGGTCTTCGTGGCGCACATGGACGAGATCGGGTTCCTCGTGACCGGCATCGATCCGGACGGCACGGTGTCGCTGCGTCAGCGCGGCACGTTCTTCCCCTACATGTGGGAAGGCCAACCCGCCCTGCTTCACCGGCCGGAAGATTCCATCCCCTCGCGCGACGGGAAGCTCGGCTGCATGGCGTCGCGTGTCGGTCCGCTTCGCGGCGTCTTTCTCCCGCGCGACAGCTCGAGCGAGCGCAATCCGAGAACGCTCAAGGCGTGGTTCGGGCGCACCGCGTCGGAGCTCCAGAGCCAGGGTGTGCACGTCGGGTCGCCGCTCACGAGCTACAAGTGCTCGGCGCGGTTCGGCGCGCTTCGTTTCTCCGCGCGCTCGATCGACGACCGCGCCGGCGTGAGCGCGCTGATCCTCGCGGTCGCCGACATCGACACGCTCAAGCTCGATCACAAGGTGATCTTCGTCTGGTCGGTCCGCGAAGAAGGGGGCCTCGAGGGTGCGAAGGCCGTCGCGGCGACGCTCGGCCCCACGGTGCATCGGGTGCACGCCGTCGACACCTTCGTGTCGTCCGACTCGCCGGTCGAGAGCCAGCGCTTCGCCGACGCGCGGATCGGCGACGGCGCCGTCATCCGCGCGCTCGACAACTCGAGCGTCACGCCCCCCGACGAGATCGAGCGCGCGCTTCGCATCGCGCGCACGAACGCCATTCCGCTGCAGGCCGGCATCACCAACGGCGGCAACGACGGCTCCGAGTTCGTGCGGGTCGGCGCGGTGAGCGTCTCCGTCTCGTGGCCGCTGCGCTACAGCCACTCCCCCGCGGAAGTGATGGATCTCCGCGACCTTCGTTCGCTGGCGCGCGTCGTCGCGGCGCTGGCGAAGACCCCGACCGCACCGCCGGCGCGCCGCCCGACCGACGCGACGGCGCCCGCGGCCACTCCCTCCGCTCCTCCTCTTCACTGAATTCTGATGCCTCGCGCACTGCTGTCCGTTTCCGACAAGACCGGTCTGATCGATTTCGCCCGCGAGCTCTCCAACCTCGGTTGGGAGCTCGTCTCCACCGGCGGCACCGCCAAGGCGTTGCGCGCGGCCGGCCTCGCGGCCCGCGACGTCAGCGACGTCACCGGCTTCCCCGAGATGATGGACGGTCGCGTGAAGACGCTGCACCCCGCCGTCCATGGCGGGCTGCTCGCGCGCCGCGACATCCCGGAACACATGACCGCGCTCGAGGAGCACGGCATCGGGCCGATCGACCTCGTCGCGGTGAACCTCTACCCGTTCCGCGAGACCGTCGCGCGCAAGGACGTCACCGCCGAGCAGGCGATCGAGAACATCGACATCGGTGGGCCGAGCATGCTGCGGTCGGCCGCGAAGAACTTCGAGTCGGTGTGGGTCATCGCCGACCCGAATGACTACAACCGGGTGCTCGCGGCGATTCACGCCGACGACGACGATCAGGACCTGCGCCGCCTGCTCGCCCAGAAGGTCTACGCGCACACCGCGTCGTACGACGCCGCCATCGCCGCGTGGTTCGCGCAGCAGCGCGAGGAGAAGTTTCCGCAGACGATCGTCGTGTCCTTCGACCGCGCGCAACCGCTGCGCTACGGCGAGAACCCCGACCAGGCTGCCGCCTTCTACGCGGAGCGCCCGGGGGCCGGCCTGGCCGGGCTCAAACAGCGCGGCGGCAAGGAACTCTCATTCAACAACCTGCTCGATCTCGAGGGCGCGCTCCTCGCCGTGGATCCGTTCGGCAGTGAGACCGCCTGTGCGATCATCAAGCACACCACGCCGTGCGGTCTGGCCACCGGCGCGACGGCCGTCGAGGCCTACCGCAAGGCGCTCGCGTGCGACCCGGCGTCCGCGTTCGGCTCCGTGATCGCCTTCACCGTTCCGGTCGACGACGCGACGGCCGACGTGGTGTCGAGCCTCTTCGTCGAGTGCATCGTCGCCCCGTCGTTCAGCGACGGCGCGGTCGAGATCCTCGGACGCAAGAAGAACCTTCGCGTCCTCGAGGGGCGCGCCGCCTGGGGCGTCGGCTCGAGCAACCTCGACTACAAGCGGGTCCGCGGTGGCGTGCTGGTGCAGGAGCGCGCGCCGTCGTTCATCAGCGATGAAGGGTGGAACGTCGTCACCAAGCGCGCGCCCACCGACGCCGAGAAGCGCGATCTGCTCTTCGCCTGGCGGGCGGTTGCCTCGGTGAAGTCCAACGCCATCGTGCTCGCGCGCGACGGCGCGACGATCGGCATCGGCGCCGGGCAGATGTCCCGCGTCGACGCGGCGTTCATGGCCGTGCACAAGGCGACCGTGGCCGGCCACGAGACGATCGGCGCGTCGCTCGGCTCCGACGCGTTCTTCCCCTTCCGCGACGGCGTGGATCAAGCCGCCGAGGCCGGGGTAACTGCGATCGTCCAGCCCGGCGGATCGGTGCGCGATCCGGAAGTCATCGCCGCCGCCGACGAGCGTGACATCGCCATGGTCTTCACCGGGCGCCGACAGTTCCGTCACTGAGCCTCGAAGGTCGCGGCCCAGTGGCGTAAATTCTTTCCGCTCATCATCTTTCTACGCTTGACCACGCCCCGCCCACCGTCGGCGGGGCGCTTGTTGTAGCCCACTTCCCGATCGCAATGGCGACTTCGACGCCCTCCGAGCTGGACTACCGGCCGTCCTATCGCGCCGCCCTCGCGGTGACGCTCGTGACCCTGGTGCTCTACCTCATCACGCTCGCGCCGTCCACCGCAATGTGGGACACGAGCGAGTACATCGCCGCCGCGTATACGCTCGGCCTGCCCCACCCTCCCGGCAACCCGCTGTTCGTCATCATCGGCCGAGTGTTCTCCATTCTGCCGATCGCGAGTACGGTCGCCGTGCGCATCAACATTCTCGCGGCCGTCTGTAGCGCGGTCTCCGCGGGCATGTGGTTCCTGGTCACCGAGCGGGTGCTCGTCGGATGGTTCGCGCGGCGCTGGCAGCGCATTCTCGGCGGCGTGCTCGCGGCGCTGATCGGCGCCACGGCCTTCACCGTCTGGAACCAGTCGGTCGTCAACGAGAAGGTCTACACCGTTTCGCTCGTCGGCATCGCGATCATCGCCTGGCTGATGATCCGCTGGTCCGACGATCCCGACGGCCGGAAGGCCGATCGCATTCTCGTGCTCGTCGCGTACCTCTGCGGATTGGGCTACGCCAACCACATGGCCGGCATGCTTGCCGCGCCCGCGGTGGGCCTCGCGGTCCTCATCCGCCGTCCGCGTACGATCATGCGCTGGAAGCTGCTGCTGGCGTGCGTGGGCGCGGTTCTGTTGGGCCTCACACCGTTCGCCACGCAGCCCATCCGCGCGGCGCACTTCCCCGCGATCAACGAAGGCGAACCGACCGCGTGCCGCACCAAGCTCGACGTCGGCTGCACGTTCTCGGCCGGTACGTACGACGCCTTCATGTACAACTTCAATCGCGGCCAGTACGGCAAGCCGGAGCTGAGCGAGCGGCAGGCGTCGTTCGGCGATCAGATCGGCATGTACTGGATGTACTTCAAGTGGCAGTGGATCCGCGACGCGCACGGCGAGCAACCGTTCCTCCAGGCGCTCTTCGCCGCGGCGTTCCTGGTGCTCGGCCTCTTCGGCGGGTACGTCCACTTCCAGCGCGACCGACGAAGTTTCTGGTTCTTCGGGGCATTGATGTTCACGATGACCCTGTTGTTGATCTACTACCTGAACTTCAAGCTCGGCGCGTCGCAGGATCCCAATTCGCCGAACCCGCACGAGGTCCGCGACCGCGACTACTTCTTCCTCTGGAGCTTCTCGGCGTGGGGCGTATGGGCGGCGCTCGGCCTGATCTTCGTGTGGGAGTCGCTCGCGTCGCTCATCGGCAGTGAGACGGTGAAGGTCGGGCGCGAGTCGATGACGCAGCCCACCGACCGCGCCTGGAAGATGGCGTCGCCGGTGCTCGCGCTCGCGATCGTGCCGCTGTTCGCGAACTGGACCTCCGCGTCGCGCGCGGGGCATCGCGACACCGCCCACTTCGCCGCGGATCTGCTCAACTCCGTCGAGCCCTACGGCGTGCTCGTCACGGTCGGCGACAACGATACCTTCCCGCTCTGGTACGCTCAGGAGGTCGAGGGTATCCGGCGCGACGTCATCGTCGCGAATACCAGTCTGCTCAACACCGACTGGTACGTGCGCCAGATCATTCGGCGTCCCGTCTACGAGTACGACGAAGCGAAGGGGCCGGCGGTGTATCGCGGCAAGCACTGGGTGAAGCCCAGTTCCACGCCGATCCACATGACGATGGCCGAGGCCGACTCGGTGCCCGCGTACTATCCGCTCCAGGCGCCGATGAACTTCACCGCCGGGCAGCTGCACGCGGTGATCAATCCGCAGAACCTCGAGCACGGTGTGCTGCAGCGCGCGGACCTGTTCGTGCTGCACATGATCCAGTATGGCTGGCCGGAGCGCCCGGTGTACTTCGCGCGCACGTCGGGGAGCTACGCGCGGTCGCTCGGGCTTGGCGACAACACGCTGACGCAGGGGCTCGCGTCGAAGTTGTTCCTGCCGCCGCCGGCCGCGGCGATGAAGGACACCGTCTTCGTGCAGGGCGACGGCTTCCTCGACATCCCGCGTTCGCTCGCCCTCTGGACGGAGACCTTCCGCGGGCCGCAGTCGGTGATCAACACCGGCGACTGGATCGATCGCCCGTCGGTCGGCATTCCCTATCTCTACGTCGCGACCGGCATCGAGATGGCCGAGGCGCTCAAGAGCCAGGGACGGATTCCGGAAGCGATGAAGATGTTCGAGACGGCGCGGCAGATCGCCCACGCCGTCCGGCTCGACGATCTGCTCCGTCCGGCGGCGGCCGAGTTCTCGCAGCCGCCGGGCGACACGGCGCGGACGCAGCTCCTGCCGCCGGCGGGGGCCCCCGAGCCCGCGGCGCCGACGGACACGTTGAGCAAGCCGGGCGCGAAGGGTGCGGCGAAGAAGTAGTGCGAGGCGAGCGGGTCCGCCGGTTCGCCTCGCAGCTCGATAGATTCCGATCCTTCGCGTCGCGCCGGTGCACACGGCGCGACGCATGGGCAGGTGGCCGAGTGGTTGAAGGCTCCGGTCTTGAAAACCGGCAGACCCGCAAGGGTCTCGTGGGTTCGAATCCCACCCTGCCCGTAGCGCGCACTACCGAGGCCGATCACGCCCATCGTGATCGGCCTTTTCAGTTTCCGTCGATCGGCTCGGGCGACGCTTCCTTTCGCTGGATGAGGTGCGTCAGTGGCTCCCAGAATCGCATGCGCTCCGCCGCGCCGAGCTGGCGGCGCAGCGCCGCGGCGCTTCGAAGCGCATCGCGATAGCGGTCGTACAGACGGTGGTGCTTTCCCCAGAACATGCCGGGCACCTCCATGAGGCCGCGCAACAGGTCCCCGGGAAAATGCCCGACCGACGCAAGCGGGTCCTGCTCTACGATGTCGATCGCGATCGGCACCACGACCGACAGACAGCAGCCGTTCATCAACGCCACGAGGAGGTCGTGGTCGGAGATCGCCGCGAGCGACCGCCCCTCGAGCAGCGGCCGCGCGGAAGACGCGCTGCGCGGGTCGGTCATGCTGCGTCGCGCCTCGCTCGCCGGTGCTCGGGGAGGTCGTTCGTCCGGCCGACGGCGGGCAGAAGGAGGACTGGACAGGGTGCGGCCGAGGCGACGAATCGTGCGGTAGCTTCGATCGACGAGGTCCGTTCGCTGCCGCGTCCGAGCACGACCAGATCCGCGCCGACGAGACGCGCGGCGCGCACGATGGCCTGGCCCGCGTCGTCCGCCCAGGTGAGAAAATGGAACGCGCGCACGCTCGCTGCGCTCGCGGCCGCGAGCGCGCGCGCGGCGCCGACCAGCCGCTCCGCCCCCGGCGCGTCGGCGACGGCGACGAAAACCTGGCCGACGGCGGCCTGACGTCCCGCCGGGATGATGACCGTCGGAATCGAACTTCGTGCGAGCAATCGATCATTCGTCGTCGCACCGATGTGCGCGGCTCTCGTGCGCAGCCGGCTGCGACCGACGCAGACGAGGTCCGCCCCCACCTCGCTCGCAACGCGGGCGAGCACGTCGGCGGGCGCACCGCGTCGCACGACCGCGCGGACGCGATCGGGCCCGAGCAGATTTGCCACGCCCGCCAATCCGCCCGTGAGCGACCGCAAGTCCTCGCCGTCGTTGGGAGCCGCATGCACGAGAACGATCTCCGCTTCGGGAGCGAAGTGGGCGGAGACCCATCGGGCCGCCGACAGCGACACGTCGCTGAAGTCGACGCCGACGACCAGTCGTCGAAGCACCATCGCGTTTCTCCTCGGACGAGAGGTCAGTGCGACGACGCCAGCGGCGCTTCCGCGCGGCCGTCGAGTCGCCACGCCGCCGCGGCGCGCGCGCTCCGAAACTCGTCGAGCGCACGCACCATCGTGTCGGCCGCGGCGATCGCCACGCCCTCGTTGGCGTACGACGGCAGCACGAACTCGATCGCGAACGACTCGTCCGTCGACCGGTCCGCTCGCGGGCGGATTAGGCGCGCGATCGGCGAGTTGCCGTCAGAGATCCATTCGTAGGCGCCGTCGTGCACGAGGCGGCGGGCGTCAGACGACCCGTCGCGTCGCCAGCCGGGATACTGCTGCGCGAGCGCGGCATCGAACGCGCGACGGACCGGGGCGGCCGCATCGCACGCCTCATCCTCGGACGTCAAGCCGATGATCCGAATGGTCTGGCCGCTGATGTGTCCGACGGGCGTGCCGTCGCCGCGCTCGAGCCGATGGCGACGATCGCCTTCCGCGAGAAATCTCAACATGATATTCGCCCTCCATTGCAGAGACGCTGCAGCCTCGCCGGCGTTCGCCCGCGAAGCGTGTGGTCGTCATGCGTGCATCGATCGACCACGGTGAACACGCGCCGATCTCGTGGCGCGCGTGATGGACGTGATGCCGTTGGATTGGCCGGCGACGGAGTCGTCGCGACGGGGCGTTAGGGGTTCAGCGACGGATCGCCGAGGCCAGAACCGCCCCACAGGCGTGTGCGCGGGCGGGGCGGTCGATCAGAGATCTCTCGAGGAAGTACCTCGACAGATCTCGTTCGAGCCTTCGACCTAGCCGAGCCGGTCGTGCCGGTGCGGCTGGTTCGGTTGCCCCTCGCACTCCAACGGAACGATCACCGGGTTGGACGCCCATGAATGGCGCGTCGCCCGGGCCTGGAGTCGCATTTCGGACACTCGCGTCCGACGCGTTCCGGCGAGGACGAACGTGGGAACGGCACTATCGGTCTGGAGCGACATCGCGGCCCGCCCCTTCCACGAACGGACGCGCGTGCGCGGACGGCGAGCCGTCGCGTGCCACACGTCTGGTGTCGTTTCGGGGGAATGGAACGTCGCGAACATGTCGTCCTCGATCCAATGTTCCAGGGTGCCGACGACGCCGATGGGCGTCAGAAGCGCACGGTAAATGACCGATTGCGTTCGAGCGCGCCCGCTGCCGCACGCATGCGAGCCGCGGCGCGAATCCCTCTCGCAATGTACCCCTCGGCGCGGAGACGGTCAACGACGGGACCGGTCATAACGGACGGAGCCGCTCTCGCGTAGAATAGCCGGACCTGGGTACTCCTACCCCCCTCTGGAGATCACCATGTACGCTCGTTCACTACTCCTCGTGGCACTGATCGCCCTGCCTGTCGCCGACGCTTCGGCGCAACGCTCGCGTGCCACCAAACGCGATCCGGCGGTGTTCGCGGACGACGGCACCATCAAAGGTCCGACGATTCGCGGCCGCGACTTCGAGGACCTCAACCCCTTCAAGCTGCTCCTCGACAAGAAGAAGGATCTCAAGCTCACTGACGCGCAGGTCGACGGCTACAAGAAGGCCGAGGCCGACCTCAAGGCGAAGAACGTGGCGCTCTACAAGGCCGTCGATTCGCTCGCACGCGAGCTCAGGCCGCCGATGAATCGCACGCAGGAGACCGACGACCGCATGCGCGACGCGCGCCACGATCTCGACAAGACGATCGAGGAGATCCACGCGAGCTACGACGCCGCATGGAAGGACGCCACGTCGGGCTTCGATGCCGACCAACAGGCGAAGGCCACCGAGCTTCTCGCGAAGTTCAAGCAGGACGGCGAGAAGAAGGTCCGCGAGAAGATGCGCGGCTAGCGCGCCGCCGCTTCGCTACCGGTAGCCGGCGGCCTGCATCGCGAACAGCTCCGCGTACAGGCCGCCGCCGTTCACGAGATCGTCGTGCGTCCCCTGCTCGACGATCTCGCCGTGTTTCAGCACCACGATGCGGTCGGCCATGCGCACCGTCGAGAAGCGATGCGAGATCACGACGGCCATCCGCCCCGCCATCAGCTCGTTGAACCGCACGAAGACGTCGTACTCCGCGCGGGCGTCGAGCGCCGCCGTCGGCTCGTCGAGAATGAGCACCTGCGCGTCGCGCATGTACGCCCGCGCGAGCGCCACCTTCTGCCATTCACCGCCCGACAGGTCCACGCCCTCGTCGAAGCGGCGGCCGAGCATCTGGCCATATGCCCCCGGCAGTCGCGGGAGGAGTGAGGCCGCGAGCGACTTCTCGGCGGCTGCCGCGATCGGGGCCGGTGGCGGTGGCTGGTCGCCGTCGGTGACGCGCTCGGCGTCGAGGTAGCCGCGCACCGCGTCCACCTCGCCGACGCCGATGTTCTCGTCGAACCGCATGTCGTAGCGCACGAAATCCTGGAAGATCACGCCGATCGTGCGCCGGAGGTCGGCCACGTCGTAGTCCCGGAGGTCGACGCCGTCGAGCAACACCCGTCCCTCGCTCACGTCGTACAGCCGCGCGAGCAGCTTGGTGAGCGTCGTCTTCCCCGCGCCGTTCTCACCGACCAGCGCGACTCGCTCCCCCGGCTTCAAGGTGAAGGAGAGGTGTCGCACCGCCCAGCGATCGCTCCCGGGATACCTGAAGCCCACGTCCTGAAACTCGAAGCCCAGGCGGATCGGACGCGGCACGGGCCGCGCGTCGGGACGGTTGGCGATCGACGGCGTCATGTCGAAGAAATCGAACAGGTCCTTGAGGTACAGGCTCTGCTCGTAGATACTGCTCGCCGACATGAGCAATTGCTGAATGAGATCGCGGCTCTGGCGGAACGACGCCGCGAGAAAGGTCAGCATGCCGATCGTGATCGCGCCCGTCGCCGCCTGCGAGAGGACGATGACGTAGGCACCGTAGTAGCCGACCGTGCCGAGGAGCGAGAGCGCCGATCCGACGAACGCCTTCCGGATCGCGAGCGCGCGATTCTCGCCGTAGAAGCGATCCGCGAGCGCCCTGTAGCGCGCGATGAGCCACGGGGCGAGCCCGAACATCTGCACTTCCTTCGCCGTCTCGTCGCTCGCGCCGACGTACCGCACGTAGTCGAGCTGCCGGCGCGCCGGTGTGCGCCGAAACATCAACGAATACGTGAGCGCCGCGAAATGCGTCTCTCCCAGGAAGCTCGGCAAGACGGCCACCGCGAGCAGCACGAGCAACCATGGCACCTGCGCCGCGAGCGCGACGCTCAGGGACACGAGCGTCAGGATGCTCTGTCCGATGCCCAGTAGCTGCGCGAGCAGCGCGACCCGCCCCGACGTCCCCTGCCGCGCGCGCTCGAGGTGGTCGTAGAACTTCGGGTCCTCGAACTGGTGAAGGTCGAGCGTCGCGGCGTGCTCCATGATCTGGATGCTGATCCGATTCGTGAAGAGATCGGCGAGCAGCGATTCGACCAGCCCCGAGCCGCGCGCCAGCAGCTCACCGGCGACGACGATGAGCATCTCGAGGGCGACGAGCCACCACAGCGGCTGGGTCGAGCCGTGGGTGCGCGCGAGCAGTATGACTTCGTCGATGATGAGCTTCGCGACCCAGAGTGTGGCGACCGGCACGACCGAGCGCACGAAGCGCAGCACGATCATCGCGAGCGTGTACATCGGGTGAGTCGCCCAGACGAGTCGGACCAGGCGCGGCACGAGGCGCATCGCGGCGATGCGCTCCTTCAGGCGCGGCGGCGGCGCGTTGGGGTCGCGCGGTCCGCGGAACATCACCATCGGGATCGTCATGGTGCCCGCCTCGCACTCGACGGCACGGGCAGCGGCTTCTTCGGCGGCGATGCCGCCGCGATTTCCGCGATCATCCCCAGAATCATAACCCGCTCCGACACGCGCCTTCCGGGCGCAGCCGAATCCGGTCCGGGGCGCGCGGCCCGTGCACCGCGACGAGCGCGAGTGCCATTTTGCGCTAGCGCCGCTCGACGGTTAGTTTCTTCTCAGCGCGAAGCGCGGTAAGTTGTTGGTACAAAACGCTTGGGGGGATGGCCGAGAGGCTGAAGGCGGCGGTTTGCTAAACCGTTATACGCTCAAAAGGCGTATCGAGGGTTCGAATCCCTCTCCTCCCGCTCCATTCGATGCGAATTGACAAGCCCGCCTCCGGCGGGCTTCGTCATTTCCGCCCTGCTCTTTCGCCCTTGCCTGATAGCTTTCCCGCATGACCGCCCCCGCCCCCGTACCAGTTCCCGGACACCGCCTCCGCTTCGCGCCGTCGCCCACCGGCTATCTCCACGTCGGCGGGGCGCGCACCGCGCTCTTCAACTGGCTCTACGTCAAGCACTACGGCGGCCAGTTCCTCCTCCGGATCGAGGACACGGACAAGGCGCGCAGCACGGACGAGAGCACCCGCGCGATCTTCGAGGGCCTTCAGTGGCTCGGCCTCCAGTGGGACGAACCCGTCGTGTACCAGGGGGCGAACCTCGAGCGGCATCGCGACGACGTCGCGCGCCTGCTCGATGCGAACAAGGCGTACCGCTGCTTCTGCACCCAGGCCGAGCTCGACGAACAGCGCAAGGCCGCCGAGGCCCGCGGCGAGGCGTTCAAGTACGATCGACGCTGCGACCGTCTCTCGCCCGAGGAGGTCGCGAGCCGCGTCGCCGCCGGCACGCCGTTCGTCGTGCGTTTCCGCATGCCCGAGGGCCAGACTTCCTGGGACGACCTCGTGCGCGGCACCATCACCTTCCCGAACAAGGACATCGGCGAGGGCGACTTCATCATCCTGCGCTCCGACGCGACGCCCATCTACAATCTCGCCGTCGTCTCCGATGACATCGCGATGGGCATCACGCTGGTCATGCGCGGCGACGACCACGTCTCGAACACACCCAAGCAGATCCTCCTCTACGAGGCACTCGGCGCACCGCTCCCGCGGTTCGCGCATCTGCCGAACATCCACGGGCCGGATGGGAAGAAGCTGAGCAAGCGGCACGGCGCCACCGCCGTCGCCGACTATCAGCACATGGGCATTCTCCCCGAGGCGATGCTCAACTTCATCGCGCTGCTCGGCTGGTCCCCCGGCAACGACATCGAGGTGATGAGCGTCGCGGAGATGATCGAGCGTTTCTCGAGCGACAATCTGTCGAAGAACGCCGCCGTCTTCGACATGAAGAAACTCGAATGGATGAACGGCCAGCACCTCGGGCGGATGTCCGCGGAGTCGCTCGCTCCGGTCCTCGTGCCGGCCATGGTCGACGCCGGGCTCTCGGCGCCCGGGGATTACGAGGCGCGGACGGCCTGGTACCACGAGCTCATCGACCTGCTCAAGGTGCGAGCACGCACCACCGACGAGATCGTGCGTCTCGCGGCGCCGTATCTCAGGGACGACGTGGAGTACGAGGCCGAAGCGGTCGCAAAGACGTGGAAGGATCGGCCGGCCTCGCGCGACGCGCTCCTCGCGGTGCGGGAGTCGCTCGCGTCGGCGCCAGAGTGGGAGGCGGCCCCGCTCGACGCGCGCCTGCGTGCCCTCGCCGAAGCGCGTGGGGTGGGCGCGGGGAAGCTGTTCGCGCCGCTCCGCGTGGCGCTCACCGGCCTCACCGCGAGCCCCGGCATCTTCGAGGTGTTGATCCTGCTGGGCCGCGAGCGCTCACTGGACCGCATCGACGCCGCCGTGCGCAACCTCACCGAAAACGTATGATTTGGAGCGTTGCAGCGACGAGCGGACGACCCTACATTGGGCCGCGACCAACCGCCGGCACGAACAGAGGCTGAGCCCGGCGTCCTCTCATGCGAGGCCGCACGACGGAGGAGCGACGGCAGATGTCGGAGCCACTCACGCAGTTGGAAAAGCGAGTCTATCACTACATGATAGACTTCCTCGCGCTGAACACCTATCAGCCGAGCATTCGCGAGATCGCTCGCGAGTTCCAGATCAAGTCGACGAAGACCGTATCCGACTTGCTCCAATCGCTCGAGTCCAAGGGATACATCGAGCGCGAAGAATCGCGGTCGCGCGGCGTTCGCATCCTCGGATTCTCGGCGACTGGCAACACGCAGCCCGTCCCATTCTACGGCCAGGTCCATACCGGCGACCCCGCTCTTCGCCCCGAGCACCGCGCCGGCTTCATCACGCTCGATCGCCGATTCCTGCCGAGTGAGGACGGCTTCTTCCTGAAGATGAAGGGCGACAGCATGAGCGGGCGCGCCATCCTCGACGGCGACTACGTGCTGGTGAGCCCCTCCGCGACGCCGAAAGACGGTGACATGGTGGCCGTGCGCATCGGCGCCGAGACGACGGTTCGGACGCTGCGGCAGAGCGGCGACCGAGTCGTGCTCGAGGCATCGAAGGCGGGCGAGGACAGCATCGCGGTCGGCGCGCACGATGACCCGGGAATTCTGGGCGTCGTCTCCGGCGTATTCCGGCCCTTCTGGGAGCAGGAGGCCTCGCCGACGATCCCCGGCTCGGAAGTCATCGTCACCTGAGGCGCGGCTGGCCCGATGACGCGAAACGGCGACCGGATGGTCGCCGTTTTTCGTGTCGATTGGCCTTGCGATGTAGCGACGCGATCAGAGATCACTCAAGGCACGATCGGCTGGACACGCGCCTTCGCCTCCTCGGCTTCCTTCTTCTCGCGATCCTTCCGATCGCGAATGCGCCGGATCGCCGCCTTGAAGTCGGCCTCGCTCATCCCCTGCGAGTGCATGTAGATGTCGTTCTGAATCCAGGCCGCGTTTCGATTCTCGATGATGCGCCGGCCGTCGACGCCGCCGGTGTTGAACGGCAGCGCGGCCAGAATGGCCGACGGCAGCTTGAACTTGCCGAGGTAGATGTAGGACGAGTCGACGCCGTACTTCTGCCCGTTCTTCTGGAACGTCCAATCGCGTGGATCGCGGCCCTTGTGCTCTTCGGCCTCGATCGCCGCCGCGCGGTACGCGAGGTAGATGGCCTTCACCGCGCTGTCGTTGCGCTCGGCGAGCGTGAGCGGCAGGCGCAGCATGTTGGGCCGAAGCTCGATGCGCGGGTCCGGCATCGCCGGTGATACGCCGGCGGCCAGCCCGTTCGGCGAGCCGCCGCCACCCGCTCCGTCGCCGGCGATCACCCCCGGCACGGCCGACGGAGGCGGAATCGGCGGCAGCGTACTCGGAATCACCGACGGCGCGAGGAGCGGTGCCGGCTGTTCCTGCTTGCGCGGTTTCTTGGTGTCGCCGGTTCCGTCACCAGTTCCGCGGGGCACGGCGGCCGTCGGTCGAACCTGGATGTACTGGATCCGTTCGACCGGCGTCGTCTCCTTCTGAGCGAAGAACGACGAGATCGGATACGTGAACGTGATCGACGCGATGAGCGCGATCGCGATGACGTGCACGACCAGCGACAGCGCGACGGACGCTTTCTTGTCCTGGCGCTTCTCGATGGTCAGCCGCATCAGCCGCCCACTCCCGCCACGACGTCCGTGGTCATTGCCGCCAGCACCCGCCCGGCGCGCACGGCCGCTTCCTTCAGGCGGCCGGGCGACGTGATGAACGAGATCCGGAAGAAGCCTTCGCCGCCCGCGCCGAACGACGACCCCGGCATGACGACGACGCCCTCCTCCTCCAGCAAACGCTCGGCGAAGGCGGCACTCGCCATTCCCTCGGGGAGCGGAATCCACAGGTACATCGTCGCGCGCGGCGTCTCGCACGTGAAGCCGTTCGCGTTGAACGCCGCGACCGCGGCATCGCGCCGCTCGCGGAATACGGCGACGTTGCCGGGCACGAACTCGTCGTAGCTCTCGAGCGCGGCCACGCCGGCCGCCTGCACCGCCATGAACTGGCCGGTGTCGGTGTAGAGCTTGATCTTCGTCAGGACGGATGCGATCTCCGGCGCCGCGACGGCCCATCCGCAGCGCCAGCCCGTCATGTTGTACGTCTTCGACAGCGAGTGGAATTCGATCGCCACGTCGCGCGCGCCGTCGATCTCGAAGATGCTCGGCGGCACGTAGCCGTCGAACGCGAGCTCGGAGTAGGCGTTGTCGTAGACGAGCAGAATGTCGAGCTCCCGACAGCGGCGCACGATCTGCTCGAGGTAGTCGAGCGGCGCGACGGCAGCCGTCGGGTTGTTCGGATAGTTGAGATAGAGAATTCTGGTGCGCCGGAGCACGTCGTCCGGAATCTCGTCGAGATCCACGAGGAAGTTCGTGCGCGGGCGCAGGGGATACCGATACGGCTCGCCGCCGGCGAGCAGCGTACCGCCCTGATACGCGTTGTAGCCCGGCTCCGGCACGATGGCCACGGCGCCGGGCTCCATGTAGGCGAGCGCGAGGTGTGAGATCCCTTCCTTCGACCCGATCAGCGGAACGATCTCGCGCACGGGATCGAAGCCCAACCCGAAGCGTTTCCGCATCCAGGCCGAGACGGCTTCGCGATAGGGCATCAGGCCGAGTCCGAAGCCGTAGCGGCTCATCGTCGGGACGCGCACCGCGCTGGTGATCGCGTCCAGCGCGCGCGGGGGCGGCGCGAGATCGGCGTCGCCCGCTCCCAGGTCGATCACATCGACGCCGCGCGCGGCCAGTTCCCGCTTCTTCTGCGGGATGGTGGCCAGCGCGTACTCCGGCAACGTTGCGAATCGACCTGCGAGTTTCGGCACTAGGCGCCCTGCTGCTCCGCGATGACCGTATTCCTCACCCGGCTGTGGCCGAGGATCTCTACTTCTACCTCGTCGCCGGGGGATAGTTTCCCGACGCCCGCCGGCGTCCCCGTGCAGACGAGATCGCCCGGCTCGATGGTCATGAACTGCGACACGTACGAGAGCACCGTCGGGATCGAGAAGACCATGTCCGCCACCCGGGCCCGCTGGCGCTCCGCGCCGTTCACCCGCGTCACGACGGTCAGCTCGCCGAGGTCGCTTGGCGGAGCGACCGGTTCGCCGACCGGGCAGAAGGTGTCAAATCCCTTGCCGCGTGTCCACTGCGGCTCCGCTCTCTGGAGATCGCGCGCGGTCACGTCATTCACGGCGACGATCGACTGCACTGCGCCGCTCGCTTCGTCGGCTGAGGCGCGACGAAGTCGCTTGCCCACGACGACGCCGATCTCACCCTCGTACTCGACGTGCGAGGATTCCGGCGGCAGAACGACGGAGTCCCCGTTGCCGATCACGCTCGTCGGCGGCTTGAGGAAGATCAGCGGCTCCTTCGGAACATCGTTGCCCATTTCCTTGGCGTGGTCGACGTAGTTGCGACCAACGCAAATGATCTTTCCGGGACGGTTCATGGCGCAGTGCTGGGGTCGAGAGTCGGGAGAGGAGTACCACTCGGTCGGTAGAAATCTCGCACGTCGGCGCGCAAAGCGCTCCACTTTCCGACGATTCGGCGCGCCGGCGGAAGCCCGTCGAGCAGACCTCGGCCGTAGTTCTTGGTAACGACACGCGGGTCGGCAATGACCACCACGCCCCGGTCCGCCGCCGTGCGGACGAGCCGGCCGAACCCCTGCTTGAGTCGCAGCGCCGCGTGCGGAAGCATGTACTCACGGAACGAGTCGCCGCCGCGCGCTTCGATCGCCTCGCAGTGCGCCGCCGTGATCGGCTCGCTCGGCACGCGAAAAGGAAGCTTTGCGATGAGCAGCGCCCGCAGCGCGTCGCCGGGAACGTCCACCCCTTCCCAGAACGATGCGGTTCCGATGAGCACCGCGCCGCCGGATTCCCGAAAACGTCCGAGCAGTTGATCGCGCGTCTCCTCGCCGTGCACGAGCAGCGGCCACCGCCGATCGACGCCGCGGGCGCGGAGCTCCGCGGCCATCGCGCGCACGTCGCGATGGCTCGTGAACAGCACGAACATGCCGCCGTTCGCCGCCTCCGCGAGGTCCAGCGTCAGCCGCGCCGCCGCCTCGAAGTGCCCGGAAGGATTCACATTCGGAGCCGGCGCGTCCGCTGGAATGGCGAGCAACGCCTGCTCGCGATACTTGAACGGCGACGGATAGATGCCGGTGCGCGGCTCGACGTCGGGCTCGTCCAGACCGAGCCGGTTGCTGAGAAAATCGAAGCGGCCCTCGGTGGCCAGCGTCGCGCTCGTGATCACCGTCGTCGACGCGCGCCGGAACAGATCCTCGCGGAGAATCGGCGCGAGATCGAGCGGCACGGTCGCGACCGTCACCGCGCGATCGCGCCCCTTCACCTCGATCCAGCGCACGATCTCCGGCCCCGGTCCCGGATCGAGCGCGCGCTTCAACCCGTCGCCCGCGCTCTGCAGGCGGCGCGCGACCGATCGCATCTCGTTCAGAAGCGGGAGCACGGCGTCCTCACCGCCCTTCCCGCTCTCGAGACGCTCGCGAACGAGCTCGAGGCCGTCGGCGAGCAGTTGAATCTCCGCGAGCGTGTCTTCGAGCGCGACGCGCAACCCCGCGTTCCACACCGGATGGCTCGCGAACGAGTCGGTGAGACGCAGCACGGCCTCGCCGCTCTCGCGCAGGAAAGTGTCGAGCAGATCGAAGAGCAGCGTCGCCTTCTCACGCAGCGCGTGCACCGCCGGCGAGAGCCGCGCCCCGACGAGATCGAGGCTGGCGGTGCTGAGCAGATCGTTGGAGGTCGACAGTCGCATGATCAGCGCGCTGAGCAGCCCCTTCCCGCGGCGATCGAGACGGTTGAACAACCGCTGCAGCGACCGCCGAGATACGCTGGTGCCGAGGTGCGTCGCGGCCGCGTCCTCGAGGTGATGGCCCTCGTCGACGACGAGCCGCTTGTACGCCGGCAGAACCGCCGCCTCGCCCCAGTTCCCCGATACGCGGCGCACCGCGAGATCGGAGAGCAGCAGGTGATGGTTGACGACGATCACGTCCGCCTGCGCCGCCGCCTTTCGCGCCTTGAACAGAAAGCACTGCTCGAAGAACGAACAGCGCATGCGCTGGCAGAGGTCGGGCTCCGCGGCGACTTCATCCCACACCTCGGCGCGCGGCGTCGTCGTGAGATCGCTCAGCGATCCGTCGCTCGTCCGCTCCGCCCAGGCATTGATCGCGTCGAGCTCCTGCTGAAGTCCGTCCTCGAAGAGCGCGTTGCCCGCTGCACGTGCCTGCGCGAGGCGATTGAGACAGAGATAGTTCCGCCAGCCTTTCAGCAGCGCGAACCGCACCTGCTGGTCGCCGAGCGCGCGCGCCAGGAACGGCAGGTCCTTCCGGACGAGCTGCTCCTGGAGATTGATCGTATTGGTGGACACGATCGTCCGCTCGTTGTTGGCCGCCGCCCAGCGGAGCGCCGGCACCAGATAGCCAAGGGACTTGCCGACGCCGGTGCCCGCCTCGAGCAGGCCGATGCCGCCGCGGTTGTAGAGGCGCGCGATCTCGACGGCCATCGCGCGCTGGCTCGGCCGGTCTTCATAGCGCGTGTGAACGCGCGCGATCCCGCCATCAGGCCCGAGGTCGTCGTTGATGGCCCTGAAGTCGAGCGGCCGGTGCTCGGTCGCCGCGGGGACCTCGACGACCACGTACAGCCGCGTCGCCTGGTTGTCGACGATCGCGAAGCCGATGCCGTCGTCATGGATGCGAGCCGCGACCTGGAGGTCGGGATCGGATGCCTCGAGAATACCCGACGGGTGGTTGTGGACGAGCATCTCGCCGCGCGCAGCAAAGCCGGGGAGGGCGAGCACGCTCACCGCGTCACCGCGCGCGACCACGCGCGCCGTCGTCACGATGCCATCCGCGTCCACGGTGCACGCGAAGCACACTTCTCGGCCACCGGCGAGTCGGATCGCCGCGCGAATCGCGCCCGCCGCCTCGCGAGAGAGCCGAGCGTCGGTTTCGGCGGCAGGCATGGACATGACCGAAAAAATAGCGAAGGTACGGGCGAGAGAGAGGCGGTCGCCCTGATCGCGATCTCGATGGCCGGAAGCCGTCTCGGTCCGGGGTCTCGGGTCTGAGGTCACGGGAGAACCGCGCGGGCGCCGCGGTCCCCTCAGATCCCGGACCTCAACCCCATCCTCCGTTGGCGCCCGACTGGCCGAGGATCGCCATCAGGCGCCCCCCCGGCCCGCCCCACCCAACCTCTCAGGTTTTCAGCGGCTTCTTCTTCGCCGCCGGAAACAGCACGTTGTTCAGAATCAACCGATAACCCGGCGAGTTCTTGAACAGACTCAGATCCGTCGGCGGGTTGCCGATCGCGTGCTGTGGGTCCTCGGGGTCGTGGCCGCCGTAATACGTCCACGTGCCCTTCCCGTAATCGCCGTGAATGTACTTCACCCACGGCGCGCCCTCTTCGTTGGCGAGCACTATGTCGCCCGGCTTGAGAACGGCCTTGTTGAAGCTCGTCGTCACCCCGTAGAAATCGTTCACCACCGCGCGGTGGTCCTGCACGAGCATCGACGCGACCGGATCGAACTTCGCCGAGAAGTTGAACAGCGTGAACGTGCCGAGCGGCTGGCGGCGTGACGGAACGTTGACCTGATGGCCGTCGATGTCGCTCATCGCGTTGACGAACGGCGACTGCTCGAGGTGAGCGTTGCGGAACGCCATCGCGCGCCCCCAGTCCATCTTGCGGTCGGCGTCCGCGTCCATCGGCGTGCCGTCGATGAACGTCTGCGCGAGGTCGACGTTTCTGCCCGCGATCGCCAGCTCCAGCGTCTCCGTCGCACCGCACATCGCGAACAGGAAGCCGCCGCGATCGACGAACTCACGAATCTTCTCGGCCACGTCCTTCTTGAGCGCCGGCACGTTTCCGAAGCCGAGCCGCCTGGCTTCGGCGGTGTTCTTCTGCAGCAGATCGATGAACCAGGGCGCGTCCCGGTACGTGAGATAGAACTTGTTGAACTGGCCGGTGAAGTCCTCGTGGTGCAGGTGCAGCCAGTCGTACTTGGTGAGATCGCCCTTTTCGACTTCGTCGTCATAGATCGCCGTGTACTCGATGCCGGCATATTTGAGGGCGAGCGTCACGGCGTCGTCCCACGGCAATGCCTCGGCCGGAGTGTACACGGCGATCTTCGGCGCCTTCTCGAGCGGAACGGCGTCCATGTTGTTCGCCGCGATCTCCGAACGGATCTGCGCCAGACGCCCGTTGTCGATCGCCTCGAAGGTGATGCCCGCGAGTCCCGCCTGGCGACGCAGTTCCGGCGTGTCGCCCAGGAGGAACGAACCCCCGCGGTAGTTCAGCAGCCACTCGGCGCTCGTCCCGGCCTTGATCGCGTTGTACGTCAGCCCGTACGCCTTGAGGTGATTCTGTTGTGCGTCGTCCATCGGGACCAGCAGTCGTTGCGCGAGCGCCGACGACGCCGACAGGAGGACGCACAGAAGCGCGTACGCGCAGACGCGCACCGCGTGGCCGGATGCTCGGAACGACATGACCATCATTCGCTCGGTGGAATCGCGCTCTTCGCGAGCTCGAGCTCGCGCCGCGCCTGCGGAACGAGCGCGCTCTGCGGATAGGTGAGAATCAGATGCTCGAGATGCGTTGCCGCCGCGGCCGAATCGCCCTGTCGGCGCAGCTGCCTCGCCCACTCGAGCTCCGCCTGCGGCGCCTCCGGCGTGTCCTTCTCGGAATCGAGGATCCGCTTCCAGATGGCCGCGGCGTCATCGATCGCGCCGCGGCGCGCCTGAAGCTGTGCCGCCGTCAGCAGCAGCACCGAGCGCGCGGCTGGAGTTTGCTCCGCGGCTTGTACGAACTGCCGCGCTGCCGCCGTGCTGTCCGCGCGCGCCAGGGTGAGAAAAGCCTTGCCGACGAGCGGTGCCGAATCCGACGGAATCCGCGCGACGACAGCGAGCGCCAGCGCGAGTTCGGGTGAGCTCTCTGTCCCCCCACGCAGCAGCCCGCGCGCGACCTTGAGATTTCCCTCATAGAGCGCGAGCCAGCCCGCGGCGTCGCTCGAGTCGGCGTCGGGGCCGGTCGTGGCGAGCGCGGCGCGTGCACGGGACATGTCGCCGCGGCGCACCCACCCCCAGGCGATCGCGCGCACAAGCGAGTTGTGCGCGGCCGGCGTCAGAAACCGGTCGTAGATCTTCAGCAGCCCCTCCGCTTCGGACGGACGGCCGAGCGCGGCGAGGGCGCGCGCGTGCAGCGGCAGGTAGGACCGCGCGATCTTCGCCGAATCGGTCCCGGCATCCGAGAGCGGCGCGAGGCGTAGCGCGGCGCCGGCGTCTCCGGAATTCATCGCCGCGGTTCCGGCGCGCAGCCCGAGGTCGGGCTTCCGCTCGACCCGGAGGGCCGCCTCCAACGCTTCGCGCGCCAGTGGCCATCGTTCTTCGGCCTCGGCGCGCTGGGCGAACTCGGCCCACGCATCCGCGGCGGCGCTGTCGGGCGGCAGCCCGCGTAGCGCGTTCCAGCCGTCGGCGGGCGACCCCCACGACATCTCGAGCTCGGCGAGCGCACGCCGGGCGGGCACCTCGGTCGGCGCCTCGAGGAACACCTCACGCACCTGGGCGCGAGTCGACGACGGCGTGGGCGCGAGCGCGTAGGCCGCCGCCTGCACGAGATAGTCCTGGGCACGCAGCGCCAGCCGCCAGGCCTGCGCCGATTCCACCCATTGCCCCTGCGCCGCCCTCGCTTGCGCAACCTCTAATTGCAGATCCTTGCTGCTTCCGAGCACGTCGCGGGCGCGCATCAGCACGCTGTCGGCCGCAACGGCCCGGTTCTTCGAGAGGAGGATGCGCGCATACTCGCGATACGGCGACGGGCTCGTCGGAAGATCGCGCGTCCACTTGTCGAAGCTGGTTCGGAGCTGCGCGTCGCGGCCGAGCGTCTCCAGCGTCCGGAGCTGCACGGTGCGATATGTCTCCTCGCGCGGGTTGCTCGCGATGAGCGAATCGATCGGCGCAAGGAGCGAATCGCCCCAGCCCAGCTCCGCGTAGACGCGCTCGAGTCCGAGCAGGGCGTTGATCCCCGCCGAGGTGTGGATGGCGACGCGAAAGAGCGGCGCCGCCTCGCGATACTTCCCTGCCGCCTCGAGGTCGAGCGCCTTGTAGAAGGCCATCGTGTCCGCGGGCTGCGCCTGAGGCTGTGCCTGCGCGCGCGCCGGCGAGCCCACGACGACCAGGACGGCGCCCGCGATCAGGGCGTGCAGCGCGCTCCGCGCGTGTCGAAACACGCCCCGAACCGCTGACCTTCGACCACCGACATCAGGGAGGATTTGCCGCATTGATCCGCTTGAAGTACTCGAGAATGGCGCGGCGCTCGTCGGCGCTCAATCCGCGCAACTCTTCCCACGACGGCTCTCGGAACTTACTGGCCGCGCGCCCCGTCGCGTTCGTGTTGTCCGGCTTCAGCTCGTTCCCGCCCTTCGCGGCCGTCGCCTGACGTTTGCCGTTGTCCTCGCGCTCTTCCTTCTCGAGCGACCGGCCGGCGTCGAGCAGACGCCGGAAGAGCTGCTGCTGCCGCGCGACCGTCGACGCGTCCAACCGACCGCCCTCGAGCGCCTCGGCGAGCGCCTTGGCTTCCTTCGCGAGCTGCGCCGCCCTGTCGCCGCCGACCGACTCGCCGACCTCGTCGAGCTGCTGCGCGACCTGCCGCTGCTCACGCGCCAGGGCGCGCGCCGTCGCCTGCTGCGCGGAAGACATCGGCTGGCCCATGCCGGGCATCAGCCCCTGTGCCTGGGCATTGATCGAGCCCTGCTTCTGCGCCATCTGCTGCAACTGCTGCATCATCTCCGCGAAGCCCGTCGCCGAGTTCGAGGAGTTCGCCTTTTCGCGATCGCGCGCCAGCGACGCCGCCGCGCGATTCAGCGCGTCCGCCGCCTCACCGAGCGCCCCGGCCGCTTGCTGGCCGTTGCGGCTGTCCCCGGCGGCCTGCATCGCCTGCGCGACCTTCTGCTGCGCCTCCGCCATCGACCGCTGAGAGCGACCCGAGAGCAGCGACGTCTTCTGACCTTCGTTCTGAAGGCGCTGCGCCGCGTTGTCGAGCCCCTGCTTGATGGCGCTCTGCTCGCCGCGCAGGTCCTCGGTCCTCGCCTGGCCGGAACGCGCCTTCTGCTCGAGCTGCTGCTCCTGCCGCGCCATCTGCAGCGTTTCCTGAATCGCCTGGTCGAGCGCGTTGGTCAGCTCCGACTTCCACTCGTTCACCTGCGATTCCCGCGCGTCGCGCATGGCCTCCGCGGCCTTGTCCATCTGCGCGGCGGCGTCGCGCGCGTTCTGCTCGCTGCCGCTCTGTTGACCGTTCTGCCGCTGGCCGTTCTGCTGTTGGCCATTCTGCTGCTGGCCGTTCTGCTGCTGGCCGTTCTGCTGCTGCCCCGGCTGTCCGGACTGATTCTGCGCACTGCGCTGGCCGCCCTGATTCTGCTGGCCCGTCTGATTCTGCTGGCCAGGCTTCGCGCCCGCGGCGTTCTGCTGCGGCTGCGCGTTCTGCTGCCCGTCCTTCTGCTGACCGGCCGCTTTCCTGAGCGCATCCTCGGCGTTGTCACCGCGCTGCTTGGCTTCCTTCGCACCCGACGCGCCCGCGTCGGCCTTTTCCTTCTGCAACCGCTCCTCGAGCTTCTTCGCCTCGTCGGCAAAGCGCTGCGACCGGTCGGCGAGCGCCTTGGCTTCGGCCTTCTGCGCGTCGTTCGACCCCTGGCGGTTGATCGAGTCCGCGAGCGCGCGGTTCTTCTCCGCGATCTCCTTGGCTTCGTCCTTCAGCGTCTGCATCGCGCCTTCCATCGCCGCGCGCTTGAGCATCTCCGCGCTCTTCTCGAGCTGCTCACGGAGGCGCTGCTGCATCGCCTGCAGTTCCTTCAGCGACTGCTGCGCCTGATCCTTCGACAGCTGCTGCGTGGAGTTCTCGAGCTTTTGCATCTGCGCGAGCAGCTCCGGCGTGAGCGCATCGCGCAACATCGCCTGCGCTTCCTGTAGCTGCCGACTCAGGCTGCTGTCGAGCGCGCCCGCCTGCTTGAGCTGCTGCTCGAGCTGCGCCGCCGTGTTCTGAAGCTTCTTCACTTCCTCGGTGAGCGCTCGCTGATCCTTCGCGACGGCCTTCGTCTTCTCGGCCGCGTCGTAGCTCATCGCGCTCTTCTGGTCCTTGGACCCCGCGGCGCCGCTCGGCGCATCGGCGTTTCGCTCGCCGCGATCGCGCGCCGCGTCGCTCGTCCGCTGCTCGAGCGACTTCTCGGCCGCCGCCGTCGCGCGCACCTGGCTCACCGCCGAATCGAGAGCGTCGCGCGCCATCGAACGGCGCTCCTCCATGGTGGGAATCTTGAGCAGCAACTCGCGGCTCTCGCCGCGCTGCGCCCATGGCGAGTTGTCGACGGCCACGATCTTCACGTGCAGCGCGTCACCCGGCTTGAGCTTGCGCGGCCCGAGGTCGAGCAGCGCGGAACCATCCCAGACCGCAGATCCGTCATCGGCAAGACGCGCGGTGGTCGCGTTCTGCGCGGTCGACCCGCTCCCCTCCGTCCACGTCAGCAGCTCGACGCGCGCGAGTCCATGATCGTCGACCGCGCTCGCGTGCAGCGGTATGCGATCGTCGCTCGCGACGAGGGTGTCCGTCGCCGGCGAGACCAGCTCGACGTGCGGCGCTGAATCCGGCACGACCTCCAACTCGATCGGCAGCGGCACGTCGGCGATCGGCCCGCTCGCACCCAACGCCATCCAACCGTATTTGCCGGTCTTCGCCGGCGTGAAGCGCCCGGAGAACGCATGGTCGTTCACGCGGAGGCTGACCGAATCGGTCCCGCTGCCGAGTCGAACCGAGCGAAGCGTGGCCGACGCGCGGCCGGCGATCTCGATCGACGTGCCCTGAGGAACACGCGCCGGCTCGCCGATCGGCAATCCCTCGGGTGGACGGCCGAGGTACGACGGATAGATCGCGCGCATGGAGACCGCGCCGACGAACGGCCGGTCGGTGACGCGGACGATCGCGGTGTCGCTCACCGTGCGTCCGTCGCTCGCGACCAGAGTGAGGTCGCCGCGCAACGGTCCGACGTCGACCGTGCCCGTGCCGTTCGCGTCGACCGCTACCGTCTGCGTCACCCAGGCCTCGCCCGGCGTCCGCTGCGTGAGGCTGATCGTCGTCCGATGCGGCGCGACCACCTGCAGACGCATCGACTCCCCGCGCAGCAGCGCGGGGGGGAGATCCCGGAACGCGATCTTCGGCAGCAGCGTTCCCTGCCATGCGTCGACCGGGCTCAGAATCGCGAGGAGTCCGTCGTTGAAGACTGGCGCGGCGAACAGCAGCGCGACGACCGCGACGACCGCGGCGACGGCCGCTCGGGCGACGCCGCGATGCAACGCCCGGGTCTCGACGGGCGCGAGGCGCGGCCCCGCCGGAGCGAGCTGCGCCGAGAGGCGATCGGCGGCGCGGCGCCCGAGTGCGCCCTGCGTCCCGACCTCCATCGCCCCGCGCAGCGCGCCGGCGCGGAGCGATTGCTCGCGCTCGATCGTCGCCGCGATGTGGTTGCGCGTCGTTCGGCGCTCGAGCCGTCGCGCGGTCCACACGATGATGCCCACGTCCGCCGCGAACACCACCAGCCAGACGAGGAACGGTACTCCGCGCGGCAGCGTCAGCCAGCGCGATGCGCCGAGCGCCGATGCGCCGGCCGTGAGCACCAGACAGGTGACGAAGACCGCGAGCGCCAGCCCCGCGAGCAGGTGCAGGCGCCGCTGGCGGCCGCGTTCGCGTTCGACCAGTTCGATGACAGTCATGGCGTCGGGCGACTCGTGACGGCGTAGACGAAGAGGTTCACGCCCATGCGCAACGCCGCTTCGTGCAGCGCGGCCGGGTCGTGATAGACCTCGGGGTCTTCCCACCCATTCCCGAGGTCGCTCGAGTAGCTGTAGTACACGGCGAGCCGATCGCCGAGGAAGATGCCGAAGCCGCGCGCCGGCAGTCCATCGTGCTCGTGGATCTTCGGCAAGCCCTTCGGAAAATCGTAGACGATGTGGTAGATCGGGTGGGTGAGCGGCACGTCCACGAGCGGGCGATCGGGGAAAACTTTCGCGATCTCGCGACGGAAGCTGGAGTCGATGCCGTAATTGTCGTCGACGTGCAGGAACCCGCCGCGCGTGAGATACTCGCGAAGCCGAACGACCTCGGCGTCGCTGAACTTGATGTTGCCGTGTCCGGTCGCGTGAAGGAACGGATAGTCCCAGAGCTTCTCGTCCATCAGCGTCACGCGCGCCTCGGACCTGTCGACGTTGAGCGACGTTCGCTGCCGGATCGCGGCGAGCAGATTCGGAATGCTCGACGGATTGCCGTACCAATCGCCGCCGCCGTCATACTGCAGGCGGGCGATGGTCAGCACCGGGGGCGCAGGGCGCGCCGCGACGGTGGTTCCCGCGACCAGCCCCGCGATACCGAGCAACTGCGCGATGCGCCGCACGCGAGGGCTCACTCGCCTGCTCCTTCGGGCGACACATCCTGCGCGAAGCGGTACGCGAGCTTCTTCGATACGCCGAGCTCCGCGGCAACCGCGGCGGCTGCATCGCGTGCACTCGCGCCCGCCGCGCGCAGCGCAATCACGCGCTCGCGGACGTCGGCTTCACTTGCGGCAATCGCGGGCGCGGCGCCAATGATCAACACGATCTCTCCTCGGGGCTGCCTGTCCTCGTAGTACGTCCGAAGCGCTCGCACCGTTCCTCGGCGGACCTCCTCGAATTGCTTCGTCATTTCACGGGCCACGACAGCGGCGCGCTCGCCGGCGCCGCGCTGCTCGAGCTCGGCCAGCGTGTCGACCAGGCGGTTCGGCGATTCGTAGAGGACGGCCGTGTGGCGAGATGTCGTGATCTCGTCGAGGGTCGCGCGACGGTCGGGCCCCGATCGTGTAAGGAAGCCGAAAAACGTGAAGCGGTCCAACTCCAATCCCGAAGCGACCAGAGCGGCCAGCATCGCCGACGCACCGGGAATGGGACTCACGGTCACGCCCGCTTCAGTCGCGGCGCGTACGAGGCGCCCGCCCGGGTCGGAGAGGAGCGGCGTCCCCGCGTCGGACACGAGCGCGAGCGACTCCCCGGCGGCAAGGCGCGCGACGAGCCCGGGCGTCATCTTCGCCTCGTTGTGCTCGTGGTAGGACTGCAGGGGCGTCGCGATCTCGTAGCGATCGAGCAGATGGCGCGTGTGACGCGTGTCCTCGGCGAGAATCGTCGAGACGCTCCTCAACACGTCGACTGCCCGGAAAGAAAAATCCCCCATGTTTCCGATGGGGGTGCTGACCACGTAGAGCGTTCCCGTGCCGGGGCGCTCCGTCATATCACTTTCCATGGCATCTCATCGTAGAACCCGGCGGATTGGAACATGTGTCGCCGATCCCAGGTGAGCTCCTTGAGCAGCGCATCGGGCGAGACCGCGTCGTGATCGACGGCCGTCCACATCACCTCGCGGAGCCATGCGGCGATGCCCGCGGTCAACCGCTCCGTGTCGGCGAGCGGTTCACGCGCGGGCTTGCCCGTCAGCGAAAATCCGTCGAGCACAGGATGCGCGGCGACGAGGTTCTGCCGGGCATGTTCGGCGATCGCGGGCGCGCTGTCGCGGCCGTGGTCGACGAGACGCTGCACCAGCGCGCCGCTCAGATCGCGATATGCCTGAATGAGCGCGGGCGGCGCCTGAATCGGCAGCGGGCCCGGCATGCCCCACCGCGCCACGCGCAACTCCTGCTTCGCGTCCGCGGCGAACAGCCGCGTGACCCGTTCGACGAGCCTTCCCTGGTGAGTCGTCGCCAGATAGGCGCGGGCGACCGCACCGTTGTGGAAGACGAGATAGTTCACCGTATCGCCGACGACGATCTCGACCACGCCGTCGAACGTCATCGCCATGAGATACGGGAAGAGCGTCTGCGGATCGCGCGCGTTCACCCCGCCGGGCCAGGGCTCGGACGCCTCGGCGTGCGTGATGTACATGCACCCCAACTGCTCCTCGTCGGCCTCGTGAAAGCAGATCTCGCCGTACTCCGCTTCGAGCGGGACCTTCTCGATGGCGCTCGCCAGACCGATCGGCCGACAGCTCCTGGCGTCGCGGATGGTGGCGTTCACCAGCTCACCGCCGAGGAGGTACAGGATGACCTGCTCCTCCGGCAGCGAGATCGCGACGTAGCCCGAGATGCGCGCCGCGCGATCGCGCTTCGCGTCGTTCAGGAGGTTCGCGAGGTGGATGTACGCCAACCGTGTGCGCGGGAGCAGAACACGACTGCACGGAAAGCGAAGCGCGGAGGTCGAGGACACGGCAGAAAAGATGGTGCGCCGAAGCGGCGGTCAGCAATCACTCGGAAACGACGAGTGGGAAGCGACCGACGGCACGAGGCCGAATCGCTTCCCACTCGGTTCGTCGTCGATGCGCGAACGATCAGGTCGTGTGCTGCTGCAGCTTCTGCTCGATGTGAGTGCGGGGGACGGCGCCGATGATCTGGTCGACGACCTTGCCGCCCTTGAAGAACAGCATCGTGGGGATCGAGCGGACGTTGAAGCGCGAGCCGGTCTTGATGTTCGCGTCGACGTCGAGCTTGCGGATCTGGACCTTGCCCTCGTAGTCGGTCGCGAGCTGATCGAGGATCGGCGCGACCATGCGACAGGGGCCGCACCACGTGGCCCAGAAGTCGACGATGGTCAGCCCTTCGGCCTTCTCGACCTCGTCCTCGAAGGTGGCGTCGGTGACGGCGGTAACGTTCGACATGGGCGCTCCTGATATGTGTCAGCGAAGTTCGGAAATTCCGGCAGTGGCGTCGCGCACGATGCCCAGTGCGGCGGGCTCTTGATAGCTTAATCGCATGGAAAAGCCCCGTGGAACCATGATCGCACACATCGGGATCGCCGTTCGCGGTCTCGACGATGGCGTGTCCTTCTATCGCGACGTGCTCGGCATGCCCGAGGTCCCGCTCGACGACGCCGACGGCGCCCGCATCGCCGGGTTGGCCGCCGGCGAATCGCTCGTCGAACTGCTCGAGGCGGAAACGCCGGACTCCCCGATCGGCAAGTTCGTCGCCAAGCGGGGGCCCGGAATTCACCATGTGTGCTTTGCCGTCGAGGATCTCGACGGAACGCTGGCGCGCTGCCGGCAGCATGGCATCCGTCTCATCGACGAGACCCCGCGCATCGGCGCCGAGGGGAAGCGCATCGCGTTTCTGCACCCCTCATCGACCTCCGGGGTGCTGGTGGAGTTGAGCGAGTACTGACTGACAGGTCGCAGGCCGCGGGTCTCGAGTCACAGGGCGGCTCGGCTGACGATCGGCTGAGCGCTGACGGCTGCCACCACCCCGAGACCCGAAACCTGAGCCTGAGACCTGGCTACTTCGCCTTGCAGTAGTCGTTCATCAGCTTCTCGAGCTCGAACTTCTGCACGTACCACCGGCTGTCCGTCGCCGGGACCACATCGAAGTTGACCGCCGCGACCTTTCCTGGCTTCAACAGATTGACCACGAACGTGCGGCCGCCGCCGGTGGCCGGAGCGTCGCCGAGGATGTCGTACCGGTCGTGGCGAAGACAGCTCGCCATGATGATCTCGCGCTGTTCCAGCGTCTCGCGCGGAATGCGGCCGCGGGCCGACCCGTCGCGATCGCCCCAGAGCGCCGCCATCGCCTGCAAGTCCTGCTGCTTCGCCGCCGCGAGGAAACCGCGCAACGCCGCTCCCGGATCCGCCGCCCCGGTCTGATTCCCATTCACCACCGGTGCCGCCGACGTCACCGTTCGGGTGCTCGTGCTGCTCCGACAGGCGGCCGCGGTGCTCAACACGAGCAGGCTGGCGATTAGCTTCTTCATTCCGTTCCTCTCCCGGTCCATGAAAAACCTGCGTCTCTGTATCAACATCGATCACATCGCGACGTTGCGGCAGGCCCGGCGTGGCGTGTATCCCGATCCGCTCGAGGGCGCGGCGATCTGCGAGCGGGCCGGCGTCGACGGCATCACCGCCCATCTGCGTGAGGACCGCCGGCACATTCAGGACGACGACGTCGCTCGGCTCGCCACATCGGTCGCGACCACCTTCAACCTCGAGATGGCGTGCACCGACGAGATGCTCGACATCGCCGAGCGACTCCGACCCCACCAGGTGATGTTCGTTCCCGAACGCCGCCAGGAGATCACGACCGAGGGCGGCCTCGACGTCTTTCGTGATCCAGAGCGCATCCGCGACGCGATCGCACGCATGAAGACCGCGGGGATTCCGACGAGCCTGTTCATCGGCGCGGACCGCGCGACCATCGATCGCTGCCGCGAGCTCGGGCCGACGGCCGTCGAGCTCCATACCGGACCGTACGTGCACCATCTCGACGACCCGTCGGAGCTCGAGACCCTCCGGATCTGCGCGCGCCACGCGGCGGACCTCGGACTCGAGGTGCATGCCGGACACGGTCTGGCCGCGGGCAACGTCGGCCCGGTGGCCGCGATTCCCGAGATCGAGGAATTGCACATCGGCCACTCAGTCGTCAGTCGTGCGGTGTTCATCGGGCTCGCCGAGGCCGTTCGCGAGCTGCGTGGCGCCATGGACGCGGCCAGACCGCGTTCCTAGTTTCGTCACGCTCGGACACTAACGGACGACCGGAGCACGGATGACCGGAACACCGCCGGGAGGCGCAGGCGAAAGGGCAAGCGGCTTCCTCGAGTTTTTCATCCTCGAGGCCGCCGACTACATCGAGCAGATCGACAGCGTGCTGCTCGGCGGATCGACCGCCGGGCCGGACGGCGGCGCGCTGCAGCGCGCGGCGCGCGCGCTCCGCGGAACGGCGACGATGGCCAGGCTGCCCGCCTTTGCGGAGGTCGCCGCGGGCCTGGAACGCGTCGGCCGAGCGCTCCACGAAGGCTCGCTCGGCTGGGATCCGGGGCTCTCCGGTGCGCTGGTCGCAGCCGTCGACGACCTCAAGATTCTGCTGCGCGCCGGCCGCCACTGGGGACCGGCCGACGAACAGCGCGCCGCGGCGCGGACGGCTGAGTTGGCGAGATATGCCGGCGCCGCCCGACCGAGTGTCCCGGCGGACGACGCTCCAGTCGCCGCACCGTCCGCCTATCTGGCCACCGAAGCGGCAAACGTCGCCGCGGGCCTCGAGCTGCTCACCGCTCGCGGCGACGCCGAAACCTCGGCGAACGTGCTGCGGCGCATTCGCGCGCTGCGGGGCGTCGCAGGCGTGAAGGAAATCACGCCGCTCGCCGACACGCTCGAGGCGACCGAAGACGCCGCGCGGGGCATGGAGGTCGGCGAGCCCCTGAGCGCCGACGCCCGACACTTGCTCGAAGCGTCGAGCGCCTACCTACGCACCATCGCCCGCGCGCTGCGCGGCGAAGGCGGTGACGTGAACGCTCCCGGCGCAACTCGCGACACCTTCAACGCGGCGCTCGAGAGTTGGCTGAATCGTACGGCCGATCGCGCGCCGGTCGTCCCGATCGACCAGCTGTTCTACGAGGACGGCGCGGCGGGACTCGTTCAGGCGACCACGAATCCGCCGACCTCCTCGGCCGAGCGTCTGCGCCTGGAGCTGGTGAGTCTGGGCGAGCATCTCCGCCAGGTGCTCGACGGAGCGCGCGCGGCCGCCGACACGGGGGCCAGCGTGAAAACCCGCCGCGAGCTGCGCCGCGCTCTGCGTGAAGCGCAGGCGGCCGCCGAGAGCTTCGGAGAGAGCGACGTCGCCCGGTTCGTCGACGAACACGTCTCCGCCGCGGAGCATCTCGATTTTCTCGGCCTCGCCGCGCTCGACGATCTCGCACGGACGCTCACCGACCCTGGCGTCGGCGCGGGTCGCTTGAAGGAGCGCATGCGAGAACTGGCCGACCGTCGCGAGGCGGCGCTGGCGATCGCCGCTGGATTCTCCGCCGAAGGTCCGGGGCCCGACCCGCAAGCGCCCACGCAGCGTCCGAGCCAGCAGTCGCCGTTGATCGTCGCGACGCCGGTCTCCGCGCCCGCCGTCGCGGTACCGAGTGAAGGCCTCGCTGAGCCGGAACCGGTGAATCATTGGCCTGAGGCGCGCAAGACGGCGACGCCCGTCCATGGCGACGCACTGGAGGCGCACGCTCCGGCGCCCGTCCAGATCGACGCGGTCGAGGCACCTCTACCGACCCACGAATCCAGCGCGTCGTCGCTCAGCGCATCGTCGCTCATCGAGTCGACGCTCGCCGCGATCGAGGCGACGTCGTCCGCGCTCATCGATTCCAGCATCGCCGCGCTGAGTGTTCTCGAGGACTCCCCCTTCGCCGAACCGACGCCCCTACCCGAAGACGCGCTCGTGTCGATCGATGCCCTGCTCTATCGCGGCCGGTCGGCCCTCGATCGGGCGGTCGAGCTGCGCGATGAGATCCGCGCCAGCGGTGAAAACCCATCGACCGAGACTCTGGACGAGCTGTTCGACCTGCTCGAGCTGGCGCGCGCGGAGTAGACGGCGATGAAGTTCGGCTGGAAAGGAGTGCTGGGGATCATCCTCAGCCTGGTCTGTCTGTATTACGCATTTCGTAACTTCGATTTCGCGGCGGCGCTGCAGGCCGCGAAGAAGGCGAACTACACGCTGCTCGGGCTGTCGGTCGTGGCGGCTACGATGATGTTTCCGCTGCGCGCGCGCCGCTGGCGCACGATTCTCGACCCCGTCGCACCCGAGCCGGTTCCGTTCGGCCCGCTGTGGCGCGCCGTGGCTATCGGCGTGATGATGACGAACATCCTCCCGGCACGCGCCGGTGAGCTCGCGCGCCCGTACGCGCTGTCGCGTGAGATCCGCGACATCCCGCTCCCGATGTCGCTGGCGTCCGTCGCCGTCGACCGGGTGTTCGACGCGATCGTCGTGATGCTCCTCCTCGGCGTCTCCACGCTCGAGCCGGGCTTTCCGCAGACGCTCACGATCAACGACCGCACGTTCGCGATCACGCAGCTCGTGCGCGGCTTCATCGGCCTTCCGATCGTCCTGGTGATCGGCCTCTACGCGCTGGTCTTCTTCCCCAAGCAGCTCATTCGCCTGTTCGAGCTGTTCGCCGGGCGCATCTCGAAGACCCTGGAGAAGCGCGGCGGCGACATGCTGCGGCGGTTCGCCGACGGCCTGAGCGTGCTGCGCAACCCGATCCATTTCTTCGCGGTCTTCGGATGGACGCTGCTGCACTGGCTCGTTCAACCGCTCGCGTTCTGGCTGGGCTTCAAGGCGTTCGGCATCGAGGTGCCGCTGCTCGTGACGCTGTTCGTGCAGGGGGTCATCGTGATCGTCGTCGCGCTCCCGTCGACGCCCGGCTTCATCGGCCTCTTCGAGGCGGCGAGCGTCGCGTCGCTCGGCGCCTATGGCGTGAATCAGACGCTCGCGGGCACGTGGGCCACGGTGTTCCACCTGCTCTCGTACATCCCGATCACGCTGTTCGGCGCGTACTACTTCGCGCGAGCGGGCATGACGATGAACGAGATCGGTGCGGCCAAGCAGCCCGAGGTGCCGAGCTCGCCGACCGCGCCGGCATGAGCCGGCAGGCTCGCGTCGTCGCGCAGGCGAAGGTCAATCTGCTGCTGCGCGTCCTCGCGCGCGAAGCGAGCGGGTATCACTCGATCGAGACCGTTTTCCAACGCATCGATCTCGGAGACGACGTGGTCGTCCGCGTGGCGGGCGGACGGTCGCTCGACTGTGCCGGGCCGGCGATGCCCGCCGAGGGCCTCGGTCCGGTCGAGAAGAATCTCGCGTATCGCGCGGCGGTGGCCTACGCGGACGCGACGGGCTGGCCCGCCGGCTTTGCCATCGAGATCCAGAAGCGTATTCCCGTCGGAGGGGGGATGGGCGGCGGAAGCGCGGACGCCGGAGCCGTGCTCCGGGCGCTCGACGCGCTCGCTCCGGCGCCTCTCGGTCCGCGTCTCGTCGAGCTCGCGGCGGAGCTCGGTGCCGACGTCCCGTTCATGACCGCCGAATCCCCGCTCGCGTTCGCCTGGAGTCGTGGCGAGCGGATGCTTGCACTCCCCCCGCTCCCTCCCCGCCCTCTCGTACTGCTCGCGCCGGGCTTCGGCGTTGGAACGGCGGAGGCCTACGGTTGGGTCGCCGAAGAGCGCGGTGCCTACCGCCCGGAGCCGCGCCTCCACGTGCCGGCCGATTTCGCCACCTGGGACGACATCGAGCGCGTCGCCCACAATGACTTCGAGCGGGTGGTTGCCCGACGGCAGCCTCGCGTCGCGGAGCTCGTCGACGTGCTCGCGGCCGCGGGCGCCCGACCGGCGATGATGAGCGGCTCCGGTTCGACCGTCTTCGGCGTTTTCGAGAGCCCGCCCGATCTTGCCGCCCTCAGCCGGTCGAGCGAAGCCACGCCGATTCTGACGACGACGAGCGCACGAGTTGTTAGAGTGGCCATCGACGTCTAGCTTTGAGTGGCTGTAGCCATACTCCTGCTGCCCCCTCGTCCAATGGCAGGACATCGGTCTTTGGATCCGAGAATGGTGGTTCGAATCCACCGGGGGCAATCGTCGTTTGGTCCGCGATCGCAGCGGCCGGGGCAGAACACCAATGCGGATCTCGGTGAGGATCCGCGGCCTGTTCGCCAGCATTTCACCCTTCAGCTCGTACCCAACACGGACTCCGCATGGACGGCTTAGCAGTACCGAGTCATGGCCTCAAGCTGCTATCCGGCACGGCCAATCGCGGACTCGCGGAGGAGATTGCACGGAATCTCGGCGTCGATCTCTGCAAGGTGAACCTCGGACGGTTCGCCGATGGAGAGATCTCGGTTCGCATCGACGAGAACGTCCGCGGCAACGACGTGTTCATCGTACAACCGACCAATCCGCCCGCCGAGAACATCATGGAGCTGCTGCTCCTGATCGACGCGGCCCGTCGGGCATCAGCGGCTCGCATCACCTGCGTGATGCCGTACTACGGCTACGCGCGGCAGGACCGCAAGGACCAGCCCCGCGTGCCGATCGGCGCCAAGCTGATGGCGAACATGATTCAGGCGGCCGGCGTCGATCGGGTGCTGGGCGTGGACTTTCACCAGCATCAGCTGCAGGGCTTCTTCGACGTCCCCGTCGACCACCTGTATGCGATGCCGGTCTTCACCGCCCACTATCGCAAGATGGGGCTGAACGACCCGGTGGTCGTCGCGCCGGACGTCGGGTCGGCCAAGATGGCGCGTGGTTTCGCCAAGCGGCTCAACGTGTCGCTGGCGATCATCGACAAGCGTCGCCCGCGCCCCAACGTGTCGGAGGTCGTGAACGTCGTCGGCGAAGTGGAGGGGCACGATTGCATCCTCGTCGACGACATGATCGATACCGCGGGAACGGTGACCGAAGCCGCTCGCGCGCTCGTGCGCCTGGGCGCGAAGGACATCTACGTCTGCGCGACGCATGCCCTGCTCTCCGGACCCGCGCGCCAGCGAATCGACGACGCGCCGATCAAGGAAGTCGCGGTGACGGATACGATCAACATTCCGCCCGAGCGGCGTCCGAAATCGCTGTTCATGCTCTCGGTGGGTGAGCTGCTCGCCAAGGCGATCCGGTTCACGCACTCGGAGCAGTCGGTCAGCTCGCTGTTCGATTGATCGACGCAGGATGACGATCCGCCGAGGCGCCATGCCGAGGCGAATCGAGATGGTGTAGGACCTCGTCCGTTCCGGACATGGTAGGGAGGACGCAGCCTCCCGAGAGTAAACACGGAACGCCGCGAGTTGGCTGCGAAGGCATCAGCACGAAACTGGAATACCTGAAATGGCATCAGCCTCCCTCAACGCGACGCCGCGCACCGAAACGGGCACCGGCGCCGCTCGCAAGCTCCGCCAGGCCGGCTCCGTCCCGGCGATCGTCTATGGCCACGGCCGCGAGCCGCTGCCGCTCACCGTCAACACCCGCGAGCTCGAGCGCCTGCTCAACACGATCTCGGTGTCCAGCACCGTCATCGAGTTGAACGTCGACGGCAAGCCGTCGCGCACGCTCATTCGCGAGATCCAGCGCCACCCGTTCAAGCGCACGATCGTTCACGTCGACTTCCTCCAGCTGGTCGCCGGTGAGAAGATCACGGTGAGCATTCCCCTGCGCTTCGTCGGCACGGCGGACGGCGTTCGCAACGCCGGCGGCATCCTCGAGGAGACGATGCACCAGGTGCACCTCCGCGTCGACCCGGCGAACATCCCGGGCCACATCGACGTCGACGTGACGCCGTTGACGGTCGGCCACAGCTTCCACGTCCGCGACCTCAAGCTGCCGGAAGGCGTGACGGTCCTGGACGACGAGGATGCGACGGTCTGCGTCATCAGCGCGCCGAAGACCGACACCGCCGGTGCGGGTGAAGGTGGCGAAGGCGCCGCCGAGCCGGAGCTCATCCGCAAGGCCAAGGCGGAAGGCGAAGAGGCCAAGTAGCCGACCTCGTGTTTCGATTCTTGTTCGGCCGGAACCGGCGCCTGACGGCGCCGGTCTCCGAGTCCGACGAGTCTCCCATGAAAGTCATCGTCGGTCTCGGCAATCCGGGCAAGGAGTACGAGCGCACGCGCCACAACGTCGGCTGGTGGGTCGTCGACCACCTCGCCGACGTTTGGCATTTCGACGGCTGGAAGAAGGACGGCGACGCGCGCGTCGTGAACGGCATGGTCGGCAGCACGAAGGTGCGGCTGGTCAAGCCGCTCACGTACATGAACCTGAGCGGCGCCGTGCTGCGGCCGTACCTGCGGCGTCCCTTCTGGTCGGCGCAAACGGATCTCATGGTCGTCGTCGACGAAGTGCAGCTGCCCGTCGGCCGCTATCGCTTTCGCGCCAAGGGAAGCGCCGGCGGCCACAATGGGCTGAAGAGCATCGAGGGCGTCCTCAAGTCGCAGGAGTATCCGCGACTGCGGGTCGGTGTCGGCTCGGAGCACGAGCGCGGCGGCACGCTGGCCGATTTCGTCCTTGGCGACTTCGGCAAACACGAGGCGGAGGTGGTCCGGGGGCTTTTCCCTGAGCTCACCGACGCGCTCACCCTGTGGCTGACGGATGGCATCGGCGCCACGATGAACCGCTATCCCGGGACCTGATCCGGCCCACGCATCACGCCGCGCTGGCGGCATCAACTCAGTAGAATTCTCTCATGCTACGACTCGGCATCGTCGGTCTGCCCAACGTCGGAAAGTCGACGCTGTTCAACGCGCTCACCTCGGCGAACGTGCTGGCCGCCAACTATCCGTTCGCGACGAAGGATCCCAACGTCGGCCGCGTGAACGTGCCCGACGGGCGGCTCGACGAGCTCGCGCGGATCGTGGAACCGCAGCGCACCGTGCCGGCGGCGGTCGAATTCGTCGACATCGCCGGGCTCGTGAAAGGCGCGTCGCAGGGCGAAGGATTGGGCAACCAGTTCCTCGCCAACATCCGCGAGACCGACGCGATCGTCCACGTCGTCCGCGCCTTCGAGGACGACGACGTGCTTCACGTCATGGGCGCGGTCGATCCGGTGCGCGATCGCGAGGTGATCGAGTTCGAGCTCGCGCTGGCGGACCTGTCGGTCGTCGAGAAGCGTCTCGACCGGGTGAAGCGCGCGTCGAAGACCGGCGACAAGGAGGCGTTGGCGGAGCTGGGCGCCCTCGAGCGGGCGAATGCCTCGCTGACCGAAGGCAAGGCGTTGTGGCACGCCGGTCTCTCGGCGGAAGACCGGGCGGTGCTCGCACCGCTCTCGCTGCTCACGCTCAAGCCGATTCTCTACGCCGCGAACGTCACCGACGCCGAGCTGTCGGGGCAAGAGGGCCCGCACATTCAGGCGCTGCGAAAGGCCATCACCGAAAGCGGCGAGCACGCGGAGGTGGTCTCCTTCTCGGCGAAGATCGAGGCGGAGCTTGCGGAGCTCTCGGCCGAGGACCGAGCCGGGTTTCTCGAGTCACTCGGACTGGAGTCGGCGGGACTGGATCGCCTGATCCGCGCCGGCTATCACCTGCTCGGCCTCCAGACGTATTTCACCGCGGGCGAACAGGAAGTGCGCGCCTGGACGATTCACCGCGGTGACACCGCGCCGCAGGCGGCGGGCGTCATCCACACCGACTTCGAGCGCGGGTTCATTCGCGCCGAGACGGTGTCGTATGAGGATTTCATGAAGCTGGGCGGCTGGAAGGGCGCGCGTGAAAGGGGCGCGGTCCGGTCCGAAGGGAAGGAATACGTCGTTCAGGATGGCGACGTGATGCTGTTCCGCTTCAACGTGTAAGGGGCGCAGGGAGTCGGCGAGTTCGCCGTTCTCCCTCTGAAACAGGGACTTCGGGGTCCGAATCAGCCCCGTCCCTCCCGGCTCGACCAGGTCGCGCCCCCTGAGGCCCGGGCTGCGCCATCGCTGCTCGGCGCGGGCGGAGGTGCGTCGGACTTCTTAGTGAACTCGACCGCCGGAAGTGCGTAGTACGAGCATGGTCCTCCCGAGTCTCGGCGCCATGTGGCGCGGAACCATGATCGCGATCGGCGTCGCGGCGGCCATTCCCGCTCGCGCGGGGGACGTGCGGTCGCACGCCCAGCCGGCCGGCACGTTCGCGGACGCCGTCGTCCGGGCCGAGCGGCTGGTGCTCGACCGCGACAGCGTGGCGATCCGCGGGGGTGAGACCATCTTCCTGAACCACGAACGCCGGACGCCGCGGGCCGTCGTGCTCTTTCACGGGCTCACCGATTCACCGCGGCAGTTCGCGGCGCTCGCGGACTCGCTCTTCGCCGACGGCGACAACGTCCTCGTGCCGCGCCTGCCGCGTCACTCGACGCAACAGCGCGACGTCGGGGCACTGGCCGGGCTCACGCCGTCGGAGCTGACGCGGTTCGCCGACGAATCGATCGACATCGCGGCGGGGCTCGGGGACTCGGTGGTCGTCATGGGGCTGAGCGTGGGCGGAACGCTCGCCATCTGGTCGGCGGAGCACCGGGCCGAGGTGAAGCGCGCGATCGTGATCGCGCCGGCGTTGGCCCCGGGGCGCGTGCCGCTGTTCCTGGAGCGCGTCCTGGTAAACCTCGGCGCTCGCCTGCCGAACGTGTCCCGCCGCGCGCCGAGCGATTCCACGCGGCTCGATCGCGATCCGGGCTTCGCCACCCGCGGCCTGGCGGCGGTGCTCCGGCTTGGGATGGTGGTGCGCGCCGACGCCGCCCGATATCGCCCGGAGGGGGAAGTCCTGTTCCTCGTGAATGCGCACGACCGGACGGTGAATGCCGGGCCGGTCTTCGATGTCGCGAAGACCTGGCGCCGGCATGCGGTGCCGGTGTCGGTGTACGAGTTCCCCGACTCGCTGGCGCTGCCGCACAACGTCATGGACGTGAGCGCCCCGGCGGCGGCGAGCGTGGCGCCCATTCTTCTGTCACTGGCCCGTACGGCCGACGCGCCGCACTGGCTTCCCCGCCACTGACGGCTTGAGCTAAGCGGTTGGCGAGCCTATAATTAGAGGCTGCGCCGAACCGGCGCCGCACACCCACATTCACTCTCCCCCTGCTCCGGCAACCAGCGGGGGGCGTTCATGACCAAAGGGAGGATTGCCAGCGCATGACGCGTCAATATGAGGCGGTCTATGTCTTCGACTCGAGCCTCGAAGACACCGCGATCAACGAAAAGCTCAGCCGGTTGCACGGTCTCCTCGGCGACCCGAGCGATCTCAACGTGAACCACTGGGGACGGCGCCAGCTCGCCTACCCGATCGGCCGCCGTGAATCCGGCTACTACGCCGTCGCCCGCTTCACCGCCGAAGGCACCGCGCTCCCCGAGTACGAGCGCGCCATCAAGCTCGACGAAGGCATCATTCGTCATCTCATCACGCTTTACGAGCACGAGCTCGGCGCCCCGCCGATGTCGGAAGAAGAGCTCGCGCTCGCCAACCGCCGTCGTGAGCAGGATGACGACGAGGACGAGGAATAACCATGCGTAGACCTCAGAAGACCTGCCCGTTCTGCGAGACCCGCGTCCGGCACATCGACTACAAGGATGACCGCACGCTCGGCCGCTTCATCACGGACCACGGCAAGATCCTGCCGAGCCGCCTGAGCGGCACGTGCGCCCGGCACCAGCGGCAGCTGTCGACCGCGGTGAAGCGCGCGCGCTATCTCGCGATCATCCCGTACATCCGCGGAATGCAGGCGTAGGCGCAACGATCGATGACTGAACCGGCGTCCACCGCCGCATCGGCCATCGAGCCCGGCGCGTCCAACGCGCAGGGCTCGGCGCCGACCGAGCAGGGATGGGGGAAGCTCCTCATCGCGCTCGCGGCATTCGTTCTCCTCCCCCGGGCACCGCAGCTCGCGGCGATTCTGCCGGTCGAACAGACGATGTTGCTGTTCGTGCCGGCGCTCGCGGCGTGTGCGCTCGTGGGCTGGTGGGCGGGTGGACGCGTCTTTCTCGCGATCGCCTGGATCGCCATCGCGGTGCTGATGAGCGTGCGCCCGCCCGGAACACCAGACGCGTTCTTCAATCTGACGCGCGGCTGGAGTCTGCTCCTGGCTGGATCGTTCGGGCTCGTCTGCCTGTTCAACGACACGCGGCCGTTCTTTGCCCGCGCGCTCGTCGCACTCGGCACGACGCTGCTGCTGGCCGCGATCATGAGCACGCTCGGTCCGATGACGATGTCGCAGGCGTCGCGGGCGGTCGGCGAGGAATTCGCGCGACGGAATCACGAGTTCCTCACGACGCTCGACAGCGTGATCCAGGCCCATCCGAAGGATTGGGACGAGCTGACGCAGAAGATGCCGAACCTCGCCCAGTTCCCACAGCAGGCCTCCGAGAGCTTGACGACGATCTCGCGCGCGGGCGTCGTGGTGTTCCCCGCTCTTCTGGCGCTCGAGTCGATCGCGGCGCTCGCGCTCGCGTGGGCGACGTATCACCGGTTCAGTCGTGCGCGTCTCGGCCCGCCGCTTCGGCCGCTGCGCGAATTTCGGTTCAACGATCAACTGGTCTGGGGACTGATCGTCGGTCTCACGATCATGCTGCTGCCTACGCTCACGCCGGTGAATGGCGCCGGCAAGAATCTTCTCGTCTTTTTTGGCGCGCTCTACGCCCTGCGCGGTCTCGGAGTGCTGACCTGGTTCATGCGGCCAGGCCGCTTCGGCCTCGCGCTCGCCGCCGGCTTTCTGGTGCTCGCCGCGGCCAGCTTCGGCGTGTTCGTCGTGCTCGCGTTCATGATGCTCGGCATCGCGGCGCTGGCGCTCGGCCTCGGGGACACCTGGGCCGATTGGCGGAGCCGGGCGCGCCCTTCCTCGTAATCACCTCGGAGTCTTCCATGGAAATCATCCTCCGCCAAGCGGTCGAGAATCTCGGCAAGCCCGGCGACGTCGTGAAGGTCAAGTCGGGCTACGCCCGCAATTATCTCCTCCCGCACGGTCTCGCCTTCGAGGCGACGCCGGGCAACCTCAAGCGCATTCAGCAGGAACGCGACCGCCTCGAGGCCGCCGAGAACGAGCGGCGCTCCGCGGCGCAGTCCATCGCCGAGAAGCTCGAGCAGGTGTCGCTCACGTTCTCGGCGCGCGTCGGCGACGAGGGCAAGCTCTTCGGGTCGGTGACGGCGGCCGACGTCGCCCAGCAGCTCGAGGCACAGGGCTTCCACATCGAGAAGCGCCAGATCGACCTTCCCGAGCCGATCAAGGCCCTCGGCGTCTATCGCGTGCCGGTACGCCTGCACGCCGACGTGAAGCCGGAAGTGCGGGTCTGGGTCATCAAGGGCTGATCAGCCCCTGGCCTCGCTGAAGCCAAAGACACACCGGCCAGCCGGTGTGTCTTTGCTTTTGGCGGCCTGGTGTCCTTCGTGCCGAGTGAAGGTCCGCGCGTTATGCTATTAGGGTGGCGACCGCGTCGCCCAGTCCCATCTTTTCCTCCATCCATGACCTCGACGACCAAACCGGCTTCTCATTCGCTTGCTCTGGCGCAACGCGCCGCGCAGATCGCGCTCGACAACAAGGCGCAGGATCTCGTGATCCTCGACCTCCGTGGCGTGTCCGACATGACGGATTTCTTCGTCATCGCCAGCGGCACGTCGGACACGGCGGTGCGATCGATCGGTCAACACGTCATGGAGGAGATGAAGAAAGAAGGCTCGCCGGCGTATCACGTCGAAGGGCTCGAGAAGGGCCGCTGGGTGCTTCTCGACTTCGTCGATTTCGTCGTCCACATCTTTCATCCGACACTCCGGAACTTCTATCAACTCGAGCGGCTGTGGGCCGACGCCGAGCAGATTCCGGTCGACGCGCGCTAGCGCGAGCAGGACGCGCGGTCGCGCCATGGCTCCGAGCCGGCGCGATCGCGATGGCGTGCGCCGCCGGACTGCCGGGGAGCAGCGCGGCGCAGAACTATTTCGGGCAGAACCAGGTCCAGCACGACCGCTTTCGCTGGCAGATCAAGGAAACGGTCCACTTCCAGATCTACTACTATCCCGAAGAGGAGCGCGCCGTGACCGACGCGGCGCGCATGGCGGAGCGAGCCTATGCGCGACTGTCGCGCATTCTCGACCGCGAGTTCCGTGAGAAGAAGCCGATCATCCTCTTCTCGTCGCGAGCCGACTTCGGGCAGAACAACGTCACGGGCGATCTGGGGGAAGGCACCGCCGGCGTGACCGAAGCGCTGCGGCATCGCATGCTGCTGAACTTCACCGGCGACTACCGCACCTTCGAGCACGTGCTCACGCACGAGATGGTGCACGCCTTTCAGTACGACGTCTTCGCGCGCGGCAAGGCGGGCAACGGTCTCCAGGCGCTCGCCCAGTTCATGCCCCCGCTCTGGTTCGCGGAGGGCATGGCCGAATATCTGTCGCTTGGGCCGAGCGGCGCGACGACGAACGCCTGGATGCGCGACGCCGCCCTCAACGGGCGCATTCCCTCGATCGAACAGCTCGGCGATCAGCCGGACAGGTACTTCCCGTATCGCTACGGCCACTCGCTCTGGACGTTCATCGGCCAGAAATGGGGCGACGAGGCGATCGGCCAGATTCTGAACTCCGTGCCGAGCGTGGGCGTCGAACGCGCGTTCCGGCGCGAGCTCGGGGTGAGCTTCCAGGAGCTCGGCGACGAGTGGCGCGAGGACGTTCAGACGCGGCTGCTGCCCGCGGTCGGAGCGATGGACCGGCCGCGCCGGTTCGCCGAGCCGACGCTCAACAAGGAGCGCACCGACGGCGACATCTTCCTCGCGCCGTCGCTGTCGAACGACGGGCGCACGATCGCGTTTCTCTCGAACGGCAATCTGCGCCGCGGCCAGGTCTTCATCGACCTGTGGCTCGCCGACGCCGAGACGGGAAAGCGGATCCGGCGCGTGGTGCGGAGCACGTTCGACCCGAGCTACGAGGAGCTGCGCGTTCTCTACTCCCAGAGCGCGTTCTCGCCCGACGGACGCACGCTCGCGATCACGGCGCAGAAGCAAGGGCGCGACGTCCTCTATCTCTTCGACGTCGCGAACGGCCGCGAGGTGCGACGCTTCGATCTCGACCTCGAGTCGGTCTCGAATCCGAGCTGGTCGCCCGACGGGCGGCGGCTGGTGTTCAGCGGAACGCGCGGCGGCATCACCGATCTCTATCTCATCGATCGCGATGGGGCGAATTTCCGCCGGCTCACCGACGATCGCCTCGCGGAGATGCAGCCGCAGTGGTCGCCGGACGGCAGGACGATCGCGTTCACCGGCGATCGCGACAGCGCGAGCTTCGAGCTGCTGCGGTTCCGCCCGTGGAAGATCACGCTGCTCGACGTCGCGACCGGCGCGCAGACCGTCATTCCCGATCAGCGCGGCCTGAATCTCAACCCGCAGTGGTCCCCCGACGGCCGATCCATCGCCTATGTCTCCGATCGCACCGGAACGGCCAACGTCTTCCTGTACGAGCTCGATACCCGCGAGCACTATCAGCTGACGAACGTCGTCGGCTCGGTCGCGGCGCTGACCGAAGTCAGTCCGTCGATCAGCTGGTCGCGCGGCGCCGACCGGCTCGCGTTCACCTATTTAGAGAATGGTGAATACACGGTCTGGACGGTCGCCAACCCGAGAGTGCTGCGGCGAACGCCCTACCGCGATCCGATCATGCCGGTGGTGGCCGCGGGGCTGCCGGCCGTCGACAGCACGCTGAGCAGCGAACGCACGGCGCCGGTGTCGGTCGTCGCGCTGCTCGACTCGTTCGATCTCGGCCTCCCCGATACCACGGGCTTCCGCGTCAGCCCGTATCGCGTTCGCTTCCAGCCGGATTTCTCCGCGCGGCCGACGGTGTCCTACACGCCGGACGCGTTCGGGCGGACGGTGTTCGGCGGGACGACACTCGTGCTGAGCGACATGCTGGGCAACAACCACGTGGCGGTCGCGGGGGAGATCAACGGCCGTCTGAGCGAGGCGCGTGCGCTCGTGGGGTACACGAACATCGCGCACCGCTGGCAGTTCTCGACGGCGTTCTCGCAGGCGCCGTACTACTTCCTCTCGGCCGATTCGATCTCGACGACCGGCGTGCAGGGCGTCGCGCTCGAGAACCAGCAGATCACGACGTACGTGACGCGCCAGGCCTACGCGGTGACCGCGTATCCCATCAATCGATTCACCCGGATCGAGGTCGGGGGCGGCTTCAACAACATCGACCGCAGCCGGCTCTTCGTGCGGCGCGATCTCATCGACGGCAATCGCGCCGGTGAATACTCGATCGACAGCACGCATCGCGACCGCTCGATCAACTACGTCGACGGACAGCTCGCGCTGGTGTCCGACAACACGCTGTTCGGCTACACCGGCCCGATCATGGGGCGCCGGTTCCGGCTGCAGGTCACGCCCGTGACCGGATCGTATCAATGGATCGAGTATCTGGCCGACTATCGGCGGTACGATCCCGTCATCTTCAACTATCTGACGCTGGCGACGCGCCTCTACACCGACCTCTCCATCGGGCGCGACGAAGAAGCGTTTCCCAAGTACATCGCCCGCCCGGATTTCGTGCGCGGCTACGACAGGAACAGCAGCTTCTATCTGTCGTGCCCGGTGGTCGGCGCCAATCCTACGAACTGCAGCGCGGTCCAGCTCCTCGGCAGCCGTGTGGCGGTGGCCAACATCGAGGCCCGGTTCCCGCTGCTGCGCCGGGTGGAGCTCGGCTTCGCGCCGGTCAGCCTCCCGCCGGTCGACGGGCTTTTCTTCTACGATGCCGGACTCGCGTGGTCGTCCGGCCAGAAGGTCTTCGGGACCCGCCCGTCAGAGTTCGACGTGAGCCGCGATCGCTACCCGGTCCGCAGCTACGGCGCCGGGCTGCGTATCAACCTGTTCAACTACGCCATCCTCCGCTGGGACTACGCCGTCCCGGTCGACCAGAACGGCCGGAAAGGGGTGTGGACCTGGTCCCTCTGGCCGAGTTTCTGACGGCCTCAAACGCCTGCGCGGCGGTTTGGCAAGCGTACCTCGTCGCCGTCCGCAGCGCTATCTTGTTCCCCGATGCGCAAGCTTATCGCGCTCGCGCTCGCCCTCGTCGCCTGTCGGGGCGGCGATCGCTCTGACGTTCCGGCGACTCGCACGGTGTCGACGAATCCTGCCCGTGGGCCGGACGCGTTGCTGCTGCGTGTGCCTCGGAATGGCGGCGTCGCGCGAGTCACGGCCTATCCACAACTCGACTCCACGGTCTGGACGTCCAGCGACGCCGCACCGGCGCTCGATCGCGTGCTCGCGTTCGATGCCGACGCGGGCTTGATCGCGGCCGCCAACACCAAGGGTGCGCCCGTCTGGATCGACCTCCGGCTCGGGGGCGTGACCACCGCCGGCAAGGGCAATGTTCGCGGCCTCACCTCGGTCGACGGCTCGACGATCTACGGCGCCGGTACCGACGGCGCCGTCGCGCGATTCACGCCGACCGGAAACTGGGTCTTCAAGACGCCGCAGGCGGCGCGCGCGGTCTTCCCGCAGGCGAACGGAAGCATTCTCGTCCTGGGCGGACGCGGCGACAACGCGCGCATCTGGCGCGTCCATCCGCCGGACACGACGATCACCGATACCCTGCGGGCCGCGAACGTGACCGGCGGCGCCGGCGCACCGCTCGGCGACCGCGTTTTCCTCACGCGCTCTCCGTCCGACGTCATCAGCCTCCGCACCCGCACGCTCGACCTCGGGGCCCCCATTCCGCTCGGCCATCGGCCGATCGCGATCGAAACGACCCCGTCGGGCGACCGCGCCTATGTCGCGCTCGATTCGTCGGCGACGCTGATCGGGATCGATCCCTATCAGAATCGCGTCGTCTCTCGCACCACCCTCCCGGGAATGCCAAGGGACATTCGCGTCGATCCCTTCGGCCGATACGTTCTCGTCCGGGCGGCGACCGGAGACTCGGTGTGGGTGGTGTCCATCGGCACCGACCAGGTCGTCCGCACGGTCCATTCGCCGTGGCGCGGCGACGTACCGTTCGTCGCGGTCGACGGCGCCATCGTGACCATCGACGGCGCCGACGTGGTCCTCAGCGGCGCGACGGATGTTCGCGTGCCGGGCGGCGCATCGGACTTCTGGTATCCGTTCGTCTGGAACGGACTGAGGCCGCGGAACGCCGCGCTGGATCAACAGCCGACCTTCGCGCCGGATTCCGATACGGTCGTCGTCGCGCTGCCTGCCCCGGCAGAGACGACGGTCGTCGCTCCCCCGCCGCCTCCGGTGGATTCGGCGAAGCTCGGCTTCACCGTGTCGTTCGCGGTGTTGCTCGACGAGGCGACCGCGCGAGATCGGGCGTCCAGGATCAGCGTGAACGGACAGACCGCGCGTGTGGTCACGGGAATGACGGCGGGAACGACGGTCTTCCGCGTGGTGCTCGGGCCGTTCCCGACGCGGGAAGAAGCGGAGCGGGTCGGTCGCGCGGCGAACCACGCCTACGTCGTGTACACGGGCGCTCCGTGACGACTGCCGTGCGATCGCGACGGGGCTTCGACTGGGAGAGCGCGGCGACGGTCATCGCCGAGTCGCTCGACGCATTCAACGCACTGGTCGTCGTCGGGGTGGATCCGGTCATCACCGGACGGGTCGCGGTCGCGATCGGCCGGGCACAGGCGTCCAAGCGGCGCGTTGCGGTCGGCGACCTCTTCGCGGAATCCCCGCCGATCCAGGCCCTCGTCGAGACGGACGACCCGCACGGCATCGTCGACAGCTTTCTCTACGGCGTCTCCCTGAGCCGCATCGCCTATCCCGTCCGCGATTCCGGGCAGCTGTACGTCATGCCGAGCGGCACCGAAGCGCCGGACTACGACGAGATTCTGCCGCATTCGCGGTGGCAGCGGCTGGCCGCGGGCTTCCGGGAGGTCGGCGCACTGCTCATTCTCGCGGCACCGGCCGGCGCACCGCACATCGAGGCCCTGGTGTCAGCGACCGACGGCGCGATCCTCGTCGGCGACGGCGTTCCGGCCAAGCTGCCGGTCGTGCGCGTGATCTCGGCGGTGCGCGAGACGCCCGCCAAGGGCTTCGAGATGCCGCCGGAGGCCTTCGAGCCGCCCAAGCGCCGCTCGTGGAGTCGCCTCGCGATCGGCGCTGGAATCGTGCTGACCGTGTTGCTCGCGGCCCTCGCCTTCTGGCTCGCGCAGCGTCCGTTCGCCAGCACCCGTCACCGCATAGGGCCCGCCCCGGACACCACCCACTCGCCGGTTGGCGTCCAGATCGCGCCGAGGGTCGACACCGCGGCGGTCGCGTCGGGAGCGGACGCCGTGGCGCCCGGCGTGGCGCTCTCCATCGCCAACCCGCAGGACTCGATGGAAGCCTCGACGTTCGGGGTCGAGTTGATGGCCGCGAACACCCAGGCGGCCGCTATCTTGAAGCTCCAGACCGATGGCCCGAAGCTGCCGGCGGCGACGTTCGCCCCGGTCCTCGACGCGCAGGGCGCGCGCTGGTTCAAGGTCGTCACTGGCGCGTCGGCGAATCGTGCCGACGCGGAGGCGCTCCTCGCGCGGCTTCGCAAGGACAGAATGCTGGATTCGGTCAGCGGCGCGGTCGTGCGGCTGCCGTTCGCGTTCCGGGTCGATTCCGGAGTGCCGGCCAGCGCGGTGACGGAGCTCGTCGCCATGTACAACGGACGCGGGCAGCCCGCCTATGCACTGCGCCAGGCCGACGGAACGGCCTGGCTTCTGATCGGCGCCTTCGAGTCGGTCGAACAATCGGAATTGTACGCGGAATCGCTGCGCTCATCGGGCATCCCGCTCGTACTCGTGTATCGCAAAGGGAGAATGTTCTAGTGCGGCTCACCAAGCTCGAGATGCAGGGCTTCAAGTCATTCGCCGACGGCACGGACATGGTGTTCAATCCGGGCGTGACGGCGATCGTCGGACCGAACGGCTGCGGCAAGTCGAACGTGTCCGACGCGGTCCGCTGGGTGCTCGGCGAGCAGCGCGCGCGGCTGATGCGCGGCGCGAAGATGGAGGAAGTGATCTTCCAGGGGTCGTCGGCGCGGCGGCCGGTGAACGTCGCCGAAGTATCATTGCACTTCTCGAATGAGGACGGCACGCTCCCCGTGGCGTTCCAGGAAGTCGTCATCACCCGGCGCCTCTCGCGCTCCGGTGAGAGCGACTACTTCCTCAATCGCGCGCCCTGCCGTCTGCGCGACATCTCGGACCTCCTGCGCGGCACCGGCCTCGGCGCCGGCACCGGCGTGGTCATCGAGAGCAAGATGATCGATGCCCTGCTCTCCGATCGCCCCGACGACCGTCGCGAGCTGTTCGAGGAAGCGGCCGGCGTCGGCCTCTATCGCGACCGCCGCCGCACCAGCGAGCGGCGCCTCGAGGAGACGACGGTCGACCTCCAGCGCCTCGACGACCTGATCGCAGAAGTCCAGAGCCAGGTTCGGTCCCTCGCTCGCCAGCGCAAGCGCGCGGAGCGCTACTCCGAGCTCATGGCGCGTCGCTTCACGATCGAGCTCGCGCTCGCCAAGCGCGAGATGGTCGCATGGCAGGATGAGCTCGAGCGACTCGACGCTCGGGTCGCCGAACTGATCGCGAACGCCCCCGGCGCCGAAGAAGCCGTCGGCGCCGCCGAGCACGCGCGCGACACGGCGCACGGCAACCGCGCGGCGAGCGAAGCGCAGCGGACCGAGCTCCTCCGCCTCGTCTCCACGCAGCGCGAGCAGGTGCAGCAGATCCGCGGAGAGATGGCCGTCGCCGCCGAGCGCCAGCGCAATGCGACCGCGCGCCGTCAGCGCGCCGAGCTCGAGGCGAACGAAGGCCAGGCGTACGGCGAGCGCCTGTCGAGCGATCGCGACTCCGCCGCCGCCGAGCGCGCGATGAACGAGGAGCAGCTCGTCACCGCACGCGAGGCGCTGAGCCTCAAGCAGCGCGAGGAGGACGAGACGCGACAGACGGTCGGGCAGGCGCGCGCCTCGCTCGACGAAGCCGAGCGCGGACATCGCGAGCTCCTTGATCGCTCGCGGCGGATCGAGATCGACGGCGAGCGCGCACGGCACGAGCACGACGATCTCACCCAGCGCCTCGAGCAGCTGAGCCACGAGCGCCTCCAGTTGGTGGACGCACAACAGGCCGTCGAGCGCGAGCTCGAGGAAGCGGCCGTCGGCCTCGAGGCAGCGCGCGCGCGCGTCGCCGCGCTGGCCGAGGCACTCGAGACGGCGCGCGCCGAAGATCGCGACATCCGCGAACGGGAATCGCTTGCCCGCGCGGAGCTCTTCCGCGCCGACGAGGCGCACACGTCGCTGCAGGGCAAGGTCAATGCGCTCGACGCCCTCGAGCGCGAGCGCGTCGGACTCGCGCCGGCCGCCGCGCGACTGCTGCGGGAACGCGAGCAGTTCGGCGAGGGCGCAGTCCTCGGCCCGCTGTCCGATTTCATCAGTGCCGACCAGGGCTCCGCGCTTCTCGTGGAGCGCTTCCTCGGGGCCACGGTGCACGCCGTCGTCGTGCGCGATCGCGAGGTCGCACAGGCCGTTCGCGAATGGCACGCGACCGCCAATCCGGGTCCGCTCCTTCTCCTTCCCCTCGACGGATTGAACGACGCGCTGGCCGGCCAGGCGCTGCCGGATGCGCTGTCGCACGCGGTGAGTGCCGCCGGTCCGGGCCAGGCATGGGTAAATGCGCTGCTCGGACACGCGCGGTCCGTCGACGACGGTACCGCGTTCATCGACGCTCGCGGCGCGATCTGGCTGCCGGGGAGCACGGCGGGCCCCGGCCCGCTGCGCCGTCGCGCGGAACTGGCAGCGTTGCGCGCGGAGCTCGAGGCGACCGAACAGATTCGTCAGGCGGCGATGGCGACCGCCGACAACCTCCGCGCGGCCATGCAGGAGTCCGAGCGCCGCGTGCTCGAGGCGTCGGGCATGCTCGAGTCGGCGCAGAGCGACGCTCGTCGCGCCGCCGAGCATCAGGGTGAGCTCGAGCGGCGTCGTCAGCGCGCGGAGCGCGAGGTCCGTGAAGCCGACGCGCTGGGCGAACGCCTCACGACACGCCGCGACGCGCTCGTCGAGCAGCTCGAGCGCCTGGACGAGGAGAGTCAATCGTTGAGCGGGGCGATCGCCGCGCGCGACGAGGTCGTGGCGCAGGCGCGCGAGCAGTTGGCCGTGACCGAGCGCGCGCACGAAGAGGCGCGCGAGGCCCGCACTGCCGCGCAGGTCGAGGAAGCGCAGGCCAAGGCGCGCGTGCAGGTGGCCGCCGATCGCGAGCGCCGGCTCGCCCAGGAGCAGCAGACCGCCGTGCAGCGGCTCGAGTCGCTCCGTGCCGAGCTCAGTGAGCTCTCGGAGTCCGATTCGGCGCTCGCCGAGCAGATGGCGCAGTGGCAGCTCGACCTCGAGACGCGCGAGGCCACGCTCGCCGACGGCGAGGAACGGCTCGCGCAGGCCGAAGGCGCCGTCCGCGTCGCCGACGAGACGCTCGCCTCGGCCGAGCAGGCGCTGAACGAGACCCGCCGCCGGCTGCAGAGCCACAGCGACGAGCTGCACCACGCGCAGCTTCGCCAGGCGGAGCTTGGCGGGCGCCGCACCGCGATTCGCGAGCGGCTGGAGACCGAATGGCGTCGTCCGCTCGAGGACATGCTCGCCGAGGCGCAGGAGGTGGATCTCGACGACGACGCGCTCCGCACCGAGGCCGAGGCGCTCCGCCAGGAGCTCGAGAAGCTCGGACCGGTCAACGTGCTCGCGATCGAGGAGCATGAGGAAACGCTCAAGCGGCAGGACTTCCTCACCGGCCAGCGCGCCGACCTCGCCGAGGCCCGCCAGACGCTGCAGCAGGCGATCAAGGAGATCGACAACACCGCCCGCGAGCTGTTCCTGGCCACGTTCACTCAGGTGCGCGAGAACTTCCGCCAGATCTTCATGTCGCTGTTCGGCGGCGGCGAGTGCGACATCCGACTCGAGAATCCGGACGCGCCGCTCGACTGCGACATCGAGGTGCACGCGTCGCCCCGCGGCAAGCGCACCCAGCGCATTCACCTGCTCTCGAGCGGCGAGCGCGCGCTCGTCGCGCTGTCGCTGCTCTTCGGCATCTTCCTCACGAAGCCGAGTCCGTTCTGCCTGCTCGACGAGGTCGACGCGCCGCTCGACGATGCGAACGTCGGCCGCTTCGTGCGCATGCTCACCCAGTTCAAGACGCGCACGCAGTTCATCGTCATCACCCACAACCCGCGCACGACGACGGAAGCCGCCGACGCGGTGTACGGCGTCACGATGCAGGAGCCGGGCGTGTCGTCGCTCGTGAGCGTCCGCATGCGCGGCGAGCAGCCGGTCGACGAAGCGCCGACGCCGGCGCCCGAAGCGGCGTAGCCGCGCCGCGACGCGACCATGCGGTTCACGACGCTCGGGACGGGCACGGTCGCGTTGACGCCGGCGCGCAGCTGCGCCGGCTGTCTCGTCGAGACGGATCCGGTCCGGCTGCTCATCGATTGCGGGAGCGGCATCACGCGCCGCCTCGCCGAGCGTGGGCGCGACTGGGAGACCATCACCCACGTCGCGCTCACGCACTTCCACATCGATCATCACGGCGATCTGCCGACGCTCATCTTTGCCTGGAAGTACGGCATGCTGCCCGCGCGCAGCGCGCCGCTCGAGATCCTCGGCCCTCCGGGCATCGCGTCACTCATCGAGCGTCTGGCGATCGCGTACGGCACCTGGGTCACGTCGCCGGGCTTCCCGCTCATGGTGCGCGAGGTCGCTCCAGCGGATGCGATCGATCTCGGAGCCGGTGCGACGCTCAGCTGCCATCCCGTTCCCCACACCGCCGAAAGCGTGGCATATTCCGTGGAGCGCGCGGGACGTCGGGTGGTGTTCACGGGCGATACCGGTCCGTCGGAACCGCTGGCGCACTGGGCGCACGGCTGCGATCTCCTCGTGGCCGAGTGCTCGTTGCCGGCCGCGATGGCGATTCCCGAGCATCTCACACCGGAACAGTGCGGCGATCTGGCGGCCGTCGCGCAGCCGAAGCACCTCGCGCTCACACACTTCTATCCGCCGGTGGAGCAGGTCGACATTCGCGCGATCGTCGCGCAACGCTACACCGGTCCCGTCACGCTGGCGCACGACGGGTGGTCCTTCGATATCGGGGCGATGTAATGCTGGTCGTAATGCAGAATCACGCGACGCCGGAGCAGATCGAGCGCGTCGTGAACGTCATTCGCGAGATGGGCTACGAGCCGCGGCCGATGCCCGGCGAGACGCGCACCACGGTCGGGCTGGTGGGCAACGACGGCCGGGTGGACGGATCCCGTCTCGAGTCACTCGACGGCGTGGCCGAGATCATCCACGTCAGCAAGCCCTACAAGCAGGTGTCGCGCGAGTGGCGTGAGGAGAACACCGTCGTCACGATCGCCCCCGGCGTCTCCTTCGGCGGCAAGGACATCGTGATCATCGCGGGCCCCTGCTCGGTCGAGTCGGAGCAGCAGATCATCGCGTCCGCGAACGCGGTTCGCGATGCCGGGGCGACCGCGCTGCGCGGCGGCGCGTTCAAGCCGCGCAGCTCGCCGTACTCCTTTCAGGGGCTCGGCAAGAAGGGACTCGAGCTCCTCGCGAAAGCGCGCGCCGAGACGGGGCTGCCCATCGTGACCGAAGCGCTCGACGACGAGGGCGCGCACCTCGTCGCCGAGTACGCCGACATGATTCAGATCGGCGCACGCAACATGCAGAACTACTCGCTGTTGCGAACCGTCGGCAAACTCGGCAAGCCGGTGCTGCTCAAGCGCGGCATGGCGGCGACCATCACGGACCTACTGCTCAGCGCGGAGTACATCCTCGCCGAGGGCAACGGGCAGGTGGTGCTCTGCGAGCGCGGCATTCGCAGCTTCGATACGATGACCCGCAACCTGTTCGATCTGACCGCCATTCCGCTCGTGCAGAAGCTCTCGCACCTTCCGATCATCGGCGACCCGAGCCACGGCACGGGCCTCCGCGACAAGGTCATTCCGATGGCGCGCGCGGCCGTCGCCGCGGGCGCCGACGGCGTGATGGTCGAGGTGCATCCGACCCCCGATCGCGCGCTGTCCGACGGCGGACAGTCGCTCTATCCGGAGCAGTTCCGGAACCTGGTCGGTGAGCTACGAGCCATCACGAGTGTGATCGGACGGCGAGTTGCGACGCTGAGCCCTTCACCGAGCCCGGCCGCGGCGGGAACGCCCGCTCCGGCCGCCGTGTAGCAGAACCTCATGAGACCTTCGCTCACACTGGCGGTCGCGGTCGGCATCGCCACGATGGCCGCGGCCGGACCGGCCCGCGCGCAATCCGTCGACGCCACGATCGATCGCGCGATCGCCGCATGGGCGAAGGTCAGGACGGTGCGCGGCACCTTCGAGCAGACGCTCACGAACCCGCTGACCAACGGCAAGGTGACCACCACCGGCCGGTACGCGCAGCAGCGGCCCAACCGGATCGCCATCCGGTTCGACGTGCCGACCGGCGATGCGATCGTCGCCGACGGAACCGCCCTCTGGATCTTCCTGCCGGGCAGCGCGCCCGGTCAGGTCATCAAGCGCGCCGCGTCCGATCGCTCGCAGGTGCCGATCGACATCACCGGCCAGTTCCTCGATTCGCCGAAAACCAAGTACGACATCAGCCCCGCGGGCACGCGCACCATCGACGGACATCCGTCGCACGGGCTGCTGCTGGTCGCCAGGAAGGACGCCAACGCGCCGGTCTCGCGCGCGACGGTCTGGATCGGCGACGACGATGCGCTCATTCGCGAATTCGAATCGACCGAGCCGTCGGGCGTCACGCGCCGCATCCATCTCAAGACGATGGAGATCAATCCGTCGATCGACGCGTCGACGTTCAGCTTCGCGATCCCCAAGGGCGTGAAGATCGTCGACCAGACGCGCTGAGCGCGCCTCGGACGCGCTACTTCGCCGCCGCGGCCGCTGTCGCCGCGCGCTCGAACAACTCCTGCTCCGACGACGCGCCGCGCGCGAACTCGACGGCGCGGGCCATCATGGAGTCTCCCTTGAGCCGGCGCATGAAGAGCGCCTGCTCGCCGAACACGTACCGCGCGACCTCGTACCCGATCACCCGGTCGATGAGCGACGTCGCATCGCGATAGGTCGCGTCGTCGATCCTGATCCCTCGCGCCCGCATCCGCCGCAGCAGTTCCGCGCGCATCTCCGGCGTGACCACGAAGTCCGGCGACGTCACGGCGCCGGACATCTTCACCGCGATGGCGTACTCGGTGAGCGCGTCGGAGAACTGCGGAATCTGTTTGCCGAGCGCCCGCTGAAACACCGTGTCGCTCGCCGGCCGCGGCGACGGTGGGAGCAGCACGTCGGGGGTGATCCCGCCCCCGCCGAGGATCGTTCGGCCCGCGTCGGTCTTGAACTTCGGCCGCTTCACCGGTTCGACCGGCGCGCCATCGGCGTCCGGCGTTCGCTTGCGGTTGATGCTCCGCCCCAGAGGGGTGTACCACTGCGCCGTGGTGAGCTTCGCCGCGCCGCCGTCGATCAGCGGAAAGAGGTTCTGCGCGCTCCCCTTGCCATACGTCGTCGCGCCGAGCAGCACCGCGCGATCGTGATCCTGCAGCGCCCCGGCGACGATCTCCGCCGCGCTCGCCGTGCCGCTGTCGACGAGAACGACCAGCCGCAGATCAGGCCACGGTTGCGGCGCCGGATCATCGAAAGACTGCGTGGCGTCGGGCGTGCGGCCGCGGATCGTCACGATGCGCTTCTTCGCGTCGAGAAAGAGATCGCTCACCGCGACGCCCTGCGCGAGCAGGCCGCCCGGATCGCCGCGAAGGTCGAAGATCAGCGTGTGCATGCCGACGCCGCGGAGCGAATCGATCGCGCGGCGCAGATCCACCGATGAGGAATCGCTGAAGATCGTGAGCGCGACGTACCCGATGCCGTCGCCGAGCAGCGTCGGGTGTTGCACCGACTGGACGTGGATCTCGCGGCGCACCAGATCGACCCGCATGGCCGCGGCCACGCCCGGCCGCTCGACGGTGAGGCGCACGGTCGATCCGGGCGTCCCTCGGATCAGCTTCTGCGTCTCCTCGAAAGTCTTGCCGTGCATCGGCGTGCCGTCGACCTCGATGATCCGATCGCCGGCGCGCAGGCCGGCCGCCAGCGCCGGGCCGCCCGGCATCGCGACCACGACGGTCGGCCACGCGTCGCGCACGTCGACGTTGGCGCCGATTCCCGCGTAGCGCCCCTCCGTCCGTTCCGTGAGCGATCGATAGAGCCGCGGCGACAGATAGGCGCTGTACGGGTCTCCGAGCTCCCCCAACAGCCCCGACGCCGTGCGCGCATAGATCGCCGAGTCGCTGAGCGTGTCGACGAAGTCGCGCGAGACGTGCTGCAGGACCTGATTCAGCATCCGCGCGCGATCGGTCGCCGAGGGACGATTGCCCACCAGCCCGCGCTCCACGAGCCAGCCGCCGGAGATCAACGCGGTCGAGAGAATGGCGCCGGCGAGAATCGCACGTGATTTCATCGAAATCAGAGGTCGGAATTATCGGGCCAACGGTCGTGCAGCACTGTGAGGATACGCTCGAACACGACCGCCTCGTCGCCGACGGCATCCACGACGACGATCGGACCACACTCGGGATGATCGGACTGCCACGTCGTACCCGCGAACCGCTCGAAGGCACCCGCCACGCGCTCGTGGAAGTCCAACGCGGCGCGCTCCATACGATCCTGCTCGCCCCGCAGATTCGCCCGCGACAATCCCTCGGCTACCGGAAGCATCATCAGGATCGTCACGTCGGGGACGAGGCCGGCCGTGGCCATCGCGTTGGCGGCCCTCAGTTCCGCCTCCGGGAGACCGCGGCCCACGCCCTGATACGCGTAAGTCGCGAGAAAGAAACGATCCACGAGCACCACCGCGCCTCGGTCGAGCGCCGGACGGATCTCGCGCTCCACCAACTGCGCGCGCGACGCCATGAAGAGCAGCGCCTCGGCTCGAGCGACGATGTCCGAACCCGGATCCAGCAGAATGCGCCGGATCTCGTCGCCGACCACGGTCCCTCCCGGCTCACGAACCGCCACCACATCGCGGCCGCGCGCGGCCAGCCACTCGGCCAGCCGGCGAAGCTGCGTGGTCTTGCCGGCGCCCTCCGGTCCCTCGAGCACGATCAACCGGCCGCGCGCCATGGAACGATCAGCCGAGGGTGATGATGGGACTCGCCGCGCCCTTCTCGATGCCCTCGAGGATCCAGTCGTTCACGCGCGACATGGTCTTGTCGAAGTTCTCCTGGGCGCTGAGCAACCGCTGATAGGTGGCGCGCACCTGGATCTGCCCGAGCAGCGCGTCGAGCTCGCGCTCCATCTCTTCGGTGGGACGCTGTCCCTGCTGCAGCATCCGCTGCGCGTTCATCCGAAGCCCCTCCATCTTCTGGAGCAACTCGACGCTCTCCTTGTCCTCATTGAGCGCGTCGCCCGCCCGCTTGACCTCCTTGTATTCGGTGCTCTGCCCGATCAGCCGGCCGAGCTCCTTCGCCTTGTCCTCGATCATTCCCGCTCCGATGTGAATGTCTAGCGTTTCGTCGCGATGACGAATCGCTCACGCCCGGTCAGGTCGAGCTCGATACGGACGTCGCCGAAGCACCGTTCGCGGGCCACGAGCTCCGCGGCGAGCGACGCCCGCCGCGAGTCCACTTCCATTGCGAGCAAGCCGCCGGACCCGAGCACGTCGACGGCCTCGCGCACGAGTCGCGCCGTCGCCGCCATGCCCTCCGCTCCGCTGTAGAGCGCGACGGACGGTTCCCAGTCACGGACGCTGGCCGGCAGCTCGCTCGCCTCGCGCGAAGCAATGTAGGGCGGATTGGACACGACGACATCGGCCTGGACACCGGCCACGGGCGCGAGCAGCGATCCGTGGACGAACTCGATGGGTGCCCGCGCGGTTCGCGCATATGCGGCGCCGTTGGCGCGCGCGACGTCGAGCGCGTCGAGCGACACGTCGATGCCGATGACGCGCGACAGGCCGGCCTCCGTCGCGAGCGCGATGGCGATCGCGCCGGACCCCGTGCCGACATCGATGGCGACGCCGCCGCTGCGTGACGACGGGTGGCCGAGCACCAGTTCGACGAGCTGCTCCGTCTCCGGCCGCGGAATCAGCACGCGCTCGTCGACGTCGAGAAAGAGCGAGCGAAAGGCGGCGCGGCCGACCGCGTAGGCGAACGGCGCCCCCGCGGCTCGGCGGCGTGCAGCGTCGCGCGCCCGGGTGATCACGGCGGGGCCGGCAGGGCGCGAGGCGTTCGCGACCGGCCAGAAGCGAGGCGCGTCGTGCAGGGCGGCGACGAGTTCGCGCGCCTCGAGGATCGGGTCGGCGACATCGCTGTCGCCGAGCATCGTCGCGAGCTCCTCGACGAGCGTGGCGATGGTCATCGATGCCACATCGGCCATCGACCGCGTGCTCACTCGCCTTCCCCGAGCTGTTCCTCCACGTCGGCGAGCCTGAGCGCTTCGATCACGGGGGCGATGTCGCCGTCCATGAAGCCCTGGAGGTTGTGCGTGGTCCAACCGATCCGATGGTCGGTCACGCGGCTCTGGGGGTAGTTGTAGGTGCGAATCTTGGCTGACCGGTCGCCGGTGCCGACCTGCGTCTTGCGCATCTTCGAGCGCTCGGCCTCCTGCTCGGCGATGCGGAGATCGAGCAGACGCGCGCGCAGGACTTCCATCGCCTTGAGCTTGTTCTGCAGCTGGGACTTCTGGTCCTGCTGGCTCACGACGAGGCCCGACGGGAGGTGCGTGATGCGCACGGCGGAGTCGGTCGTGTTCACCGACTGGCCGCCCGGTCCGGAGGAGCGGAAGACGTCGATTCGGAGGTCCTTGTCCTCGATCTTGACGTCCACCTCCTCGGCTTCGGGGAGAACCGCGACGGTGGCGGCGGAGGTGTGGATGCGGCCCTGGCTCTCGGTGGCGGGCACGCGCTGCACGCGGTGGACGCCCGACTCCCAGCGCAGCTCGCCGAACGGACTGTCGCCAGTGACCTTGAATACCACTTCTTTAACGCCTCCGAGCGGGGCCTCGGAGAGCGACATCAACTCGAGGCGGAGCCCCGCGCGCTCGATGTAACGCGTGTACATGCGCTGGAGGTCGGCGGCGAAGAGGGCCGCCTCGTCGCCGCCAGTGCCGGCACGGATCTCGACGATGGCGTTGCGATCGTCGAGCGGGTCGCGCGGGATGAGGGCAGGCAGCAGCTTCGCCTCGAGCTCGGCGATGGCCGCCTCGAGGCGTTCGACCTCGGCGGCGGCCTCGGCGGCCATGTCGGGGTCGTCAACGGAAACGAGCTCGCGGGCATCCGCGAGCTCGTGTTCCGCCCTGTCCAGTTGAGCCGCCATCGCGACGACCGGCGTGAGCCGGCTGTGTTCCCGTCCGAGCTCCGCGAACTGTTTTGCGTCGCGGAGCGCGGCAGGGTTGGCGAGTGCCCGCTCGACTTCGTCAGCGCGGGCGAGGGCGGCCGCTAAGCGATCGCGGAGCGCCAGAACGTCGCCTTAGCGCGAAGCGCCGGCCTTCTCGGACTTCGCGAACTTCTGACGGAACCGTTCGACGCGGCCAGCGGTGTCGACGAGACGCTGCTTACCGGTGTAGAACGGGTGGCACTGCGAGCAGACGTCGGTGTGGATCTCCGCCTGGGTCGAGCGCGTCTGGAACGTATTCCCGCACGCGCACTTCACGGTCGCGGTCGCGTACTCGGGATGGATGTCGTTTTTCATCGGAAGCCTCTCGTTCGGCGGGACGCGGGACGAATGAGCGCTGGTGCATTCGCGACCAGCAACCTCGAACGAGCCGTCGCCCCTGTTTTGAGCCAGCCAATGAATATAGCGACTTGCCACCCTAACAAACAAGCGGACAAGGAGTTGCGGAGGTTATAGGTTACGCTCCGTGAAAACGCTTCCCAACCTCTTCGAGAACAACCGCCGGTGGTCCGAGCGCATGATCGCCGGCCGCCCGAAATTTTTTCAGGAGCTCGCCGGCCAGCAGGCCCCCGAGTTCCTCTGGATCGGCTGCTCCGACAGCCGGGTCCCGGCGAACGAGATCGTCGACCTCGCTCCGGGCGAGCTCTTCGTCCACCGCAACGTCGCCAACGTCGTCGTCCACACCGATCTGAACTGCCTCTCGGTGCTCCAGTACGCCGTGGATGTCCTTGGCGTGCGGCACGTCATCGTCACCGGCCACTACGGCTGCGGCGGCGTCAGGACGGTCCTCGACGGCGTCAAGTTGGGCCTGATCGACAACTGGCTGCGGCACGTCGCCGACGTGTACCACAAGCACCGCCCGATCGTCGACGACGCGGGCTCCGCGGCACCGGACCGCCTCTGTGAGCTGAACGTCATCGAGCAGTCGCTGCATATCTGCGAGACGACCATCGTGCAGGATGCCTGGGCTCGAGGCCATTCCCTGGCGGTCCACGGCTGGCTGTACTCGCTGCGGGACGGGATGCTGCGCGACACGTCGTTCATGGCGGATTCGGCGGCGGCGGTGGCGCCGGCTTATGCCAACGCCGTCGAGCTCGTTCGTCAGGCCGGGAGCCAGGTCGAACGCCGCGCGACGTCGCTGGAGGCGTGAAGTTCGCGAAGGGCCGCCGGCATTGTGACTCAGGTCCTAATGTTCGGCAACGTAACGGCTTGCGGTTTGACACTGCTGGCCGCGCGGGCTAACTTCGCGCCCAAGCGGCCCTCCGATTGGCCCCCGTCTCCGCGGTCGTTTCCGCCATACCACGTATTCCCTTGACGATCAATACCGCCGACTTCCTCGCCACGGTGCCGTTGTTCAACGGCCTCGACCGAATCGAGCTCCAGCGGTTCGCCGACCTCACGCGCGAGAAGTTCTATCCGCGGGGGAGCGTCATCCTCTTCGAGAACGATCCGGGCGACTCGCTGTTCGTCGTCCGGCAGGGGCGCGTGAAGGTCGTCCTGATCGGCGAGGACGGACGCGAGGTGATCCTCGGGGTGCTCGGCGTGGGCGAGCACTTCGGCGAGCTCTCGCTGATCGACGATCGTCCGCGGTCGGCGCACGTGATCGCGATGGAGGATTCGCACCTCCTGGTTCTGCGCCGTGAGGATTTTCGAAAGCGCGTCGAGTCGTCGCCGGCGGTCGCGTGGTCGCTGCTCACGGAGCTGTCGCGCCGCCTGCGTCGCGCGGACGAGAAGATCGGCGGCCTCGTGCTGCTCGACGTGCCGGGGCGCATCGCGCGCCTCCTGCTCGATCTCGCCGAGGAAGCGGGGAGCGACACGATCGAGAAGCCGCTCACGCACCAGACGATCGCGCAGATGATCGGCGCGAGCCGCGAGACGGTGTCGCGCGCGATGAAGGATTTCCAGGATGCGAATTGGGTGAGCGTCGAACGCCGGCGCATCACGCTGGCGAACCGACCAGCGCTCGAGCAGCGCGCCCAGGCCCGCGTGTAACGCGGTGTTGCACCCGCTCGTGGCTTCGGCGGGTGGCCTGTGACCATGCTCACAGCGAGGTCGTGACTGCCTTCCTCGCATTTTTCGACCCGCCTCCCCATCATGTCGCGGCGCGCTGAGGCACCACGTTCATGACCTTCCGATTACGGTTCTGGGGAACACGCGGATCCATTCCGACTCCAGGGCCCCACACCGTGCGGTACGGCGGCAACACGCCGTGTCTGGAGGTGCGGACCGAAACTGGCTGGCTCGTCATTCTCGATGCGGGAACCGGTATCCGCGAGCTCGGACGCGCCCTGATGAAGCGCGCGAGCGACGGACCGGTCTCCGGCGATCCGATCGCGGCGGACATCTTTCTCACGCACGCGCACTGGGATCACATTCAGGGAATTCCCTTCTTCGCGCCGATATTCCAATCAGGCAACCAGTTCACGATCTGGGGATCGAAGGCGCTCGAGACGAGCGTCGACCGCGTGATTCGCGAGCAGATGGCGCCGGTCGTGTTCCCGGTCTCGTTCGAGGAGCTGGACGCCCGCATCGATTTTCGCGAGATCGCCGAGGAACGGTGCGCGGGCAACGGGTATGAGGTGACGGCGTTCGCGGTGCAGCACCCCGGGGGCGCACTCGGCTACCGGTTCACGGGAAAAAGTTCGGGCCGGTCGTTCGTCTATATCTCGGACAACGAGCTGTCGCCGCACGAGATGTACCGGGTCGGACCGGACTGGCGGGAGCGGCTGGTGGAGTTCGTGCGCGGCGCGTCGGTCCTCATTCACGACGCGACCTACACGCCGGCGGAGTACGAGCAGCACCGCGGCTGGGGACATTCGACCCACGAGGATGCCGTGGCCCTGGCGCTCGACGCGGGGGTGCAGCAGTTGGTGCTGTTCCATCATCGGCCGGAGCGGAGCGATGATGAGTTGGACCAGTGCCTCGCCGAGTGCGCGGCGCTGGTGCGGGCCCGTGGGGCGTCGCTCGCGATCGTCGCGGCCGCCGAGGGGATGGATCTGAGCATTTAGAGAATTCGCAAGTCTCTCAGGAGGAGACCATGTTGCGTTCGATGTCGTTCGCCACTCGACGGATCGCCGTCGGCGCCGCCGCGGCCGCGTTCGCGCTGCCGATGGCCGCGCGGGCGCAGCAGGACACGCGCCCGATCGTCGTCGTTTTCACCTTCCAGAACAGCGCGCTCGGCGCGGCGCACGCCGACTTCGACAACATCTCGACGGCCGTTCAGGATCTCCTCATCACCGACATGGCGTCGAACGCCAAGGTGCGCCTCGTGGATCGCGCGAAGATCGCCGAGATCCAGCAGGAGCAGAACATGGTGAAGGGCGGCATGGTCGACCCCCAGACCGCCATCCGCGTCGGCCGCCTCATGGGCGCGCAGTACGCCGTCACGGGCGGCTGGATCTCCGACAAGGACGGCAAGGCCATCCTCACCGGCCGCACGATCGATCTCGAGACGTCGCAGATCGGCAACCCGCAGAAGATCGAGGGCAAGGCCGACAACGTTCTCGCCATGATCTCGGATCTGTCGGCGAAGCTGAACTCGAACCTGGACCTCGCGCCGAAGCCGGGCGCGCCCCGCCGCACCGGCGACGCGGGCGAGGTGCGGAAGTCGGCCCCGGCGCAGAGTGGCGCGGCGCCCGCGGCCGCGGCCAAGCCGGTCGAGATCGTGAACTTCGCGAAGGAGCAGTCGGCCAGGTCCAAGGCCATCCGCCCCGACGCCGCGACGCTCAAGGTCTACTCGGCCGCCCTCAATGAGATCGACCGCAAGAACAACCAGAAGGCGAAGGAGCTTCTGCAGCAGGTGCTGAAGAAGTACGACGGTTGGGAGCCGGCCCAGCGCCAGCTCGACCACCTCGGCGCATAACCGGCGGCCGTCGGCGTTTTCGACCCAGGCGCGGTCATGACACTCGCAACCCTCGCGTGCCCGGCTTCATGCCGCCGGCGCGCGGGGGTTGGCTCGTTCAGGAGGGTGCGGTCAGCGGCCGACGGAGCTCTTCGCGCGTCCGACGACGACGGTGATGTTGTCCCGCCCGCCGCGCGCGAGCGCGAGATCGACGAGCGCCCGGGTCACCTGCTCGGCGCTCTCCATCGTTCGCAGATGCTCCTCGATCTCCGCATCGCTCACGTGCTTCGTGAGCCCATCGCTGCAGGCGAGATGCACGCTGCCGCGTTCGCGAATGTCGACGCGCGTCACGACGGGCACCGCATGGTCCCCGCCCAGCGCGCTCGAGAGCACGTTGTTGAACGGCGACACCTGCGCCTGCGCGGCCGTCAGCAGCCCCTTCTCCACCAGATCCTGCGCGACGGTCTGGTCGCGCGAGATCTGGCGCAGCCGACCGCCCGCGTAGAAGTAGTACCGGCTGTCGCCCACCTGCATCACGTACAACCACGGCCAGACGACGATGCCGAGCGTCATCGTCGTCGCGTTGATCTCGCCGTCGTGCTGGGACGCGGCGTCGGCACGGATCGCGGCGTGGGCTTCGAGCGCGGCCTCGTTGAGTGCCTCGAGGAACTCCCGGTCGCGATGCGGCCCGGCGGTGTGATAGCAGCGCATCGTCGAGATGACGTAGCGCGTGATGGTCTGCGTCGCGAGGCGGCTGGCCTCCTCGCCCGCCACGCCGCCACCCACCCCGTCGGCAACGAGCATGATCGTCGCCAGCCGAGACCCGCGGAGCGGAAAGCCCGTCGTATCGGGCAGACTCGTACCGTGCAGCATGATCTGCGGGTGCACGGTTGCCAGGAGAAAATGGTCCTGGTTCTGGGTACGGACGCGGCCGACGTGCGTCATGCCGAACAGGTCGAGATCCTCGTCGCGCGGGCGTTGCCCGATCGCGGCCGCGGTGCCTCCTGTGCTGAACAGTTCGGCGATGCGCATGCGCGAACATTGGCCGAGCCGTGCTCGATTCGGCAAGGGCACGGTGAGCAAGTGGCTCACGCCGATGTCGGATTCCCCGCCCCGCGCTCAGCTGCGCGGCGTACCTGGTCCCGCGACGAGGCGCAGATTGGATGAAGCCGCTACTCATCGTCGCCGAGGGGCGCACCATTGCGGCGGGGGCGCTGGAACACCCTGATGCCGACGTCGAGGTTCGCCGGGTGCCCGCGCTGCCGACGGCTTACGCGCTGGATCCCCACCGGCCCACGGTGATCGTACTCGACCGGGGGCTGCTCGCCGGCGGAAACGACGACGACCGTCTCGCCGTGCTCGCCAACCATGCGGCACTGGTCGCGCTCGGAGACGCCGGAGAGATCGAACCGCACGACGACCTGCCGCTCGACCTGCTGACGGGCTACGCGCCGTGCGACGCCCCGCGTGGTACCGTGGTCGCTCTGTTGCGGGGCGCGTTTCGACACGCCGCGGCACTCGTCGCCGCGCACCAGGCGGTCGTCGACCGGGAGAAGCGGCACCGCGAGCTCGCCGAACTGACGACCGTGGGGGTCGCGCTCACCACGGAACGCGATCTCGATCGGCTGCTCGAGATCATTCTCTCGCACGCGCGGCGCATCACCACGAGCGACGCCGGATCGCTGTACCTCGTCGACCGCACCGAGACCGGCGAGCCGGCCACGACGCTACGCTCGAAGCTCACGCAGAACTTCACGCTCCCGCTCCTGCCGGTCGAGGAGTTCGCCGTCCCGATCGACCATGCCAGCCTGTCGGGATATGCGGCCGCAACGGGCGAGCCGCTCGTCATCACCGACGTGCATCTGCTGCCGGACGACGTCACCTATCGTCAGAATCGGAGCTTCGACGACAAGTTCGGCTATCGCACGAAATCCATGCTCGTCATCCCGATGAAGACGCATCGGGACGAGGTGATCGGCGTGCTGCAGCTCATCAACCGCAAGCGCGCGTCGGTGACGCGGCTGTCGTCGCCGGAGATCGTCGAGCGCGAGGTCATCACGTACGATCAGCGCGCGGTGGAGCTGGTGACGGCGCTCGCGTCGCAGGCGGCGGTGGCGATCGAAAACAGCCGGCTCTACGAGGACATCGAGCGGTTGTTCGAGGGCTTCGTCACGGCGGCCGTGACGGCGATCGAAGCGCGCGACCCGACGACGTCCGGCCACTCCAGCCGCGTGGCCACGCTGACCGTGTCGCTCGCCGAGGCCGTGGACCGCGGCGGCGAAGGGCCGTATTGCGACACACGCTTCACGCGCGAGCAGATTCGCGAGCTCCGCTACGCCGGTCTGCTGCACGACTTCGGGAAGGTCGGCGTGCGAGAGCAGGTGCTGGTGAAGGAAAAGAAGCTCTATCCGCACCATCTCGAGATGATCCACCATCGCTTCGCCTATCTCATGCAAGCGGCGGAGCTGGCGTTCGAGCGCGAGAGGGTCGCACTGCTGATGCGCGAGGGATGCGACGGACTCGCCGCCGCCGAGGCCCGGCTCGAGACGAGGCTGCGGAGTGAGCAGACGCGCCTTGGCGATTGGCTCGCCGCCGTCATGCGGGCCAACGAACCGACCGTGCTCGCCGAGGGATCGTTCGAGGAGCTCGCGGCAATCAACGCGCATCGGTATGTCGACTTCAACGGCGTCGAGCGACCGCTGCTCGACGACGGCGAACTCCAGTACCTCATGATCCGCAAGGGGAACCTCGACGACGCGGAGCGGCGAGAGATCGAATCGCACGTCACTCACACGTTCCGCTTTCTCGAGCAGATCCCCTGGACGCGCGAGCTCCGCGGCATTCCGCAGATCGCGCTCGGACATCACGAGAAGCTGAACGGCACCGGCTACCCTCGCGCGGTGTGCGCGGACGCGATCTCCGTTCAGACGCGGATGATGACGATCGCCGACATCTTCGATGCGCTCACCGCGACGGATCGCCCATACAAGCCGGCCGTCGCGCTGCCGAAGGCACTCGACATTCTCGGCGACGAGGCGGCGGAGGGCATGATCGATCCGCACCTGCTGCGCACGTTCGTCGATGCGCGCGTGTACGCGGCGGTGCTGAACGACGCGTGATCCCGATTGCCCGCTGTACGATGAACGCAGCGGTCGATAGCTTCGCACGACATGCGCTTCACTCCGCTTGGCGACCAGGCCATCACCATCACGCTCGGCGACTCGATCGACGAACCCACGCGGCGGCGCGTCCACGCCGCGACGAGCCGCATCGAGCGAGCGGCGCTCCCCGGCATCGTCGACCTCGTGCCGGGGTTCGCGAGCGTCACCCTGCATTACGATCCTGCGGCGGTGCCCGCGGAGGCGTCGTACGAGTTTCTCGTCGAGCGGTTGACGCCGTTGCTGGCATCGACGAGCGACGACACGCCACCCAGCGCGCGAGTCATCGAGATCCCGGTCTGCTACGGCGGCGACCTGGGCCCGGACCTTGGCGATGTGGCCGCTCGGCACGAGATGAGCGAGGATGAGGTGATCGCGCTCCACTCCGCCGGCGACTACGTGGTCTACATGGTCGGGTTCATGCCCGGCTTCGCGTACCTCGGCGGTCTCGCCGATCGGCTCGTGACGCCGCGCCGCAGCGCGCCGCGGAAGGCGGTGCCGGCGGGCGCCGTGGGGATCGGCGGCGCGCAGACCGGCGTTTACCCCATGATCTCGCCGGGCGGCTGGAATCTCCTCGGCCAAACGCCCCGCGTCGTCTTCGATCCGACTCGCGCGGAGCCGTCGCTGTTCGCGACCGGCGACCACGTGCGCTTTCGCGCGATCACGCGCGGTGAATTCGACACCTGGCGCGAGTGACGATCTCGGTTCTTGGCGCGGGGCTGCAGACGACGGTGCAGGACCTCGGTCGCCCGCGGCAGCAACACGCGGCGATTCCCGCCGGTGGCGCAATGGATCGACTCGCCTGTCGCGCGGCGAATCTTCTCGTGGGGAACGACGAGCGCGACGCGCTCCTCGAGGCGACGCTGATCGGCCCCACCATTCGCTTCGATGAGGAAACACTCATCGCCCTCGCGGGCGGCGATCTCGATCCGACGATCGATGGCCGCCCGCTGCCGCTCTGGCGGCCGGTGCGCGTTCCAGCCGGCGCGGTGCTGCGATTCGGCCAGGCGCGCATCGGGTGTCGGGGCTATCTCGCCATCGCGGGCGGGCTCGACGTTCCCATGCTGTTCGACAGCCGGTCGACCTATCTGCGCGGCGGGTTCGGCGGGCTGAATGGCCGCGCCCTGCGCGCGGGCGACGCCATTCGCGCCCGCGAGCCAGGCGCGGTGTCTCGGGCCATCACGAAGTCGCTCGCGGGCGACGGCGTCGTCGCCGCCCGCTTCAGCCTCGCCCGGTCGCTGCGTCCGCATTACGCCGAGCAGCCGGTCGTGCGGGTGATTCGCGGGATGCACGCCGATGCGCTCGACGACGCATCGGCCGCGCGGCTGACCAGCGACGCGTTCCGCATCTCGGCGAGCTCCGATCGCATGGGCTACCGCCTCGAGGGCAGGCCGCTCACGCTGCGCGCGCCCGTGGAGCTGCTCTCAGAGGGCGTCGCGTTCGGCACGATCCAGCTCCCCCCGGGGGGCGCGCCGATCGTGCTCATGGCCGACCGACAGACGGCAGGCGGCTATCCACGCATCGGCGAGATCGCGAGCGTCGACCTGCCGCTCGTCGCACAGTTGAAGCCGGGCGATTCGCTGCGCTTTCGCGAGGTCTCGCTCGCCGACGCACAGCGCGCGTACCTTCAGCGGGAGATGGAATTGCGCCAGGCGGCGGCCGCGCTGACGCTTCGCTTCATCCACGGGAAATGACGATGCCCCCACGTGTCGACCTGAACTGCGACATGGGCGAGAGCTTCGGCGCATACACGATCGGCGCCGACGACGCGGTCTTCCCCTTCATCACGTCGGCGAACGTCGCCTGCGGCTTTCACGGCGGCGATCCCGCGGTCATGCGGACCACGCTCGCGCGCGCGCGGCGCGAGAACGTGGCGGTCGGAGCGCACCCGGGCTTTCCGGATCTCATCGGCTTCGGGCGGCGCAACCTCGACGCGTCGCCGCAGGAGATCTACGATCTCGTCGTCTATCAGGTGGGCGCGTTGATGGGCTTCGCACGCGCGGCGAAGCTGGAGCTCCAACACGTGAAGCCGCACGGCGCGCTGTACAACATGGCCGTGGCGAAGCCGGAGCTGGCCGCGGCGATCGCGCGTGCCGTATTCGACGTCGATCGCGAGCTCATTCTCTTCGGGTTGCCGGGCAGTCACCTGATCGGTGAGGGCCAGGCGGCGGGGCTGCGCACCGCCAGCGAGGCGTTCGCCGATCGCAACTATCTGAGCGACGGATCGCTCGTATCGCGGAAGCGCGCCGACGCCCAGGTGCACGACGCCGACGAAGCGGTGCGACGCGCGCTCCGCATGGTGCGCGAGGGCCGCGTTACGCCGGTGGACGGCCCGGACATCCCGATCACGGTCGACACGATCTGCATCCACGGCGACGGTCCGCACGCCGCCGAGTTCGCGCGGCGTCTCCGAGGCGCGCTCGAGGCGGACGGCGTTGCCGTCAAGCCGTTGAAGCCATAGCCACGAGCGGCGCCGGCGCGACGCCGCCGCCACGCCTCAGAGCCGAACTTCCTTGCCGTCTTCGGCAGACTTGTAAATCGCTTCGACGATCCGCAGTAGCATCACCTGGTCGTCCGGCGCCTCGTACGGGGTCTCGCCGCGGACGACCGCGAGAAAGTGCGCCAGCTCGGCGCGATACGACTGGATGAACGCGCTCTCGCGCCCCGACGCGCCGCTGGGCGAGACATTCGTCGCCCGCCCGTTGAGCTCCTTCACCACGCGCAGCGGGGCGAGGCGCGCGCTGCCGCGCGCTGCCAGCACCTCGAACCACGCGCGCTCGTCTTCGCCAACATACGCCGACGTCACGTCGAACAGGAACGACTGGCCGCCGGCACACTCGAGCTGCACGAGCATCGAGTCCTCGACGGCGCTCGCGCCGCGCCCGCGATCCATGTGCGCGCTGACGCGAACCGGGTCGGGGAAATCGGCGAGCCACAGCGCGAGATCGAGCAGCGGGAGCCCGTGGTCGAGGAACGCGCCGCCTCCGGCTTCGGCGCGGCGGAGACGCCACCCCTCGGGACGCTTGAGCCGGTAGATGCCGCCCCGCATCCCTGTGATTCTGCCGAGCTCTCCGCCCTGCATGAACCGCGAGAGCGCCTGGACGTCGGTGCGAAAACGGTGGTTGTTCGCCACGGCCACGGTGCGGTCCGCGCGCGCCGCTGCCGACAAAATCCGCTCGACCCCGCGCGCCGACAGCGAGAGGGGCCGCTCACACAGGACATGTCGCTTGGCGGCGAGCGCGCTCAGCACGTGTGGCTCATGCAGGTGGTTCGGCGTCGCGATGACCACCGCGTCGATCTCCTCGAGCTCCAGCAGATCCTCGATGTCCGTCACGACGTCCGGGATGCCGAACCGGTCGGCGAGCGCGCGCGCCTTGGGCCGGTCGTTGTCGCAGACCGCCTGGACCGACGCCCCGCGCATCTTCGTGAGCACGGGCAGATGAGCGAGCTGCGCGATCGCGCCCGCGCCAACGACACCGATCTTCACCGCATCCTTCATTCGTTTCGACCTCGTTCGTGTGCGTCCTGCCCGTTCTCCCTTCCCGGCGAATCGCCCCGCGGCGTGCTTCGCGCATGCCCCAGCACGTAGGCGACGCCCGCCCGCACCTGCGTCGATCGGAAACCGCTCAACAGATCGCCGCGCGCGCTTCCCTCGATCTGAAAGTGCGGCACCACCCGCAGCGTGACGCCACCCGTCACGTACAGCCCCGCCGCGATGTCGTCGAGCGCCCGCTCGACGAACGTACCCTTGATCAGGTCGCCCTCGGCGTTGAGCACGTGAGCGGCGATGCCGACGCCAAGAAACGGCTTCACCCAACCACCGTACAGCGGCGAATAGCGAGCGTCGGCGTTGAACGCCACGTCATAGATCCGCACGATCGACGGACGGACCTGCGCCGTCGAATCCGTGAGACTTTTATGAAGCGAATCCGCGAATGCCTGGACGACCTCGTCCTCGAAGCGCGATTCCCAGTAGCTCACGCCGAACGTCACGCGCCACGCGGGCGTGATGTTGCCGTAATCGCCCTGGAGATAGTAGAGGTTCGTCGGAACGAGCTGCGACGGGACGATCCGGCCGATGCCGGCGCCGAGGGAGGCGATCTCCAGCTTGTCCAGGTTGAGGCGCCGGAACCAGCTCTCCTGCGCCCGCACCGCCGGCGCGACGGCGCCGAGAGCGATCAGTGCGCCCGCGATCGCTCGAACGACCCGCCGCGGCTCATTCCGGCGTGCCAACGGTCGTTCCTGGATAGTAGGTGCGAAGAATCGTTCGGAAGTCCTGCCCCGCGCGCGCGCGGCCGATCGCGCCCCACTGACACATGCCCACCCCGTGGCCGTAGCCGTTCCCCGTCAACGTGAGCTTCGCGATGGTCCCGTCCGATCCTGGAGTCGCCACGACGGAAAAATAGGTACTGTTGAGGATCTCGCCACCAGGCTGCCGCAGCACGTAGCGCACGTCGTTGCCGCGCAGCGTGAACCGGCCGCGGTCCGTCGTGACGACCAGCGTCCCGACGCGCCCCGACGTCGTCCGCGATCCGACGACGATGCTCTGTGCGACGCCCGGCGCTTTCCCGGGCACCGAGACGTAGCGCGCCAGATACTGCGCGAGCCCTGCATTGAGCTGCTGCGCGCTCAGCGTCCGCGACCAGCGAAAGCGCGGCGCGATGTCGCAGTAGTAGCGTCCGGTGCCGGGAATCTCATCGCTCACGCGGCGAAGATACGGCTCGTCCTCGGATCGCCAGATCTCCCCTGCCCCGGCGGTCGCTCCGCCGCACGTCGACGAGTACGGGGCGTTCACGATGCGCCCGGCGTACTTGAGCACGAGGGCGCGCGTCGATTCCACCGCCCGCGATCCGACCTCCGACTCGACGGCGGCGCCGCCGTAGACCTGATCCTGGGTACCGGCGGTCACGTCGTAATCGCGCGACGAGTTCGGTGCGAGATGGATGTACGCGTAACTGCGCGCGGTGACCGCCTGCGCCTGGACCGCCGCCGAATCCCCCATCGAACGAGTGCCGATCTCGAGCGGAACGACGCCGCGCAGATAATCGTCGATGCTCACGACGTTCACCACGCGCATCCCGCTGTCCGACGGATAGACGATGATGTTGCCGCGATACGGTTTGGCGCCCACGCTCAACAGCCCCGCGTCTCCCGACTGCGCTACCAGCGCGCCCTCGGCCCACGACGACGCGACACCATCGGAGCGAACGACCCGCAGCCGGCGCCCGCTCCGCTCCACGCGCCAACCGCGCGTCTGCGTACCGCGCGCGAGAAAGCGTCCTTCCCGATCACTGAACGCGATGACACCCGAAGCGCCGATCTGCACCGACGTGGCGTTGGCGGTGAGCAGTACCCGAATCGTCTCGCCGCCGACGTCGCGCACACCGATCGATGCGGACACGTCGCGCGCGCCGGACGGCACGCCGGGCGTGCCGCTCGAAGCTGGAGCCGTCGAGGGCTGCGCGGCCGGAGGTTGCGCCCGCGCCGGCGGGGCGGTGGCCGGCGGCGGGTTATAGACCGGAATCGCGACCACCACCGGCGGCTGGTCCGGTTGCACGCTGCGCGTGCAGGTCGTCGCGAACGTGAGACCCGCGAGCGCCAGACAGGTCGCGGGCCGGCGATTCACTTTGCGGCCGCCATCGCCTGGTCCAGCCGATCGAGCGTCTCGTCGACATCGGCTCGCGAATGCGCCGACGACAGGAAGCCTGCCTCGAACGCCGACGGTGCGAGGTACACCCCGCGATCGAGCGCCGCATGGAAGAAGCGCTTGAAGCGCTCGACGTCGCAGGTCTTCGCCTCGGCGAAATTCCGTACGGGCTCCTCGCGGAAGAAGAAGCCCCACATCGAGCCCGCGTAGTCGGCCGTGAGCGGAAGGCCGTGACGCGCGCCAATCTCGCGCAGCCCTTCGACCAGACGCGTCGTGTTCGCCGCGATCGCATCGTGAACGTCGGTCGTCAATCCCTCGAGCGTGGCCAGGCCCGCGGCCATCGCCAGCGGGTTGCCGGACAGTGTTCCCGCCTGATAGACCGCCCCCGACGGCGCGATCTGCTCCATCAATTCGCGGCGCCCGCCATACACGGCAACCGGCAGTCCGCCGCCGATCACCTTGCCGAGCGTCGTGAGATCGGGCGTGACTCCGAACCGCTCGCGCGCGCCGCCGAAGGCCACGCGAAAGCCGGTCATGACTTCGTCGAAAATCAGCAGCGCACCATACCGATCGCACAGCGCGCGCAGCCCCGGATGGAACGCCGGGTCCGGCGCGATGAACCCGCCGTTGCCCACGACCGGCTCGACGATCACCGCGGCGACTCGATTCGCCTCGAGCAGCTGCTCGACCGCGTCGAGGTCGTTGAACGGCGCGACGACCGTCAGCGACGCGAGCGCTTCGGGCACTCCCGGCGAGTTCGGCAGGCCAAGCGTCGCGACACCGGACCCCGCGCGGACGAGAAAGGAGTCGCCGTGGCCATGATAGCAGCCATCGAACTTGAGGATCACGTCGCGGCCGGTCACGGCACGCGCGAGACGCACCGCGCTCATCGTCGCCTCGGTGCCGCTCGACACGAAGCGAAGCATCTCGACGTGCGGCATCCGATCCACGATCGCGCTCCCGAGCGCGACCTCGAGTTCCGTCGGAATGCCGAAACTGGTGCCGCGGCGCATGACGTCGGAGAGCGCCTCGAGCACTCGGGCCGGCGCGTGGCCGAGGACGAGCGGGCCCCACGAAAGGACGTAGTCGAGGTACTCGCGGCCGTCGGCATCCCAGATTCGAGCGCCGGCCCCGCGCTCCACCACGAACGGCTCGCCGCCCACTCCGCGGAACGCGCGGACGGGCGAGCTCACGCCGCCCGGAAACAGCTCAGCGGCCCGCTGCATGATCTCGTGTGAGCGGGTTCTCACATTCGTGCTCATTCCATATTCCTCATCGACCGAAGCTGCCGATCGTGCTCATCACGGGAAGCGCTCGCGCGGCGCGAGGACGCACCGCGGGCACCGACACGGCGCCGACGAAGGTCGCGGCAAAGTCCACGTCGTCGACCACATCGTCCAGACGGACGTCGATGAACGCGCCCGGTCGGATGTCATCCGCGCCGGATACCCACGTCACGCCGTCGATGTCGTCGGCCTGAAAGGCCGTCCGCGCCTGGACGCGAGTCTGGCGTGTGCCGCCACGCGTCACTTCCTCGACGCGATCCACCAGCGCGCGCACCGTCGTCCCCACACGCCGCTCGTACCGCTCGGCGGTGATCAACCGCTGCGTCTCATTGAGCCGCTCGAGCCGGAGCTGCTTCACGTCGTCCGGGACGTCGTCGGCCATCGCGGCCGCACGGGTGCCTTCCTGCGGCGAATAGGTGAAGGCGCCGACGCGATCGAACTGCATCTCCTCGAGGAAGGCGAGCAGCGTCTCGAAATCATCCTCTGTCTCGCCCGGAAAGCCGACGATGCACGTCGTGCGAATGGCGATGTCCGGCACGACGTCGCGAATTCGTTGCACTCGGCTACGAATCGTGGCCTGCCGCTCCGGTCGGCGCATCCGCGTGAGCACCGCGTCGGAGCCGTGCTGGATCGGCATGTCGATGTACGGCAGGATGCGCGGGTCGGTCGCCATCAACTCGAGGACGCGCGGCGTGAGACCGGTCGAGTAGAGGTAGAGCATTCGAATCCACGGCACCGTCGTCTCGCGGACGAGCGCCTCGAGCACGACCGGCAGCGAGAGGTTCTCGCCGCGACGATCGCGTCCATAGTGCGCCAGGTCCTGCGCGACGAGATTGAGCTCACGCGCGCCCTGCGCCTCGAGAAGCTGCGCTTCGTGGACGATCTCGTCGAGCGCGAACGAGCGGTGCTTCCCGCGCATGAGGGGAATCGCACAGAACGCGCAGCCGTGGTCGCACCCCTCGCTGATCTTGAGATAGCGCACGTGCGACAGTCCGCCGGCGAACGCGCGCACGCCCGGGTGAACGGCCGGCACGTCCGCCTCGTCCAGCAGCCCGCGCTCCGCGAGCTCCGGGATCAGGCGGTCGACCTCGGAGGAACCGAGGAAGAGGTCGACCTCCGGAAGCGCGTCGACGAGTTCGTCCTTGTGGCGCTGCACCATGCATCCGACACCGACGACCGCCTTGCACTGCCCTTCGTCCTTGAGGCGGCCGGCTTCGACGAGCGCGTCGATCGATTCTTTCTTCGCGGCGTCGATGAAGCCGCAGGTATTCACGACGATGACGTCGGCTTCCGACATGTCGCTGGTGTACTCGGCGCCACGGTCGGCGAGCTGCGCGACGTAGCGCTCGCTATCGACCGTGTTCTTGTCGCACCCCAGCGTGATCACAGAGACTTTCAGCACGGCTGAAGTCTAATCGCGGGAATGGGTTGGCGCCTTTGGCACGCCGTGATTTCGAGCGGACCGGATTGCTTTCGTCCAACGTCGTACTTGCCCGGCAATGCTTTGCGTTGTAAAGTCCTTCGCATGACTCCAGCCGCGTCGACCAGCACCCGCACCGCGCCCCTCGACCATACTCGGACGGGCGCCCGACTCTCCACGCCCACGGCCCGCTCCGTAGCGCTCGCCGCCCTCTCGCTCGGCACCCTCGCCGATGCGCTCTTCCGCGACGGCTTCGGCGGGCCGGCATTCGCGCTCTGGATCGCGCTCCTCGCCGCCTCGCTCGTTTCGCTCCATCGCGAGGACGGCGGACGCCTGCCGCGCGAAGTCGCGGTCTGGCTCACGGTCGCCGTCGCTCTGGCGGCGAGCCTCATCTGGCGCAATTCGCCCGCGCTCATCTTCCTCGACATCGTCGGCGCGCTCGGCTGCCTGTCGCTCGCCGCCATGCGCCTCAGGAATCCGCGCGCCGGAATTTTCGCCGAGCGCGTGAGCGAGGTCGTGACCGCCGCCATTCGACTCGCTTTCGATACCGCGATGGGCTGGATCCCCGGAACCGTTCGTGCGGTTTTCGCTCGCGAGAGCAGCCCGGCCTGGAGCGGCCGCGCGAAGCCGATCATCCGCGCGAAGCCGATCATCCGCGCGGTGCTCCTGACGCTCGTCGTATTCCTGGCTTTCGGCGCGCTGTTGCGCTCCGCGGATCCGATCTTCGCGAGCTTCGCGAGCCTTCCGGACGTCGACGTGGAGAATCTGGCCCAGCACGGTTTCATCATCGCGGTGTTCACGGTGATCGCCGGCGGCTGGGCGCGAAGCGCGCTTCTACCTCCACCGCGCGACGGCTACCACGTGCCGGAGCTGGGCTTCTCGCTCGCACCGCTCGACATCGTCATGATCCTCGCGACGCTCGACGTCCTGTTCGTCGCGTTCGTCGGCGCGCAGCTAGGCTGGCTCTTCGGCGGCGAGGCGTTCCTTCGCGCACGCACCGGGCTCACGGCCGCCGAGTATGCGCGACGCGGCGTCTTCCAGGTGCTGTGGGTAGTCGTGCTCGTGGTGCCCATCGTGATCGCCACGCGCGGTGCCGCGCGCGCGGAACCGCGGCTCGCACGCCGGCATACGCTGCTCGCGGTGCCGATGCTCGCGCTTCTCGGCGTGATGATCGTCTCGGCGTTGGCGAGGCTGCGTCTCTACGTCGGCTACTACGGCCTGACGATCGATCGATTCTATGCCGCGGTGGTCATGGCGTGGCTCTTCGTCACGCTGGTGTGGCTCTACCTGACGGTGCTTCGCGACTGGGTGCGGCCCTTCGCCGCCGGCACTGTCGCGGCGGGCATGGTGGCTCTCTTCTCGCTCAACGCCATCGATCCCGACGCGATCGTCGCGCGCGTGAACGTCGCGCGCACGTCGCGCGACGCGAGCCGCTCACTGGATCTCGAGCATCTCGCGACGCTCCGAGGTGGCGCGGTCCCCTATGCGGTGCGCGAGATCGCGCGCGCCGCCGCCGACCCTGCGCGTCTCTCCGACTCGACCTCGGCGAACGACCTCTGCACCGCGGCGCGCGTCGTTCTCGATCGATACGGCTCGACGCGCGGCAACTACTACGCATCGCGCGCGGACCTCGACGCGTCGTGGCGCTTCTGGAATGCCGACGACGTGCGCGCGATGGCCGCGGTTCGCGATGAGTTTCGGACACTGCTGGCCGCACGCCATTCGGCCTGCGCGGCGCAGCGCACGCGGCCGGCCGTCGCGCGCTAGCGGTAGTTGCCGAACTTGAGCTCGACGCCGAAATCGCCCTTGCGAAGCAGCGCGATGGCTTCCTGCAGGTCGTCCTTCGACGGCGACGTGACCCGCACCTGATCGCCCTGGATGGACGCCTGGACCTTCTTGAGCTTCGCGTCCTTGATCGCGGCGGCGACCTTCTTGGCGGTGTCCGAGTCGAGTGCCGTCTTGAGCTTCACCTCGCGGCGCACGGTGCTTCCGCCGGCCTCCTTGATCTCGCCGACGTCGAGATTTTTCACCGGCACGCCACGCTTGATGAGCTTCGACTGGACGATGTCGAACAGCGCGTCCATCTGAAAGTCACTGCCGGCGACGAGGAGGATCAGCTCTTCGGCGCGCTTGAACTCGATGCTCGCCGGCGACCCTTTGAAGTCGTAACGCTGCGCGACTTCCTTCTGCGCCTGGTTGACGGCGTTATCGACTTCCTGCAGGTCGACGCCGGTCGTCACGTCGAACGATGAAGATTGAGCCATGACCAGAAAATAGGCGCGACCGGCCGGGCTCGGAACGCCGGCGGCCGCTCGGCCGACGGCGCATCCGGTTCTCGTCAGCCCAGGTAGGACTCGAGGGCTCGCGCGCGCGAGACGTGCCGCAGTCGCGACAGGGCCTTCTCCTTGATCTGGCGCACGCGCTCGCGGGTGATACCGAGCAGCGCACCGATCTCCTCGAGCGTCATCGGCTCGCTGCCGTCGAGGCCGAAGTACAGCCGCAGAATCTTCGACTCGCGCTCCTTGAGATGGGACAGCGCTTCCTCGATCGATTCCGTGAGCGCCTTCTCGAAGGTCTGTTCGTCGGGCGTCGGGTTCAGCGTGTCCGGGAGATAGTCGAGAAGCTTGTTGTCTTCGCCCGGGGTCATCGGGGCATCGAGGGAGAGGTGGGTCTGCGAGATCGCCATCGTCTTCGCGACCTCCTCTTCCGAGATGTCCATCCCGCTCGCGATCTCCGCATGGGTCGCGTCGCGCCCGAGCTCCTGGAGCAGCGCGTTCGCGCGCTTGCCGATGCGGTGGAGCGTGCCGGCGCGATTGAGCGGTACGCGCACGATCCGCGACTGCTCGGCCAGCGCCTGGAGGATCGCCTGCCGGATCCACCACACCGCGTAGGAGATGAACTTGATCCCCTTCGTCTCGTCGAATTTGTGAGCGGCGCGAATCAGGCCGAGGTTTCCCTCGTTGATCAGATCCGAGAGCGAGACGCCCTGGTTCTGATACTTCTTCGCGACCGAGACGACGAAGCGGAGATTGGAGCGAACCAGCTTGTCCAGGCATTCCTGGTCGCCCTTGCGGATCTGCTGCGCGAGGCGGACTTCCTCGTCGCGGGAGATCAGCGGATAGGCGCTGATGTCGCGGAGATACTGGTCGAGCGAGCCTTCTTCATACGACGACTTCTTGTTGCCGGTGGCGGCCATACGCACAGCGGAGGGGAGGGGTGGGCCGGGGTGGGCGTCGTTACGTGCGCGTGCGAATGCGATCTATCTGATCCGCTCACCCAGCCGTGTCCAGCGGATGTGCGTCAACCATGCGAAGGCGTTTACGGTGTCCGGGGCGTAGCTGTAATAAATAACGAACGGACGTCCCTTGACCAGCGAGTCCGCGACGAAGCCCCAATACCGGCTGTCGAGCGAGTTGTCGCGATTGTCGCCGAGAACGAAATAGTTCGCCTCAGGGACGACCAAGGGACCCCAGTTGTTTCGTGAAGGATGATAACCGGTCGCGGCCTCGGCCGACTGAATCAGGTAGTGCCGCTGCCACCGGAAATCCTCCGGAGCGGGATCGATGTCCGGCTCCGTGTGCTCGACGTACTGCTCCTGCACCGGCGCGCCGTTGCGAATCAGCTTCCCGTCGCGCATCTCGACGGTGTCGCCCGGCAGCCCGACGAGCCGCTTCACGAAATTCTTCGTCGGGTCCTCCGGATACTCGAACACGATCACGTCGCCGCGCGCCGGCTGGCGAAGCCGCGGCAACCGCTTGTGCGTGAACGGCACCTCGGCGCCATAGACCAGCTTGTTCACGAGCAGGAAATCCCCCACCTGGAGTGTGTTCTCCATGCTCCCGCTCGGAATCTTGAACGCCTCGACCAGGAAGGTGCGGATCAGCGCGAACAGCACGATCGAGACGGCGAAGATCTTCGTCCATTCCCAGATGAAATCCCACGCTCCGCGCCGGCGATTCAATTCGCGCAGCGCCTCGATCCGCTGTTCGGGCGTGATCGAGCGCGACGTCATTGCGCCGTCCGGCACTTCCGGATCTGGAACGGGAATCCCACTGAGGTCGCTCATCCTACTTTGACTTAGCGGCAGGAACCGGGCCGGGCAACGGGCGGGACCATGTCTCGCTCACGCTGCCCGCCCCGATCCACTGCGCCGCCGCCTCCAGGCTGCTCGACGCGCTCAGTCCGGCGTGCCGAGATAGTTGTCGATCTGCGCCCGCTGAAGCGCGCCAGAGAAGTCCAGATAGCCGACCTTCGTCTCCGAATAGAACTCGTAGACTTCCCACCCGCCTTCGCGGTGCCCATTCCCCGTCTGTTTTACGCCACCGAAGGGGAGATGTGCCTCGGCGCCGATCGTCGGCGCGTTGATGTAGGTGATGCCGGTGTCGAGCTCGTTCATCGCGCGCATCGCGACGTTCACGTCGCGCGTGTAGACGGAAGACGACAGACCGTACTTGACGTCATTGTTGACCGCGAACGCCTCGTCGACGGTGCGGAACCGCACCACCGACAGCACAGGCCCGAAGATCTCCTCCTGCTCGAGCCGCATGCCCGCGCGAACGCGGGCGAAGATCGTCGGCTCGAAGAAGTAGCCGTTGTCGACGCTCTTGCCCGTCGGACGCTTGCCGCCCGTGAGCAGATCCGCGCCCTCCTCCTGCCCGATGTCGATGTAGCGCTCGACCTTGGCTCGCGACGCTTCGTTGATGAGCGGACCCACGTCGGTGCCCTTCTTACGCCCGTCGCCCAGCTTGAGCTCGCGGACGCGATCCACCAGGCGGCCGAGCAGCTGGTCGTGCACGCCGTCCTGGATCAGCAGACGGCTGGTGGCGGTGCAGCGCTGTCCGGTCGTGCCGAACGCACCCCAGAGCACGCCCTCGAGCGCCAGATCCAGATCGGCATCGTCGAAGACCATCATCGCGTTCTTGCCACCCATCTCGAGCGACAGCCGCTTGTGCAT
>Ga0164243_10000358_pt1 | contig 91830 bp, 84 predicted proteins | sample OricompcompostOP_FD_108781 | JGI IMG/M metagenome (GOLD analysis project Ga0164243, IMG submission 108781) | Organic Plus compost microbial communities from Emeryville, California, USA - Original compost - Organic plus compost (OP) | ecosystem: Engineered > Solid waste > Mixed feedstock >... | reverse complement strand
GACGTCCGACGCGCTCCCGGTCGACCAGGTCCGCACGTCGGACTACCTCACCCATCCGATGTTCCACACCCACCGCAGCGAGACCGACATGGTGCGGTACCTGCGACGGCTGTCCGACGCCGACCTGGCCCTCGACCGGGCGATGATCCCGCTGGGCTCGTGCACGATGAAGCTCAACGCCGCGGCCGAGATGGAGGCGGTGAGCTGGCCCGGCTTCGCCGACCTCCACCCCTACGCCCCGGCCGAGGACACCCAGGGCTACCGACGCCTGCTCACCGACCTCGAGACCTGGCTCGCCGAGGTCACCGGCTACGACCGGGTGTCGCTCCAGCCCAACGCCGGGTCGCAGGGCGAGTTCGCCGGACTGCTGGCCATCCGGGCCTACCACCGGGCCAACGGCGACGACGGCCGCGACGTGTGCCTCATCCCCGCGTCGGCCCACGGCACCAACGCGGCGAGCGCCGCCATGGTCGGCATGAGGGTCGTGGTGGTGGCCTGCGACGACGACGGCAACGTCGACCTCGACGACCTCCGGGCCAAGCTCGACCAGCACGCCGGGACGGTGGCTGCGCTGATGGTGACCTATCCCTCGACCCACGGCGTGTTCGAGGAGGCCATCGGCGAGATCTGCGCGGCCGTCCACGAGGCCGGCGGGCAGGTCTACCTCGACGGCGCCAACCTCAACGCCCTGGTGGGCCTCGCCCGGCCGGGGACGTTCGGCGCCGACGTGAGCCACCTCAACCTCCACAAGACGTTCTGCATCCCCCACGGGGGCGGCGGCCCCGGGGTCGGACCGGTGGCGGTGCGGGCCCACCTGGCGCCCTACCTGCCGGGCCACCCGGTGGTACCCGCCGCCGGACCCGACCGACGCGAGGGCGACGGCCTGGGCCCGGTCGTGGGCCCGGTGTCGGCGGCGCCGTGGGGCTCGGCGGGGATCCTCCCCATCCCGTGGGCGTACGTGTCGATGATGGGGCCGGAGGGCCTGCGCCGGGCCACCGAGGTCGCCATCCTCAACGCCAACTACGTGGCCCGCCGGCTCGGCGATGCCTACCCGGTGCTCTACACGGGCCGGGGCGGGTGGGTGGCCCACGAGTGCATCCTCGACCTGCGACCCCTCACCAAGGCCACCGGCATCACCGTCGACGATGTGGCCAAGCGCCTCATCGACTACGGCTTCCACGCCCCGACGATGTCGTTCCCCGTGGCGGGCACGCTGATGGTGGAGAGCACCGAGAGCGAGTCGAAGGCCGAGCTCGACCGGTTCTGCGACGCCATGCTGGCCATCCGGGCCGAGATCGACGCCGTGGCCCAGGGCCGGTGGCCCGCCGACGACAACCCGCTGGTGAACGCACCGCACCCGGCCGCCGACGTGGCCACCGACGCGTGGGACCACCCCTACCCCCGCGACCTGGCGGTGTGGCCGGCGGGGACGGGCAAGGCGAAGTACTGGCCGCCGGTGAGCCGCATCGACGGCGCCTACGGCGACCGCAACGTGGTCTGCTCCTGCCCCCCGATCACCGCCTTCGCCGACACCTGACCTTCCCCCCCCCACCGTGGCTCGATCCACGGTGTTCCAGCACCGCCAAACGAGCCACGCACCCTCGCCACACCCGATCCGTGGCTCGATCCACGGTGCTCCCACACCGCCAAACGAGCCACGGATGGGGAGATGGGGTGACCTAGCGTCGGGGGCGTGTTCCGGTCGTCCGAGCCCGTCGGCGACGCCGCCGGGCGTCGACCGCTGCTCTGGCCCCTGTTCCTCGGCACCTTCTTCGTCGCCGCGGGCGGAGGGGCCATCTTCCCCCTGCTCGCCGACCTCCAGGACGCCCACGACCTGCCCACCTGGGGCCTCGGGGTCATCTCCGCCCTCGCCTTCGTCGGCGCGATCGTCGGCCAGCTCCTCCTCGCCCCGCTCGCCGACCGCGGCCACACCCGTCGGCTCCTGCTCCTCGGGGCGATCGGCTCGGTCGTGGCGCTGGTGCTGTTCGCGGTGTCCGGCACGCTGTGGCAGTTCGCCCTCGGCCGCCTGCTCGAGGGCATCGCCATGGGCGCCTACCTCCCCGCCACCCGGGCGACGCTCGTGCGGGCCGATCCGGGCCGCGCCGGCCACCTGCTCGGCCGCTACACCGCCACCGAGACGGGCGGGTTCGTGCTCGGCCCGGTGGTGGGCACGATCCTCTTCCAGCTCTGGGGGCTGCGGGCGCCGTTCCTGTTCCTGGCCGTCGCGGTCGCCCTGGTCACCGTGGTGCTGGCCCGCAGCTCCATCCCCGAAGCCGCGGACCAGGTCCGCCCCGCGGCGTCCGACGCCCCCGCCGTCGGGCAGGACGTCTCACCCGCCGCCCATCCCGGGGTGTTCGCGTCACTCGCCCTGCTCCGCATCCCCGGCGTGGTCGTGGCCGTGGTGCTGGAGCTGGCCGTCTACCTGCCCGTGGGCATCTACGACTCGCTGTGGGCCCGCTACCTCCAGGATCGGGGCGCCACCACCGCGTTCATCGGCCTCGGCCTCAGCCTCTACGGCATCCCCTACGTGCTGTGGGCCCCTCGGGGCGGGCGCCTCGCCGACCGCTTCGGCCCCGTCCGCACCGCCACCATCGGCATGCTGGTCGTGGTCCCCACCACCGCCCTCTACGGCCTGCTCGCCGCGCCCCTCGCCATCACCGCACTCGCCCTGGTGGAGGCGTTCGGCAACGCCACCGCCGTGCCGAGTGCCCAGACCGCCATGGCCCGTTCGTGCCCGCCCGAGCGGTTGGCGGCCGGCCAGGGCCTGTCGGGATCGATCAGCCTGCTCTGCGCGGCCATCGCCGCGTCGGTCGCCGCGCCGGTGTACGAAGCCGTGGGCTCGGAGGTGCTGTTCCTCGGCGCCGGCGTGCTCATGGCCGGGCTGGTCGTCCTGGCCCAGGTCCTCGACCGCCGTGGTGGCGGGCGTGCGGTGCCGGCCGGCCCCGCCGCCGACCTCCACCTGGCGGTCGTGCCGGAGCCGACCTGAGCCCTAGCGGGAGCCGACGAAGGGGAGGGCCACCACCCGGGCCGCCAGCGAGCTGCCCCGGACGTCGATGACGAGCTCGTCGCCCTCGACGGCCTCCGGCGGGAGGAACGCCAGAGCCACGCCGTGGCCCAGCTCAGGGGCGAAGTTGCCGCTGGTGACCTCGCCGACGACCTCACCGCCACGCAGGACGGCGGAGCCCTCCCGGGGCGGCCGGCGCCCGTCGGTGGCCAGGCCTCGCAGCCGTCGGGACGAACCCGCCTCGCGCTCGGCGAGCAGGGCGTCGCGGCCCCGGAACGGGCCCTTGTCCCACGCCACGACCCATCCGAGGTTGGCCTGGAGCGGGGTGATGCCGGGGCCCAGCTCGTGGCCGTGCAAGGGCAGCCCGGCCTCGAGGCGCAGCGTGTCGCGGGCGCCGAGGCCGGCGGGCACCACCCCGGAGGCGGTGACCGCCTGCCACAGCTCCACCGCGTGGGAGGTGGGGACGGCGAGCTCCACTCCGTCCTCGCCGGTGTAGCCGGTGCCGGCGACGGTGAGCACGGTGTCGCGCCACGGCACCCGGGCGACGCTGAACCGGCTCACGGCCGACGCCTCCGGGCTGACCTCGGCCAGGCGCTCCCGGGCGTGGGGCCCCTGCACGGCGAGCACGGCCCGCTCGGCGGTGACGTCGGTGGCCTCCACCTCGGCGGTGCCGGCAGCGGCTGCCTCCTCCGCCAAGGCGTCGGTGACCCGCGCCGTGTTGGAGGCGTTGGGCATGACGTCGAAGCTCTCGGCGTCGACCCACCACACGATGATGTCGTCGAGCACGGAGGCGTCGTCGGGATCGAGCAGGTGGGTGTACTGGGCCCGTCCCGGATCGATGCGGCCGAGGTCGTTCGTGAGCGCCCGCTGGAGCGTGGGGAACGCGCCCGGCCCGCTGACCCGGACCGTGCCGAGGTGGGAGACGTCGAACACCACCGCGCTGTGGCGGCAGGCCCGGTGCTCGGCGAGCGTGCCGTCGGGGTACGAGAGGGGCATGTCCCACCCCCCGAAGGGGACCATGCGGGCGCCGAGCTCACGGTGGACGGCGTCGAGGGGTGAACGGCGGGGTTCGGTCACGGGGCGACCCTACAGCGGGGGCTCCGGCGGAGGGGCCAGCGGTCCCAGGGCGGCCAGCCGGTCGAGGTGGGCGTCGGCGACCTCGACGTCGTCGCGCGACGCACCCCACCCCACGAGGAGGTCGCGGGTGAGCCCGCGTGCGAGCGGCCCGGCCCGGAAGAGGTGCCGATCGAGCGGTCCCAGCCCCTCGAGGCGGAGCACCCCGTGCAGGGCCGACGACCAGGTGAGCGCCCGGCCGACCGGGTCGCCGGGGTGGAGGACGCCCAGGCCGACGGCATCGGCCAGCCGGCCCACGGGTGGGTCGAGCAGTCGCATCACCACGGCGAGCAGGTCCCGGGCGTCGTCGGAGCCCTTGGGCGGGGCGGCCTCACCCAGCATGCCGCGCACCAGGCGGGTCTCGTCCGGGTACACGACCGCGGCGGCGGCCACGAAGGCCCCGTAGGCGACGAGCTCGACCAGGGCCGCCAGCTCCTCCTCCAGCTCGTCGAGCTCGGGCTCCCACTGGGTGCGGGCGGCCCGCAGCGACGCCTCCAGGACCGCCACCGCCTCCGCCTGGAGCGCGGCCACCAGCTCGGCCTTCGACGCGAAGGCCGTGTAGAGGGTGCCGACCGCACAGTCGAGCTCCGTGGCCACGGCCTGCATCGTCAGCCCGTCGAGGCCCTCCCGGTCGATGACACCCCCGGCCGCGGCGAGGATCCGGGCCCGCTTGGCCTGGCGGGTGCGCTCCCGCCGATCGTCCGGCACGACTCGCAGATGAACCACGTTCAGAGTATGAACGACGTTCACTTCCGGATGGGGGATGCCCCTGACCTGGCCAGTTCCGCATCCGTCAGTCCCCTCTGCTCGCGCCGGCCTCGCCCACTTCCCCCTCCACCACCGGTTCTGGCCTGCGTTGCGCACCCCTACAGGTGTGCAACGCAGGCCAGAACGGGAGGGGTGGCGACCACAGAGCACGGGTTGGAGACCGCTCGCGGTGCGGCAGCGTCGGGTCGGACGCGACGGAGCCCGGGCACCGGGCCTGGGCTCCGCGTCGATCGCTGTGGTGGTGCCCCGCTCCCCTCCCCCACGGGAGGGTGGGCTCAGGAACCGGCGGCCAGGCGGGTGACGGTGGCGGGGGCGGGCTCGGGGTGGAGCTCGCGGATGCGGGCGTCCATCTCCTGGCGGACCCCGGCCAGCGGCAGCACGTTGAGCACGCCCTGGCCCTTCTTCACCAGGTCGATGAGCTCCCCGTCGTCCTCGATGAGCACGGCGCTCGTGCCCTGGATGACCAGGTTGGCCGACGTGATGTCGCCGTCGAGGTGCTCGCGCAGGTAGCTGAAGATGTCCCGGACGTTCTCGAGCTTGATGCCCGCGTCGAGCAGGCTCTTGATCACCCGCAGCTCCAGCAGGTCGGTGTAGCTGTAGCGCCGCCGGGTGCCGCTGCCCTTGGCGTCGACGAGCGACGGCCGGACCAGGTTGGTGCGGGCCCAGTAGTCGAGCTGGCGGTAGCTGATGCCCACGATCTCGGCGGCGCGGGCGCCGCTGTAGCCGTTGTCCTGAGCCTTCGTCATGGGGTCCTCGTTCCTCGGGCTCGTGCCCACCTGTGTCGGGTATCGGCAGGACGGCCGGACGACAACAGTGAAACTACGAGCGTGTGACCGCGGTCGGCAGGGTAACGGGAGCCGCGCGCGCCGTCAACGGTCGGGCTCCCGAGCGGCGCGCCACCGCCTCTTCGCCACCGCTTCGTCGCTTCCCCGTGGCGGCTCAGGAGGCGAAGTCGTCGGGGTTCACGTGGTCGAGGAAGTCCCGGAACTGCTCGACCACGTCCTCCCCGACCTCCTCCTCGTCGTCGCCCTCGTCGTCGGGGACGAGCCCGGCTTCGGCGACGACCTCGTCGGAGGCGAAGATCGGGCACTCGATGCGCAGGGCGAGGGCCATGGCGTCCGACGGGCGGGCCGACACCCGGTGCTGGTCGCCGCCGTGCACCAGGTGGATCTCGGCGTAGAAGGTGCCCTCGTCGAGGTGGGTCACCAGCACCCGCTCGACCCGGGCACCGAGCTCCTCGAGGAGGTCGCGCATGAGATCGTGGGTCATCGGGCGGGGGGTCTGGACCCCGTCGAGGGCGAAGGCGATGGCGGTGGCTTCCGGTTGGCCGATGAAGATCGGCAGGAGGCGGCCCTCTCCCCCGATCTCGCGCAGCACCACCACCGGCGTGTTGCCCGGCAGCTCGACGCGGACGGCGATCAGCTCCATCTCGACCATCCCTCGCACCCTACCGGCCCGTCGTACCGATCGCCGCCGGGTGCCGGTGCGGTCGACGGGGCTCAGGAACCGCCGAGGTAGTCGCGCAGGGCGCTGCGCACCATGGCGGCGCGCAGGTCGTCGGCCAGCTCGGCGAGGTCCTCGAGCATCTCGACCGCCTGCTGCCGGGCCGCGGCCCGGCGCTGCTTGAGCAGCGGGCTGATGAGCTGCTCGAACAGGCCCGCTTCGCGCTCGGCGGCGACCTTGTACATGCGCAGGTGCCGGGGCTCGATGCCGTAGCGGTTGAAGCCGGCGGCCAGACGGGCGACGACGAGGCACTCCTCGTCGTAGGTGGTGGCCTGGCCGTCGGACTCGCCGCTGATGAGCCCGTACCGCTCGAGCTCGCCGATCTCCCGGGCGCTCAGCCCGCTGCGCTCGACCAGCTCCTCGAGGGTGAGCGGCTGGTCGCCGGCGTCGGGGTCGCCCTCGACCTCCGCCCCCGGCGCCGGGGTGGGATCGCCGGGCTGGTGACCGGTCGGGTGGCGCCGCCGGCCCGTCGGCCCAGGCGCGGCCTGCGGGTCGGGCTCCGGCTCCGGCTCGGGCGGGCCCTCGACCAGCCGGCCGACGGCCTCGGCCCGCCCGTGGTCGGCGGCGTCGTCGGCTGCCGTCACGGCGGGCTCGGCCGGCTCAGGCGACGTCGCGGTCGCAGCGGCGGCGGCGGGCTCCTCGGGCGCCGGCTCCGGAGCCGGGGAGGGATCGGAGGCGGCTGGCTCCGAGGCCTCAGCGCTGGGCGAGCCGCCGGCGGTGCCGTTGCCCGAGGAGCCGGACGACGGTGGGGCCGCGGTGGCGACCGCGGCGCCGCCACCCGCCGACCCGGCACGCGACGACGTGGCGTCGGCGGCCAGGGGCAGCACGCCCTCGGGGGTGCCGTTGCCGAGGTCGCCGGAGGCGAGGCGGTCCTTGATGACCTTCAGGGGCAGGAAGTGGTCGCGCTGCTGGGTGAGGATCCACCGCAGCCGCTCGATGTCGTCATCGTGGAACTTCCGGTACCCCGACGGGGTGCGCTCCGGGTCGAGCAGGCCCTGGCTCTCGAGGAAGCGGATCTTGGAGATGGTGATGTCGGGGAACTCCGGCTGGAGCAGCGAGAGCACCTCCCCGATCGAGAGGTGGGTGCGTTCGGTCGTCATGAGGTCTCGTCGCCCGCCCCCTGGAAGAAGACCAGCTTGAACTTGCCGATCTGGAGCTCGTCGCCGTTCCCGAGGGGCGCGGTGTCGATGCGCTCCCGATTGAGGTAGGTGCCGTTCAGCGACCCGGTGTCGCAGGCCTCGTAGCCTCCGTCGGGGCGGCGACGGATCTCGGCGTGGCGGCGCGACACGGTGATGTCGTCGAGGAAGATGTCGGACTCGGGGTGGCGCCCGGCGGTGACCACGTCCTTGTCGAGGGCGAAGCGGCTGCCCGCCTTCGGCCCCCGCCGCACCAGGAGGACGCCGACGTCGTCGGGCATCTCCTCCAGCGGGAGGGAGACCTCGTCGTCCACCGGGTCGGCGGGCGACACGGGGTGGAACGTGATCGTGGTGTTCTCGGGCGAGACGGACTCGAGGACCGCGCCACAGGACGAGCAGAAGTTCGACCCGAGCGGGTTGCGGTGCCCGCAGTTGTTGCAGAAGACCTCGCCCACCGAGCTCATGACCCTTCGATCAACCGCCGGTAGGCCTCGACGTCGAGCAGCGACTCGACCGTGCTCGGGTCGTCGGGCTCGATGACGCAGATCCACCCCTCGCCGTAGGGGTCGTCGTTGAGGCGCTCGGGGCTGTCGGCCAGGTCGGCGTTCACCGCGACCACCGTGCCGGCGACCGGGGCGTAGATGTCCGACACCGACTTGGTGGACTCGACCTCGCTGACCTTGGCCGACGCCTCCACCTGGAGGCCGACCTCGGGCACCTCGACGTAGACCACGTCACCCAGCGCGTCCTGGGCGTAGTCGGTGATGCCGACCCGGACCTTGCCGTCCTCGAGCCGGACCCACTCGTGGTCGGAGGAGTAGCGGAGGTCGTCGGGCAGCTGCATGGGCCGAACGCTACCCGATCACCCTCGTGCCGGACACGGGCGATGGCGTCGAGGCCCGCGGAAGTCTCGACCAGTCGTCGAGGGTTCCCCGCACGCGGACCTCAACGGACCATCTGGCGGATGCGGCGGGCGTACTCCTGGGCCAGCCGCCGGGCGCCGTCGCCCGAGGTGCCCTCGGCCCAGATGTGGGTGACCGGCTCCTCGGGGTCGGGCAGGGCGAGGGCCCACCCGTCGTCGTGCACCACCTTCACGCCGTCGACGAGCACGACCTCGCGGTCCTTGCTCTGCTCCATGAGGGTGCGCATGACCGCACCCTTCTGCTCCCACGGGGTGACGACCTGCTCGTGGACCACGTTGGTGCGGGGCAGGCCCTCGACCACCTCGGAGAGGCGCCGTCCCGACTTGGCCAGCAGGTCGAGGACCTTCACGAAGGTGGCGGCGGCGTCGAAGCCGGGCATGAACCCGGGGAGGATGAAGTTGCCGCTCTGGTTGCCGGCGAAGCCGACCCCCGGTTCGGTGGCGGCGTCCATCAGCGCGGCGTTCGACAGCTTCGTCCACGTCACCCCGACGCCGTTGTCGGCCAGCACCCTCTCGGCCTTGGCGGTGGTGTTCACGGGCAGGGCCACCCGGTCGCCGTAGAGGTTGCCCGGCAGCATCGTGAGGATGGCGAGGAGCGCCTCGGTGTGGCTGAGCACGTGGCCTTCGTCGTCGATCAGGCGCAGGGTCTCGCCGTCCGGGTCGATCACGCCGCCGAGGTGCGAGCCGGAGCTGCGCACGAGGTCGCCGACCTGGCGGGCGTGCTCCTCGATGTCGGCCCGCAGCACCCCGGCCGTGGACAGGAACGGGTTCACCGCCAGCACCTCGAGGCCCAGCTTGGCCAGCACGTTCGGCATGGCGAACGAGGTCGAGCCGTAGGTGTAGTCGATCACCACCTTGAACGAGGTGGCCCGGATGGCGTCGACGTCGACGGTGCCCTCGAGGGCGGTCGAGTAGTGCTCGAGCGCCCGCGGCGCGAAGCCGATGTCGCCGATCTCGCCCGGGAACACCCGTCGGAAGTCTTGGCGGGCGTACAGGCGCTCGATCTTGCGCTGGGCCTCCTCGGTGATGTCGAGGCCGTTGTCGTCGAAGAACCGGATGACCACGGACTGCGGGTCCGCCGGGTCCAGGCGGATGGTGATGCCGCCCCGGGCGGTGGGACGGCGCATGACGAACCGGGTGACCGGCACCGACGCCACCTCGAGGTCCTCGACGTTGATGCCGACCCCGTTGAGGCCCGCCATCATCGCCCGCTTCAGCATGCGGGCCGAGCGGCTGGAGTCGCGGGAGGTGATGACCGTCGACCCCTTCTTGATGAGCCCGCCGTAGGCCATCGCCACGCGGGCGGCGAACTCGGGGGTGATGTCGACGTTGGCCAGGCCGGCCACGCCCTGGCTCCCGAACAGGCTGCGGGCGCCGCGGGATTCCCACACGATCGACTCGTTGACGACCGCCCCGGCCTCGATGGTCTTGAACGGGTAGACCTTCACGCCCGGGCCGAGCTGGGCCTCGTCGCCGAGGAAGCACTCGTCGCCGATGACGACCCCCTCCTCGGTGCGCACGCCGTTGCGGAGGTCGCACGAGCGGCCCACCACCGTGCCGCGGAGGCGGACGGCGTCGCCCAGGTAGGCGTTGTCGTTCACGACCGTGCGCTCGAGGAACGCGTCGTTGCGGACCCGGACGTTGGAGCCGAGCACCGTGTACTCGCCGACGGTGGCGCCGGGCTCGATCCGGCAGTTGTCGCCGATCACCGCGGGGCCGGTGACGGTGGCCTCGGGGTGGAGGTCGGCGTTCTCCCCCACCCACACGCCGGGGCGCATCTCGAAGCCGGGGATCTCGACCTCGACCTTGCCGTCGAGGATGTCCTTGTGGGCCCGCACGTAGGCCTCGAGGGTGCCGACGTCCTCCCAGTAGCCCTCGGCCACCGCACCGAAGAGCGGCTTCCCGTCGGCCAGGAGCTGAGGGAAGACCTCGCCCGAGAAGTCGACCGGGCGGTCGGGCTCGATGTAGTCGAAGATCTCCGGTTCGAGCACGAAGATGCCGGTGTTGATGGTGTCGGAGAACACCTGGCCCCAGGTGGGCTTCTCGAGGAAGCGCTCGATGGAGCCGTCCTCCCTGGTGATGACGATGCCGAACTCGAGCGGGTTCTCGACGTGGGCCAGACCGATGGTGGCCATCGCCCCGTTCTTCTCGTGGAAGTCCACGATGGCGCCCAGGTCGATGTCGGTGAGCACGTCGCCGGAGATCACGAGGAAGCGCTCGGTGAGCTGGTCCTTGGCGTTGCGGACCGAGCCGGCCGTGCCGAGCGGTGTCTCCTCGGTGGCGTAGGAGATGCTGACGCCGAACTCGGAGCCGTCGCCGAAGTAGTCGCGGATGGCGTTGGCCATGAACGCCACGGTGACGACGATCTCGTCGATGCCGTGACGCTTCAGCAGGCCGACGATGTGCTCCATCATCGGCCGGTTGACCAGGGGCAGGAGCGGCTTGGGAGCGTTGGAGGTCAGTGGCCGCAGCCGCGTTCCCTCGCCGCCCGCCATGATGACCGCCTTCATTCCCGTCCTCCGTTCGTCGCCCGGGCCCTGGTTGCGCGCCGGGGCCGCGCCTGAGATGCGCTGCCGAACCTACCCCGGCAGGCGGCGGCCGAGGCCCCATCGGTGGCCGAACCGACGTCAGTCGACGGTGGCAGCCGCTGCCGCCCGTGCGGCGCGGCCCTCGCGGAGCGCCTGGCGGGCCATCGGCACGTAGAGGACCGCCGCGTAGTACGAGAAGATCAGCCCCGGAACGGCGCAGATCCACGCCGCCGCGGTGAACAGCGCGGGCCAGAACGCCTCGCCGTGGCCGGCGACGAACAGCGGGAAGGCGAACATGAGGCCGAACGTGCCGGCCTTGCCCCACCAGGTGACGTCGATGCGTCGGGCACCGAGCGCGGCCAGCACCAGGGTGGCGATGGCGACGGCTCCCTCCCGGACGAGCACGGCGATGCAGAACCACAGCGGCGCGGTGTCCGAGATGATGATGGTGACGATCGCGGTGAAGAACAGGAGCCGGTCGGCGACCGGGTCGAGGATCTTGCCGACGGTGGACACCTGGTGGAACCGGCGGGCCACGTAGCCGTCGCACCAGTCGGTGGCGCCCAGCAGGGCAAGCAGGGCAGCCGCCCCGGACGGGTTCTCGGCGCCGAGCAGGAGCCAGACGAACACCGGCAGCAGGGAGAGCCGCACCAGGGTGATGAGGTTCGGCACGGTGAGGATGCGGTCCTCCGCCGCCGTCGTGTCGCCACCGGGCTGCGCGGGTGCACCCGGCGCACGGGATGCGCTGCCGAGCGCGTCGTCGGGCGGGGGCGGGGCCATGGGCGGCACTCTACGATCACCTCTCCATGACGACGATCTTCTCCCGCATCATCGCCGGTGAGCTCCCCGGCCACTTCGTCTACCGGGACGACACCGTGGTGGCGTTCCTCACCATCGGCCCCATCACCACCGGCCACACCCTGGTGGTGCCGGTGCAGGAGGTCGACCACTGGATCGACCTCGACGACGAGACCGTCGCCCACCTCAACGTGGTGGCCAAGAAGGTCGGCCGCGCCCAGGTCGAGGCCTTCGGCGCCGAGCGGGTGTCGTTGATCATCGCCGGCCTGGAGGTGCCCCACACCCACCTCCACGTGCTGCCGATCCACAGCGAGGCCGACATCGACTTCGAGAAGGCCCGCACCGACGTGCCCGCCGAGGAGCTGGCCGAGGTCGCCGCCCGGCTGAAGGCCGCCATCGAGGCACTGGACTGAGACCGCCTGTCCGGCCCGTCCCGGTCAGCCCTACCGGCGGGCGGTCGGGCGGTCGGGCGCCGGGCGCCGATCAGGTCCGGTGAGGTCAGGTCAGGTCCTCAGAGCAGGGTGGCCTGGCCCGGCACCTCGCCGGCGACAGCCGGATCGACCCGGTCGAGCAGGTGGGCACCCTTGTTGCGCACGTTGTTGACCTCGGTGCTGACCGCGTAGATGTCGATGTGGTCCGGCGGGGCCGGCACCAGGAGCTTGGTGGCCACCTCGATGTCCTGGATCGTCGGGTCGAGCCACGTCTCCCAGGCGTCGCGCGGGAGCATCACCGGCATCCGGTCGTGGACCTTGCGCACCTTGTCGTTGGGCTCCCCCGTGATGATCGTGCAGCTCAGCAGGGTGCCCCCGCCCGCGTCGCGCTCGGCCTTGGGGGCGTTCGGGTCGCGCCACACCGACCACAGCCCCGCGAAGGCGAACGGCTCGCCGTCGTCGCGGTGGATGAACATCGGCTGCTTGGCCTTCTGGCCCGGCACCTTCAGCCACTCGTAGAAGCCGTCGGCGGGGATGATGCAGCGCCGCTTGGCCAGAGGGGATTTGAAGGCGTTCTTGGTCGCGAGGGTCTCGGCCCGGGCGTTGATCATCTTGGAACCGATCGACGGGTCCTTGGCCCAGTGCGGCACCAGCCCCCAGTGCATGGGCTCGACCCGCCGGGTGGTGCCGTCCATGTGCACCACGTACACGTCGTTGGTGGGGGCCACGTTGAAGCTGGGCTCGAGGGCCGCCTCGGGCGCCTCGGCGTCGAAGTACCGGGCGATCTGATCCGGCGGCGACGCGCTGACGAACCGTCCACACATGGCTCCGACGCTACCCGCCCCTCCCCTCCGCACCGGGCCTGTGGGGCCACGCCCGCTTCGGATCGGAGGCAGAACCGCAGGCCGCACCAGCGTTTCTGCCTCCGAATGCCTCACGTCTCCTGACCGGAGGCAGAACTGCGGCTCCTGGCTGCAGTTCTGCCTCCGGTGAGCCACGGCCTCGCCGCCGAGCGGGGGCGTCGTCCACTGTCAGACCCTGCTGCGCAGGATGTGCGCCATGCGGAAACCGGAGGTCGACAGGGCGGTGGAACGCCTCGCCCGCCGCCAGCACGGCGTGTTCTCGGCTACCCAGGCCCGGGCGGCCGGGGCGACCCGCAGCATGATCGACACCCGGTGTCGCAGCGGCCAGTGGTTGCACCTCGCCTCGAAGGTCTTCGCCCTGCCCGGCAACCCGCCAAGCTGGCACCGACAGGTCATGGCGGCCCAGCTCTCCGTGGAGGGGGCTGCGGTGTCGGGCCTTGCCGCTGGTCACCTACTGGAGCTCGAGGGCTTCCGCCCGGTCCGCCCGGAGCTGACGGTGCGTCGTGGGCGCAACCACCGGTCGAAGCTGGCGACCGTCCACCAGACCGATCGCTTCCTCGCCCGACGCAGGGGCCCCTTCCGGGTCGGCACGGTCGAGCAGACGCTCTGCGATGTGGCGGGACGGCTGCACGACCGGCTCGAGGACGCGGTGCTCGCGGCACTCGTGGCTCGCCGCACGTCCTCGGCGGCGCTCCTCGCTCGATGCGAGGCGCTGCGCCCTCGACCCCCGAAGGGAGTGGAGGCGCTCGTGGAGATCGCCATCGCCCACTCCGAGCTTCCCGATGTCCCGATGACCGTCCTGGAGGCAGCCCTCTTCCAGGTCCTCGCCGACCCCCGACTACCCGAGTGGGAGCCCCAGGCGACGCCGTCGTGGTGGCCTCGCAGCGACGAGCGGCTGGACGCCTTCATCCCCACCTGGCACCTCGTGGTGGAGGCCGACGGTCGGGCCTGGCACACCCGCCGCAGGGACTTCGAGCGCGACCGTGAGCGCGACCACATCGCACTCGTCCACGGCGCCCAGGTGGTGCGCTTCACCCACGCACAGCTGGTGCACGAGCCTGACTACGTCCTGGGTGTCCTCCTCGCCATCGGCACCCACCGGTCGACGTTCGTCCCCGTGCTCTGAGCTCCTCCGCTCCCTCTTGCCGCACCGGAGGCGGAAGTGCCGATCCGAGCTGCACTTCTGCCTCCGATCGCCGAGCGGGTGTGGATCGGAGGCAGAAGCGCCGAGCAGAGGTGCAGATCTGCCTCTGATCGGGCTCAGACCGAGGGTCGACGGCGTGGAGGGGGTGGACGCCTACGCTGCGCGACCGTGCTCGCCGTCGGCCTCGCCCTGTTGTCGTCGTTCCTGTTCGCCCTGGCCGCGGCGCTCCAGCAGCGCGAGGCGTCGACGCTGCGCGACGACCAGGCCGGCTCGATCTCGATGCTGCTGATCCTGGTCCGCCGTCCTCTCTGGCTGGGCGGCGTGGCCGCGGACGCCGGGGGATTCGTCACCGTCGCCGCCGCGCTGGCTGTCGGGAAGCTGGTGGTGGTGCAGCCGCTCATCGTCACCGTGCTGCTCTTCGCCCTCCCCCTCAGCAGCCGCCTCACCGGCCGCCGGATCCAGAAGGCCGACTGGGTGTGGGCGGTCGTGCTGACCGTCGCCCTCGCCGTCATCGTGATCGTCGGCGACGCCTCCGACGGCAAGGACACCGCCGCCAACCGCGACTGGCTGATCGCGGCGGGCATCGCCGCCGTCCCGTTCCTCGTCACCATGGTGGTGGCCGGGCGGCGGTCGGGCGCGACCCGGGCGCTCATGCTCGGCATCGCCGCCGGCATCCTCTTCGGCTTCAACGACGCCCTCATCAGCACGATCACCAAGACCCTGGACGACGGCGTCCTCCAGGTGCTCGCCCACTGGGCGATCTATGTGCTCGTGGTGGTCCTGGTGGTCGGCACCTGGCTCCAGCAGGCCTCCTACCAGGCGGGTGCCCTGCAGGCCTCGCTCCCGGCGATCACCGGCCTCGAGCCGGTGGTCGGCATGATCCTCGGCCTCACGATCTTCGACGAGCGCTTCCGGGCCCACGGCCCGTTCGCGGTGAGCCTGCTCGTCACGGCCATGGGTGTCGCCGCGGTGGCCGTCGTGGTCCTCGCCCGGGCCCAGGGCCGGGCCGACGGCACGGTGGCGGTGCTGGCCACCGAGCCCGATCCCGCCTGATCAGACCGCGGGCTCGCCCTCGACCGGGGGCGACGCACCGCCCGCGGGCTCGGCCGTCGCCGGCGCGGTGGACTCCTGGTCGCCCTCGGCGTCGTGGCCCTCGCGCCCACCTGCCGCGGCAGCTGCGGCCGCAGCCGCCTCCATCTCGCCTCGCCGCCGCCGGCGCCGCTCCGCCCGGGTCTCCCCCTCCGGACGCTCGGGAGCACGAGGACCTCTCGAGCCGTCCGACCCCGCCGGGCGCGCCGACGCCGCGGCCCCGCTCCCTCTCCTCGACGCGCCACCGGGACCCGTCGCGTCGGCGGCACCCGTCGCGTCGGCAGCATCGGCACCGGCACCTGTCTCGGACGGCTCCGGCGACGATCCAGCGTCCGAGCCGGCCTTCCCGCCCGGGGCCCGCCGCGGAAGCGGGTGCAACACGGAGGGGTCGGGGTCGACGATCGGGTGGCCGGGATCGCCGATGGTGCGAGGCAGGAAGTAGCGGCCCACGACCGGCAGGTGCAGGAACCCCTCGGCGCTGGAGTAGAGCAGCGCCACCCTCGGCAGCTGCCGGAGGTCGTCGTAGACGATGCAGCGCGGCACCCACTCCGGAGAGAAGCGCTGGTTGAACTCCTTCAAGGACTTGATCTGGTAGAAGGGGCTCATCAGGTCGAGCACCAGCTTCACGGCCCGCTGGCGCAACGTGTACTCGACGTCGTCCTCGAAGAACCGGCCCCACGCCGCGAAGTTCATCGAGAACCGGTCGTAGCCGAGCTCGTCGAGCTTCATGATCGTGCGGGTGAGGAGGAACTCCGTCATGCCGTTCGGCGTGTCGGGGTCGCGCCGCATGAGGTCGAGCGTGTAGCCGGGCTCCGGACCGTAGACCGGCACCACCCGCAGGAACCCGCCCGGACGTCCGTCCTCGTCCACCGCGATCGCCAGGTGGAAGGCGGGGTTGGTGCCCTCGACGTCCTGGCTGAGGGTCATGGTGAACCCTCGCTCGGGCGCCTTGCCCCGCCAGCGCCGGGAGATGTCGTTCAGCTCGGCCACCAGCTCCGGGCTGGCCTCGGTCTCGGGCATCCACACGAACCGGTAGGTGCGCTCGATGCGGCCGGACGACTGCCGGATGCTCTTCCACTTCTTGCCCTGGAGGGTGAAGCCCTCGCAGCGGACGATGGCCTCGTCGCCGAGGTAGACGGTGTGGAGGCCGCGGTCGAGGTACAGCTGCCGGTCGGCCTCGCGGGCGGCGAGGAACGCGACGCCCCAGGCCCGCTCCCGGCACATCGCCAGGAACTCGTCGACCACCAGCTCGATGGACGCCGGATCGCCGATCGGGTCGCCGGCGGCGAGGGCGTAGCGGCCCACGTAGGTGTAGGCGATCATCGCCCGACCGTCGGACGAGAAGAAGAACAGCTTGTCGTTGCGGAGGGCGAAGTAGTCGAGGGTGTCGGTGGAGTGGGTGCGCACGATGGCGAGGGCCTGCTCCCACGTCGGGGTGTCGGCCTCGGGGCGGGCGACGATCGGCCGGAACACCAACACCAGCGCCCACACCAGCCCGCCGATGCCGAGGGCGAGCAGCGACGACGGGAACGCCCAGTCGAAGAACCGCCGGTCGTGGTGGTACGGCCCGTCGACCCCGACCAGGCCGAGCACGACGGTCTCGAGGTTGCCCCAGAAGGTGGGGGTCGGGGTGATGCTCTCCCGTTCGAGGTAGAGGGCGGCGAACCCGTAGGCGAAGACGCCGAGCAGGTACCACGGCACGAACCTCACGACCTCGAAGAACGTCGGCGGGTCGCCAGGTGCGGTGAACTCGCGGCGGCTGATCATCAGCAGGACCACCATCACCAGCGAGTAGGCCGCAGCCACGCCATGGTGGACTCGCAGCACGTTCACCACCGTGCTGGCCGCGAAGAGCACCAACGCGAGCAGCCAGGCGAGGTGGCGCCGGCGGGCGAGCTGGCCGGCCAGGTACAGCAGGGCCACCCCCGCACCGAGGGCGACGACGTGGCTCGTCACCCGCAGCCCGAACGGGCTGAACGCGGACGCCACGGTCTCGACCCTCGACCGCAGCACGGGCAGCGTCGAGACGACGAGCAGGAGCCCGCCGACGGCGGTGAGGAACCCGATCAGGCGGGCCCTCGTCAGCTCACGGCGCACGGCCCCGCTACCTCTCCGTCAGCCAGGCGGCGCACGGCGCGCCCGGGATCCCACCGTCGTGGCGCTCCGGTGCGGAGCGCGTCCCGCCCACCCTAGGAGGGCGGGAAGTCGTCGTCGCCCAGGCCCACCTCGGGGCGCAGCGTCGGGAAGAGGATCACCTCGCGGATGCTCTCCACCCCGGCCAGCAGCATGATGAGCCGGTCGATGCCGATGCCGAGACCACCGGCGGGCGGCATGCCGTACTCCAGCGACCGCACGTAGTCGTGGTCGACGTCGCCGGCCTCGGGATCGCCGGCGGCCTTGTGGGCGGCCTCCTCGCGGAACCGGGCCAGCTGCTCGACCGGGTCGTTCAGCTCGCTGTAGGCGTTGGCCAGCTCGCGCCCGTCGATGATCACCTCGAAGCGCTCCACCAGGTTCGGGTCGGAGCGATGGGGCTTCGCCAGCGGAGAGGTCTCCCGCGGGTGGTCGAGCACCACGGTGGGCTCGAACACCTTGGGCTCCACCAGCTCGTCGTAGACCTCGTGGGTGCAGCGTCCGGCACCCCACGAGTCGTCCCACGCCAGGCCGAGCCCGTCGAGCACGGCGCGGGCCTCCTGCACCGGCATCCCCGGGTGGATGTCGACGCCGACGACCTCCTTGACCAGCTCGACCATGGTGACCCGCCGCCACGGCGGGGCGAGGTCGACGGTGCGGCCCCGCAGCTCCACGGTGGTGGTGCCGTTGGCGGCCATCGCGGCGCCGGCCACGAGCGACTCGGTGAGCTCGATCATCTCGGAGTAGTCGCCGAAGGCCTCGTAGGCCTCGAGCATCGTGAACTCCGGGTTGTGGCGGGTGTCGATGCCCTCGTTGCGGAACACCCGGCCGATCTCGAAGACCCGCTCGAAGCCGCCGACCAGCAGCCGCTTGAGGGGCAGCTCGAGGGCGATGCGCAGGTAGGTGTCGATGTCGAGGGCGTTGTAGTGGGTGATGAACGGCCGGGCGGTGGCGCCGCCCTGCTGGAGGTTGAGGATCGGCGTCTCCACCTCGAGGTAGCCACGGCTCCGCAGCTCCTGGCGGATGGCGTCGACCGCGGCGATGCGCACCTCGAACACCCGGCGGGCGTCGGCGTTGACGGTGAGGTCGACGTAGCGCTGCCGGTAGCGGGCGTCGACGTCGGCAAGGCCCTTCCACTTGTCGGGGAGCGGCCGCAGGGCCTTGGAGAGCAGCTCGTAGCTGGTGACCTTCACCGAGAGCTCGCCCTTCTTGGTGACCATCACCGTGCCCTCGACGCCGATCCAGTCGCCGCGGTCGAGGTCGTTGAAGGCCGCCAGGCCCTCCTTGCCGAGCACCCCGGCGGACACGAACAGCTGGACCTCGCCGCTGCGGTCGCGCAGCTGGCCGAAGGTGAGGCGGCCCTGCTCCCGCTTGAGCATGAGCCGACCGGCCACCCGCACGACGGTGTCGGTCTCCTCCCCCGCCTCGAGCGAGGCGAAGGCCTCGCGCAGCTCGCCGATGGTGCGGTCGCGGTCGAAGCGGTACGGGTAGGGCTCGACGCCCTGCTCTCTGAGGCGGGCCAGCTTGGCCAGCCGCTGGGAGCGGATGCCGGCGCGCTCCTCCTCGGTGCCCTCGTCGGAGGGGGCGTCGGGGGCGTCGTCGGGGCTCATCGGGGTGCTGCTCCGGTCGTCGAGGGGCAGGGCGGGCGGTGCGCAACCCTAGTGCTGCGCACCTCCCGGACCCGTGACTCAGGAACGGACGAGGCGGAACACCGGGATGGTCCGGGTGGTGGCCTTCTCGTAGTCGCCGAAGCCGGGCTGGAGGGCGACCTGGCGGGCGTAGACCTCGTCGCGCTCGGTGCCGGTGACCTCCACGGCTTCGGCGCTGAAGCGCTCGGTGCCGTACTCGATCTCGACCTGCGGGTTCGCCTTCACGTTGAAGTACCAGTCCGGGTGGGTCGGAGCGCCGGCCTTCGAGGCGAAGAGGTACATGTCGTCGCCCTCGACCAGGGCGACGAGCGGGTTCTCCCGGGGCTGGCCTGACTTGGCGCCGGTGCTGTGCAGGATCACGATCGGCGCATCACCGAACGACGCGACCTTCCCGCCATTGGCGCGGAACTCGGCGATCACCTGCGCGTTCCAGCCGTTCATCTCGTCGTTGCTCATGCTCATGGGGAGTGCCTCCGTGGCCTCAGGATCCTTGCGATCGCAAATGAGCCTACCGGCTCGACTCTCGAACATCTGTTCGCTACCGTGACGGGCGTGGAACGACGGCTCACCCGCAGCGACATCGCCGCCATGCGCCGCTCGTTGGCCATGAGCCCCCACCTTCCCGCCGAGCAGCTCTCGTGGCTGCTCGACGAGGCCGAGCGGCTCGTCGACGACCGCTCCCGCCTGGCCGAGCTGACCCGCCAGCTGAGCGGCCCGTGGCGCGACGTCCGGGCCGCGCTGAACGAGCTCCACCGCCTCGTCGGCGGCTGAAGCCCACAGGTCAGGCGGCGGCCGCCGATGGTGGCGGCGCGTTCGCCCGTTGGGTGCGGCGATCGAGCTCCAGGAAGGAGAACCCGAACAGGACCATCACGATGCCGAGCGCGATCACCAGGGCGGCCACCCCGAACGCCACGACCGACGTGAACAGCGACGCCTGGAGGAAGTCGGCAGTCATCACCGTCTCCCGGGCCGGGTCGTCGCGGTCGAGCTCGGCGTAGGTCTTCCCTCCCCCGGCCTCCAGGGCGTGGTCGTTGATCGCCATCGCCTCGGCGTAGGCCGAGAACGGACCATCGACCTCGTCGCCCGCGAGGAACGGCGCGTCTTGCGACACGACGATCTTCTGGTCGGACAGCTCGAAGTGCACCATCAGGTACACCGCGACGCCGATGACGATGGCGAGCGCCCCCACGACGATCGACGTGATGCTCATGATCCGCGGCATCCGATGCATGACCCCTCCTCCATGCCACCGCTCTGTCGCCCGCACGCTACGCCTCGGCCCGCAGCCGTGCCCCGGCTCCAACCCCATGACCGACGTTCTCGTGGCGGTTTTGGGACCTATAGGTCCCAAAACCGCCACAGGAACCGGAGAGGGGGGCCAGCTGGGAGCGCTCGAGGCGCAGACCGGACCGGGCCCGGACGCGGGTCAGGGAGCCGTGATGGCTCCCTGACGTGGGGTTTCTGGTCGGGCTGGCGGGATTCGAACCCACGACCTTCGGTCCCCCAGACCGACGCGCTAACCAAGCTGCGCCACAGCCCGTGGAGGGAACACCTTAGCGATCGATGGCGCCTGCTCCGAATCGGGAGGTCACGGGGCGGAGCACCGCCGGATCGAAGCGGCGGGTGCGCCACCAGTACTCCACCGACGTGCCCGGCCACACCGTGTCGAGGCGCCCGTCGGCCGAGCGGTACCAGCTGTCGCAGCCCGACGCCCACACGGTGGCCGCCGCCCGCCGCTGCTGGTCCGCGTACTCCTCCCGCTCGACCTCGGGCCGCACCTCGAGCGGCCTCCCCATGCGCCGGCTCTCGGCGAGGGCCGCCATCGCCCACCGCAGCTGGCACTCGATCATGAACACGATCGAGTTGTGCCCGAGGGTGGTGCCGGGCCCGACGAGCAGGAACAGGTTCGGGAACCCGCTCACCGCGACGCCCAGGTGCGTCGACGCCCCCGATCGCCAGTGGTCGTCCAGGGCGATGCCATCGACGCCGTGCACCGCCATCGGGGCCAGGAACTCGGTGGCGGTGAACCCGGTGGCGAGCACGATCGCGTCGAGCGGGTGGACCCTCCCGTCGGCGGTCCGCACCCCTTCGGGCACGACCTCGACGATCGCCTCGGTCACCAGCTCCACGTCGGGTCGCACGAGCGTCGGGTACCAGTCGCGGGAGAGCAGGATGCGCTTGCACCCGGGCTGGTAGGTCGGGGTGAGCTGTCGCCGCAGCTCGGGATCGGTGACGTGGGCGGCGATGTGGGCACGGCCCGCCTCCTCGATCCGCCGGGCGATGCGCTCCCGCACCGGGCGCGGACCCACGAAGGCCAGGGCGAGCAGCTCCTGGCGGGCGTAGGTGCGCCACCGGTGGAGCCGCTGGAGGGCCGGGACCCGGCCGTAGAGGCGACGCCGCCAGTCGGGCGAGGGGCGGTCATCCCGTGGCAGGACCCACGGCGGGGTGCGCTGGAACACCGTCGTGCACCCGGCCCGGAGCGCGACCTCGGGGACGAGCTGCACCGCCGACGCGCCGGTGCCGATCACCCCCACCCGCTCACCGGTGAGGTCGTGGTCGTGGCGCCACCGGGCCGAGTGGAACACCGTGCCGGCGAAGGAGTCCAGGCCGGCGATGTCGGCCATCGCGGGGCGGCTGAGCCCACCGGTGGCGCTGATCACAGCCCGGGCCCGCACCTCGCGGCCGTCGGGCAGCACCACCCGCCAGACCTCGTCCCCGTCGTCCCAGCGCAGCTCGGCCACCTCGTGCCCGAACCGGATCCAGGGCCGCAGACCGAGGTCGTCGGTCGTGCGCTCCAGGTACGCCTCGATCTCGGGCTGAGATGGGTAGCGGCGGGTCCAGCCCGGGTTCTGGGCGAACGAGAACGAGTACAGGTGGCTGGGGATGTCGCAGGCGCACCCCGGATAGGTGTTGTCCCGCCACGTCCCCCCGACGCTGCTCGCCTTCTCGAGGATCGCGAAGCGTTCGATCCCGGCGCGGCGCAGGGCGGCACCGGCACCGAGGCCGCCGAACCCGGCGCCGACCACCACCACGTCGAGCACGGGGTGGTGGTCGGGGTGGGTCAGCGGTTGATCAGCCACTCCACGCCCTGGATGGCCCGCCACCCGAGGTACCCCGCGGCGGCGACCACCAGGATCCAGAAGTGCCACGGCACCTTGGACGTGTCCGGCGGCTCGCCGATGACGCGACCGCAGCTCGGACAGGTGCCGTCGGGCGGGAGCGAGTTCGGGTTCCAGAACTTGGCGCAGTCCTCACACCAGGGCAACGGGTGCTCCTGGGCAGGGACCGGCGCCGTCATTCTCGGCGGATGGCGAGGATGGCGATGTCATCGGGGAGGGGCCCGCTCGAGAAGTCACTGGCGGCTTCGAGCAGCGACTTGCACAGTACGTCGGCGGGCACGCCCGGATCACGCCGCACCGCGGCCGCGATGCGGTCCTCACCGAACATCTGCCCGCCGTCGCGCACCTCCGACAGGCCGTCGGTGTAGAGCAGGCACAGGTCCCCGGACTCGAGCGGCCGCTCCCGGCTGCCGTACTCCGCCTTCGGGTCGATCATCAGCACCGGGCCGGTGGCCCGCAGCGGTCGCACCTCCCGGCCGTGCCACAGCCACGCCGCGGGATGCCCGGCGGAGGCGTGGCGCAGGGTGCCGGCCGCGGTGTCGAACACGACCACGCACAGGCTGATGAACTCCTCGGGCCGGCCCACGGCCGACATCTGGACGTTGAGCTCCTCGAGCGCCTGCGCCGGGTCGCGGTACTGCCGCAGGAACACCCGCAGCAGGTACTTGGCCTGGAAGGCGGTGATGGCCGGTTCGATGCCGTGGCCGGACACGTCGCCGATCACCGCCGCCAGCCGGGTGGGCGACAGGCGCACGAGGTCGTAGAAGTCCCCCGCCATGAGGCCCGAGCCGGCCTGGTACACCCTGCCGATCTCGAAGCCGGTGACATCGGGCAGGTCCTCCGGGGCCAGGCGGGCGGCCCAGCGGCGGGGCGCGAGCTCCTCCTGGTCGAGCACCTCCTGGGCCCGGCGCTCGAGCTCGAACCGGCCTTGGGCCAGCCGGGCCTCGGCCACGAAGTTGCGGCCCATCACCACCGACACCACGGCCGGGACCACCAGCACCATCAGCACGACGGTGGCGTTGGTGGTGGCCCGGAACGACATGACCACGGCCGTGATCGCCACGAGCAGCCACATCGCGGTGGCGAGGGTGTCCTTCCGCAGGTCGGCCCGCACCAGGGCCACGGCGTCGGGGTCGGTGCCGGCCAGCTCGGTGCGCCGCAGCTGCCGTTGGCGGTAGCGGGCCGATCGGCTCCACACCGCTGCGGCCGCGAGCGCCGCCACGGCCAGCACCAACAACCACGGCTGGTCCATGCGCGGGACTGTAGCCCCGCGGGTCGGGGCCACCGCGGGAGTTCACGGCCGCTCTCGCTCCCCCACCCGAGCCCGCCGGGCCCGCAGGACCGGCGCCGGATCCGCTCAGGACCCGGCTGACCTGGTCAATCGCGCTTGCGGACCCGCAGCTTGATCGGGGTCGCACCCATGTCGAACGCCTCGCGGATCGAGCGCTCGAGGTACCGCAGATAGGACTGCGGGAGCTCCTTGTTGGCGAAGAGCGTGAAGGTGGGCGGATCGGTGGCGCCCTGGGTGGCGTAGAGCACCCGGGCTCCGTGGGGCGCGGGCTGCGCGCTCTGGGCCGCCCGGATGACCTGGTTGACCTTCCGGGTCGGCACCCGCCGGTGGTAGTCCTCGATGGTGCCGGCCAGGGCAGGCAGCAGCTTGTGCACGCCCTTGCCGCTGAGCGCGCTGATCTGCAGCACCGGCGACTCGCCGATGAAGTGCAGCATCCGGCGCATCTGGTACTTGATCTCCTCGCGCTGCTCGCTGTCGAGCATCTCCCACTTGTTGAGGAGCACGACGATCGGGCAGCCGGCGGCGTCGACCCGCTCGGCGAGGCGCTGGTCCTGGGCGGTGATGCCGACGGTGCTGTCGATCACCAGGAGGGCCACGTCGGCGCGGTCGATGGCCTGGAGCGCCCGGACCATCGAGTAGTACTCGGTGCCCTCGTCGATCTTCGAGCGCCGGCGCATGCCGGCGGTGTCGACGAAGCGCACCGGGCCGTCGGGGGTCTCCACCACCGTGTCCACCGCGTCGCGGGTGGTGCCGGGCATGTCGTGCACGACAGAGCGGTCGTCGCCGATGAGCTTGTTGAACAGCGTGGACTTGCCCACGTTCGGGCGGCCCACGATCGCCACCGAGAAGATGCGGTCGCCCTCGTCGATGAGCTCGTCGACGGTGGGGTCCTCCTCGGGGCCGGCCGGCGCGTCCGGGAGCACCTCGAGCACCGCGTCGAGCAGGTCGCCGGTGCCGCGCCCGTGCAGCGCGCTCACCGGGAACGGATCGCCGAGACCGAGGCGCACGAACTCCCACGTGGCGGGATCGCGGTTGGTGTCGTCGACCTTGTTGGTGACCACCATGACCGGTCGGCCGTTGCGGCGCAGCAGCTGGGCGACCCGGCTGTCCTCCTCGGTGATGCCGACGGTGACGTCGACCACGAAGAGGACGGCGTCGGCTTCGGCGATGGCCTTCTCGCTCTGGCGGGAGACCTTGGCGTCGAGGGCGTCGCCACCGGGCATCCAGCCGCCGGTGTCGACGAGGCGGAACTCGCGGCCCCGCCACTCGGCCACGACCTCCTTGCGGTCGCGGGTGACGCCGGGCTTCTCCTCGACGATGGCCTCCCGGCGGCCGACGATGCGGTTGAACAGGGTGGACTTGCCCACGTTGGGACGGCCCACCACGGCCACCACGGGCAGATCGGAGCTCGGCGCGGTCGCGTCGGGTGCGGGGGTCATCGTTCCTCCAGGGCGGCCCGGAGGGCGATGCCGTCGGTCGGGACGACCTCCACCGGGCGGGGCAGGTCGTCAGGGGTGGAGCCGTCGAGGAAGCGCCCCTGGGACAGGCACACGTCGGGCAGCAGGTAGCGGTGGCCGGCCGGCTGGTCGGCGAGCACGCGGGTGAGGTCGGGGCCGGTGAGCAGTCCGGCCACCCCGGTGTTGCCACCGAAGAACTCGTTCTCGACCGGGAGCACGCGCAGGTCGTCGCGACCGAGCGAGGCCACGAGGGGCTCCAGCACCCGGGCCCCGTAGGTGCCGGTGAGCACCGCCACCGGTGCTCCTCGGCGGGGTCGGAGGCGCACGCTCCCGGGAGCGTCGCCGGCGGGGGCGGCGGTGCGGGGGGCCCGGTAGCCCTCGGGCGGGGCACCGTCGACCCAGGCGAAGAAGCCGGTGGCCACGCCGGTGGCCTCCTGCACGGCACCGGTGAACTCGAGCTCGAAGGTGCGGGCCATGCCCACGCCGTCCTCGTGCATCGGGAAGCCCTCGTAGGCCTCCGGGGCCGGGAACGGCAGGTCGGCCAGCAGGTAGTACTCGTCGGCGGCGAACACCAGGCGGTGGCCCAGGGTGGCCCGGTAGACGTCCTGCCAGTCGTGCACCGCGGCCACCACCGCGGCGGCCTCCTCGCGGGTGTGGGGGCGCATGGCCGGCTCGGTGTTGTAGCGGCTCACCCCCAGGGGCACGACGCACAGGGTGGCCAGCTCGGGGAAGCGGTCGAGCACCCCGGCGAGGGTGTCGTCGAGCACGGCGCCGTCGTTGCGGCCCGGGCACACGACGATCTGGCCGTGCACCTCGATGTCGTGGTCGAGCAGGGCTCGCAGCCACCGCAGGCTCGTCGCCCCCCGACGGTTGCGCAGCAGCTCGGCCCGCACCTCGGGGTCGGTGGCGTGGATGGAGACGTGCAGCGGCGAGATGCGCTCGGTGACCACCCGCTCGAGGTCGGCCTCGGTGAAGCGGGTGAGCGTGGTGAAGTTCCCGTAGAGGAAGGACAGCCGGTAGTCGTCGTCCTTCAGGTAGAGGCTCTTCCGCAGGCCCGGCGGCAGCTGGTAGATGAAGCAGAACTCGCAGTGGTTGTCGCAGGTGCGGACCTGGTCGAACAGGGCCGAGCTGACCTCGGCCCCGAGGGGCTCCCCCGCCTGCTTCTCCACGGTCAGCTCCAGCGCGAGCCCGCCCCGCGACACCTCGAGCACCACCTCGGGCTCGTCGGCCAGGAGGCGGTACGCGATGACGTCGCGCGGGACCTCGCCGTTGAGGGCGAGGATCTCGTCACCCGGCAGGAGGCCGACCCGCTGGGCCGGCGACGCGGGCGCGACGCTGACGACGCGAGGTGCGGACACGGCCCGACACGCTACCGCCGGTAGCCTCGGAACCGATGACGACCGCTGTCGAGCCCACCCCCCCGCCCGACCCGGAGCACGCCGTCGACGAGGTGCTCCTGGCCGCTCCCCGAGGCTTCTGCGCCGGGGTGGAGATGGCCATCAAAGCCCTGGCGTGGATGGTGCGGGCCTTCGAGCCGCCCGTGTACTGCTACCACGAGATCGTCCACAACCAGCGGGTGGTGCAGCGCTTCCAGGACCTCGGCGTGATCTTCGTCGACGACATCGCCGAGGTGCCCCCGGGCCGCCCGGTGATGCTCTCGGCCCACGGCTCGGCGCCCGAGGTGGTGGCTGCCGCCCAGGCCAACGGCGGCTACGTCGTCGACGCCGTGTGCCCCCTGGTCACCAAGGTCCACCACGAGGTGAAGGTGCGGGCCGGCAAGGGCTACCGCATCGTCTACGTGGGCCACGAGGGCCACGAGGAGGCCGTGGGCACCATGGCCGTGGCCCCCGACGCCATCCACCGGGTGGAGTCGGTGCCCGAGGTCGAGGCCCTCCCCCAGTTCGAGGAGCCGGTGGCGCTGCTGGCGCAGACCACCCTCAGCCACCGCGACTGGGCCGACGTGCTCGAGGCCACCCGCGGCCGCTTCCCCGACATGTGGGTGCCGGGCCGCTCCGACCTCTGCTTCGCCACCACCAACCGGCAGTCCGCCCTCATGGAGATCGCCCCCAACTGCGACGCCATGGTGGTGATCGGCTCGGCCAACTCCTCCAACACGCGGGCGTTGGAGAGCCTCGCCCGCCAGGCCGGCTGCCCCCGGGTCTACCGCGTGAACGGCGCCGAGGAGCTCCCCGACGACCTCACCGGCACGGTCGGCGTCACCGCTGGCGCCTCGGCGCCCGAGGAGCTCGTGGAGGCCGTCATCGCCCGCATCGCCCCCCGCAACGGGGTCCGTGAGGTGCGGGTCACCGAGGAGGACGAGTACTTCCCGCCGCCGCGCAACCTGCGCGACCTCATCAACGCGGTCGACGCCGCCGCCACGTTCCTGCTGGGCGGCCCGGTCGACGCCCGGCCCCCGGCCGACGACCGGGCCCTCCACGCCAGCGACGTCCTCGCCTCGCTGGCCTGACCGCTACGGTCGGGCATCGTGCTCGATGTCTCCTGGACCACCATCCGGCTGTTCCTCCACGTGGTGGCCGCCGCGGTGTGGGTGGGTGGGCAGCTCGTCCTGCTCGGCCTGCTCCCCACCCTGCGCTCGCTGGGGCCCGACGCGCCCCGCCTGGCCGCCCGGCGCTTCAACCTGATCGCCTGGAGCGCCTTCGGTGTCCTCGTCGTCACCGGCATCTGGAACCTCCTCGCGGTGAACGTGGGCGACATGACCACCGAGTGGCACGCCAGCCTGGGCCTCAAGCTGCTGCTGGTGGCCGCCACCGGCATCGCTGCCGCGTTCCATGCCGGGGCCCGGTCGCGGGCGGTGCTCGCCGCGGGCGGCGCGGTGGGCCTGCTGGCCGGGCTGGGTGCGGTGTTCGTCGGCCTCCAGCTCTCGGGCGCCACCTGACCCTTCCCCCCCCCACACCAGGCCCTCCTCCCCGCGCCCCCACCTCGCGAAACGGTGCGCTTTTCGCGCGCCCTGGCGCGCGAAAAGCGCACCGTTTCGCGAGGGAGGGGCACACTGGTGGCATGGCTGCGACCTTCACCCGCATGGACGAGTCCACCCTCGAGGAGTGGATGGAGATCGGCGCCCGGACGGCCGCCAACCAGGGCCGGGTGGCCGAGCGGATGCTCGACCTGCTGCGCTCCCTCGGTGACATCACCGACGGGTTCGCCACCGACCAGCTGACCCACTGCCTGCAGACAGCCACCCTCGCCGAGCGGGCGGGCGCCGACGACGAGGTGGTGTTCGCCGCCCTGATGCACGACGTGGGCAAGGCCGTCAGCGTGCCCAACCACCCGGCCATCGCGGCCGAGATGATCCGTCCCTACGTGCGTTCGGCCGTCTACCAGATGATCCGGGTCCACCAGGACTTCCAGGGCCGCCACTACTACGCCCACTTCGGCGGCGATCCCGACGCCCGGGAGGCCCATCGCGGCGAGCTCACCGCCGAGGAGTGGGAGCTCTCCGAGCGCTTCGCCGACGAGTGGGACCAGGTCGCGTTCGACCCCGCCTACGACACCCTGCCCCTCGAGCACTTCGAGCCGTTGGTGCGGCGCGTCACCGCCAAGGCCCGGATCTAGCCCAGCGCCGTCGAACGCCGGCGGGCCGGCCTCCCTCGGCGCGGCGGCCGGTGCCTCAGAGGCCCCGGTGGTCGTCGACGAGGCCCAGGACCACCTGGGCCGACTCCAGGTAGGTCTTCTCGCTGATGAAGGCGTGCTGGGTGCCGGTGTAGAGGTCCCGGAACGCCCGCTCGAACCGGCTCCCCTCACGGATGGCGGTGGTCCCGGCTGCCAGGTGCGCCCACTGGGCGACCTCCCGGCACGCCTCGGTGGCGTAGGTGGCCGCCATGCGCATGTCGGCCCGCAGCGTGGGGGTGAGCTCCTCCCCCGCCGCCACCGCCGACTCGGCCCGGGTGAAGGCGTCGACGACGAGCAGCCGCGCCGCCCGCCACATCGACAGGTGGTGGGCGTAGCCGCGCTGGAACGACGGCTTGTGGGCGAGCGTCTCCATGTCGCCCATCCGGGCCTTCGACAGGGCGACGTCGCGCACGTCGTCGAGCATGCTCTCGGCCACCCCGAGCGCCCAGGCCGCATGGCCGGCGGCGGTGATGGCCATGAGGCCCATGCGGAACGTGGGGGCTTCACCCCGGAAGGGGGTGCGGCAGAAGAGCTCGAACGTGCGGTGCTCCGGCACGAACACGTCGGTGACGTTGTAGTCGTACGACCCCGTCCCCTTGAGCCCCTGCACGTGCCAGCCGTCGGTGAAGGTGACCTCGTCGCGGGGCAGCACGGCGGCCATCAGGCGGATCTGGCCGGTGGCGTCGAACTGGAAGTTCCCGTCCTCCACCGGGAGGAACCCGGCGCACACGAACGCCGAGTGCCCGGTGCCGGAGCCGAAGTTCCACGAGCCGCTGAGGCGATAGCCGCCCTCCACGACGACGCCCTGGCCGTTGGGAGCGAACTGGCCGCCCATGGTGACGCGGTCACCCGACCCGAACACCTCGGCGAAGCCCTCGTCGGGCAGGTACGCCGCCACCGCCGCCGACGACGGCAGGTTGGCGATGCCGATCCAGCCGAACGAGCCGTCGAGCCACGCCATCCGCTGCCAGATGTCGATCATCTCGGCGAAGCCGGGCTCCCGGCCGCCGGCCAGGGTCGGGTTCATGTAGGTCATGAGGCCGGTGTCCCACATGGCGTCGACGATCGGCGCGGTGAGCGTGCGGGCCTGCTCCGAGGCGCCCGCCTCCGCGGTGACGACGTCGGCCATGGCCGCGACGAGATCGGCGCCGTGTTCCCCCGTGAGCGTCATGCCTGCATCATGGCCCAGCCCGGCGACCCCTCACCTCTTCCGGAGGAGGTTCGCACCCCCCGACCTGGGCGGAGGGCCTCCACCAGAACCCGACGGGGCGGGTCAGGGGCGGGGCGGGTTGGGGTTGCCGGCGAGAGCCTGGGCCTCGTCGAACAGCTCCTGGATGCGCTGCCCGAGCTGGTCGGTGAGCTCCCGCACCGCCTTGCGCGACACCCGACCGCTCTCCTTCGGCGGCGGGGGCACGACCGGCTCGCCGATGACGATGGTGATCTTCACCGGCCGGACGAACTTGGCGCCCTTGGGCATCGACGCCTCGGTGTTGCCGAGACCGATCGGCAGGATGGGGGTGCCGGTGCGGCAGGCCACGTACGCCGGCCCGTCGAACATCTCGGCGATCTCCGGCCCTGACTGCCGGGTGCCCTCCGGGAACATCACCAGCGGCTCGCCTCGCTCGACGCAGGCCAGGGCCGCCTTGAGCGCCTCCCGGTCGGCGGTGCCGCGTTGCACCGGGAACCCGCCCATGGCGGTGAGGAACCACCCCGGCGCCCGGCTCTTCCAGAGCGACTCCTTGCCCATGTAGCGCAGGGTGCGGGTCGTGATGGCCGACACCACCAGCGTGTCGAGGTTCGAGCGGTGGATCGGCGAGACGATGAACGCACCGGAGCGGGGCACGTTCTCGCGGCCGTGCACCTCGAGGCGGAACCAGACCTTGCAGGCCCCGTGGATGGCGGCCCGCACCACGGCGTACATCGCCTTCTGGGTGCGGCTCATCACCTCCCCGTTGGTGTGGCCGGCGGGGACGTGCAGCTCCTCGCGGGTCATGCGAGCGCCTCCAGGATCCGGTCGACGATCTCCTCGACGGTCAGGTCGCTGGTGTCGATCACGTAGGCGTCGTCGGCCTCGCGCAGCGGGCCGTCCTCCCGTCCCTGGTCGAGTGCGTCGCGCCGGGCCAGGTCGGAGGCGACCGTCTCGTAGGACAGGTCCTCGACCTCCTTGGAGCGGCGGGCGGCCCGCACCTCGGGCTTGGCGTCGAGGTACACCTTCAGGGCGGCGTCGGGGAACACCACGGTGCCGATGTCGCGGCCCTCCATCACGCCGCCGCCGCGCTCGACCGCCCACGCCCGCTGGCGGGCCCGCATCTCGGCCCGCACCTCGGGGTTGGCCGCCACGATGCTCACCGCCCGGGTCACCTCGGGGCCGCGGATCTCGATGGTGGCGTCGGCGCCGTCGACGAGCACGGTGCCGTCGGGATCCATCTGGAGCTCCATGCCCCGGGCCAGGTTGCCGACCACCTCGGCATCGTCGGGGTCGACGCCGGCCCGGAGGGCGGAGAAGGCCACCGAGCGGTACATGGCACCGGTGTCGAGGTACGGGAGCCCGGTGCGCTCGGCGACGGCCCGGGCGACGGTGGACTTGCCCGAGCCCGCCGGCCCGTCGATGGCGATGACCCTGGGTGGGTTGGTCACGGGGTGCTCCTCGGTCGCAGCGTCTCGATGACGTCGAAGAAGTCGGGGAAGGTCTTGGCCACGCAGCCCGGGTCGGCGATCTCGATGCCGGGAGTGCGCAGCCCGAGCAGGGTGAAGCTCATCGCCATGCGGTGATCGTCGTAGGTGCGGATCACGGCCGGGCGGATGGGCGCGGGGGTGACGGTGAAGCCGTCGTCCTCCTCGACGGCGCTGACGCCCGCGCGCTGGAGCTCGGTGACGACCGCGGCGATGCGGTCGGTCTCCTTGCGGCGGATGAACCCGATGCCGGTGATGCGGGTGGGACCCTCGGCGAAGGTGGCCACCGCGGCGACGGTCTGGGCGGTGTCGGAGATGGGTTCGAAGTCGGCCTCGATGCCGTGGAGGGGTCCGCCCTCCACCTCGATGGCGTCGGCGGCCCGGCGCACGGTGCAGCCCATGGCCTCGAGGTGGTCGACGAACCGCACGTCGCCCTGCAGGGAGGCCTCGCCGAGCCCCTCGACCCGCACCCGCCCGCCACACACCGCGGCGACGGCGAAGAGGTACGAGGCGGCGGAGGCGTCGGGCTCGACGTGGTAGTCGGCGGGCCGGTAGCCGCCTGGCTCGACCACGTAGGCACGGGGACCGTCGGCGTGGGCGTGGGCGCCGAAGGCCGCCATCACCGCGACCGTCATGTCAAGGTAGGGCCGCGACACCGGGTCGGTGGTGAGCTCCACCCGGAGGCCGCCGGGCAGGCAGGCCCCGGCGAGCAGCAGCCCGGAGACGAACTGGCTGGAGATGTCGCCGGGAAGGGCCACCACCGGCCGCTCCCCGCCGGGACCGATCCCCACGGCGCCACCGGAGACCGTCACCGGGAGGTGGCCGGGCTCGCCCTCCTCGGTGACCGTCGCGCCGAGCTGGCGGACGGCGTCGAGCACCGGCCCCATCGGACGGGCCCGCAGGGGCTCTCCCCCGTCGAGGCGGAACGGACCGGCTCCGAGGGCGAGGGTCGCGGCCACGAAGCGCGACGTGGTGCCGGAGAGGGCGGCGTGGAGCTCGACCGGCCCCTCGGCGAGGCGGCCGCCGGTGCCCTCGACCTCGACCACCCGGGCCTCCCGGTCGAGCGTGACCCCGGCCCCGAGCGCCTCGACGCAGCCGAGCATCGCGTCGGTGTCGTCGGCGAACAGCACGCCGGTCAGCCGGCTGCGCCCCGACGCCAGGGCAGCGGCGAGCAGCGCCCGGTTGGTGAGGCTCTTCGAGCCCGGCGGGCGCACGGTGGCGTCGACCGGCCCGCCGAACGGCACGATGGGCAGCGGGTCGGGCAGCGACGCCGGGTCGGCAGGGGGCGCCGGTCGCCCCGGGACGCTGCCGCTCATCGCTCCTCGCCCGCGTCGAGCGGGCGCAGCACCGGCTTGTAGCCGGCCTCGGCCAGGCCCTGGTGCAGTCGGTCGCCGTCGCCCACCTCGACGAGCAGGATCAGCACGCCCTCGTCGCCCTCGACCGAGTGGGCGATCTCGATGTCGGCCAGGTTCACGTCGAGCGCGTCGGCGAGAGCGGTGACCGCGGCGATGGCGCCCGTCTGGTCGCGCAGGGGCACGCGGATCTCGGCCAGGTCCTCGGGGCGGGCGAACCGGGCGGGCAGCGCCTGGCGAGCGGAGCGGGCCCGCTCCAGCACGGCGACCAGGCCGTCGCGGTCGCCGCCCTCGACGAGGTCGCGCACCTGGCCCAGCGTGGCGATCAGGCGGTCGAGCTCGGAGACGATGGCGGTGCGGTTCTCGGCGCAGATGTCGGGCCAGATGCCGGGGTGACCGGACGCGATGCGGGTCATGTCCCGGAACCCGCCCGCGGCCAGGCGCAGCAGGCTGCGGTGCTCGGTGGCCCGCTCGTCGGCCAGGCCCATCAGGCTCGCCGCCGTGAGGTGCGGGACGTGGGACACCACCGCCACGATCGAGTCGTGCCGCTCGGGCGGCAGCGACACGACGTCGGCGCCGAAGCTGGCGATCACCGAGCCCACCTCGGCGAAGGCGTCGTCGTCCGTGCCGGGGACGGGCGTGAGCACCCAGCTGCGCCCTTCGAACAGGTCGGCCCGGGCGCCGGTCACGCCCTCCTGCTCGCTACCGGCCATCGGGTGGCCCCCGACGAAGCGGGGGCTGGCCATGAGCTCGAGGAGGGGCGCCTTGACGCTGCCGGCGTCGGTGACGAGGCCCGGGGTGTCGGTGAGGGCGCGGCGCACCTCGTCGACGATCACCCCGACCGGGGTGGCCACGAAGGTGAGCTCGACGTCGACCGGCCCCTCGACGGGAGCCACCTCGTCGATCGCTCCGACCTCGACGGCCGTGGTGAGGGTCTCGGGTCGGAGGTCGCGCCCGACGACGTGCCAGCCGGCACGGCGCAGGGCGGCGCCGATGGATCCGCCGATGAGGCCCACGCCGACGACGAGGGCGCGGCGCCCTTCCGGTCCGCGGGCGGACTGGTCGGCCACGACCTACTCCGGCAGGTCGTCGCGGAGACCGGCGGCGCCCTCCAGGTAGACGTGGCGCAGCTCCGACCGACCCCGCTCGGTGGTGAGGTGCATCATCACCCGGATGCACCGAGGGGTGGCGCCCTCGATGTCGAGCTCCCGGGCGCACATCAGGGGGATGTCGCCGAACCCGATGTCGCGGGCGGCGGTGGCCGGGAACACCGAGTGGATGTCGTCGGTGGCGGTGAACAGGACGCTGATGATGTCGTCGTGGTGGACACCGTTGCGCTCCACCATCTGCTCCAGCAGGGCGATGGTGCGCTCTCGGACCTGTTCGGCGGTGTCCTCGTCGACGGTGGTGGCGCCCCGGAGGGCGCGGACGGCTGCGGTCACGGGCGACGACACTACCTGCGGGGCTCGCCCTTCCCGCGAGCCGTTCCCGATGCCTTCCGCCCCTTGCCCGGCGGCTCGGCGGCCCGCTCGGGGCGGGGTCCCGCCGCCCGCTCGAGGGCCCGCACCTCGTCGGTGGTGAGCTCCCGCCACGCGCCGGGCTTGAGCCGACGGTCGGCGAGCGGTCCGATGCGGGTGCGGATGAGGCGGGTCACCGGGTGGCCGATGGCCTCGCACATGCGCCGCACCTGGCGGTTCCGACCCTCGTGGATGGTCAGGCGGATCACGCCCGGTCCCACCAGGGCCGCCTGGGCGGGCGCGGTGAGGCCGTCGTCGAGCTCGACGCCCTCCCGGAGGCGGCGCACGGCGCGGCGGGACGGCTCCCCCTCCACCTGGGCGACGTACTCCTTGTCGACCCCGAACGACGGGTGGGTGAGCCGGTGCGTGAGCTCGCCGTCGTTGGTGAGCAGGAGCAGGCCCTCGGTGTCCATGTCGAGGCGGCCCACGGGGAACACCCGCGGCTCCTCCGGCACCAGCTCCAGCACGGTCGGCCGGCCCTGGGGGTCGTCGGCGGTGGTGACCACGCCGGTCGGCTTGTTCAGCAGGTAGTAGACGAGCCCGGCCTTCACCCCGATCGGGGTGCCGTCGACCGCCACCACGTCGTGCTCGGGGTCGACGCGGCGCCCGAGGCTCGCCCGCTCGCCGTTGACCGTGACCCGGCCCGCGGCGATGAGGTCCTCGCAGGTGCGGCGGCTGCCCAGCCCGACCCGCGCCAGGACCTTTTGGAGGCGCTCGCCCTCCTCCGCCCCGGCGGGGCTCACGCCTCGGGGTCCCCGTCGAGGAGGTCGGCCAGCGGGGGCCGGTCGTCGGCCGGCTCGGCTGCGGGGGCGTCGGCCACCTCGCCCCGGGCCTCATCGGTGTCCTCGTCCCGGACCTCATGGCTGTCGTCGGCCCGAGCGTCGTCGATGCCCGCTGGCTCGTCCCACGGTGCTCCAGCACCGCCGATCGAGCCACCCACGGGCGGCGACGGGTTCGAGGGCGTGGCGGCGATCGGGTCGGCTGCCGCAGCCGCGTCCTCCGTGGAGGCGGCGTCGTCGGTGGTGCCGGCCTCCACCCGGAGGCCCTGTTCGAGGGCCTCCACCACGTCGGCGCCGGGGACGAACTCGGCGATGGCGGGCAGCTGGGCCAGGGAGTCGAGGCCCATCTTCTCGAGGAACTCCGGGGTGGTGCCGAACAGCACCGCCTGGCCGGGACCCGGATCGCGGGCGACCTCGCCGATGTAGCCCCGCTGCTCGAGCGTGCGGACCACGCCGTCGACGCTGACCCCGCGGATGGCGGCGATCTGGGCGCGGCTGATCGGCTGCTTGTAGGCGACGATGGCGAGGGTCTCGAGGGCGGCCGCCGAGAGCTTGGCCGTCTGACCCTCGAGCACGAACCGCTCGACGTAGGGGGCCATCTCGGGGGCGGTCTGGTAGCGCCACCCGCCGGCGACCCGCACCAGGCGGAAGCCCCGCTCCTCGGCGGCGTACCCGGCGGCCAGCTCGGTGAGGACGGCCTCCACCTCCTCGGCGGGCTGCTCCACCAGCTGGGCGAGCAGCTGGGTCTCCACCGGGGAGTCGGCCACCAGGACGATGGCCTCGAGGGCATGGGCGATCTCGGGGTTCACGGGCACCTCAGCCGTCGTAGGAGTCGATGCCGGCCAGGTCGGCCACCGTGAGGGCGGGCGAGCCCACCCACACGATCTCGATGTCGCCGAAGGCGGCGGGCTGGTCGAGCTCGATGAAGCCCTGCTTGAACAGTTCCAGCACGGCGAGGAACCTCACGACCACCTCGAGGCGGTCGACGAACTCCTCGGTGAGGCGCCGGAACGTGACCCGACCCATGCGGGGCAGCTCGTCGACGAGCTCCTCCACCGCCTCGGTGACGCTGACCCGCACCGAGTGGATGTGCTCGATGCTCACCGTCGGCGTGGGCTTCGGGGTCATGGCCCGCAGGTAGGCGGCCCGCAGGTCGTCGACGTCGATGCCGGCCAGCAGGTCGGGGGCCAGCTCGAGGAACGGCTCGTCGAGGCCGGCCGTGCGGGGGTACGACCTCGACGCGGCGTCGGCGAGGTCGCCGAGCACGTGGGCGGCGTCCTTGAACGTCTTGCAGTCGAGCAGGCGGGCGATGAGGAGGTCGCGCTCCTCCCAGAGCGAGAACTCGTCGTCGAGATCGACATCGGCGTCCTCGGGCAGGAGCCGCTTGCACTTCAGCTCGACCAGCGTGGCCGCGATGAGCAGGAACTCCGTGGTGATCTCGAGGTCGAGGCTCTCCATCTTCTCCAGCTCGCGGAGGTAGGCGTCGACGATGCGGGAGAGCGAGATCTCGTAGAGGTCGACCTGCTCCCGCAGGATCAGGTGGAGCAGCAGGTCGAACGGGCCCTCGAAGACCGGGGTCTGCACCTCGTACGGCATCGGGCCCACGATAGAGGCGGCCGGCGACCGCCCCGCGCACCGGGGTCGTACCATCGCCCGGATGCGTCGAGGCCCCGCCACCACCCCCCGCACGGTCCTCCTGGCCCTCCTCGCCCCGCTGGCCGCCGGGTCGGTGCTGGCGGCCTGCTCCTCGTCCGGCCCGCCGCCCCGCACCCAGGCCGAGGACGCCGCCGCCACCGTGGCCGGCACGTTCCAGCTCGGCGCCGACGCCCAGACGTGCCTCGAGGACGGCTTCCGCGACGACGCGGACGCGCTCTCGGTGGTCGGCACCGTCTCCGAGCCGCCGACCGCCACCCAGGCGGCGCTGGCCGAGGTCCTCGACGCGTGTGCGACCGTCGAGCAGTACGCCTCGTCGGTGGCCGCCCAGATCGGCGCCGCCCTGCCCCCGTCGGACACGGCCGACCAGAGCACCCAGGTGCGGTGCGTGGCGGACCGCATCCAGGCGCTCGACGACACCGAACGGCGGGCGCTCCTCGTCGGGCTGGTGGCCCTGACCGCGCCGCCCACCGGCGAGCTGGCCCTGGCCCGCAACGACGTGGTGAACGGGCTCTACGAGGCCTGCGGCGTCACGGTCGGCTGAGGAACCCGTTTCGGGTGGGCCCGGCGGGGACCTCTACGATCGCCCGCCATGACCAGCGTGTTCTCGGGCATCAAGCCCACCGGTCCCGTCCAGCTCGGCAACCTCCTCGGCGCGCTCCGTCGATGGGTCGCCGAGCAGGACGACGCCGACACCATCTTCTGCGTGGTCGACCTGCACGCCCTCACGGTCCCCCAGGACCCGGCCGAGCTCCGCACCCGAACCCTCGAGCTGGCGCAGATCCTGCTGGCCGTCGGCATCGACCCCGAGCGGTCGACCCTCTTCGTGCAGAGCCACGTGCCCGAGCACACCGAGCTGTCGTGGATCCTCGAGTGCACCGCCGCGTTCGGCGAGCTGCGCCGCATGACCCAGTTCAAGGACAAGAGCGACGGCGCCGACTTCGTGTCCGCCGGCCTGTTCACCTACCCGGCGCTGATGGCCGCCGACATCCTCCTCTACGACACCGACGAGGTGCCGGTGGGCGACGACCAGCGCCAGCACGTCGAGCTCGCGCGCGACCTCGCCATCCGCTTCAACCACCGCTACGGCGACACCTTCGTGGTGCCCAAGGCGACGTTCCCCACCGCCGGCGCCCGGGTGATGGACCTCCAGCACCCCGAGCGGAAGATGTCGAAGTCGGAGGAGTCGCCGCTCGGCACCATCCTCGTGCTCGAGGACCTCGACCAGGTGGCCAAGAAGATCAAGAAGGCGGTCACCGACACCGACACCGAGGTCCGCTACGACCCCGAGACGAAGCCCGGTGTGTCGAACCTGCTGTCGATCCTGGGTGCCTGCACCGGCCAGGAGCCGGCCCAGGCGGCTGCCGGCTACACCCGGTACGGGGACCTCAAGGCGGCCACGGCCGAGGCCGTGGTGGAGGTGCTTCGGCCCATCCAGCAGCGCTACGCCGAGCTGGCTGCCGACCCCGCCGGCACCGCGGCGATCCTCGCCAAGGGCGCCGAGAAGGCCCGCTCGGTGGCCGCCCCGGTGCTGTCCCGGGCCCGCGACCACCTGGGCCTGCTCCCCCCGGCCTGAGCCACCGCACCACCTCCCCACCCCTTCGCGAAACGGTGCGCTTTTCGCGCGCTGGAGCGCGCTCGTTGCGCACCGTTTCGCGAAGACGGACAGACGGACGGATGCGGCGTCAGCCGTTGGATCAGGGGGCGACGCTGCTCATGTCCGCGAAGCCCGACGGGACGTGTCGGCCGATGGAGGCGTGCTCGAGCAGGCCGTAGCCCACCTGGCCGTCGACGGTGGCCCGGGCGACGTGGTCGAGCATGCCGAACTGGGTGGCCATGGCGTTGGCGGGGTCGTTCAGGTCGTACACCGCGCCCTCGATCCAGTCCCGGCCCTTCCAGCGGCCGTGGGTCCACTGCGGGTCGGCGCCGTAGCCGCAGCCGGCCGACAGCGCCACGTAGCCGAGGCTCTCGAGCTCCACCACCAGCGGGGAGCCGTCGGGGTTGGTGGCGGTGACGGTGGCGCCGGTGGGGATGCGGGTGCCCGAGCGGTAGTGCACCTCGTAGCGGGGGTAGCCGAGCGTCTCGACCCCTCGGGGGTCGCCCTCGGGCCACACGCGCAGGGCGTCGTTGAGGAACCGGAAGCCGTCGGCGGTCTCCTGGGCGATGAACACCAGGGCGTGGTCCTCGAAGCGCAGCGGGAAGTAGCACCACCAGAACCCGTAGCCGGGGGTGGGCTCGTCGGCGGCCCGCCCCGGCGGCTCGGCCTCGCCCACCGGGCGGATGCCCCACGAGCGGTCACGCGTGCCCAGCCAGGTGTCCGGCGTGACGGTGAAGTCCTCACCGGCGACGTGGAGCATGCCCTCCCAGGTGCCCACCTGGGCGAAGCGCTGGGCGTCGAGCACGACCCGGCCGCCGGCGCGCATCACGTGGGGCGACTCCTCCACCGCGGGGAACGAGCCGCGCCACCGGAGGTCGAACCCGACCCCGTGGTCGGCCGCGTCGCACACCAGCCGCAGCTCCTCCAGCGGCGTCACGACCTCGAGCCGGTAGGGCCCGACCCGTTGGTCCATGCGGTCGTCACCCAGGGCATCGGACATGCGCACCACGTGCTGCTGGTCGCCTCGCCGGACGCAGGCGAAGGCGTCGATCACGCCGAGGTTCGGGTACACACCGAGGCCGGTGACGAGGAAGACCTCGCCGGTGCGGTCCTGGGCGTTGAGGTAGCAGCGGTCGTAGAAGTTGCGGTCGCTGGTGGCCGGGTGGGCGATCGAGAGCGGCGCCTGGTGGATCGGGAACTCGTCGGCGGGGATGGGGGGCACGGGTGGGCTCCGGTGGTGGGTCGGACGGACGGGTGACGGAGGGCACCCTAGGTGGCGCCGCGGTCGCCGGTGTCCCACCGCGCGATGCGCGCAGCCACGGCATGCTCCCGGCGCCCCGGGGACGGGCATGATGGGCGCCATGAGCGAGATGAGCTACCGCCGCCTGGGCGGCTCCGGCCTGGTCGTGTCCGTCGTCGGACTGGGCTGCAACAACTTCGGCATGCGCATCGACCAAGAGGCCACGGACGCCGTGGTCCACGCCGCCATCGACGAAGGGGTCACCCTCTTCGACACCTCCGACTCCTACGGCGAGTCCGAGGTGATGCTGGCCAAGGCGCTGGGCGACCGGCGTGACGAGGTCGTCATCGCCACCAAGTTCGGCACCGACCTCCGGGGCGCCAACGGCCCCGACTGGGGGGCCCGGGGCTCGCGCCGGTACATCCGCCGGGCCGTCGAGCGGTCCCTGCAGCGCCTCGGCACCGACTGGATCGACCTCTACCAGATCCACTACCCGGACCCCCTCACCCCGATCGAGGAGACCCTGGGTGCCCTCAGCGACCTCGTCCACGAGGGTCTCGTCCGCTACATCGGCTGCTCCAACTTCGCCGGGTGGCAGGTGGCCGACGCGGCCTGGACGGCCGAGACCGGCGGGCTGGAGCGCTTCGTCAGCGCCCAGAACCACTACAACCTCATCGAGCGGGTCGCGGAGGAGGAGCTCATCCCGGCGTGCGAGCGCTTCGGGCTGGGCCTGCTCCCCTACTTCCCCCTCGCCAGCGGCCTGCTCACCGGCAAGTACCGCCGGGGTGACGCCGCGCCCGAAGGTGGCCGCATCGCCGCGTGGGGCATGACCCACCTGCTCTCCGACGCCAACTTCGACCGGGTCGAGGCCCTGGAGGCCTACGGGGCCGAGCGCGGCCTCTCGCTGCTCGAGGTGGCCATCGGCGGCCTCGCCTCCCGCCCCACCGTCGCCTCGGTGATCGCGGGGGCCACCAACCCCGACCAGGTCCGGGCCAACGTGGCCGCCGGCACCTGGACCCCGACCGCCGACGACCTCGCCGCCCTCGACGCCGTCCTCGGCTGACCTGGAGGCTCGTCGCCACGACCCCGTTCTCGTGGAGGTTTTGGGACCTATGAGTCCCAAAACCTCCACGAGAACCGGCGTGTTGACCGGACCGACGTGACGTCGGCACGGCGATGCTCAGGGCGTCAGCCGCTCACGCCCTCGAAGAGGTCGGGATCGCTGCGGCGCAGGCGGGCCAGGTTCGCTCGCCACATCTGGGGCAGGTAGTGCCTGCGGTACATGGCCTTGCCGCCCCTCACCTCGGCGTCGAGGATCTCGGTGCCGCCGGCGGCGACGCACTCGAGGTGGTAGCGGGCCGCGGCCTCGAGGGTGACCGCCTCGATGACGGCGTTCTCCACGGAGTCCGACACCACGATGGCGCCGTGGTTCTTCATCAGCACCACGTGCTTGTCGGGGCCGAGGGCGTCGACCACGTCGGTGTGGGGCTTCACCCCGTCATCCAGGTAGGTCGCCTGCTCCTCGTGGAAGAGCACCGCCACCACGTTGTACATCCCGACCGTCTGGCCCTCGATCGACGAGAGCACCGACACGTGGTGCGAGTGCACGTGGACGATGGCGTTCACGTCGGGGCGCCGCTGGTAGATGAGCGAGTGGAAGTTCACCGCCGGAGAGAGCTCGTGCTCGCCCACCAACGGGCGCAGGTCGAAGTCGAGCTTGGCGATGTCCTCGGGCCGGGTCTGGTCGAGGTACTCGAACCCGGTGACCCAGAAGCCGTCGCCCTCCTCGGCCCGGGCGCTCACGTGGCCGCCGACGTTGGAGTCACAGCCCTCCCGGTAGAGGATCCGCCGGCCGGCCGCGATCCGGAATCGCACGTCGTGGATGTCCATCGGTCCCCCTCGGTCGTCAGTCGGCTCAGTAGGCGTCGGGGTCGGCCTGCACCGCGGGCGGCACCGGGAACTGGAACAGCTCCGACGCGTTCTGCCAGGTGATGCGGCGCACCTCGTCGGCCGGGAAGTGGCCGATCTGGTCGTGCAGGATCTCCTGGGTGTCGGGCCAGGTGCCGTCCTGGTGCGGGTAGTCCGACTCGAGCAGGAGGTGGTCGATGCCGATGCGGTGGCGCAGCTCCAGCCCCGACGGGTCGTCGATGGTGCAGAACCAGAAGTTCCGGGAGAGCACCTCGCGGGGCGTGAGGTCGATGTCGACCCAGGTGCCGTACATCTCCTGGTAACGACCGACGTGGTCGAGCCGGTCCATCAGGCCCGGCACCCAGCCGATGCCTCCCTCGGACAGGCAGATCTTCAGGTCCGGGAACCGCACCGGCAGCTTCGAGTAGAGCCAGTCGACCGCCGCGAACATCGCCCAGCCGAAGAACAGCACGCCGATGGTGTCGGACGGGGCGTCGGACGACGTCATCGGCGCGCTCGACGACGAGCCCACGTGCAGGCACACGACGGTGCCGGTCTCGGCGCAGGCCTCCATCAGCGGGTCCCAGTGGCCGGTGTGCAAGGAGGGCAGGCCCAGGCGCTCCGGGAGCTCCGGGAAGGTGATGGCCCGGAAGCCCCGCTCGGCGTTGGCCCGGACGTCGGCCGCGGCCACCTCCGGGTCGAGCAGCCACGGGAGCTGCACGGGGATGATGCGGTCCGGGTAGGCACCGGCCCAGGCCTCGAGGTGCCAGTCGTTGGCCGCTGTCACGACCGCGCGGGCCAGGCCCGGGTCCGAGACGCCGAGCTGGAACCGCTGGCCGGCGAACCCGGCGAGCGACGAGGGGAAGTTCAACGACGCGTACACCCCGTTGAGGTCCATGTCGTGCACCCGGGCGTGGATGTCCCAGGCGCCGCGCCGCATCTCGTCGAAGCGGGTGGGCTCGAAGCTGAGCTCGTTGCGGGGACGTCCGACCACTGCGTTGAGGCCGACCTTGTACTGCCGCTGGCCGTCGTAGGCCCAGTACTCCATGCCCGCGTCGTCCACCTCGACCCTCGGCGCGAGGTCGGCGTAGCGGGACTCGACGCGACCCTCGAACATGTCGGGCGGCTCGACCAGGTGGTCGTCGACCGAGATCAGGGTGAAGTGCCGGGGTCGCCGCTCGGGCTCGGGCAGGAAGGTCACCCGCTTCGGCTTCGTCGTGGCGAAGAAGCCCTCGCGGGACTCCAGGTCGTCGAAGTTGATGCTCACCGTGCTCCCCCGAGGTCGGACCCGTCGTCGGGATCCGACGGGACTGCGATCCTAACATTGGATGATGGGATGTTTGGCCCGTCCTGCACGGCGCGCCACACCCGCTCCGGTGTCACCGGCAGCTCGAGGTGGGTGACCCCGAGCGGGGCGAGGGCGGCGACGACCGCGTTCTGCACCGCCACGGTCGAACCGATGGCCCCCGCCTGACCGATGCCCTTGGCCCCCAGCCGGCTCACCGGCGAGACCGTCGGCGCGGTGGCGGCCGACAACGAGGGCAGCTCGGCCGCGCTGGGGATGCCGTAGTCGGCGAAGGTCGTCGTCCGGGGGTTGCCGTCCGCGTCGTGGCCGACCTCCTCGAACAGCGCCTGGGCGATGCCCTGCACGATCCCGCCGTGCTGCTGGCCTTCCACCACCACCGGGTTCACCACGGTGCCGCAGTCGTCCACCGCGGCGAAGGCCAGCACCTCCACGGCCCCGGTGCCGGGATCGACCGCCACCCGCGCCGCGTGGGCCCCGGACGGGAAGGTCGGGCCCGCCTGGACGTGGTCGACCACGACGTCGAAGGGCCGGTCGCCGAGCGCGGCCCGCACCTCGGCGGGCAGCGTGGAGAGCTCCTCGGTGCCGTGACGAACGACGTCGGCCCACGACACCGATCGTTCGGGTGTGCCCGCCACCGACAGGGCGCCGGCCGGCCCGGCCACGATGTCGGGCGGCGCCGCCTCGAGCAGCTCGGCCGCCACCAGGCGACCCTGGTCGAGCAGCAGCGCGGCGGCTTCGGCCACCGCACCACCGGCGAGCATGAGCGAACGGGCCGAACCCGTCCCCTCGCCGTGGGCCACCGCGGCCGTGTCGCCGTCGTGCAGCACGACCGCCTCGGGCGGCAGCCCGAGCGCCTCCTCCACCAGCAGCGCCCACGTGGTGCGGTGGGCCTGGCCCTGGTCGTTGGCGCCGTCGCGGACGGTCACCCGCACCCGGCCCGCGTCGACCGTCAGGGCCAGGTGGGCGGTCTCCCCCGGCCGGTTCATCGGGGTGCAGTCGAGCCAGACGGCGACCCCGGTGCCCACCAGGCGGCCGTCAGCCAGGGACCCGTCCGCCGGCGGCTCGGGCAGGGCCGCCACCGCGGCCCGAAGGCACCGGGCGTAGTCACCGGAGTCGTAGGTCATCCCGGTGGCGCTGCGGTGCGGGAAGGCATCGGCGGGCACCAGGTTGCGCAACCGCAGCTCCACGGGGTCGATCTGCAGCTCGCGGGCGGCGAGGTCGACGAGCCGTTCCAGCAGCGCCGTCGCCTCGGGGCGCCCGGCACCGCGGTAGGCGCCCACCGGGGTCGTCGAGGTGGCCGCCGCCCGGCCGACCGCCCGCACCGCCTCGAACCGGTACGGCCCCGGTGCCATCAGGGCCGTGGCGTTCGGGATCACCGCCCCGACCATCGGGTAGGCGCCCGCGTCGGCGACGACCTCCACGTCGAGGCCGACGAAGGTGCCGTCGCGTCGCACCCCCAGCGCCCCGCGCTGGCGCTGGCCCCGTCCGTGGGGCATCCCCGTGAGGTTCTCGGTGCGGGTCTGCACCCACGCCACCGACCGCCCGAGACGGAGGGCCGCGGCGGCCGTCACCACCACCTCCGGCGAGGCCTCGAACTTGCCCCCGAAGCCACCGCCGACCTTCGGGGCCCGAACCCGCACCCGGCCGGGGTCGAGGCCGAGCGAGGCGGCGACGGCGTCGCGCACCTGGTGCACCCGTTGGGTGGACGCCCAGAGCAGGAGGGTGCCGTCCTCGCCGGGGACGGCCAGGCACCCGTCGGGCTCCATCGGTGCGCTGGCCACCCGCTGGTTCTCCGTCTCGAGGTGGACCACCACGTCGGCGTCGGCCAGGGGATCGGCGGAGGTGCCGACCCGCTGTTCGAACGCGAGGTTGGTGCCGGCGTCCGGGAAGAGCAGCGGCGCGCCGTCGGCCAGCGCCGCCACCTGGTCGACCACCGGAGCCAGCGGGTCGACGTCGACGACCACCGCTTCGGCGGCGTCGACGGCGAGGGCCCGGTCGGTGGCCACCACCACCGCCACCGGCTCACCGACGAAGCGCACCCGGCCCTCCGCGAGCGGCGGCCGGTCGAACACCGACGCCAGCGCGGCGTGACTGCGGAGGGGACCCAGCGAGAGGTCGGCTGCGGTCAGCACGGCCACGACGCCGGGCCACGCCTGCGCGTCCGCCGTGTCGATCGAGCGCAGGGTGCCGTGGGCCACCTGGGCGCGCACGAACACCGCGTGCAGCGCGCCGTCCAGCAGGTCGCCGACGAACCGGGCCCGACCCCGCAGCAGCTCGTCGTCCTCGAGCCGGACCATGACCCGGCCCACGCCTCGTCCCTCCATGTCCCCCTTCTCTCGTCCGTGGTGCCGCTCCGGCACCCCCCCTCGGGCCGCTCCGGCCCGTCCGGTTCAGCCGGGGAGGTGGTCGCGCACCGTGCGGGCGGTCACCGGCGTGTCGTCTCGCCGGTCGCCGGCGTGGATGCGGGCCGTGCCCAGATGGGCCCGGGCGGCGGCCGCCGCCCCCGGGCCGTCGCCGGCCTCGATCAGGCGCTGGATCTCCTCGTGCTCGGCCAGCGCCCGTCGGCTCCCCTCTTCTGAGAGGGGCACGCCGGCGGCTTCGAGCTCGGCCGAGGTCGCCCTCGTGTGGCTGCCCCACACCCCCTCCACCGCTCCCAGCACCACGGCCACGGTGACGTTCCCGCACGTCTCCACCAGCGCGGTGTGCCACCGCCGGGCCGCATCGGCGGCGGCGATGGCGTCGCCCGCCTCGATGGCCGCGGCGAGCTCGTCCTGGGCCTCCCGCAGCCGGGGCAGCACGTGACGCTCGCGGTCCGGCCGCTCCGCGCACAGCTCGGCGCAGATCGGTTCGACGCGCTCCACCGCCACCGCCACGTCGCCCAGGGAGACCTGTCGCCCTTCGAGCACCTGACCGAGGGTGTAGGCCGCGTTGGCCGGGCCCGGGAGGCTCACCACCGAGCCCCCGACGTTGCCCCGGCGCACCTGGATCAGGCCCTCGGCCTCGAGGATCTGGCAGGCCTGGCGCACGATGGCCCGGGACACCCCGAACTCCTCGACGAGATCGTCGAGCTTCGGGAGCTGGCCGCCGTCGGGGACCTCTCCCGACAGGATGCGGGTCCGCAGCTCGTCGGCCACCGCGTCGGCGGGCGACCAGCGCCGGCGGGGCAGCCGGGGGCGGCGGACGGACGGGTCGGAGGCGGCGCCCATCACGCCATCATCGCAGGTCGGCCGGGAGCGGCCCGGGGCGGTGCGAGCGGCCACGCTCAGGTGATCGGGCAGCTCGCGCCGTCGGCCATCACCGTGAGGCCGTTGACGTAGCGGGACTCGTCGGAGAGCAGGAAGCGCACGACGGGGCCGATGTCGTCCGCCGCGTCGCCGAGGCGACCGAGGGGGTTCCGGCCCAGCACCCGCTGGGCCATGGCCGGGTCGTTGGCGAACGCCTGCTCCATCGCCGGGGTGGCGGCGAGCGGCGCCAGGCAGTTGACCCGCACCCCGTCGGGCCCCCACTCGCGGGCGAGGGCCCGGGCCACGCCCCGCTGGGCGGCCTTCACCGCGGCGTAGACGGGGAGGCGGGCCTTGCCCTCGAAGCCGGCCTCGGAGGTCAGCACCACGTAGGAGCCGGAGGTGGCCACCAGGTGGGGGTGCGCGGCCACTGCCAGCAGGTAGGTGCCCCGCACCGACACGGCCACGTGGTCGGCGACGTCGGCCATGGGCACGTCGGCCAGGTCGGCCGGCCTCGGGGAAAGACCGCTGGTGGCGTTGTGCACGACACCGTCGAGGCGGCCGTCGCGGGCCACCACCCGAGCAACGACCTCGGGCACCGCCGCCGGGTCGGCCACGTCGCACACCACGGCGCGCCCCTGGCCGCCGAGGGCGTCGACCTCCGCGGCCACCTCGGCCGCCTGGGCCTCGCGGCGGGCGGCGATCCACACCGTCAAACCGGCGGCCCCGCACGCCAGGGCGATGCCCCGGCCCACGCCGCCGCTGGCCCCGGTCACCAGCACCACCCGTTCCGTCGGGGTCGGCTCGCTCATCGCCACGACCTCCCGCAGTCGGCGTGCAGGACGGTGCCGGTGAGACCGAGGGCGTCGGGGTCGAGCAGCAGCCGGACGGCGCCGGCGGCCTCGAGGAGGACCGAGCCGGGGAAGGCGTCGAGCGGCGGGGCGGGGGCGACGACGGGCCCGTGGGTGAGCCGGGCGGGCGTGGTCACCGCGTTGACCCGCACGCCCCGCGGCCCCTCGGAGCGGGCCAGCGACCGGGTGAGCGCCTCCACTGCGTCGGCGACGCCGCACTCGGGCGCCCAACCGGCGGCGTCGAGCGGGGCGGGCCGGTCGACCAGGGCGACGATGGCGCCGCCGTCGGCGCAGCGGGCCTTCGCCGCCCCGAGGGCGGCGACCCAGCGGGCGAGGGCGAGCTCGGCGCGGTCGGTCCAGCCGTCGAGGTCGAGCGCGGCGAGCGGGGCGGACGAGGGCGGGGTGGTCCAGGGAGCCACCACCACCTTCACCGCCCGCGGACCGGCGGCCGCACGGGCGCGCCAGGCGTCGAGCTCCTCGCCGGCCGCCGCCGCGCCGGCGGCGCCTGCGAGTGCGGTGGGCACCAGCTCCACGTCGGCGCCCAGGTTGCGGGCGAGGTCGGTGACCTCAGGGGCGTCGCCGCCGAGGACGAGCACGGCGCTCACGACGGCCGCACCACCACGCCGGGGGCGGCCCCGGTGCGCTCGCCGCCCTCGACCACCACGGTGCCGTTCACGATGGTGGCGGCCACGCCTCGGGGCACGGCCCGGAACCGCGGGGCACCCGTGAACGGGTCGGTCTCCTCGCGGCAGGTGCCCACGTCGATGGCCTCGGGGTCGAAGAGGAACAGGTCGGCAGGCCGGCCGGCGAGCAGCAGTCCCCGGTCGTGGAGGCCGAGCACGGCGGCCGGGATGGCCGTGATCCTGCGGATCGCCTCCTCCAGGCGCCACACCCCCTCGGCCCGCCACCAGGTGGCGAGGAAGTGGGTCGACCACTCCTGGCCGTCGTCGCGGTCGAGGTGGGCGCCGCCGTCGGAGACGCCCACGATCATCTGGGGGTGGCGCTGCACGTCCTTGAGCAGCTCCCGCCACGCAGGGGTCTCGTTCGACCAGTGGAAGACGGTGCGCAGGTCGTCGGCGAGCGCCAGGTCGAACAGCACGTCGGCCGGGTGGCGGCCCTCCTCGGCGGCGATGGCGGCCACGGCGCGCCCCACGTAGGGCTGCACCTCGGCGGCGCCGCTGCTCGACACCCGGAGGCTCTCCCAGAAGGGCGGGGGCAGCGTCGAGCCCTTGGCCGGATCCCGGTTCGGGTTGTCGATGGCCTCGCGCAGCCGGGCGCGCTGATCGGGGTCGGTGAGCCACTGCCGCTTTCCGGCGGGGTCGAGGCCCATCAGCTGGTCCCACAGGGGCACGCCCTCGTAGCGGGAGGTGCCGCCCAGCACCGTGAAGGGCCCGTTGAGGGGGCGGGTCATCAGCAGCGAGTAGACGGGCGAGCCCGCGGCCGCCGACCGGTCGAGGAAGCGGCGGGACTCCTCCCACGCCTGGGTGGGGGCGTCGACCTTGGAGCGGCCGCCGAGGCCCTGGGTGACGAGGGGTGCCCCGGCCCGGCGGGCGAGCTCGATGAGCAGGTCTCGGTCGGTGGCGTCGATGCCCTCGACCGCGCTCTCCGGGGCGTAGGCGATGCTCCCCCGCCCGTACCGTCCCTGGGCGTCGGCGAGGGCCCGCAGCTCGTCGCGGCTGGCCAGCCGGCTCGGCACCGGCCGGTCGGCCATGTCGAGGTGGGTCGGGGCGTGGGAGGACGAGAACCCCAGGGCGCCGGCGGCCATGGCCGCGTCGACCATCGCCGCCATCGTGGCGATCTCGTCGTCGGTGGCGGCCCGCTCGTAGCTGGCGTCGCCCATCACCCAGCGGCGCACCGCGCTGTGGCCGACGTACATGCCCAGGTTCACCCCGAGCGAACCGGTGCGGGTGGCGAGGAACTCCTCGAAGGTCTCGAAGCCCCATCCCACCTGGGCCAGGGCGGTCGGGTCCATGCCCTCGACCCGGGCGAACACCTGGGCGACGTAGTCGTGGTCGTCGGCCCGGCAGGGCGCCACGGAGAAGCCGCAGTTGCCGGCGGCCACGGTGGTGACGCCATGGAGGGCGGCGGTGTCGCACAGCGGATCCCAGGTGATCTGGGGGTCGTAGTGGGTGTGGGCGTCGACGATGCCGGGCGCCACGACCAGGCCCTCGGCATCGATCACCCGGTGCGCGGGCTCGTCCCCGATCCGGCCGATGGCGACCACCCGGCCGTCGGCGACGGCGACGTCGGCATGTCGCCCCGGCACGCCGGTGCCGTCGACGACGAGCCCTCCACGGATGACGAGGTCGTGCACGGATGCTCCTAGCGGGCGGGCGCCGCGGCCGGCGCGGGGTCGATCAGTCGGGGGCCGGTGGCGGCCACCGCGTAGGCGTCGAGAGCGGAGGCGAACCGGGCGAAGAGCTCCGCGAACACCTCGATGGTGAAGGGGTCCCACCCGTCGAGGACCTCGGCGAGCATCTCCCGCCAGCTGGCCGACAACCGCTCGAACAGCTCGCGCCCCTCCGGGGTGAGCGACAGCTGGGCGGCCCGCCGGTCGGTGGCGCTGGCCTGCCGGGCCACCAGGCCGCGGTCCTCCAGGGCCTTGACCCGGCGCGACACGGTGGAGAGCTCGAGCCCGAGCAGGCCGGCCAGCTCGGTCAGCGTGCACGGCTCGGCGAGGCCGATGCGCGAGAGGGTGCCGTAGGCGGGTCCTTCGAGGCGGTGCCCCACCCGGGCACCGAGCGCCTCGTGCAGCTCGACGTCCTTGGCCCGGCGGGCGACGACGCCGAGGGCCTCCTGGATCATGGCCAGACGGCTCTCGTCGTCCGGGACGACCGTCGACGGGTCGACGGCAGACGTGACGGGTTCGGTGGGGACGGCCGGGTCGCTCATGATGGCTCCGGGGGTCAGCGGATGGCGGGGGGACGGCCGGCGACGGCGCCGCCGTCGACGATGAACTCGGCACCAGTGCAGTAGGAGCTGGCGTCGGACGCGAGGAACGCCACCAGCTCGGCGACCTCCTCGGGCGCGCCGATGCGGGGGATCGGGAAGGCGTCGAACACCGCCTGCTTGTCGACGGTGTCGAACTGGGGGCCGTTGGTCATCGGGGTGTCGATGACGCCGGGGTGCACGGAGTTGACCCGGATGCCGTCGTGGCCCAGCTCGATGGCGGCGGTCTTGGTCATGCCCCGGATGGCCCACTTGGTGGCGACGTAGGGCACGGCGCCGGCGACGCCCTGGAGCCCGGCGATCGACGACACGTTCACGATCGAGCCCCGTCCCGCAGCCCGCATGGGGGGCACGACGGCCTGCATGCCGAGGAAGCAGCCGAGCTGGTTGACCCGGACCGCCTCCATGAAGTCGTCGACGGCCACCGTGTCGATGGCGCCGGCCCGCACGATGCCGGCGTTGTTCACCAGCACGTCCAACGCCCCGAAGGCGCCCAGGGTGGCGTCGACCGCCTCGGCCCACTGGGCGGGGTCGCTGACGTCGAGGGGCACGAAGCAGGCCGCGTCACCCAGGGATGCCGCCACCGTCTCGCCCTCCGCAACCAGCACGTCGCCCAAGACCACCCGCGCGCCCCGCTCGACGAGCAGCCGCGCCTCGGCCTCCCCTTGGCCGCGCGCACCGCCGCTGACGAGGGCGACGCGACCGTCGAGTCGGGTCCGGTCGGGGGCGCTCACAGCACCGCGACGGGGTTCACCGGGCACCCGGTGCCGCCGGGGATGCGCAGCGGGCTGACCGCCAGCAGGAACTCCCAGCGCTCGGCACGGGCGCACGCCTCCAGCAGGTCCTCGAGGCGCAGGTTGTCGATGAGCATCAGCCCGATCCGGGTGATCCCGATCTGGTGGATCGGGAACGGCCACTCGTGGATGCCGAGGCCCGGCATCGGGTCGGAGATGCCGTCGCCGCCGAGGAGCGCCACCCCCCGCTCGTGGAGCCACGGCAGGCACTCGGCGTGGAGGCCCGCCATGCCGTCGCCGATCGGGTCGAAGCGACCCTGCTGCTCGCGGCGCCGGGCGTCGCGCCCGGTGGCCACCAGGAGGAGATCGCCCTCCCCCACGTGCAGGCCCTGGGCGGCGCACGCCTGGTCGAGCTGGTCGGGGGTGATGGCCGTGTTGCCGGGCAGGTGGGGCACGCCGAGCGCCCGGGGCACGTCGAGGAGCACACCGCGACCGACGATGCCCCCGGCCGCCGCCATGATCGTGTTGGCCGTGGCGCCCGTGCTCTTCACCGTCTCGGGGGTGGCGCCGTTGAACGAGCGCCCGCGCACGAACATGTGGCAGAGGGCGTCGATGTGGGTGGTGCCGAGGCCGTGCACGTCGGTGCCGACGTAGTCGCGGGTGGCCTCGTAGCCGGGGATGCCGTTGGCGTCGAGGGCGTCACCGCTGGCGAGCATGTGGTGGTGGGCCGGGAACGGGTTCTCGACCGAGGGCACCTTGGGGAGGTCGTGCGCCAGACTCACCGAGAGGCCCGACCGCACCGATGCCATGGCGGCCACGCGCCGCTCGGGGGTGAGCAGGTTGAGGGCGCCCAGCTCGTCGTCGTCGCCCCACCGGCCCCAGTTGGAGCACTGCTCGTAGAGCTGCTCGAGCCGCTCGGGTGAGGGCACCGGCAGGCCGGGGATCTCGCCGGTGCTCACGCCGTGCCTCCTCGCAGGAGGGTGCCCGCGCCGACGCCGGTGAGCTGCTCGCCGTCGCGCCGGGTGCGGTGGCCGCCGACCCACACGTGGTGGATGCCGGTGCTGTCGGCCACCAGCCGGTCGGCGCCGGCCGGGAAGTCGGTGACGCGGCGGGCCCGGGCGGTGCCGACCGTGTCGGCGTCGAACACCACCACGTCGGCGGCCAGGCCCGGCGCCAGCCGGCCCCGGTCGGCGAGGCCGTAGACCTCGGCCGGTTGGCCGGTGAGGCGCCACACCGCCTTCTCCAGCGAGATCGCCCGCTTCTCCCGCCACCAGTGCTGCAGCAGGTAGGTGGCGTAGTTGGCGTCGCACAGCTGGCTGGTGTGCGCGCCGGCGTCGGAGAGGCCCAGGAGGAAGTGGTCGTCGGCCAGCAGGGCGGCGATCTCGTCCTCGTTGTCGTTGATCATGGCGATGGTGAACCGCGTGCCCAGGTCCTCGGCGAGGGAGAGCTCCACCATCAGATCGATGGCCGTCATCCCTCGGGCGGCGGCCAGCTCGCCGACCGTGCCCGCCTCGATCACCTCGGGGTGGGCGTCGGACTCTGACACCACCGCGTGGTCGAGGATGTCGCCCCACGTCTCGGCCATCTGGGCGTGCGCCCGGGCCCGCCAGGCCTCGGTGGCGTAGAGGGCGGCCCGCTCGGCGTGCTCGAGGGCGAGGATCTCGCCGAAGGCGGGCACGTTGGCGAAGGGGAACGGGTCGGAGAGGGCGATCTGCACGACGATGGGCCGGCAGGCCACCTGCGGGGTGACGCCGCCGCCCGCCGCGGCCACCTGGGCGGCCACGGCTGGGGCGTGGCCCGGGTTCCGGCGGCTGGTCATGAGGGCGGCCCACGACACCGGCCGGCCGGTCTGGCGGGCGATGTCGGCGAACTCCTCGACGAACAGGTCGGGCCCCCAGGTGGACTCGAGGGTGCCCCGGCCCTCCCGGCCCAGCACGCCGGCCAGGGCCCGGATCTCGTCGAGGTCGCACACCCGGCTGGGCACCGGCTTGCCGTACGCCCCGAGGTGGGATTCGGTGCGGGAGGTCGAGAAGCCCACCGCGCCGGCCTCGAGGGCCTCGGCCACCAGCGCCTCCATGCGGGCGACCTCGTCGGGCGTGGCGACCCGCTCGGTGGCGTCGTCGCCGAGGACGAAGAAGCGCAGCGGGGTGTGGCCGAGGAGGGCCGCGACGTTGATGCCGAGCGGCTGGCCGTCGACGGCGTCGAGGTACTCGGGGAACGACTCGAACGTCCACGGGATGCCGGCCTCGAGGGCGTCGAGGGGCATGCCCTCCACGTTCTCGAGCACCCGCAGGATGGTGGGCCGGTGCTCGGGCCGGGTGGGGGCGATGCCGAAGCCGCAGTTGCCGACCACGACGGTGGTGACGCCGTGCCACGACGAGGGCGTGACCTCCGGGTCCCACAGGATCTGGGCGTCGTAGTGGGTGTGGGGGTCGATGAACCCGGGTGCCACGACCAGCCCGGCGCAGTCGACCACCTCCGCGTCGGCGGGGGCCTCCAGGTCGGGGCCGACCGCGGCGATCCGGCCGTCGGCGAGCAGGACGTCGCCGACGAAGGCGGGAGAGCCGGTGCCGTCGACCACGGTGCCGCCCTTCAGCAGCACCGGGTCGGGGGCGGCCATCAGCCCGCCACCCCGGCCTGGGCGGCGCGGGCCGCCTTGGCGAGCGGCGCGGTGGCGGCCTCCACCGCGGTGCCGACGAAGATGTCGGGGTTCTGGCCGAGGAGGAGCTTCGCCGGGTTCTCGAACACGAACTCGCGGAAGTCGCGCTCCTCGAGGACGCCCTTGCGGACCAGGCCGAAGGCCTCGGCCACCACCTCGTCCATCTCCTCGACGTCCCAGTGGGCGAGGTCGGAGCTGAACACGGGCTGGAGGCGGGCCCCGAACGGGTTGGCCTTCGAGAAGGCGAAGGCGATCGAGCGGTCGTCGGCCTCGCAGCCGAAGAAGAACCGGGGTACGAACCGGTCGACCAGCTCCCGCTCGGAGCTGACCTGCAGGAAGCGCCAGTCGTCGAGGTCGTCCGGCGGCACGCCCGTGCCGGGCAGCGCCCGCAGGGCGGCGTCGAGGTCGATGTCGCCGGCCTTGGCGAGCAGGTCCTCGGCCCCGTAGGTGCGCACCAGCTCCTCGAGCCGGGCCCAGTCGATCGTGGCCGGGTCGAGCGACCGCAGCGCCTCGGGGTTGCGCTTCTCCCAGTGCTCGAGCAGGTCGGCCAGCAGGATGGCGGCCCAGCCGACGCCGCACTCGAGGAAGGCGATGTTGAGGTGCGGGAACCGGGCCGTCACACCGCCCATGAACAGGCTCTTGCACATGTGGTGCATGCGCTGGGCGAAGGACCCGATGTGGTTGTAGCTGTAGTTGGTGCGCGACACGAACGAGCCGGTGGGCATGTTGCCGAGGCCGCCGTGGCAGGTGATGGCGAAGCCCAGCTCCTGCGCCTTGGCCCACACCGGGTCGTAGTCGTAGGCGCTGTCGAGGCCGAAGTGGTCGAACCACCAGGCCTGGCCCGGGTACATGAACGGGGTCATGTTCTCGGGGTCGGGGTTGGGGATGGGGCGGGTGACGCCCTCGGGGAAGCCGACCACCCTGAGGCCGATGGCCTTGCAGTGCTCGAGCTCGGCGATGGCCTCCTCGGGGGTGTGCATGGGGATCACCCCCGCCGGCGCCAGGCGGTCCGAGTACGTGGCGTAGGTGTCGGCGTAGTAGTCGTTGAACCCGCGGCACACGCCCTGGCGCAGCTCGGGGTCGGCGATGCCGGCGATGCCGAAGCCCTTGGTCGGGTACAGCACCGAGAAGTCGATGCCGAGCTCGTCGAGGCGCTCGTACATGAACTTCGGGATCACCGCGGTGGCCAGGTCGGTGACGTTGGCGGCCGGGGTGCCCCACCAGGCCGACTGTGGGGTGCCGGTGGCGAGGCGGGTCTCGGTGTCGGCCTCGAGGATGCGGGCGATCGGCGACGGCTGGTCGAGCCACCGCTGGAAGGCGGTCGGGCCGAGCGCCTCGCGGACGTACGGGAGGATCGCCGGCATGAACTCGATGACGTGGCCGTCGACGTCGATGACCGGGTGGTCGAGGCCGGCGCGGATCGCCTGGGACTCCCCCATCGTCTCCCCCTGAGTGCTGCAGCCCTGTGGGCGGGGGCGCCGCCGTGGCGCCCGGCGGCACCCTAGGACGATTGCTTGCAGCGTGCAACCATCTTGGCCGGGACGGCGGCCAGGCTCAGGCGAGCGGTCCCACGTCGGTGAGCTCCACGACGTTGCCGGACGGGTCGGTCACGAACGCGGCCCGCACGCGCACGCCGAAGTCCTCTCGTTCGCTGGGGGCACCGAGGAACGTCACCCCGGCGTCCTGGAGGGCGGCGATCGTGGTGTCCCAGGCCTCCGCCGGCACATGGAGGGCGAAGTGGGGGAAGCCCGGCCCGGCCACCGGCATCGTCTCGTTCTCGATGAAGTGGAGCTGGAGGTCGCCCACCCGCAGCCACATCCCGGGCACACCGAAGCCCGGGCGGGGCAGCTCGGTGAAGCCGAGGAGGTCGACGTAGAACCGGCGGGCCGCGTCCAGGTCGGTGGTGACGATGGCGAGGTGGGAGTACCCCGCGATCGTGACGGCGGCGTCGGTCGTGGTGCCGTCGGTGGCGGTGCCGGTGCTGCGCCCGCCGGTCACGCCACCGCTCCCGCGGCCCGGAGCTCCTGGATGCGCTCGCCCATGCCCAGCTCCTCGAGGATCTCGTCGGTGTGCTCCCCCAGGCCCGGGGAAGGGGCCCCCAGCGTGGCAGGTGTGGCACCGAACCGCGCCGGGTGCCGGGGCTGGCGCAGCCGTCCGGCCACGGGGTGGACCGACTCCTCGAACAGCCCGATGGCCCGGGCGTGGGGGTCGTCGGGCAGGTCGGCCTGGGAGACGACCAGCCCGAAGGGCACCTTGAGGGCCTGCATCCGCTCGCTCGCCTCGGCCGCGGTCATGGTGGCGGCCGCCGCGTGGCAGCGCTCCATGAACTGACGGCTCACCTCGGGGTGCTTACGGCGCTCGCCGATGGTGGCCACCCGGGGGTCGTCGTGGCCGTCGACGCCGAGCGCCTCGCACATGCCGTGGAAGTCGGCGTCGCTCGTGGGGGTCGCGATCCCCCACCCGTCGAGGAACCGGAACGGCTTGGAGCCCTGGACGAAGCTCGAGGTCATCGAGCCGTCGGCGTCGAGCAGCAGCTCGTTGCCCCCGCAATCGGCCCACAGGAACGACACGACCGAGTCGGTCATCGACAGCTCGATGTGCTGTCCGCCGGCGCCGCGCTCCCGGGCGAACAGGGCCGCGGTGACCGCCTGCACCGCGTACATGGCCGTGATCTTGTCGGCGGCGGTCTGGCGGAGGAAGACCGGCGTGGCGTCGGGGTCCTCGGGATCGGCCTGGTTGGTGGCCAGCCCGCCGTAGGCCTGGATCACGGTGTCGTAGGCGCCGTGGTCGCGGTAGGGCCCCTCCGCCCCGAAGCCGGACAGCGAGAGGTAGACGAGGTCGTCACGCCCGGCCGACAGGTCGTCCCACCCGAGGCCGGCCCGCTCCATGGCACCGGGCCGGGAGTTCTGGATGAAGACGTCGCAGGTGGCGGCGAGGGCGCGCACGACGTCGCGCCCCTCCGGGGTGGAGATGTCGACGGCGATGCACCGCTTGCCCCGGTTGCAGGCCTGGTAGAGGGCCGACACCCCGTTCACCGAGACGCCGACCCATCGGGCCAGGTCGCCGATGCCCGGACGCTCGACCTTGATCACCTCCGCTCCCTGGTCGCCCAGCAGGGCGGCGGCGTAGGGCCCGGTGAGGGCGATGGAGAGGTCGAGGATGCGGATGCCCGCGAGCGGTCCCGGCACGAGGTCCCCCTGGTCGTCGTGGTGCGCGGCTCGGCGAGCATGCCACGGCACGACGGGCGGGGTCGCTCCTACGATGCCGTCGGGGCGAGCGAGGGGGACCGATGGACGCCACCACGATCTGCACGGGGCTGCAGCTGCCCGAGTGCCCGCGCTGGCGCGACGGCGCGCTGTGGTTCTCCGACATGTGGGGCCAGGCCGTGCACCGGCTCGCCCCGGACGGGCAGGACGAGGTCGTCCTGCGCCTCGACGACGACGATCCCGGTGGCCTCGGGTGGCTGCCCGACGGCGACCTGCTGGTGGTCGGCATGGAGCACGCCAAGCTGTGGCGCTGGGACGGTCGCGAGCTGTCGTTGCACGCCGACCTGCGCCCCTGGGCGGCCTGGCCGTGCAACGACATGACCGTCGCCACCGACGGCACCGCCTACGTCACCCAGTTCGGCTTCGACTCGTGGCACGGCACCACCGGGCGGCTGGCCTCCCCGGTGCTGGCGGTGACCCCCGACGGCCGGGTCGCACCGGCCGCCGACGAGCTGTTCTGCCCCAACGGCATCGCCTTCGACGCCGACGAGCGGCTGGTGTTCGTGGCCGAGCCCGCGGCCATGCGCATCACCCGGTTCACCCGCGCCGACGACGGCACCTTCACCGACCGCTGCGACTTCGCCGTCCTCCCCGCCGCGGAGGGAGCGCCCTACGCCCCGCCGGACGGCCTCTGCGTCGACGCCGAGGGCGGGCTCTGGGTGTGCGACCCGATCGGCGGCCAGGTGGTGCATCTGGACGCCACCGGTGCGGTCACCGAGGTCGTCGACCACCCGCAGCACGCCCTCGCCTGCACCCTCGGTGGCGAGGACGGCCGCACCCTCTTCGTGTGCAGTTCGGGCGAGCACCACAAGCCCAGCCGCTCGGGTGACGCCACCGGCCGGATCGACGCCTACCGCGTCGCCGTCCCCGGCAGCCGCCGTCTCCCCTGACCTCCCCGCACCCTGGCTCAACTGATCAGGGCATGCCTGAGGACGTGAGCCAACCTCACCCACTCCTCCGACGCTGGCTCACCTGATCAGGGCATACCTGACGACGTGAGCCAGGGTGGAGGAGGCGCGAGCCGGTCAACCGAAGGTGATCTCGCGGCGGGCCATGAGCCAGCCCTCCGGGGTGCGGCGCAGGGTGTCGTGGTAGTAGCCGACGCCCTGCACCCGCGGTGTCTCGTGGGTGTCCACGAGGAACAGGAAGTACGAGTCGCTCACCGCCTCGTCCGGCCCGGTGAACTCGACCGCCATCGTCGTGATCATGTGGCGGGTGTTGCTGCCCGGGCCCACGCCACCGGCGGCGCGCCGTTCGGCGGAGCCCCGCCGGATGTCCTCCCGCCCGATCCTCGGGGCGCCGGGCATGAGCCATTCCGCGTCCTCGGTGAAGAGGGCGGCGTACTCGTCGACGGTGCCCACCCCGTCTGCGTACAGGGCCAGGCGGGAGATGGTGTTGCGCACCGCCCACTCGTCGGCGGCGCGCTCCCCCGGTGTGCGCGTGTCCTCCATGGTTCCCTCCCGGTCGTCGGCGGCCGCATCCTGCCACCCCGGCACCGGCGGGGCGACGGCGGAGAAGCGACCCACGAGCGGCGAGGCGTGCCAGGATGCGCCCCGGGGCGCGCCGGCCGGTCCGGACCTCCCGACCACCACCCGTGACCGAGCGCACCGCCCTGACCCGTCGTAGCACCTGGTCGACCCTGTTCGGGGTCGTGCCCGACCGCGGCGTGCGCCGCCGGCCGAGCGAGCTGGCCCGGATCGGGCTCGGCGTCCTGGCCGTGGTGGTCGGCGCGATCGCGGCCCGCCACGACACCGAACCCGAGGAGCTGGTGCGCGACCTCGTGCACCAGCTCCCCGACGGTGTCGTCGAGGGCCTCAAGGCCCTCAACGGGGCCGGGGTGCTCCTCTCGGTGGCCGCGGTCCTCGTCGCCGCCCTGGCCGCCCGCCGCATCCGCTTCCTCGGCGGGGTCGTGCTGGCCGGGGGCCTCTCCGTCCTGCTCGGCCGATGGCTCCAGGGCGTGGTCGACGCCCCGGGGGCCACCGGCCTGGGCGGCTACCCCGACTACCCCAGCCTGCGCCTCGCCGGTCTCGCCGCCGTGTTCTTCGTGGCCGCCCCGGAGCTCACCCGACCGGCCCGCCGCCTCCAGTGGCTGCTGCTCGTGACGGTTGCGGCGAGCGTCATCGCCGTCACCGACGGCTACCCGTCCGGGGTGTTCGGCTCCCTGGCCCTGGGCTGGGCCGTCGCCGCCGCCGTCCACCTCGCGCTCGGCTCCCCCGACGGCGTGCCCGACCCCGAGGAGGTGCAGACCGACGCCGCGTCGCTCGGCGTGCCCCTGACCGGCCTGACGCCCAGCGCCAGCCAGAGCTGGGGCGAGGCCGCCTTCGACGCCACCGACGCGGAGGGCGCGCTGCGCGTCGTGGTCATCGGACGCGATGCCCGCGACGCCCAGTTCGTCGGCAAGGCGCTGCGCTTCGTCGCCTTCAAGGACTCGGGACCGTCGCTGCTGCTCAGCCGCAACGCCCAGATCGAGCACCGGGCCTACGTGCTGCTGCTCGCGGAGCGCGCCGGGGTGCCCGCCCCCCGGGTGGTCACCTCGGGCCCCGCGGGCGGCCGGGGTGACGCCCTGCTGGTCCTGCGCACCGCCCCGGGCCGGGCCCTGGCCGAGCTCGACGCCGACGCCCTCGGCGACGCGCTGCTCGACGACGCCTGGCGGGCGCTCGCCGCCCTGCACGACGCCGGGCTCACCCACGGCGGGCTGGCCCCCGGCGCGCTGCGCCTGCTCGACGCAGGCGGTGTGGCCTTCACCGACCTGGCCGTGGCCGACCGGTCCCCGCGGGAGGAGTCCCGCCTCGCCGACCGGGCCGCCATGCTCGTCACCCTCGCCGCGCTCACCGACCAGGAGCGGGCGATCGCCTCGGCCCGGCGCAGCCTCGGCGACGACGACCTCGTCGCCACGCTGCCCCTGCTCCAGTCCGCGGCCCTCCCCCGACCGCTGCGCCGCGAGGTGCACGACACCCGCCACCTCCTGGCCGCGCTCCGCGACGGGGTGAGCGCCGCCACCGGCGCCGACGCACCCAAGCTGGTGGAGCTCCACCGCATCTCGCCCACGAACGTGGCGATGGCCGCGGGCGCCGCCCTCGGCGTGTACCTCCTGACCGGCGAGCTGGCGGAGGTCGACTACTCGGCGATGTTCGCCGACGCCGACTGGTGGTGGCTGCCGGTGGTGGTGCTGTTCTCCCAGCTGCCGCAGTTCGGGGGCGCCATGTCGATGCTGGGCTCGGTGAGCCGGCCGCTGCCGCTCAGCCCGGTGATCGCCGTGCAGTTCGCCAACAACTTCACCGGCCTGGTGGGCGGCACGGTCGCCACCTTCGCGGTCGTGGTGAGGTTCTTCCAGCGCCAGGGGCTGGGCGCCGCGGTGGCGGTGAGCTCCGGGGCCCTCAACACCATCGGCGCCATCGTGTGCCAGAGCATCCTGGTGGTGGTCGGCCTGACCGCCACCTGGGGCGACTACGACATCGAGCGCACCGGCGGCGACGGAGGCGGCTCGGCCGGGTGGTTCCTGCTGGCGGTGCTCGTCCTCGCCCTGGTGATCGGCGGCGCGCTGTTCATCCCCCGCCTCCGCCGCCGGGTCAGCGACCTGGTGCGACCGCAGCTCGCCAAGGCGTGGGCCAACCTCCGCGACGTGCTGCGCGAGCCCAAGAAGGGGGTGCAGCTCTTCGGCGGCAACCTCATCTCCCAGGTCTTCTTCGCCTGCACCCTGTGGGCCGCGCTGGAGATGTACGGCGCCCACGTGGGGCTGCTCGAGCTGATCGTCATCAACTCGTTCGCCTCGATCCTCGGGGGCATCGCTCCCATCCCCGGCGGCCTGGGTGTGATCGAGGCAGGGCTCATCGCCGGGTTCACCGCGGCCGGGGTGCCCCAGACCGCGGCGGTGGGGGCCACCTTCACGGCCCGCATGTTCACCGCCTACCTGCCCCCGATCTGGGGCTGGTTCGCGCTGGAGTGGCTGCGCCGCAAGGAGTACGTCTAGGCGGAGGGGTCCGGCGCGCCATCCGGCGCCGCGGGGCCGACGGGAGCGGCCGGTTCCGACGGGTCGGCGGGACGACCCTCCACCTGGGCGCGCAACAGGGCCTCGATCCGCTCGAGGCGGGCCTCCAACCCCTCGGCGACGCGGGCATCGACCCCGGTGAGGACGTCTGCCGCGTCTGCCGCGTCGGTCGCGGCCGCCGCACCGGCGGCGGTGGCCTGGGCCCGGCGCCGCTCGCGCGACTGCTCCATGAACGAGGCGGCGATCTGGGCGGTGATGACCGCCGCGGTCATGAGGCCGATGCCCATCAGGGCCACCGCCGTGATCCGGCCTCCGACGGTGACCGGGTAGTAGTCGCCGTAGCCGACGGTGGCCACGGTGACCACGGCCCACCAGGCCGCGTCGCCCATGGTGAGGATGTTGGCGTGCGGTGCGGTCCTCTCGAAGAAGTACACGAGGACGACGCTGTTGGCGATGAGCATGAACGCCACGAACAGGAAGTACTCGAGGGCCCCCCGGCGGAACATGGCGTTCAGCAGCCGGAAGCTGAAGAAGATCCGCACCGGTGGCACGAGCACGGCGGCCAGCGACAACGGGTGCGACGGCACGTAGCGGTGGGGCGAGGCGGAGAGGTGGGCCCGCACCGCGAGGTCGCCGGCGTAGAGCAGGGAGAGCAGGAAGCGGCCCCACACCCAGAACCCGAGCGAGCTGGTGTCGGTGGCCGGGGTGAAGGGCAGGATCGTCAGCCAGATCGTCGCCAGCGCGACGACGTCCAACGGCGTCTGCGTCCGGCGGAGCCACTCCTGCAGCCGTGGGGTGGAGAGGTGGTCGGGCTCCATCGCCGGCCAGTCTCACAGAGGGCTCCCACCTCCCGGTGGAACCTCCGAGCGACGCGCGGGCTCCGCTGGCCGTGCGAGCGGCCGGAGGTCATTCGCGACCGGTGGCGCGGGCGGCCTCCTCGCGCCAGCGCCGCTGGTCGACCTTGCCGTTCGGGGCCCGACCGATGGAGTCGACGAGCACGATGCGGCGGGGGATCTTGTAGCCGGCCAACCGGTCGCGCAGGGGCCCGAGGAGCTCGTCCTCGTCGGGGGTGGCACCCGCCGAGGGCTCCACCACGGCCACCACCATCTGCCCGAAGCGAGGGTCGGGCACGCCGACCACCACCGCGTCGTGGACCTGGTCGTGGAGCTTGAGGGCCTCCTCGACCTCCTCGGGGAAGACCTTCTCGCCTCCCGTGTTGATGCAGCTCGAGCCCCGGCCGAGCAGCTGGACGGTGCCGTCGGCGTGGACCACGGCGAGGTCGCCGGGGGTGATCCACCGTCGCCCGTCGATGACCCGGAACGTGGCCGCGGTCTTCTCGGGGTCCTTGTAGTAGCCCACTGGTCCCCGTCCGGCGGTGGCCACCAGTCCCTGCTCCCCCGACCCGGGCTCGACCGGGGTGCCGTCGTCGCGGATCACCTGGGCGTCGGGCCCGAGCTTGAACCCGCCCGTGGTCGCCGACTTCCTGGTGGAGGAGATGGAGCGGGCGACGCCGACGGCCTCGGAGCTGCCCAGGGTGTCGACGCAGAGCAGGTCGGGGATGTGGCGCAGCAGCCCCTCCTTGACCGGCTGGGACCACATCACGCCCGAGGACAGCATCACCCGCAGGGCCGAGAGGTCCCAGCGGCCGGGGTTCGCGTCGAGCTCGTCGAGGAGGGGCTTGGCGAAGGCGTCGCCCACGATCGACATCTCGGTGACGCGGTGGCGGGCGAGGGTGTCGAGGACGTCGACCGGGTCGAAGCGCACCTTCTCGGTGAGCACCACCGCCCCACCGGCGCCGAGGGTGCCGAACGCGGAGAACGCGGCCGTGCCGTGCATGAGCGGCGCGGCGGGGAGCACTCGGGTGCGGGGCCCGTCGACCGGCGGGAGCAGCTCGCGCACGTCGTCGAGGCCGCCCTCCTCGGGATAGCGGACCGTCGCGGTGCGGTTGAGGACCGCGAAGAGGTCGTCCTGGCGCCACATCACGCCCTTGGGCTGGCCGGTGGTGCCGCCGGTGTAGAGGAGGTAGAGGTCGTCGCCGGAGCGCCCACCCGGTCCGCGCACCGGTCCCTCGACGGACGGGCCGACGACCTCCTCGTAGGGCTCGGCCCACCCGGGGCACGCCCCCGTTCCGTCGTCGACCCACAGCCACAGCCGGATGCCGGGCAGCTGGGCCCGGGCGGCCTCGGCGTGCGCGGCGAACGATCCGTGGAACACGACCGCCTCCACGTCGGCGTCGCGCCACAGGTACACCAGCTCGGCGTCGACGTAGCGGTAGTTGGTGTTCACCGGCACCAGCGACGCCTTGAAGCAGGCGAACAGCGCCTCGACGTACTCCGGCCCGTTGTAGAGGTACTGGGCGACCTTGGCCTGGTGGCCGAGCCCGGCGTCGAGCAGCCGCCGCGCCAGTGCGTCGGCCCGCCGGTCGAGCTCCGCCCAGGTGCGCACCTCGTCGCCCTTCAGCACCGCGGGCAGGTCGGGCTGGAGCAGCGCCACCCGCTCCCACACGTCGGCGAAGTTCCAGTCGGACACTGCTCTCCTCGAGGCCGGCGTCGACGCCGAGACCTCCGGCGCCGGGAGTTCATAACGTATACGGAGCGGACCGTCGATCGGAGGGGCCATGGCCGTAGCAGGGACGACTGGCCGGGAAGGTGGCGGTGATCACCGGCGCCGCCCGGGGGCAGGGCGAGGCCGAGGCCCGCCTCTTCGTCCGGGAGGGCGCGTCGGTGGTGCTCACCGACGTGCTGGTCGACGACCTCGAGACGGTGGCGGCGTCGCTCGGCGACCGGGCGGCGGCTCGAGCCCACGACGTCACCGACGAGGACGGGTGGGCCGCGGTGGTGGCCCTCGCCACCGAGCGCTTCGGAGGCGTCGACGTGCTGGTGAACAACGCCGCCATCCATCGGGTCCGGCCGCTCGTGGAGGAGACCGCCGAGGACCTCCACCGGCTGCTCGACGTGAACCTGGTGGGCGCCATCCTCGGCATGCAGGCCGTCGTCCCGGCCATGGAGGCCCGGGGTGGCGGCGCCATCGTGAACATCTCCTCGTTGGCCGCCCAGTCCGGGTTCTGGGGCCACGGCGCGTACGCCGCCGCCAAGTGGGCCTGCGGGGTGTCTCCCGGGTGGCGGCGGTGGAGCTCGGGCCGATCGGCATCCGGGTCAACTCGGTGTACCCGGGCATGGTCGACACCGCGATGCTGCCCTCCACGGGCGATCCCGCCGCCGACGCGGCCCGCACCGCGCACCTGCCTCTCGGACGGGTCGGCCGCCCCGACGAGGTGGCCGAGACGGTCGCCTTCCTCGCGTCGGACGCCGCGTCGTACCTCAGCGGCGCCGAGATCGTCGTCGACGGCGGCTCCCTCGCCGGTCGGGTCCCACCCTCCCACGTTGGCTCACGTGATCAGGCATGACCTGACCAGGTGAGCCAACGTCGGTGCGAAAGCCTCACCCTGGCTCACGTGATCAGGCATGACCTGACCAGGTGAGCCAACGTCGGTGGGGCCGCCCCCGCTCAGGTCGTCGGGAGGACCTCGGCGGGGAGGGGGTGGCGGAACACCCGGGCCGCGTTCTCGCACAGGATCGCCCGCAGCTCGTCGTCGGGGAGGTGTCCGTAGACCTCCTCCACCAGGTCCTGGGTGTCGGGCCAGGTGCCGTCGCCGTGCGGGTAGTCGGTCTCGAACATGATGTTCTCGACGCCGATCCGATGGCGGGTGACGATGGTCGACGGGTCGTCGAGGGTGCAGAACCAGAAGTTCCGCTTCAGCACGTCGGCGGGCCGCTCGTCCCATCCGAGGCCGTAGCCGGACCGGTCGATGATGTTGTCGAGGCGGTCGAGGAGCATGGCCACCCAGCCGATGCCGCCCTCCGACATGGCGATCTTCAGGTTCGGGTACCGCACCGGGTAGCCCGACCAGAGCCACTCGGCGCAGGCGGCGAGCGACAGCTGCCCGAACATGGTGGCGCCGAGCTGGAGCGACGGCGCCCCCTCGGGGTTCTCGTAGCCGCCCGAGGAGCCCACGTGCAGGGCGATGACCGTGTCGGTCTCCGCGCACGCCTCGATGATGGGATCCCAGTAGCCGGTGAACAGCGACGGGAAGCCGATGCGGTGCGGCCGCTCCGGGAGGGTGACCGCGGTGAAGCCCCGCTCGGCGTTGCGCCGGATCTCCGCCGCCCCCTTCTCGGGGTCGGAGAGGAAGGTGATGCCGAGGGGCACGATCCGCTCCGGGTACGGCGACCACCACTCGTCGTGGAGCCAGTCGTTCCAGGCCTGGGTGGTGGCCCACCCCAGCTCCTGGTCCTTCGCCTGCGCGAACACCCGACCGCAGAACCCGGTGATCATCGACGGGAAGTTCACCGATGCCCAGATGCCGTTGAGATCCATGTCGCGGATGCGCTCGTGGATGTCCCAGCAACCCCGCCGCATGTCGCTGAACCTCGTGGGCTCCAGGTTCTTCATGCTCTTGGAGCGCCCCGCCACCGCGTTCATGCCGACCTGGGTGAACGTCTGGCCCTCGAACTCCCAGACCTCGTGGCCCCGGTCGTTGGTGATCACCTTCGGGGCCCGGTCCTGCAGGTGGGAGGGCAGGCGGCCCTCGAACATGTCGGGCGGCTCCACCAGGTGGTCGTCGACCGAGATGATCGTGTAGCGGACCACGGCGGGCTCGGGATCCGGCAGCAGGACCGGATCGTCGGCGACGGTCATCGGACTCCCCCTCAGGTGCGTGACACCCTCACCGTACGCCCACCGGGTCACCGCCGACCGCCCCGTCCGGAGCGCGGACCGCTCCCCGGCGGCTCAGCTGAACGTGAGCTGCACCGAGCGCGCCGGCGGGACGGGCCCGACCTCGTCGGCCCGCACCAGGTCGACGACCTCGGCGTCGGGGTGCACCGCGGCCTCCCGCACCAGCCACTCGAACACGGCGGCGTGGGCGGGGTGCTCGAGGGCCACCTCGGGGCACCACTGCACGCCCAGCACCCGCAGGTCGCCGACGCCCTCCACGCCGACCACCCGACCGTCACCGGACCGGGCCACCACCTGGAGCCCGGCGCCGGCCTGGCGCACCACGCCGCTCCGCACGCAGGCGATCTCGAGGGAGGTGGTGCCCACCACCGCGGCGAGCAGGGCGCCCGGCGCGAGGCGCACCTGGTGGGCGGCCTCGACGGCAGGGCCGGCGGCGACATCGGGGTCGAGGGCCCCGCCCAGGGCCAGGTTCACCACGTGGTGCCCGGAGCCGACTCCCAGGACCGGCAGGCCGGCGGCCACCGCGGCGCGCACGAGCGCCCGGGCGAAGTCGTCCTGCAGGGCGCCCTCGCCCGTGCCCGGCACCAGGAGGCCGTCGATGCACTCGAGGGTGGGCTCGACCAGGTCCGGTCCCAGCTGGGGCAGCACCACGGGGAGGCCCCCGGCGGCCACCACCCCGTCGACGTGGCCCCGGTGGGCCGCGTCGACGCGCGGCCCCTCCGTGGCGACGGTGGAGGAGGTGATCCCGATGCGAGGCAGACCCACGGGGCAAGTGTGGACCCGGTGTGTTGCCGGCGGGTTTCGGCGTGACGGATGCCCGGAACCCGCGGCCCTGTAGGGCCGCGGTTCACCGTTCCTGTGGCGTTGCGGCACGGCTCCCGGGTCCGATGAGGTGACAGGAACGGGAGCGAGTGGCCTGAGCCGGCCGGGGCGACCGATCAGTCGGGATCGGGTCGCAGCACCTGGCCGGCGTTGATCGTGGCCACCAACTCCACCGCCTCGGCGGTGGGGACGACCGTGCGGTGGGCACAGGCCCGCAGGGCGTCGTCGACGACGCCCACCAGCGACTCGGGCACCTCGTTGCGCACGTCGAGCAGGGCGTCGACGAAGCGGGAGGACGACACGAGCAGGTCACCGGCGGCCTCGGCGGTGGCGACCAGGTCCACCAGGGACGCGAATCCCGGCTGGTTCGAGGTGACGATCGTGTCGTGCATGGCGTGTGCGCTTCCTGTGGGGGCGGCCTCGCCGCCCGTGGGGCGGGTGCCGGTCGGGTGACCGTGCAGGTGTTCCAACACGGGTGATCGGCACACCCTTCCCGATCCTGGAGGTCGGACGTCACTCGCCCTCCGGGGCCGCTGGTACGGTCGCCGCTCGCCGTTCGCACCACCACACCACCACCAGGGGGAGACGCAGATGTCGGAGTCCTACGACCAGGCCGCCGTCGAGGCGTGGCTCGCGCCGCGCCTGGGTGCCGACCGGGTGGTGATGGTCGATGCCCGGCAGCCGTCCGGGCAGGGCTTCTCGGCCGAGACCGTGATGTTCACCGCCGAGTGCCACCGCGGCAGCGACGTCTCCCAGGAGCGGCTGGTGCTGCGCCTCGAGAACGCCGAGCCGGCGATCTACCCCGCCCAGTCCAGCGAGGAGCTCGGCGAGATCGAGATCCAGCACCGGGTGATGACCGCCATCGCCGCCCACGCCACGGTGCCGGTGGCCCCGGTCATCGGCTACGAGGCCGACGCCTCGGTGGCGGGCCGCCCGTTCTTCGTCATGCGCTTCATCGAGGGCCAGGTGCCCATCGAGAGCCCGCTCTACACCCAGGAGGGCTTCTTCACCGAGGCCACCCCGGAGCAGCGCCACCGCCTGATCTCCTCCGGCATCGAGGCCATGGCCGCCATGCACCGGGTCGACTGGCGGGCCGCCGGGCTCGAGTGGCTGGTGCCCACGGGCACCACCCCTGGTTCCACCGCCCAGCTGGACCTGTGGCAGGGCTTCGGCGACCACGAGCTGCGAGGCCGCGAGCACCCGCTGCTCGAGCAGACCTGGGAGTGGCTGCGCCGGGAGCTGCCGACCGACGGCGAGCCCGTCCTCTGCTGGGGCGACCCCCGCCCCGGCAACATCATCTTCCGCGACTTCTCCCCGGTCTGCCTCACCGACTTCGAAGCCGCCTACATCGGCCCGGCCGAGCTCGACCTCGGCTGGTGGCTCATGTTCGACCGCACCACCCACCCCGACGGCACCCGGCTGGAGGGCGACCCCGACCGCGACGAGCAGCGGCGCCTCTACTTCGAGGCCGCCGGCCGCGAGCCGGTCGACACCACCGCCCACGAGGTGTTCGCCGCCGCCCGGTACTGCGTCATCGTCGTGCGGGTGATGAACCGCTGGGACGACCGGGGCCTGCTCCCCGCCGACAGCACCACCTGGCGCGACAACCCGGCTTCGGCGGCGCTGGCCGAGCTCCTCGCCGAGCTGAGCTGAGCCCGTCGCCGTCCGGCCGACCGGCGCCCTCCGCACCCGTCCGGGTGCAGGGGGCGCACCCGGTCGGGCTGGTAGCTTCCGCGCCGATGACCACCGCCGGCTCCCGCCCGTCCCGGGGAGCGGGTCGCTGAGCGCGACGCTCGAGACCCGCGCTCCCCAGGCCCTGCCCTCCGAGGTCGGGCTCAGGGGCGAGCGCATGCCGCACCTGCCCGGGCTGGACGGCCTGCGCGGGCTGGCCGTCATCGGTGTCCTCCTGTTCCACGGAGGCTTCACCTGGGCCCGGGGCGGCTACCTCGGGGTCTCCACCTTCTTCACCCTGTCCGGGTTCCTCATCACCAACCTCCTGGTGCGGGAGTTCGACACCCGGAGCACCATCGCCCTGGGCCGGTTCTGGGTGCGTCGCTTCCGGCGCCTCCTCCCCGCCGCCCTGGTCACCATCGGCCTGGTCGGGCTGGTGTGGTGGCGCGTCGGCTCACCGGAGCAGCTGGCCGATCTCCGCGGCGACGCCCTCGGCGCCCTGACCTACGTGGCGAACTGGCGGTTCCTGACCGCCGGCACCAGCTACGCCGACCTCTTCTCCGCGCCCAGCCCGCTCCAGCACTTCTGGTCGCTGGCCATCGAGGAGCAGTTCTACCTGGTCTTCCCACCGGTGGCGTGGGGCCTGCTCACCCTTGGCGGCCGCCGCCTCCTGACCGCCACGCTCACCGTGGCCCTCGTCGCCTCGGTCGCGCTCCAGCTCGCCCTCGCCGACGGGCTCGACCGGGTCTACTACGGCACCGACACCCGGGCCGCCGAGCTCTTGTTCGGGTGCCTCCTGGCGGTGTGGTGGTCCGGCCGTCGCGCCCCGGAGGGGGTCGACCCCGCGGTCCGGGCCGCCCGGGACCGCGCCGTCACCGCGATGGCCGACGTCGCCGGCCTGGTGGCCCTGCTCGCGGTGTTCTGGGCCTGGTACCGGGTGCCGCAGACCTCCGACCGACTCGTCGAGGGCGGGTTGCCGCTCTACGCCGTGGCCACCACCGTCATCATCTGGGCGGCGACGCGCGGCGGGCTGCTGGCCCGGGCCCTCTCGATCCCGGTCCTGCGCTGGTCCGGGCTGATCAGCTACGGCCTCTACCTCTTCCACTGGCCGATCTTCCTGTACCTCGACGAGGAGCGCCTCGGCCTCTCGACCCTCCCGCTGTTCGTCGTCCGTATGGTGGTCACCACCGCCCTGGCGGTGGCCTCCTACTTCCTGCTGGAGATGCCGATCCGCCGGGGGACGATGATCCGCACCGGTCGGCAGCTGCTCACCGCGGGCGTGGCGGGGGCCCTCGTGGTGGCGGCCACCGCCGTCGTCGTCACCCTCGACCCGCCCCGCAGCCGGATCCCCTTCGCCGACTCGGCCATCGGCGAGACCGGGGGCACGGTGGTGACCCAGGACGGCACGCCGGGCAGCACGCTCCCCGCCAGCGAGCACACCGCCGAGACGGTGATGATCCTCGGCGACTCCGGGATGGTCAGCATGATGCCGGGGCTCACCGAGGCCTTCCTCAGCACCGGCACCCGTGCGGTCGTCCAGGGGGCGGGGCCCGGCTTCGGGCTCTCCGGCCCGTTCGAGTGGCGACGGGACTGGGCCGCCTCGATCGCCGCCGACGACCCCGACCTGGTGGTCGTGATGATGGGCGGCTGGGACGTCAAGTGGACGAGGGAGAACGGCGCCGACGCGTACACCGCGCTCGTCGACGAGGCGATCGCCATCCTCACCGCCGGCGGCGCCAAGGTCATGTGGCTCCCCCCGATGCCCGGTGACGACGACACGACCGATGCCTCGACCGTCGCCGCCGTCTACGCCGCCCTGCCCGAGCGCTACCCCGGTGTGGTCGCCAACCCCACCGTGGCCGGCGTGCTGGCCGACCGCGACGGCCGCTACCCCAAGTACCTCACCCTCGACGACGGCACCGTGCTCGTGCTGCGCGGCGCCGACGGCTGGCACCTTTGCCAGGACGGCGCCGCTCGCATGGCGGACGCCATCGTGGCCGCGGCGGTCGAGCTCGGATGGTCGAGCCCCACCCGCCCCGGCTGGGAGAGCGCCGAGTGGCGCCAGCTGCCCGCCTACGACGATCCGCCCGGCGGCTGCGACCCGCCTTCGACGACGAGCTGACCCTTGGCCACCACCACCCCCACCCCCCTCGACCCGTCGCGCCTCCGCCTGGCGCGACGGCTCACCGTGGCCGCCCTCGCCGTGGTCGCCTACGTGCCGCTGCTCCTCACCCAGCGGGGGTGGGTCGCCGCCGACACCAAGGCCTACCTCTACCTCGACCCCGCCCGCCTCATGGAGCGGGCGGGGCTGATGTGGAACACCCACGTCGACACCGGCACGGTGACCCACCAGAACATCGGCTACCTCTTCCCGCTGGGGCCGTACTACTGGCTGATGGACACCCTCGGGGTGCCGACGTGGGTGGCGCAGCGGCTGTGGCTCGGCAGCCTGCTGTTCGCGGCCGGGGCCGGCACCCTCTGGATGCTGCGTCGCCTGGGCGTGCGGGGACCGGCGGTCGCCGTCGGTGCGTTCGCCTTCATGCTCAGCCCCTACCTGCTCGCCTACATGGGGCGCACGTCGGTGATCCTGCTCCCCTGGGCGGCCCTCCCCTGGCTCATCGGGCTCGTCCGCCAGGCCCTGCTCGAGCGCACGTGGCGCGCCCCCGCCCTCATCGCGGTCGTGGTCACGCTCATGGCCGGCACCAACGCCAGCTCGGTCATCTACGTGCTCGTCGGGCCGGCCCTGCTGGTGCCGTTCATGATCTGGGGCACGCGCGAGGTCACGCTGAAGGACGCCGGCGGCGCGCTCCTCCGCACCGCGGTCACCACCGCGCCCGCCCAGCTGTGGTGGGTCGCCGGGCTGTGGGTGCAGGGGAAGTACGGCCTGCCGATCCTCCAGCTCACCGAGAGCCTCGACACCGTCGCCCAGACCTCGTCGGCCCCCGAGATCTTCCGCGGCCTCGGGTACTGGTACTTCTACGGCCGCGACGGGCTGTCGCAGTGGACCACCACCAGCATGCTCTACACCCAGAACCCCGGGATGCTGGTGATCGGGTTCGTCCTGCCTGCGCTCGGGCTGCTGTCGGCCGTCCTCACCCGCTGGCGCTACCGCGCCTACTTCGTCCTGCTCGTGGTGGTGGGCCTGGTGCTCGGCATCGGCACCTATCCCTACGACGACCCCTCCCCGTTCGGCGCGTTCGTGAAGGCGGTCAGCGGGACCTCCGCCGGGTTCGCGCTGCGCAACTCCCCCCGGGCCGTGCCGCTGCTCGTCCTCGGTCTCGCCGCCCTCCTGGCCACGGGGGTGGAGGCGCTGACCCTGCGCCTGGCCGAGGCTGAGCGCCGGCCGCGCCTGCGTCACGGCGGTGCCGTGGCCGCGGTGGGCCTGGTGCTGGTGGCCCTCCTCGCCCTCCCGCCGCTCTGGAGGGGCCAGTTCGTCTCGCCTGACCTGCGCTTCCCCGAGGAGCTGCCCACCTACTGGCAGGAGGCTGCCGAGATCCTCGACGGGCGAGGCGACGGCACCCGGGTCATCGAGCTGCCCGGCTCGGACTTCGCCGCCTACCGGTGGGGCCAGACCCAGGACCCGCTCACCCCCGGCATCATCGACCGGCCCTGGATCGGCCGGGAGCTCACCGCCTACGGCTCCCCGCCCAGCACCGACCTGCTGCGGGCCCTCGACCGGCGCTTCCAGGAGGGCGTGGGCGATCCGGCGGCGGTGGCCCCGATCGCCCGCCTGCTCTCGGCGTCCGACCTGCTGCTGCGGATGGACACCGAGTACGAGCGGTACCGCGCCGCCCGGCCCGCCGACCTGTGGGCGGTGTTCCGACGCCGCGTCGGCACCGACGGTCTCGGTGAGCCCCTCCCCCTCGGTCCCCCCTACGTGGCGGTCGCCGATCCCCGCCAGCCCACCCTCGACGAGCAGGAGCTCGCCCGCCCGCTCGACGAGGCCGCGGGCCCGCCCCTGGCGATCTTCCCGATCGAGGGGGTCCGCCCCGTCGTACGGGCCGAGCCCACGACCGGGTCGCTGGTGGTGTGGGGTGACGGCGAGGGCCTGGTCGACGCGGCCGAGAGCGGTCTGCTCACCGGCGAGGAGGCCGTCTTCTACGCGGCCACCCTGCTCGGCGACGACACGACGGCCGACATCGTCAACGGCGGCGCCCCCTCGTTCGTGGTCACCGACACGAACCGCCGGCGCGCCCAGCGCTGGGGCACCACCCGGGAGAACTACGGAGCCACCGAGGCCGCCGGCTCCACCCCGCTCGTGGCCGACACCAAGGACACCCGCCTCGAGGTCTTCCCCGGGGTCACCGACGACCGGCTGACCGTCGCCGACTACGGCCCGGACGTGGCCGACGTGCGGGCGTCGAGCTACGGCAACATCGTCGCCTACTCCCCCGAGGCCCGGCCCGTGAACGCCGTCGACGGCGACGTCCGCACCGCCTGGAGCACGGGTGGCTACAGCGAGGTCGTCGGCGACCGCCTCCGGGTCGACCTGACCCACCCGGTCACCGCCGACCACGTCGACCTGACCCAGCTGCGGGGCAACCGGTTCATCACGCGGGTCACGGTCGTGCTCGACGGCGAGGACGCCGTCACCGTCGACCTCGGCGACGCCTCGTTCGAGGACGGCGGCCAGCGCATCGACCTCGGCGGGGAGCGCACGTTCTCCTCCCTCGAGGTCCGCATCGACGCCGCCAACGTCTCAGGGCTCCAGACCTTCCTGGGCCTGTCGAACGTCGGGATCCGGGAGCTCACCGTCCCCGGGGTCACCGCCACCGAGTGGATCCGCCTCCCCGCCGCCGGGCTCGACGCCTGGACGGGCACCGGCACGCCGCTCACCTACCTCTTCACCCGTAGCCGGGCCAATCCCGTCGAGGCCTTCCGCCAGGACCCGGAGCTGGCTCTGCGCCGGATCTTCACCACCCCCGAGGCCCGACCGTTCGCCCTCGGCGGGCAGGCCCGGCTGAGCGGCTGGGCCGACGGCGCCCGGATCGACGAGTTGCTGGGGCGGCCCGGTCTGGAGGCCGGCTACGCGGTGGTGGAGGGCTCCGACTACCTGACCGGATCGCTCCCCACCCGTCCCTCCTCCCTGCTCGACGGCGACCCCACGACGGCGTGGACCCTCGGCTTCGGCGAGCAGGTCGGGCGCCACGTGACGGTGGTGGCACCCGAACCGGTCACGGTCGACCACCTCGACCTCACGGTCGTGGCCGACGGGCGCCACTCGGTACCCACCTCGCTGGTGCTCACCCTCGACGACGGCTCGACCCGCACCGTCACCGTCCCCGAGGTGGTCGACGACCCCGAGGCGGGCGCCACCGCCACGGTCAGCGTCCCGGTGGAGCCGTTCACCAGCTCGAGCATCGAGGTCGCGATCGGCTCGGTCCGCCCGGTGACCACCCGCGAGTACTTCAGCGGCGGCGACCACACGATGCCGGTGGCCATCGCCGAGCTGGGCCTCCCCGTCACCGTCGGCCCGCTCCCCGCCGAGGTTCCCGCCACCTGCCACACCGACCTGGTGTTCCTCGACGGCGCGGACGTGCCCGTGCGGCTGTCCGGCACGGTGGCCGATGCCGTGGCCCGCCGGCCCCTCGCCGTGGCCCCGTGCGACGACGGCACGGTGTCGCTCACCGCCGGCGAGCACCGCCTCGACGCCGCTCCCGGACTCGACAGCGGCGTCGACGTCGACCGCCTCGCGCTGGGTTCCGACCCCGACCTCGGCGGCCCGACCGCGACCTTCGGGACGACCCCCACGGCACCCGGCGCCGACGCCCCCACGACCGGCACCCCCGTCACCGACGCCCCCGACCAGGGCACCCTGCCCACGCTCGTGGTCGACGAGACCGGCGACCTCTCCTACTCGGTCACCGTCGAGGACGGCTCAGACCCGTTCTGGCTGGTGCTCGGCCAGTCCCTCTCGCCGGGGTGGAGTGCAAAGGTCGAGGGCGGCCCGTCGCTCGGCGAGCCGGTGCTGATCGACGGCTTCGCCAACGGGTGGCGGGTCGACCCCGCCGCGCTCGGCGGCGGACCGATCACCATCACCGTCACCTGGACCCCGCAGCGGGTCGTGTGGGCGGCTGTGGCCGTCTCCGGCCTGTGGTTCGCCGGCGTTCTCGCCCTGCTCTCGTTCTCCGCCCTCCGGCGGCGCCGGGGCCAGGCCCGCACCGCCGACGCGCGCGACGAGGCCAGCGACCTGGTCGACGGCGCTGCCGCCGGACCGCGTGCCACCCTGCCCTGGGCACCTGCGCCGCTCGCCACCGTCACCGCCCGGGCCGCCGCAGCCGTCGGCATGGGTCTGCTCGGCCTGCTGGTGGGCGGGCCCCTCGTCGGGCTGGCCGTCGCCGCCCTCACCGTCGTCGCGGCCTGGCTCCCGCGGGGCCGGGCCCTCCTGGTGGGGGTGCCTGCGGCGCTGCTGGGCGTCACCGTCGTCCTCTACGTCGGTCTCCAGGTCCGACGTCGCTACCTGCCCGGCGTGGAGTGGCCGGGCGGGTTCAGCGTCACCCATCAGCTGGTGCTGATCGCCGTGCTCTCCGTCGCGGCCGAGTCGGTGCTGCGCTTCTGCGCCCACAGGTGGCCCCACACCGCCACCAACGCCAGCGACGCCAACCAGATGAGCGACGCTTCCGCCGTCACCCGGTAGCGGTTGTTGCCGAAGCCGGCGAGGGCGACCCCCGCCACCAGCGCCGGCCACAGGAGCACCACGAACAGCGGGAGCCGGCGGCGGTGGGCCACCACCGCGCCGGCCACCGCGCCGGCAGCCACGACGTAGTACTCACCGAGGGCGAAGATCGACAGCCGGAAGTCCCGGCTCTCCACGTAGATGTCGAACCGGGCGGTCTGCACCGCGTCGTAGACGTTGAACATCCTCAGCACCCGCAGCGGCGCGGCGACCGTCACCAGCCGACCGACGTGCTCCTGCGCGTAGGTGGTGGCGGCCTCCCGCCGGATGCGGTCGCGCTGGGACTCGTCGAGCAGCTCGCCGTTCGGCCCGACCGGCTCGGGCTGGCCGCACTCGAGCTCCCAGTAGCCGATCTTGGGCCCGTAGTAGGTGGCGTCGCAGTTGGTCTGGGCCATGAGCGTGCCGGTCGGCGAGAGGAGGATGGGCTCCTCGAACGCGGTGAGGTTCCTCACCAGCCACGGCGCCAGCACCAGGAGGGCGACCCCGACAGTGAGGCCGAGGTCGCGAGCCAGCAGGCGTCGGGGCCGCGCGCCGAGCAGCAGGGCGCCGGCCACCACGAGGGGCCCGTAGGCCAGCAGCTCGGACCGGACCAGGCCGCCGATCCCGGCCAGCACCCCGAGGAGCAGGGCGCCCGTCCACCCGGGTGCGCGCCACCACCGCGCGGCGACGATCGTCGTGAGCCCCACCATCACCGTGGCGACCGGTTCGCTCATGAGGGCGGCGTCGTTGAGCCACAGGAACCCGTAGACCGAGGCGATGCCCGCCGACACCAGGCCGACCCGGTCGCCGAACAGCTCCCTGCCGGCCAGCCCGATGAGGAACACGCCCAGGGTGCCGAGCAGCACGCCCACCATGCGGTGGGCGTTGGGCGAGTCGAGCCCGAGGCGGGACGCCAGGGAGAGCAGGTAGGGCCAGACCGGCGGGTGCGACGCGGTGGGCTGCTCGATGCCCGGCTCGTAGCGCACCTCGACGGTCTCGACGGTGCCGTCCGGCGCGGTGCGCTCGAAGCTGCCGGTGAAGCCGTCGTCGTGACGGAACGGGTCGATGTAGCCCTTGCCCTCCGCCAGCAGGTTCGCAGTCCGGTGATAGAAGGCGGCGTCTCCGGTGGGGGCCTCCTCCCGCTCGTAGAGCACGAGGTAGCCGACCCGCACCGCCAGGCCCAGCGCGCTGAGCAGGCACAGGCCGACCAGGAAGGCCCGGCGGGTCATCGTGGGGGCCGGCCGCTCGGCCAGGGGGCGACGCACGGCCGCACAACCTAGGACAGCGGACCGGCGCCCGGTCACACCCCCGGTCCAGCCCGGCGCGGGGTCCGCGGACCTGTTCCGGGCCGGCGCTCACGGGCCGGGCCGAGGCCCTCGCGGGTCCGAAATCACCGTCGGGCGGCGCGTTAACGTGGCCGGGCCGTGCCCCGCCCCCGTCGCGCGGCCCAGTCGAGGAGCACCATGCCACTGCGGACCCCCGCCCAGTACGTCGAGTCCCTCCGGGACGGGCGCACCGTCTACTTCCAGGGCGAGCAGGTCCCCGACGTCACCGAGCACCCGGTGATCGCCCGGGCGATCCGGCACGCCTCGATCGACTTCGTCATGGCCGAGGAGCCCGAGCACCGGGACCTCGCGGTGGTCGAGGGACCGAAGGGCCCCGCCAGCCGCTACTTCGAGGAGCCTCGCAGCTGCGAGGACCTCCAGAAGCGGGCCGACCTCATCGAGGTGTCCACCGCCCGCAGCCAGACGCTCGTGCCCCTGGTGAAGGAGATCGGCACCGACGCCCTCTTCGCCCTCCGCCGCATCGGCCGCCAGCTCGACGAGCTGCGCGGCGACCACGAGCGCAGCGGCCGCATCGCCGACTACCTGGCCCACTGCCGCGATGGCGACCTCGCCATGTCCGTCGCCCAGACCGACGTGAAGGGCGACCGCAGCCTCGGTCCGGCGAAGCAGGCCGACCCCGACGCCTACCTGCGGATCGTGGAGGTGCGGCCCGACGGCATCGTCGTGCGCGGCGCCAAGGTGCACACCAGCTGCACGCCCAACACCAACGAGCTGATCGTGCTGCCCACCCGGGCCATGGGCCCCGACGCCGCCGACTGGGCGGTGAGCTTCGCCGTGCCGGTGGCCACCCCCGGGCTCGTGCTGGTGGCCAGCCCCTACGGCACCCAGCCCGGCTCCGCCTTCGACGCCCCCATCAGCTCCCAGCGGCTGATGATGGAGACCACCACCATCTTCGACGACGTGTTCGTGCCCCACGAGCGGGTGTTCCTCTGCGGGGAGGCCGAGCTGGCCGGCCCGCTGGCGCTGGCGTTCGTCGACTACCACCGCTTCACGGCCATCGCCTACAAGCTCCCGCTGGTCGACGCCCTGCTCGGGGCCGCCGCGCTCATGGCCGACCTCAACGGCATCGCCAAGGCCCACCACACGCGGGAGAAGCTCACCTGGCTCATCGCCTACGCGGAGACCCTCCGGGCCCTGGTCGAGTCGGCGGCGCGCCGCGGCCGGCCCGACGACGCCGGCGTGTTCGTGCCCGATCCGCTCGTGGTCAACATCGCCAAGTCGCACTTCGCCCACGGCTACCACCAGGCCCTCCAGCACGTGCAGGACCTCTCCGGGGGCCACCTCGTCACCGCTCCGGGCGGTGCCGACTTCGAGAACCCGGTCACCGGGCCCCTGCTGCGCAAGTACCTGGGCGGCCGTGCCGGCGTCGACGGCGAGGAGCGCATGCGGGCCATGGCCATGGTGTCCGACCTCACCACCGGTGAGTTCGGCGGCTACCACGCGGTGCTGGCCATCCACGCCGAGGGCTCCCTGGAGGCCGAGAAGCAGCTCATCCAGCGGGCCTACGACCCCACCCGCGTCGTCGCCTACGCCCGCAGCCTCGCCGGCCTCTCCTGAGGGCGGGCGCCCACCGAGGGGTCACGCCCGCTCGGCGGCCTCGGTGTCGGCGTCGGGCGCCTCCGGCTGCGGTCCTGCCGGCTCCATCCCGAGGCGCCGCTCGAGCTCGCCCAGGCGGTGGCGCATGATGGCGCTCTCCTCCGCGAGCGTGCGGACGCGGTTCTCCATGCGCGTCAGCTCGTAGGAGAAGTGCATCACCACGAGCAGCAGCAACAGCAGCGCCAGCAGGATCAGCAGCGTGGGCTCGTAGTAGATGCCGAGCTTCTCGGCGGTCCAGTCGAGCAGGCCCGGCACGGCCGCCACCACCACCATCAGGCCGCCGACCGACAGCCAGAGCAGGGCGTACTTGGCCTTCATCTGCCGGTGGCGCACGAGGCGCACGATCAGCACGAGCGCCACCGCCACCAGCAGGGCGAGCATCACGTGGGCTCGCGTGCTCACGTGGCCACCACCCGGGGACGGTCGCCGGACGGGCCTCGCACCCGCTTGGACGTGGCGAGCACCACCAGCACCCGCACGTAGTGGTAGGCGAGGCGGAACCGGCGGTTCGAGGCCTGGCCGGCGATCCGCTCGTGCATCACCACGGGCACCTCGCGCACGTCGAAGCCCGCTCGGCACGCCAGCACCAGGGCCTCGACGGAGTCCATGTACTCGATCGGGTACTCGCTGGCGAAGGAGCGCAGCACCTCGGGCCCGAAGGCCCGGAACCCCGACGACGTGTCGCTGAAGCGGCGGCCGGCGAGGCGCCGGATGGCCCAACGGAGGATCCGCATGGCCAGGCCCCGGCTCCGTCCCACCCGGTAGTCGCCCTCGCCGGCGAAGCGGGACCCGACGACCATGTCGGCCCCGCGGTCGAGCTCGTCGAGGAGCAGGTGGATCTGGCCGGCGTCGTGCTGCCCGTCGGCGTCGAACTGGAGGGCCCGCTCGTAGCCCATCTCCACCGCGTACCGGAACCCGGTGCGCAGGGCGCCGCCGATGCCGAGGTTGAACGGCAGCTGGAGGCACACCACCCCTGCGGCGATCGCCACCGCGGCGGTGTCGTCGGCCGAGCCGTCGTCGACCACCACCACGTCGAGCTCGGGCACCGTGGCGCGCAGGTCGGCCAGCGTCTTCGGGAGGGCGTCCTGCTCGTTGAAGGCAGGGATCACCACCAGGGTGCGCGGGCCGTCTCCGGCGGCCTCCGGGGGTGCTCCTGCCATCGCCGGGAGAGTACCCGACCGGTCCTCGCCCCCCGGGCCGTCAGTAGGCATCGAAGTCGAGGAACTCCATGGCGGACAGCTCGAACGACTCGGCGTCGAACCCGTCGTGGAAGGGGTGCAGCACCAGCGACAGCGGAGACGGCATCCGGGAGGCCGGCAGGCGCACGCCGCGCACCCGCAGCCACGGGCTGCGGCCCCAGTGCACGACGAACGGGGTGCGGTGGTGGCGGGCCACGACGGCCGCCACCCGCCCCGACGGCACGGGCGCGGCGAGGCCGGGGCGGGCGAGGACCTTGAGCAGGACCCCGAACGGCACGCCGGAGATCCGGGTGCGGGTGGACACCGCCACGTACCCCTCGGCGGCGTGGAGGACGTAGGTGGCGCCGGGGCGGGCCAGCCGCCACCGCAGCAGCTCGGGGGTCCACTCCGGGGCGAAGCCCGGCTGGCGGGGCGCCACGAAGCCGCCCTCGGTGAGCCGGTCGAAGGCGGGCGACGAGAGCAGGGCCGGTGTGGCGGTGACGCTGCGCACCGGTCCGGGCCGGCCCACGGGGGGCAGGAGGGTCACCGGCAGCGGGTCGAGGGCCCGCCAGCCCAGGGTGGCGACCATGCGGGGGGCGGAGTTGGCGTTGGCGACGCCGAGGATGCCGTCGAAGCCGGCGGCCGTGCCCCTGGCGTAGGCGTCCTCCACGGTGCGGCGGAAGGCGCCGGAGCCGCGGGCGTCCGGGTCGACGGCCAGGTCGACGCCCACCCCGAGGCGGCGGCGGGTGCCGGAGAGGTCGACGTAGTCGTTGGGCACCAGCGCGTAGTTGCCGAGCCGACGCTCGCCCTCCACCACGCGGCCCACAGCCGCGGCGGCCACCGGGTTCTCGTCGTAGTACCAGCGGAGGGCGTCGACGGTGAGCGGCGGGTCGTGGTGGAAGACGTCGTTGAGGAGCCGGGCGGTGCGCTCCAGCTCAGAGACCGGGGTGCTCATGGGGCGGGCACCAGGACGTCACCGCCGGGCTCGCCGACGTCGCCGGGGCCGGACGGCACGGGCGCCTCCGCCGCGACTCCCCCGCCACCTGCGCCAGGGCGCAGGGCGGCGGGCCACGACCGTCGGGGCCCGCCGTCGATCACCGGCTCCCGTCGGGCCAGGCGGATGAGGGCGTCGATGGCGACCGCCGCCAGCATCACCACCGAGATCTCGGCGGCGGTGCGGTAGCGGATGCTGCCGAACGCGGTGGCCGCGGTGACCGTTGCCAGGACCGCCCAGAGGCCGACGGCGAGCAGCGGGCCCCGGCGCCGCCACTGCACGACCGCACCGGCGACGGCCATCGGGGCGAGCACGACGTACTGCCAGAAGCCGAGCCAGGCCGAGAACGGCGGGCGCCCCTCGATGATCTCGATGCGGATCTGGTCGAGCGGCACGTAGAGGCCCCACATGCGGCCGACGCGGGCGGGCACCACGACCGTGACCAGGCGCGTGGTGTGCGACGAGATGTACTCCTGGGCCTTCTCCCGCACCACCACGTCACGCTGGGACTCGTCGAGCAGCTCGCCGTTGGGACCGTGCGGCTGGGCCCCGCCGCACTCGAGGTCCCAGTAGCCGATCTTCGGGCCGTAGTAGGTGGTGTCGCAGTTCGACTGGATGGCGACGGTGCCGGCGCCGTCGGACAGGAACACCGGCTCCTCCATCACCACGTTGTTGCGGATGATCCAGGGCGAGATCACGGCCACCGACACCACACCGACCACCGCGAAGCGCCCCACCCGCGCCCCCCACGGGATCGGCGCCCGCCACACCGCCACGGCGGCGACGATCGGCAGGTAGAGCACCAGCTCGGCCCGGCTGAGGGCGGCGAGGCCGCCGGCCAGGCCGAACCACACGGCGTTGACCAGCGTGGGGGCCCGCCAGAACCGCAGGGCCAGGAGGGTGGCGAGGAACGCGAGGGCGATCGCCGCCGTCTCCGACATCACCAGGCCGTCGTTGATCCAGATGTTGGCGTACACCGCGGTGAGGGCCGCCGCGATGAGCCCCACGCGCTCGGACACCAGGGCGCGCCCCAGCAGGCCGGCCAGCACGATCGAGGTGGCGCCGAGGAGGGCCGAGGCGATCTGGTGGTCGCGGACGGAGTCGAACCCGAACCACGACACGACACCCAGGAACGTGACGTAGACGGGTGGGTGGCCCGCGGTGGGTTCGGTGTGACCGACGGGGGTGACGACCTCGACCACCTCGCCGCTGGCGAGCGTGACCTCCTCCCGCCCGCCGAACAGGTAGCGGTAGGGGTCGATGTAGCCCTTGCCGTCGGCGAGCAGCTTGGCGCCCTCGTGGTAGTAGAGCGCGTCGCCGCCCACCTTCTCGGGGGCCTCGGTGGCGATGAAGGCGAGGCGGACGCCGAAGCCGACGACGGTGATGAGCAGCAGGGCGGTGGCGAACCTCGACCACCGCCAGCGGCGGCCCGCGCTCATGCGGAGGTGGGCCGCTTGCGCAGCACGCCCTGCAGGGTGCCCTGGGTGGTGCCCTGGGCGGGCGGCCGGAACTCGGGCAGCTCACCCAGGTCGGCGACGGCGTCGCGCAGGCACGGGCCGGGCACCCCGCCGGCGAGGGCCCGCTCGACCCGGCGCATCATGTTCTTGCGGTTGGTCCAGCCCACCAGGCTGGCGATGAGGCCGCCGTGCTCGAACACGTAGAACTTCTCGTCCGGATCGAACTCCCACGGGTGGCAGTAGGTCCACAGCACCGTGTCGGGGTCGGCCTTGCCCATGCCGTAGCGCCGCACCACGTCGGGCAGGATGCGCACGTAGGTGCCGCCGAGGAACGGGATGGGCCGGCCCGCCACCAGCACGATCGGGCACGGCAGCTCCACCAGCCCGTTCGGCCACCGGAACGGCGTGGCGGGCGCCCCGGGCCAGCCGTAGAGCGGGCTGGGTGCCGGCATGACGCTCGAGGAGTACCGAAAGCCCAGGTCACCGAGGATGTCGACGGCCCAGGCGGTCTCGGGGACGAGGGAGAACTGCGGGGCGCGGAAGCCCACCACCTCGGTGCCCGCGACGTCCTCCAGCCGGGCCCGGGCCTCGTGGTTCTGGCGCTTGAAGCGCTCGGGCTCGAGCAGGTCGAGGGGCACGTGGTGGAAGCCGTGCACCGCCAGCTCGTGGCCGGCCTCGGCGATGCGGGCGATGAGCCCGGGATGGCGCTGCACCAGGTCACCGACGCAGAACACCGTGCCCGTGACGCCGAGGGCGTCGAGGCGCTCGAGCAGGCGGTCGGTCACCTGCTCCAGCCGCGACTCCTGGGTCGGCGACGTGCGCAGGTCCTCGAGGTCGAGGGTGAAGGTGACCGACGGCGGCATCGCCGAGAGTGTACGGGCGCCACCGGCCCCCGTTGCCGACCCCCCACCCGACCTCCGGTGACCGAGGTGCACAGGGGGGAGGTGCCAAGATGGCGGGGCCGCCCGTGCCGGGTGGCTCCCCGTGGGTGGGACCGGGGGTGCAGCATCCGGACGAGTGGAAGGTGATCGATGGCCACGACGATCGGTCCCGTCGAGGAGCAACCGACGGTCGATGCGGTCGATGAGGTCGAGTCGAAGCCCCGACCGCCCCGCGTCCGCCACATGCCCGCCCTCGACGGCATGCGCGGGCTGTTCGTCATCATCGGCCCGCTCGCCTACCACTTCGCCCCCTACTGGATCCCGGGCGGCATCCTCGGCATCGACCTCTTCTTCGTCCTGTCGAGCTTCCTGATCGTCACCATCGCCCTCAACGAGTGGGACAAGACCGGCCGCATCGACCTGGGCAGCTACGCCTCACGACGGGTGCGGCGCCTGTTCCCCGCCCTCGTCCTCAGCTTCGTCGCCATGGCGGCGGTCACCGCCACCGTGCTCGACCCCGGCCAGATCGCCAAGTGGACGGGTGGCATCACCGCCGCCATGAGCTACGTGGCGAACTGGAAGGAGATCTTCGGCGGCACGAGCTACTTCGACGCCAGCCAGTACTCGAACCCCCAGCCGTTCCGCCACGTCTGGTCGTTCGCCATCGAAGAGCAGTTCTACCTGTTCGCCCCGTTCTTCATCATCCTGTGCATGCGGTGGCTGAACTGGAAGTGGCTGGCCATCCTCGCCGGCCTGGGGGCCGTCGCCTCGGCCATCTGGATGTCGGTGGTGTTCGACCCCAACGACCCCCAGACCCTCTCCCGGGCCTACTACGGCACCGACACCCGGGCGTTCGCCCTGCTCATCGGCATCCTCATGGCGGTGGTGTGCCACAAGTGGGGCCAGCCCCGCACGAGCTACGGCCACTGGCTCACCCAGTTCTTCGGGTTGGTCTCCACCATCGCGTTCATCGTGCTCATGTTCACCACGAGCGAGCAGACGACGTGGATGTTCGAGTACGGCGGCTTCTTCCTCGTGGCCATCCTCTCGGTGTTCATGACCCGGGCCGTCTCCGCCGAGCGGGGCTGGCTGCACTGGCTCTACGAGAACAAGTTCCTGATGTGGGCCGGCCGCCTCGGCTTCGGCCTGTACCTGTACCACTGGTTCGTCTACATCCTCGTCGACAGCGACAAGGCGGCCGACCAGCCGGGGCTCAACAACGCCCGCGATCTCATCCTCGGCTTCGGCCTCACCTTCCTCGTCGCATGGGTCAGCTACAAGTTCATCGAGCGCCCGTTCGTGAAGGGCCGCTGGCCGGGGTGGAAGCTGGCGGCCGGTCTGGGCGCGGGCGTCATCATCGCCCTCGGCCTCCTGCTCTACGCCAACACCGTGCGCCGCCCCTCCGCAGCGGTCCCGGTCGGTGCCATCGCCGGCGCCGACGCGACCCCGGTGGCGCTGGGCGACGGGGCCCAGTGCGTGGCCCCGCCCGGCTCCGACCCGGTGAAGGTGCTGGTGGTCGGCGACTCGGTGATGGTGCAGATGGCCGAGGCCCTGCGCTCGTGGTGCGCCGACAACCCGGGCCAGATCGTCGTCTTCAACGAGGCCCACCTGGGGTGCGGCACCACGAGGGGCGGCGAGAAGCGCTACGAGCAGGGACCCGGGTCCATGGGTGAGGTGTGCGCCACCTGGGCCGACCCGGTCGACCCCCAGCGGGTGGCCGACTCCGAGGTCGTCTCCTGGGTCACCGCGGTGCAGGCCTACCAACCCGACGTGGTGTTCACCTACGGCAGCTCGTGGGACACCATCGACCGCAAGGTGCCGGCGGCCGGCATCGACGACTGGCAGAAGCCGGGCGACCCCGCCTACGACGCCTACATCCGCTCCGAGTACGCCGAGGCCATCGACATCCTCACCTCGAACGGCGCCACCCTGGCGTGGATGATCTCCCCCCACCTCCGCCGGGACAGCGACTTCAACGCCCCCGGGCGCACCGACCGCCTCAACGAGATCGTGCTGCCCCTCGTCGAGGCCACCCCCCGGCACGTCTTCATCGACTATCCAGGGTTCCTCGGCCCGCTCGGCGGGAGCAAGGACGTGCAGATCCGCGACGACGGTGTGCACGTCCGGGCCGACATGCTGCAGGAGGTCGCCGGCTGGTTGGCTCCCCAGCTGATCGCCGCCGCCCGCAGCGACAACGTCACCGCCGGCTCGAACTGAACCGGCGAAGGCGCCGGTCCCGTCCCCGGGGGCGGCGGCGCACCGCCGCCCCCGGCGCGGACGGGTGGTGGCGTCAGCCCTTCGGCGCCACGTACAGGATCTGCATGCCGTACTTCAGCGACGGCTTCTCGGCACCCACCACCGCGATCTCGATCTCGGCGGTGACGAGGGTGCCCTTGGGCTTGGCCTCGGCGCCCACCACCCGGCTGCGGGCGTGGATCTTCGAGCCGGCCGGCACCGGGGCGAGGAAGCGCAGCCCGCTGGCGCCGTAGTTCACCGCGCTCCCCTGGCCGGTGACCTTCAGCGGGAACGACGCCATGCCGGGCAGGAGGCTCAGGGTGAGGAAGCCGTGGGCGATGGGACCGCCGAACGGGCTCTCCTTCGTGGCCCGCTCCACGTCGACGTGGATCCACTGCGTGTCGCCGGTGAGCTCGGCGAAGGCGTTGATCTTCTCCTGGGTCACCTCGACCTCGGCGCCCCACTCGCCGAACTCCTCCGACGCCAGCGCGTTGATCCCGTCGACGTCGTCGAACTTCACCTCGTGCATCGAACTCCCCGTTCGTGGTCCTGATGGGTGGCCCTCGCCACCTCCGGCCGCACGAGGCTACCGGCCCCCGGGACCACCCCCGGCCCGTCGGGACGGCCCCAGCGCCACCCGCATGACCACCCCGCCCGAGGGACCGGCCTGCGCGTCCGGCGGATCGAGGTCGTCGTCGGCCGAGGCGTCGACCGCGCCCGGTTCCACGCCCTCCTCGGGCCACGTGGGCTGGGGGTCGTCCTCACCGGCGAGCACGCGCCGCATCGAGCGGGCCATCCGCCGGGCTCGCCGCTCCGCGGTGGCGGCCACCGGCCCCTCCCACCCGGCGTGGAGGGTGGCGCAGAAGAGCTCGAGCCACCGCTCGTAGTGGGCCTCGGTGAAGGGCACCAGCCGGTTCACCCGCTCGTGGGCGCGCAGGGGGCGTCCGTCGTACCGGCGACCGCCCAGCAGCTGCCAGTTCCAGAAGGCGGTGACCCTCGGGATGTGGGCCGCCCAGTCGACCTCGGCGGCGTCGAACACCGGGCCCAGCAGCTCGTCGACCGCCGCGTCGCGGTAGAACTCTCGCACCAGCCGCTCCACGTCGGCCTCGGTGGCGAGGTCGGGGCGGCTCGGTGACGTGGTTGACGGTTCGGGCGCGGACGACGGGCTCACCCGGTCGAGGGTACGGGGCCACCCGGCGACCCGCTCCCCCGCCCGTTCGGACCCCGGCCCGGACGCGGCCCGACCCGGGCCGAGGGCCCGGGTCGGGTGTGGCTCACCTTCGAGAGAGCGGTCGTCGGTCGGTGACCGACCGACGACCACCCGTCATCGGCTCACTTCTCGGCCGGGCAGGCGATCTCCAGCACGGCCGGCGGGTACCCGGCGCTGGCGCCACCACACGCGCCCTTGCCCAGGTCGTTCCAGGTCGAGCCCTCCGCCTCGAGGAGCGCGGTCTGGTCGGTGTCGCCCTGGGTGAAGGCGACACCGGCGTAGCCGTCGCTGCAGGCGTAGTTGGTGATCTGCACGCCCACCGGCAGGACCTTGGCCAGCGCGGTGGCGGTGCAGGGCGCGGTGGACGGGGTGGTGGTGCTCGTGGGGGTGGTGGTGGCGGTGGAGCCGCACACCTTCTCCTTCTTGGCGACCGCCTGCGACAGCGCGGCCTTGGTCTCCGGGCCGATCTCGCCATCGGTCTCGAGACCGGAGGCGGACTGGAAGGCGAGGATGGCGGCGTCGGTCTCGGGGCCGAACACGCCGTCGATGGCCCCCGAGTAGCAGCCGACCTCGTGGAGCTCCTCCTGGATGGCCTTGTCGGCCTTCACCACCTCGGCGTTGTTCCCGGCGGCGGTGGTGACGGTGGTGGTCGCCCCGCTGTCGTCGCTCTTCTTGTCGTCGCTCCCGCAGCCTGCGGCGACGAGAAGGGCGACGCCGACGGCGGCGACCGCGAAGCGGAATGGTCGGGTGGTGCGCACGGGACAGCCTCCTGAGTCTCTGGGATCACGGAAGGTAGTGGCCGGGGTCACGCTGGGCGTGGATCTCCCGCTCCGGCGGAGGTGGCCCTCGCGCAGGACCGTCCGGGCGCGGTCCGTGCGGGAGACTTCGCGCCATGCGCGTCGCCCTCGACATCTCCGCCGACCCTGCCGACTACCCGTTCCGCCACCCGGTTCGGGTGCGCTTCGCCGAGACCGACGCCATGGGCGTGCTCCACCACGCCGCCTACGTGCCGTACCTGGAGGAGGCCCGCGTCGAGTACCTCCGGGCCTCCGATCACCCGTACCCCCAGATCCGGGCCGCCGGCTACGACCTGGCGGTGCTGGAGGCGGTCGTGCAGTACCGGCGCTCGGCCCGCTTCGACGACCTCGTCGTGGTCCACACCCGGGTGGCGTCGTTCCGGGGGGCCAGCTTCCAGATGGACTACCTGCTCACGGTCGACGACGAGGTGTGCGCCCTCGCCGCCACCGTCCACGGCGTGGTCGACGCCTCGGGTCGCGCCACCCGGGCGCCGCAGTGGCTGAAGGACCTCCTCACCGCCGAGGCGCCCCGCTCCTGACCGTCGGCCCACCCCCGACCCGTTCCCGTTGGAGCTCCGGGACGCTCCGGGTCCAGGACGGTGACAGGAACGGGATCGGGGCTCCAGGGCTCAGACGGGGTCGCTGGCCAGCCAGGCGTCGACCCCGGCGAGGGCCTCCACCTTGAGCGCCTCCGGCGCGCCGCCGCAGGCGATCGACGCCCGGGCGAGGCTGGCGATGCGCTCGTCGTCGAAGTCGAGCTCCTTGCGGACGACCTCGTACTCGCCGAGCAGGTCGGGCCCGAAGAGCAGCGGGTCGTCGGCGTTGAGCGAGCACGTCACCCCGGCGTCGAGCAGCGCGGGCAGCGTGTGCTCGGCGAAGCTGGGGAACACCGCCAGCATGATGTTCGAGGTGGGGCACACGTCGAGGCAGACGCCGAGCTCGGCGATCCGCTCCACCAGGCCCGGCACCTCGGGGCTGCGCACCCCGTGGCCGATGCGGTGGGCGCCGAGCAGGTCGATGGAGTCGGCCACGAACTGGCCGCTCTCGAGCTCGCCGGCGTGGGGGGCGATGATCAGCCCGCCCTCGCGGGCGATGCGGAACGGCTCCACGAAGTCCTGCGGCGGGTGCCCGACCTCGTCGTTGTGGAGCCCGAAGCTGACGACGTGGTCGCGGTTGGCGAGGGCGAAGCGGGCCAGGGCGATGGCGTCCTCCTCCGAGTCCTTGACCCGGTCGACCGGCACCATCCAGCCGATGGCGATGCCGTGGCGGGCGGCGGCCTCGTCGAACACGTCGAAGACCAGCTCCCAGCACGCCTCGTCGGACGGGAACCGGTGCCGGAAGTTGCCGGCCCAGAACGCGGGCTCCATGTACACCGCCCCCTGGGCCACGTGGGTGGCGCACAGCTCGTCGGCGAGGCGCTCCCAGTCCTCGCGCTCCCGCAGCACGTCGGTGGCGGCGACGTAGGTGTCGGAGAACGCCGCGAAGCTGCCGTAGCCCCGGACGACCGGCACCTCCCGGTCGTACTTGGCGGACAGCTCGGCGAGCAGCGCCGGCGACATGCCGGCCTCGAGGTGCAGGTGCAGGTGGGCCTTCGGCAGGGTGGCGAGGTCGCGCATGGCCCGTCAGGGTAGAGCGCGGCACCCGGCGCGACGGTCTGCGCGCCGAGCAGTTCACACCTTCGCAACGTCGCCGCCCGCCCCCGGGCGTCGCCTCAGTCGCGGAAGACGGGCTTGCGCCCCTCGGCCCGGGCGGCCACCGACTCGTCCCAGTTCTTGGTGGTGAGCCGCACGTAGAGCTGGGCGGTCATCTCGTTGCGCATGTGGGAGCGGAAGCTCGTCGCCTCGAGGCCGGCCTGGGCCATCTTCTTGGTGAGCTCCACGCCGATGCGGCTCAGCCCGGCGATCTGGTCGGCGATCTCGAGGCAGGTCGGGAGCAGGTCCTCCCGGCTCACGACCCGGCTGAGCAGGCCCGCCCGCTCCGCCTCCTCGGCGTGCATGTCGCGGCCGGTGAGCATCAGCTCGTTGGCCCGACCCGAGCCGATGATGCGAGGCAGCAGGAAGGACAGGCCCAGCTCGGTGGCGGTGAGGCCGTTGTTGATGCCGGCGGCACGGAAGTACGCCTCGGGCGTGCCGATGCGGATGTCGCAGCAGGCGGCGAGGCAGAGGCCCCCGCCGATGGCGGGGCCGTTCACCGCGGCGATCACGGGCTGGTGCATCTCCATGATCCCGAGCACGACGTCGTCGAGCAGCTTGGCGGCCCGGTGGGCGATGGTGGTCGGGGTGAGCCCCTCGATGTGCGGGATGGTGCCCGACTGCTTCTGGTCGGCCCCGGAGCAGAAGCCCTCCCCGGCGCCGGTGACCACGACGACCCGGGTCTCGTTGTCGTTGGCGACCGCCTCGAGCTGCTCCTTGAAGGGCAGCATCACGTCGAAGGCCATGGCGTTCATGCGCTCGGGCCGGTTCAGGGTGATGACGGTGACGTGCGGGACGGGCTTGTCGACGAGGACGAAGGACACGGTTCCCCCCTGGGTGCGTGCGGACCGGCCAACCCTAACCAGCGCCACCGGGCCCGCCGGACGGCGAGCGGATGGGGGACGCCGACCATCACGCCGGTACCATCGCCCACCCTGACGAAGGGGAGCAGCCCGCCTCTGGGACCGGGCGGAGAGGTTCGAACCACGTGGTCCTGCAGGCCTTCCTCATCAGCTTCGGCGTGATCTTCGTCGCCGAGCTGGGCGACAAGAGCCAGCTCATGGCGCTCGCCTTCGCCACCCGCTACCGCCCGCTCCCCATCCTGATCGGCATCACCATCGCCACCGCGACGGTGCACGCCGTGTCGGTGTTCGTGGGCGCGGTGATCGGCGCCCGGCTCCCCACGGAGGCGATCAACATCGTCGCCGGCCTGGCCTTCATCGGGTTCGCCTGGTGGACGTGGCGGGGTGACGAGCTCGACGACGACGAGGCGGCCAAGGTCGACCGCGACAACCGCTCGGCGATCTTCGCGGCCAGCGGGGCGTTCTTCCTGGCCGAGCTGGGCGACAAGACGATGCTCGCCACCATCACCCTCGCCACCACCCACGGGTGGTTCGGCACGTGGCTGGGCTCGACCCTCGGCATGGTCGCGGCCGACGCCCTCGCCATCCTCCTCGGCGCCTACCTCGGCACCCGGCTGCCCGAGCGGTTCATCCGCATCGGGGCCACCGCCCTGTTCGTGCTGTTCGGCCTCCTGCTGCTGGTCGAAGGGCTCAGGGGATAGGGGCTTCCGGCCCCGGAGGTCGGATCCCTCCCGCCGGTAGCGTGGCCCCGTGGTCACCCGGATCCGTCCCCTCCGCCGTGCCCGGCGCTCCGGCGCCACGAGCGTCGCGCTCGTCGCCCTGGTCGGTGCCCTGGGCCTGGCCGCGTGCAACAGCAGCGGCGGCGACACCGCGCAAGGTGACGACACCATCGCCCCGCCCTCGTCGTCGTCCGGCGGCGTCGAGGCGTGCGCCGACGTCGAGCCGGGCGTGGTCGTCGACCGCAGCCTGGCGGTCGTGCACTTCGACACCGAGCACGTGTGCCCCGGCTGGGTGACCGTCGAGCAGGGCACCCCGATCACGTTCACCAACGACGGTGGCACCGCCCACACCGTGGTGGTCACCGCCACCCAGACGCCGGACTCCGAGGAGGTGGCCCGCTTCACCGTCGCCCCGGGGGCGAGCCAGCCGTTCGACACCCTCGACCAGGGCCGGCTGGGCTTCAGCACCGACGCCCTACCCGGCTTCCGCGGCACCATCGAGGTCGTCGCCCCCGGCGCCGGCGGCGGTCACTGACCACTCCCCCTCCTCCACCCCCCCGACCGGCCGCTCTCGCGATGTCGTGAGCCGGACTCGCCTCACCCGGGGTGGTAGAGGGCGTGGAGCTCGGCGGCGACGTCGGCCATGGCCGACCGGGCGCTGGGCGGGTCGACGATCTCGAGGCGGTCACCGAACCCGGCGAGCTGGCCCACGAGCGACGGTTCGTCGTACCCGGTGACCACCACCTCGACCCGTCCGTCGGGCGCGGGCGGGCCGGTCCGCAGCCGGGTGCCCAGGACCTGCTGGAGCAGCTCGAGTCCCTCGGGTCGGGCCAGGGCCCGCACCTCGTAGGCCGCCCATTGGCTGCGCATCCGCTCCCCCACGGCGGCCCACGCCTCCTCCAGGTCGAACCCCTCGGGCCGCACCGCCGGGTCACCGGTGGGCGTGGCCTCCACCACCCGGTCGACCCGGAAGGTGCGCAGGCCGGAGGCGGTGTCGGCCACCAGGTACCAGACCGAGCCCCGGGCGGCGAGGCCGAGGGGGTGCACGACCCGCCGGGTCGCGGTGCCGTCCCCGGCCACGTAGTCGAGCTCGACCTGGACGGCTTCGACCACCGCCCGCTGGAGCACGCCCAGCCACGCCGGTGCCACCGACCCCCGGCTGGTGCGACCCCAGCCGTGGTCGACCACCACCGCCGCGGAGGCCATCTCGGCCTCCGCCCGCATCGGTTCGGGAAGGGCCCGGACGAGCTTGCGCAGGGCGGCCCGCACCTCCGGCGTGGCCGAGGCGGGGCCGGCCACCAGGAACAGGGCCCGGGCCTCGTCGGCGGTGAGCCCGCTGAGGTCGGTGCGACCGCCTCCGAGCAGCTGCCAGCCCCCGTTGCGCCCCTGCTGCGAGTACACCGGCACCCCGGCCATGGCCAGGGCCTCGAGGTCGCGCCGGGCGGTGCGCTCCGACACCTCGAGCTCCTCGGCGACCTCGGCCGCGGTCACCCGGCCACGGCGCTGGAGGATGAGGAGCAGGGCGACGAGGCGGTCCGCACGCATGGCCGCACCTTCTCACGGGAACCGGCCACATGGTGGCCGGTTTGTCCGACGAAGGTGGGCCCATGACGAACACCACCAGCTCCCCCACGCCATCGTCCCCCGCCGTCCCGACCGGAGCCGACCCTCGCCCGGAGCTGCGACGCGCCCTCGCCGTCGCCGGTGGGGCCCTCACCTCGGTGCGCCCCGAGGAGCTCCACCGCCCGACCCCGTGCGGAGCCATGGACGTCCAGGCCCTGATCGGCCACCTGGTGGCGGTCGTCGACCGCATCGAGGTGGTCGGCCGCCTCGGCGACGTCGCCTCGGTGCCCGACGCGGTCCACATCACCCTCGACGAGCTGCCCGCCCGGTGGGCCGACGGCACCGCCCGGGCGCTCGACGCATGGTCCGGCGACGACGCCCTCGACCGCACGGTCCAGGTGCCGTGGGACACCCTCTCCGGCCGCAGCGCGGTGGGCATCTACGTCAACGAGCTCACCGTGCACACCTGGGACCTCGCCCGGGCCACCGGCCGCGAGCCCCGCTGGGACCCTGAGGTGCTCGCCGTGGCCGACGAGGCCGTCCACGAGCAGCTCCCCCTGGCCGAGCGGTCGCCGATCTGGGCCGCGGCGGCCGAGGCCCTGGGCGAGGCCTTCGACCCGCCGTTCCTCGACGCCGTCCCCGTCCCCGCCGACGCCCGAGCCATCGACGCCCTGGTGGCCTGGAACGGTCGCCAGCCCTGACCCGGCCTCCCCCCCTACCGTTCCTGTCACCGTTCTGGACCCGCTGGCGTCCCGGATCGCGACAGGAACGGGAACGGGCGGGAGCGGGCGGGCTACCAGCTGCCGCCGCCGCCTCCGCCCGAGCCACCGCCGAAGCTGCCGCCGCCGAAGCCGCCCCCGAACCCGCTGCTGGACGAGCTGCCGCTGCTCGTCGGTGCGGGCGGGGTGCTGGCCCGGTGCATCGTGGACCCGTAGGCCCACGCCGACACCCACCGGGCGTCGCTGGCGCCCATCCACTCGAGATCGGGGGCGTCGAAGGCGGCGACCCAGCGGTCGACCGCGTCGAACGCCACTGCGTAGCCGAGGTACTGCCGCAGCAGGCCGGCATCGGCCGCGGCGCGGGCGTGCATCTCCTCGCTGGCGTCGAAGAACCGGCGGAACCCGGCCGCCCGGTACGCGGCGCCGAG
>Ga0164243_10000357_pt1 | contig 92091 bp, 90 predicted proteins | sample OricompcompostOP_FD_108781 | JGI IMG/M metagenome (GOLD analysis project Ga0164243, IMG submission 108781) | Organic Plus compost microbial communities from Emeryville, California, USA - Original compost - Organic plus compost (OP) | ecosystem: Engineered > Solid waste > Mixed feedstock >... | reverse complement strand
TGCCAGCCGGGTGAGTTGATGTTCCAGGGCGTACAGCGCGGCGGCAGCAAGCACGCCCGCCTGTCGCCAGCCGGCACCCATCCGCTTGCGGACGATCCGTGCCCGGGCGATGTTCTCCGCCGAAGAGACCAGCACCGAGCCGATCGGCGCGCCGAGGCCCTTGGAGAAACAGACGCTGATGGTGTCGTACAGAGCGCCGTAGGAGATCAGCGGCACACCGGTGGCGATGTAGGCGTTCCACAACCGGGCGCCGTCCAGGTGCCGCTTGATCCCGTACCGCTGGCAGAGCTCGGAGATCTCCACCAGGTTCTCGTACGGTTGGATCCTGCCGCCGGCGTAGTTGAGGGTGTTCTCGATCGCCACGGCGGCCGTGGTGACATGGTACGGCCCGCCGCCGACCGAGATCATCTTTGCGATCGGTTCGACTTCGGCCAACCCGTTCGGCGAGGAGAAGGTGCGCGTGGTGACCTGCCCGATCGCGGCATGACTGCCCATTTCCGCCCGGACGATGTGCGCCTGCGCGTCGCAGAGCACCTCCTGACCCGGTTCGGTGAGCACCCGGATGCCGAGCTGGTTGGACAGCGATCCGGTGGCGCAGAACAACGCGTCCTCGTGGCCGAAGAGTTCCGCGACACGCGACTCCAGCTCGTGGACCGTCGGATCCTCGTCGTAGACGTCGTCACCGACCGGGGCGGTGATCATCGCCTCGAGCATTCCCTGTGTCGGTTTGGTCAGGGTGTCGCTGCGAAGATCAATGACGGTCACGAGCAGATAGTACCCAGTCGATCAGGTCCACAGACCGGGCGTGCCGGCCGCGGCCCGGGTCGAGGAACCGCGGCTGTTGCGGGACTGCACCAGGCGTTCGGCCACCTGGAATGCCAGCTCGAGGGACTGGTTGCGGTTCAGCCGCGGATCGCACAGCGTCTCGTACCTGCTGGCGAGGTCGGCCTCGACCAGCTCCTGGGCGCCGCCGACACATTCGGTGACGTCGTCGCCGGTCAGTTCGATGTGCACCCCGCCTGGCCAGGTGCCCAGTTCGTCGTGCACGTCGAAGAAGCCGTTGACCTCGTCGATCACATCGGAGAAGGCCCGCGTCTTGAAGCCGTTGGCGCTTTCGAAGGTGTTGCCGTGCATCGGATCGCAGACCCAGGCGACCTGGCGGCCGCTGGCGGTCACCTTCTCCACCACATCCGGCAGCAGATCTCTGATCTTGCCGGCCCCCATCCGGGTGATGAAGGTGATCCGGCCGGGTTCACCGTCGGGATCGAGCCGGTCGGCCAGTTCCAGCGCGGTATCGGCCGACGTGGTGGGGCCGAGTTTGACCGCGATCGGGTTGCGCACGTGCCGCATCAGTTCGACATGGGCGCCGTCGATCTGCCGGGTCCGCTCCCCGATCCAGATCAGATGCCCGGAGGTGTTGTACGGCCGATGGGTCCGCGAGTCGATGCGCGTCATCGCATGCTCGTACTCCAGGCTCAAGCCCTCGTGGCTGGCGTAGAAGTCGACGGTCCGGGTCTCCTCGCTGTCGATGCCGCATGCCTCGATGAACGCCAGCGCCCGTTCGATCTCGGCGGTCAGCTGTTCGTACCGGACACCGGCCGGGCTGTTCCGGACGAAGTCGGAGTTCCAGGAATGCATCGTGCGCATGTCGGCGAAGCCGCCCTTGACGAAGGCACGGACCAGGTTCAATGTCGCCGAGGACGCGTTGTAGACACCGAGCAGCCGCTGCGGATCGTGCCGGCGGGCCTCCTCGGTGAACTCGAACCCGTTGATCGCGTCACCGCGGTAGGCCGGCAGGGTCATCCCGTCCCGGGTCTCGGTGTCCGAACTGCGGGGTTTGGTGTACTGGCCGGCCATCCGGCCGACCTTGACCACCGGCACCTGGGCGGCGTAGGTGAGCACGATCGCCATGGACAGCAGGGTGCGCAGCTTGTTCTGGATGTTGGCCGCGGTGACCCCGGCGAAGGTTTCGGCGCAGTCGCCGCCCTGCAGCACGAACGCCTTGCCGGCCGCAACGCCGGCCATCTTCTCCCGCAGCTCGTCGCACTCGCCGGCGAAGACCAGCGGGGGGAGCCGACGCAGCCGGCGTACCACGTCTGTCACCTCAGCCGGGTCCGGATAGGTCGGCTGCTGGAGCGGTTTCAGCGCGTGCAGGTCCTTCAGGGTCGGCAAACTCGGCAGCTCGGGCACGGGGGCAAGCCTAATCCGCGTCGGCCGGTGGCGCCGCATCGTTCTGGCGCCCGGAATCCCGCGCCGACGCCGCACCCGGGTTCCGGCCGGGTTCTGGTGTTGACTGTTGGCCTGCCCGGGCACTGGTCGCGTAGCTGTCGACGTAGGTCTGACCGGAGAGCTCCATGATCGCGTACATGATCTCGTCGGTGATCGAACGCAGGATGAAGCGATCCTCGGCGAGCCCTTGATAGCGGGAGAAATCGAGCGGTCTGCCGAACTTCACCGTCGGGCTGATCACCCGGGACAGCATCTTTCCGGGCGGGGCGATCACGTCGGTTCCGATCACCGCGCACGGGATCACCGGGACACCGGCCTCAAGCGCCAGCCGGGCCACCCCGGTCCGGCCCTTGTACAGCCGCCCGTCGTGGCTTCGGGTGCCCTCCGGAAAGATGCCGAACAGTTCGCCGCGCTGCAGCACCTTGAGTCCGGCCCGCAGGGCGCCTTCGCTGGCGCGGCCGCCGCTGCGATCAACCGGCACCTGCCCGGTTCCGCGGAAGAACCGTCGCTGCGCCCAGCCCCTGATCCCCGATCCGGTGAAATAGTCGGACTTGGCGACGAAGGTCACCCGCCGGTCGAGCACCAGGGGCAGGAACAGCCAGTCGGCGTAGGACAGGTGGTTGCAGGCCAGGATCGCCGGGCCGTGGGCCGGTACGTTCTGTACGCCCTCGGCAACTGGTCGGAACACCCGGTCAACCGTCGGTCCGACCAGCACGTTGCGCAACATCCAGTACAGCACAGCGCCCGGCGTGGACTCCTCGTCCTCCGGGCCGCGCAACTTCTCCGGCACGCTGATCTGGTCCACGCGATCGCGGACCACCTCGCGGACCGCGCTGACCGGCGGTACGTGTTCGCGGACCGTCTGCGGCAGCCGGTCCCGCAGCGCCCGGTGCTCGGGCCTGCGCTCGGGCTCGGGTTCGGGTTCGGGTTCGGACCTTCGCGATCCGGCCATCAGGCCGCCTCCGCCTCCCGGCCGGGAACCGGTGGAACCGGTTTGCCGTAGCCGGGTCGAAGCAGCACCGGTACGTCGATCTGGTCGATCGGTACGCCGCGCCGCAGTTCCGCCTTGACCGCCGACACGTACGTGTCGACATAGGTCTGGCCGGACAGCTCCATGATCGCGTTCATCAACTCGTCAGTGATCCAGCGCAGCGTGTCCCGATCATTGCCGGCACCGCGATAGCGCGAGAAGTCCATCGGCCTGCCGATCCGGATGCCCGGCCGGACCAGCCGGGGGATCCCCAGAAAACCCTTGGAGAACTGGGTGTCGAAGACCGCGACCGGAATCACCGGCACGCCGGACTGCAGGGCCAGCCGGGCGGCACCGGTCCGTCCCTTGTACAGCCGGCCGTCGGGCGACCGGCCACCTTCGGGGAACATGATCACCACGCTGCCCTCGCGGAGCACCTTGGCGAACGCAGCCATGTCGTCGGCGCTCTTCTTGCCGCCGGAGCGGTCCAGCGGAAGCATCCTGATGCTGCGCATGAACCACCGGAAGACCCAACCCTTGAAGCCGCCGAGGTGGAACAACTCGACCTTCGGCGTGAACACCAGTCGCCGCTTCAGGATCGCCGGGAGCAGCACCGTCTCGCCCTCTGCCAGATGGTTGGCGACCAGGATCACCGCCCCCTTGTCCGGGAGGTTCTCCTCGCCCTGCACCCACGGCCGCCACCATGCCGAGAAGAGCGGCTGGGCGATCAGGTGCTTCAGCAGCCAGTACAACAACTACCCTCCTGGGGCGACGGCACGGCGTGGTCGCCGCGATCGCTAGCGGTCGCCTAACACTAGTCTGCCCCGTCGCGCGCAACGCAAGCCTGAGCCGTACGCCAGGGTCATGTTCGGTGAACCGCATCCCGATCGCGCCCGGACACTACGCTGCAACCATGAGGCTGCTGCCCCGCCGTCCGCCGGCGGCACGATCGGGGGCCGAGGTCCGGGCCGGTGCGGAGCCGTACCGGGGCGGTGACGGCGAGATCGGTGTGCTGCTCTGTCACGGGTTCTGCGGTTCGCCGGCGTCGATGCGTCCGTGGGCCGAGTACCTGGTCGACCAGGGCTTCCGGGTCAGCCTGCCGCGACTGCCCGGGCACGGGACGAGTTGGCAGGAGCTGAACCAGACCGGCTGGCCGGACTGGTACGCGACCGTCGACCGGGCGCTGGGCGAGCTGACCGCGGAGTGCCGGACCGTCGCGGTGGCGGGATTGTCGATGGGGGGCGCCCTGGCGTTGCGGCTGGCCGAACAGCACGGACCCGAGATCTCCTCCCTGGTGCTGGTCAATCCGGCGCTGCACATCTCCGATCCGCGGCTGCGGATCCTGCCGGTGCTCAAGCACCTGATGCCCAGCGTGGCCGGGATCGCCAACGACATCGCGCGCCCGTTCACCGATGAATTGGGCTATTCGCGGACGCCGTTGAAGGCGCTGGCGTCGATGCTGGAGTTGTGGGATGTCACCATCGCCCGGTTGCAGGTGATCCAGCAGCCGATCCTGCTCTATCGCTCGGTGCACGACCACGTCGTCGATCCCGTCTCGGCGCAGATCCTGCGCGAGCGGGTGCACGCGGCGGCGATCACTGAGCGGCTGCTGCAGCGAAGCTTCCACGTGGCGACGTTGGACTACGACGCCGAGGAGATCTTTGCCGGCTCCGCGGAATTCGTCCGTGCATCGACCGTCGCCCGCGACTAGCCTGAACGGACTGCCCGCCGAAACGGCACCGCCAACGACGTACGGAGGATCCATGCCGGCCAAGAAGTCGACCGCCAAGAACAAGCAGACTGCCGAGAAGCCGGCAGATGACGTCAAGGCCAGGATGTTGGCGGCGCTGGAGGCGAAGAACAACCGCGCCAAGGACGTACCGCACGACAGCGCCCCGGCCAAGCAGAAGGCCAACGGGCCGGAGGTGGTCGGCGGCGCGCCCAAGATGCACCGCCGGAAGTCCGGCTAGCTGCCCCGCCGGGCGGGTCCTGCCTGGTCTCGCCCGGTGCCGGTCAGGCCCGGCGCTGGGTGCGCTTGGCTGCCACCTGGTCCGCGACCTGGCGCAGCGGGCCGGGCTCCCGGCGGACCCGGGCACGGCGGGCACGACGTCGGCGCGGCCAGAATCCGCCGATCACCCGCCCGGGCGGCTCGATCAAGGAGTGGCGGGCCAGGTCGGCGGCGCCGATCAGGCCGGCGTCGTTGCGGAACCGGGCCAACTCGATCCGCGCCTGGGGACGGAACCCGCGCCCGGTCAGGGTGCGTTCGAACGCCTCCCGGGTCGGGGCCAAGAGCAGATCCCCGGCCGCACTGACGCCGCCGCCGACGACGACCAGTTCTGGGTCGAGCGCGGCGGCGAGATTGGCGATGCCGACGCCCAAGGAGCGACCGATGTCGGCCAGCAGTTCCCGGGCCAGCGGCTCGCCGTCGACCGCCGCCTCGGTGATCGCCGGACCGGTGATCTGGTCCGGGCCGCCGACCGCCTCGACCAGACCCTGCACCACCGGCGAATCGGAGGCGACAAGGGCCTTGGCGTCACGGACCAGTGCGTTGCCGCTGGCGTACTGCTCCCAACAGCCACGGTTGCCGCATTCACACAGATGGCCACCGGGCACAGCGATCATGTGGCCCCACTCGCCGGCCATCCCGTAGCTGCCCCGGAAGAGTTGTCCGTTGAGCACCAGCCCACCGCCGATCCCGGTGCCCAGCGTGATGCACACCATGACCGATGCCCCGGCGCCGGCGCCGAACCGGTACTCGGCCCACGCGGCGGCGTTGGCGTCGTTGTCGACGATCAGCGGCAGGTCGATCCGTTCTTCCAAGCGGGCCTTCAGCGGCTCCTGCCGCCAGGCCAGGTGCGGGGAGAAGCGGACGACCGACTGGTCGGTGTCTACCCACCCGGCGGCGCCGATGCCGACGGTCTCGACGGGGTGCCGGCTGCGCAGGTCGGCGACCACCGCTGTGATGGTGTCCTCCACCGCGATCGGGCTGTGCGACGGCGTCGCGGCCAGCACCCGTTCGGCGATCCGGCCCTCCCCGTCGACCACTCCGGCGGCGACCTTGGTGCCGCCGATGTCCACGCCGATGCTGAGCGGGGCCGGCGGCGGGGCCAGCCGGGACGGTCTGGGCGAGGTCCTGGCCGTCGCACGGGCCGTCGCACGCGTCGACGTGCGCGCGGGGGTACGCGGTACGCGCTGGCGAACCGTTATCCGCTCGGTGCCGTCCGGGCGGTCGGTCGCCCGCGCCATCAACGTGCCCCTGTACGCAGCACGCGGGATCGCAGACCCTTCAGGGCGGTGTCGGTGATCGTCTTCTCCGCGGTCCGCTTGAGCAGTCCCGGCAGTGGGATCTTCAGATCGACGTTGAGGGCGTACCGGACCCGACTGCCCTTGCCGTGGGGTTCCACCCGGTAGCTGCCGTCCATGGCAGTGAGCGTACGACCGGCGATCAGTTTCCAGCTGACCTCGCCGGCACCCCAGCGGTAGCCCACGGTGTAGTCGTCGGACAGCAGCTTGTGCTGCAACACCATGCGTACGGTCTCCGGTCGGTCCTCCGCGTCGGTGCTGAGCACCTCGACCGTGGTCAGCGAGTCCACCCACTCCGGATAGTGGTCGAGGTCGGCAATCACCGCCATCACCTGGTCCGGCGTCGCCGGGATCTCAATGCTGCTCTCCATCGTCTCTTTCCTGCCGCTGCCGCGATCTCGTCGGGTGGCGTCAGTTCGGGGGGACGACCCCTCGACCCCGTACGCACTCACGTCCGCCTGCAATCTTGCCCCACTCCCTCCGCGGGCTCCGGGAGTGGCTCGCTTCGCGTCGCGGGTGCCGTTGCCTGCCGGCGCCATCCCATGCACGTCATCCGCCCGCGGAACCTTCCCGTTGCGCCCCGCCACTGTCCCCGCCGCCCCTGTGCGCCTGCAATGCCCGCCGCCACGCCCGCCGCCACGCCCGCCGCCACGCCCGCTCAGACCATTCCCGCACCAGTTGCTCGACGCCGCACCAGGTGGCACGCCCGCTCAGGCCGTTCCCGCACCAGTTGCTCGACGCCGCACCAGTTCGTCGTTGGCGCACCAGTAGGTCGTCGGCGCACCAGCTGCAACGGGTGCGCGGCCAAGTATTTGGTGCGTCGTCGAGTACGTGGTGCGGGACCGAGCAAATGGTGCGCCAACCAGCCGTGCCCCCAGGGGCGGACCGGTCCGCGGCCCGGCGATCCGCCATGGCGACGCCCTCACCGCCCAACCCCGACCGCTCCCGCACCAGTTCGTCGTCGGCGCACCAGTAGGTCGTCGGCGCACCGGTTGCAACGGGTGCGCGGCCGACCAAACGGTGCGGCGCCGCGTATCAGGTGCGCGGCCGACCAAACGGTGCGGCGCCGCGTATCAGGTGCGCGGCCGACCAAGTGGTGCGGGGCGGTGGACCTGGTGCGGCACCGCGTATCTGGTGCGCGGCCGAGCAAGTGGTGCGGGGCGGCGTACCTGGTGCGGCACCGACCAACGGTGCGGCGCGTACGGGGCGGGCCGGCCCCGGCGCGTCGGCCCAGTAAGCTCCCACAGCGCCGATGGGCGCGCGGCAGTTGAGGAGCGTATGGATTCATGGCCAAGGAACCTGACCCGACCGAGCCTGAACCAAGGGAGCCTGACCCGAGGGAGTCGGTGTTGGCGATCGACATCGGTGGCACCAAGATCGCGATCGCGGTGGTGACCGCGGACGGCAACATCACGCATCAGACCAGGGTGCCGACGCTGCGCGACGTCGACGGCGACGCCACGTTCGCACCATTGGGTGCCGGCATCGCCGAGATCATTGCCGGGGCCGGCCTGCAGGGCACGGCGCTGCGGGTCGGCATCGGATCGGCCGGCCCGATCGACTCCCCCGGCGGCTGGATCTCCCCGGTGAACATCGCCGCGTGGCGGCAGTACCCGATCGTCGCCCAGGTCGCCGAGGCCGTCCGCACCGCCGCCGGCGCGGAACCGACGGTGGGCCTGGCCCAGGATGGTCACTGCATGGCACTGGGCGAACATTGGCTCGGCGCGGGCAAGGACCTGCAGTCCATGGTCGGCATGGTGTTGTCAACCGGAGTCGGCGCCGGAGCGGTGATCAACAACCGGTTGTTCGGCGGGCTCACCGGGAATGCCGTCCTCCTGGGGCACATCAGCGTCAACGCCTGGGGCGATCAGTGCGTCTGCGGCGGGCACGGCTGCGTCGAGATGTACGCCCGCGGCCCGGCGATGGTCCAGGCCGCCAAGCAGGCGGGTTGGACCGGCGGTGAGGACGCCGAGGCGCTCACCCGCGACGCCCGGACCGGCAACGAGATCGCCCGCACCGTGATCGACAACGGCATGCGCGCCCTGGCCGCGGGGATCGCCGCCACCGCGACGTTGCTCGACGTGCCCTACTTCGTACTCGGCGGCGGTGTGTCCAAGGCCGGCGAGGTGATCTTCGAACCGCTGCGCCGGCACATCGCCGAGTTCGCCACCATGTCCTATGTCAAGGACCTACAGGTCCGCCCGGCGGAGTTGGAGAACGCCGGCCTGCTCGGCGCCGCAGCGCTCGCCCTGAGCCTCTGAAGCACGGTTGGCGGGCCGCCACCCGGGATTCAGTACACCGAGTAGCCGCCGTCCAGGATGACCACCGAACCGGTCATGAACGAGGCAGCGTCGGAGGCCATGTAGACCACCGTCGGGCCCAGCTCCTCGGGCATCGCATACCGCTGTAACGGAGCGTCGTCCACCCAGCGCGGCTTGAACTTCGGGTCGTCGACCGGTGCCATCTCGGTCTTCACGTAGCCCGGCGCCAGCGCGTTCACCCGCACGCCGTACGGCCCCCATTCCGCGGCCAGCGACTTGGTCAACTGGTGCACCGCCGCCTTGGACGCGTTGTAGGCGGGCTGCCACTGGGGCCGGTTGACGATCACTCCGGAGATCGAGCCGATGTTGACGATCGACCCGCTGCGCCGCTCGACCATGCCGCGCCCGAACGCCTGGGAACAGTTCCACACGCCGTCGATATTGACGTCGAGGATGTGTCGGACCTCCGCCGGCGTCAGGTCGAGCGCGGCCTTGTGCAGGCCGACCCCGGCATTGTTGACCAGAACATCGACCGGGCCGAGTCCGTCGGTGATCTGCTCGACGGCCACGGCGACCTGCGTGGGATCGGTGACGTCGGCGGTGACCGCGAGGCTCCGTACCCCGAGCTTCTCGATCTCGGCGACCAGATCATCGGCCGAGGAAGGGGTCCGGACCACAACCGCGACATCGCTGCCCGCCTCGGCGAGAGCCAGCGCCAGGGCTCGCCCGATCCCGCGGGCCGCCCCGGTCACCACCGAGATCCGACCCGCCAGCGAGAAGCTGTCCAGTACGCCCATCAGGGCTCCTTTCCCTCGTGTTCCGGCTGCCCTGTTGCTCCGGTCTTGTTGAGCTGACCCTCCGCTGGCCCTCTGTTCCGCTGCATCGGAACGTCGGCGCTCAGGACCGCCGCTCCTGCAGATCATCCATCCGGACCAGCCGCCCGCCTGGCTTCCGGCGCCTCGGCAGGTCATACACCCAGATGATCACGAAACCGACCAGCGAGCAGGCCAGCGCGAGCACCGGACCGATGGTCCCCCACCAGACCGCGGCAAGCCCGGCCAGGCCGACCAGTACCACCGGCACCGCGGTCCTAGGCGTCAACCTGCCGTGTCGGGCCCGCCATCCGACGTAGATCACCCAGGGCACCATAGCCAGGGCCGCGAACAGTTCGGCAACCAGCACGCTGCCGGGAAAGCCTCCGCTGATCAACCGCACCATCGCAATCAGTCCGATGACTCCGATCAGCAGGCCGACCACCAGGCGCACCCACGACGTCACAGCGCCAGCCTAAGGCGTACGGACCGCCCGGGAGGCCGGAATCCACGCACGACGCCGCGTCCGGTCCGAACTGATTCTGTAACCGAAATGCGGGAGAGCACCTGCAATCCCGACATATCCCCGTATGCTCGGGGGGAATGCGTGCCAACCCGGCACCATCCGACCAGCAGGACGACAGGATCGACGGCAAGCGAGGCCCAGGTGGATTTCTTCAACCCCGCGATGCTCCTCGGTGGCCTGTGCGTCGGTGTCATCGTCGGACTCACCGGGATGGGCGGCGGAGCCCTGATGACGCCGATGCTGGTGTTTCTGTTCAAGATCGACCCGCTGGTCGCCGTGGCGAGCGATCTGGTGACCAGCCTCTTCATGAAGCCGGCGGGCGCGATCGTCCATCTGCGCCGCGGCACAGTCAACCTGAAACTGGTCCTCTGGTTGACCGTGGGCTCGGTTCCGGCGGCGTTCGGCGGGGTGATGGCGCTCCGCGCGCTGCACCTCGGCGAGACCACAAACACCGTCATGTCGTACGCCCTGGGTTTCGCCCTGTTGGTCGCTGCGGCGGGGCTGATCTACCGGGCGTGGCGGCAGTTGGTGATCAACCAGAGCGCCTGGGGTGAGGGGCGTCCGGTTCGAACGGCGACACCACAGATCGTCGTCCGTCCGGTGCCGATCATCATCCTCGGCATGGTTGCCGGGCTGTTCGTCGGGCTCACCTCGGTGGGCTCGGGTTCGATCATCGTCGTCGTGCTGTTGATGATGTTCCCGGCATTGAAGGCCTCCCAGCTGGTCGGCACCGATCTGGTCCAGGCCGTACCGTTGGTGGCCGCAGCGGCCGCAGCGCATGTGATCAACGGCGACGCAGATTTCGGCATCGCGATCTCCCTGCTGATCGGCGCCATCCCCGGAGCCGTGATCGGTGCGCAGATCTCCTCCCGTGCACCGGGTGGGATCGTCCGTAGGGCGCTGGCGATCCTGCTGGTCTGTTCCGGCATCAAGATGCTCGGCGCCCCCACTCTGGTCGTCCTCGTCGCCGCGGCAGTGATGTTGGTATTGGGCAATCTCGCCTGGTTCTGGGTGGTCCGCCGTTCCAACCGCAAAGCCGAACAACGCCGGGTCGAGCTCGGTGTCGACCAGAACGATCACCACGCACCGGTGGGCGCCGAAGGCCTGGAGCCGCCCGCCCCGCCGGCCTGACTGTCGGACGTCAGCGCAGTGCCCGGAACTCATCGAGCAGTGGTGCCATGTGCTCGCCGAGTTCCACCTGCGTGAACAGGATCGCGATGGTTCCGTCCGGATCGACGTAGAAGTCGGTGCCCTGCCCACCGGCCCAGCCGTAGCGGCCCTGATGACGCCCTTCCGTTTCGACAGCCACGCCGTAGCCCCAGCCGCCGCCGTCCCAGAATCCGGGAAAGAAGCTGTCTGCAGTCTTACAGCCGGCGGGCACTTGATCACTGGTCAGTTGCCGTAGCTGATCGGCGGAGACCAGCGGCCGGCCGTCGGCTGGGTGTCCGTCGACCAGCGACCGGAGGAAGGCGTGGAAGTCGGCGACGGTCGAGACGAGCTCGTTGTGACTGACGTCGAAATCGGGTGGCGCGGCATAGAAGCCGCCGGCCACCGGTTCGGTCTCGATCCAGCCGGTGTTCTCGTGACGGTAGGCGGCCGGCAGTCTGTGGAGTTCGGACTCCGGCACCCACATCGCCGTGTCGTTCATCGCCAGCGGCTCGAAGATGTCGTCGGCGAGGTGCCTGCCGAGTGGCTTTCCCGACAGGCGGGAGATCAGAATGCCCAGCAGCCCGAAGGAGTGGTGGTAGCGCCAGCCTTCCCCCGGTTGGAACGCGAGCGGGAGTCCGGCCAGCCGACGCAGCCACTCGTCGGCCCCGAACGACGGGGGTTCGGGTCCGGCTGCGGTGCCGTTGTCGACCATCGCCTGCTGCAGCGGCGACGGCTGGAGAATCATGCCGTACCCGGCGGTGTTGGTCAGCAGGTGACGAAGGGTGATCGGGCGTCGGGCCGGGACCGTGTCGTCCAGATCGGAGGTCGGGCTGCGCAACACGCGTCGGTCCGCGAGCTCCGGCAGCCATTCGCTGAGACTGTCGTCCAAGTCGAGCCGTCCGGCCGTCACCAGGCGCAGCGCGGCAACCGCCTCGATGATCTTGGTCATCGACATGATCCGCATGATCGCGTCGACGCGCATCGGTCCACCGCCGAAGGACTCCAGACCGGCACTGTCGACCTCGACCTGGTCCCCGGTGTCCAGCAGCACCACACCTCCGGGAATGGTTCCGGCTTCGACATGACGCCGGAGCAGCTGCAGCGCTGGTGACTCCACGGCGCAACTCTGCCACACGGATTGGTTCGCTTCCGGGCCCCACGGGTAGCTCTCCGGCATGGACAAACCTGGCAAGTCGGCGACCGCCCGCCCGCGTCGTGGACCGGCGGTCGGCGCCGGGTTCGCGGCCGGCGCGTTGGCAGGATTCGGCGTCCTGTTCGGCCGGAAACTCGTGAGCATCTCCAGGATCGGTGGCGGGCATCCGCTGAAACATCGGGTCCTCGATCTCGCGTCCGCCGTTGTCCAGCGGAAGTATCCGTTGGAGGCGATGAGCACCTACCTCAACGGCTTCCACATGTACGCCGACGACATGGGCCGGCAGGTGGAGGCGTCGCACTTCTGCGTCCACCTGCGCCACGACCTGCATCAGTGCGTGATCTTCGACCGGAACGCACCCGACGCCCGGTTGATCGGCATCGAGTACATCATCAGCGCCGACCGGTTCCGCGAACTGCCCGAGGACGAGAAGCGGCTGTGGCACAGCCATCACCATGAGGTGAAGTCGGGCACGCTGACCGCACCCGGCGTTCCGGAGATCGCCGAGCACGCCTACTTCGAGGACCTGGTGACGACCTACGGCAAGACCTTCCACACCTGGCAGTACGACCGCGATGACTTCCCGTACGGCATTCCGCAGCTGATGATGGGCTTCACCCAGGACGGGCAGACCCGCGAGGAGCTGGTCCGTGAGCGGGATCGCCGGCTCGGCGTGTCCACCTTTGCCAACCGTCGCCGGCGTGCCGACATCCCGATGCCCGAGGTTCTGCCCGGTGCGAACCAGTGGGAGAGCGGACGGACGGTGCAGGCCCGCCTGGAGGAAGTGGACGTCAATCGTCCGACCGACGATGGGTCCCGGTAGCGGTTCGATCGGTGGGTGCAGAGGGACTCGAACCCCCGGCCCCTTCCTTGTAAGGGAAGTGCTCTAACCAACTGAGCTATGCACCCGGGCCGCCGAGCGGACCGGTCAAGATTAGCGGTTCAGCGCTTCGCCGAACGAATCACGCATTACGCACCGGACGCCAGTACGCGCAGAAGTCGATCTTGTTCTTGGGCACGCCGGCCGCCTTGGCCAGATTGCGCACGGTCAGCATGAAGGATGCCTCGCCGACGACGTACACGTACGCGGTGCTGTCGAACGCGAGCGCTCGGACCGCCGGCAACAGCGCAGCACCGGGCATCTGGTGCGGATCGCGTACCGACCAGGTGACATCGTCGGTGAAGAGGTCGCGACGGTCGTCGCTGTGCGGCACCTCCAGCAGGTACGTCGCCGGCCGACCTGCCAGCGATCGCGCGATCCCTTCCACACCGGGCAATCCGGTCTCGTCGGCGATGATCATGATCGGCCCGTCATGATCGTCTGCGGTGAAGAACCGTCCTTGATCAAGAACGCCGATCCGGTCCCCCGGCCGCGCCGCCTGTGCCCAGCGGGCCGCAATGCCCTCCACCTCGCCACCGGGCCCGTTGTGCAGCACGAAGTCGATGTCCAGTTCCCAACCGGCACCGACCTCGCGGGCATCCCTGATGGTGTAGTTCCTGATGACGCAGCGCCGGGACTCCTCGGTCGCCAGCCATCGCGAGTACCACCCGTCGAGATCGCCGTACGGCGGTTCCAGGATTCCGGCCGAGTTCGGCAGGAACAGCCGGAGCCACTGGTCGTAGCCCAGATAGCTGAAATGCTCGGCGAAGCGCGGATCGTCGTTGCCGACGGTGACCCGCCGGAAGCCGGAGGAGATCGATTCGGCGCGCAAGACGCTGACGGTCTCCACCTGGGCCCGCCTGGGTGTCACCCAGCGGTCGGACATCAGCGTTTCTGCCATCGATGATCCCCTGGACGTGGTTAGTAAGGTAAACCTAACACGATCGTTGATCCGCACCCACATCGCCGCTGGTGCGGCAAGCTCTCTGGGGTGAGGGCTGGTCGGCGTTCCCGGCACAGGACGGCCGGGTGATCGCCGGGTGATCGCCGGGACATGGCAGGGCGATCGCCAGGCGGTCAGCCGTCGTCCTGCTCCCGGCGCGCCCGGCGCCTTCGTCCGGAGAGAGCGACCGCCCGGTCCCAGACCGATCGAGCCGTACGGCTGCGGTCCAGCACCATGTCCACGCCGCGCGGGTACGGCCGTTCCGGGTGCAGCAGCACACTCTCCACCACAACCGGCAGCCGCGCCACCTGCCTGGCCTGCCGGACCCGCTGCCGGTTCTCCAGCCGCAGCTCGGACAGCACGTGTTCCAGCGCGACCACCAGCGATCCGCGCAGCAACCGGTACTCCGGCGGCGTGTCCACCAACATCAGCTCGGCCAACATCGCCCGGGTCTCCCCGGCATACTCCAGCCCTTCGGCGAGCGCGGCCTCAGCCTCGTCCTCCCGACTCTCGGCCTCGGCGACCACCAGGTCCCCGAAGGCACGCACACATCCCGCGGTCTGGGACAGCACGGCCGAGAAGATCTGCCGGAGATCCTCGCCGTACGGGTCCTCCACCCCCTCCTGCTGGTCCTCCGGCGGCTCGTGGGGAAGCTCGCTGATCATCGCCGTGAACAGCGCCCGGATCGCCAGCAACGACCGGTCGAAGGTTTCCAGCCCGGAATCGAGGACCGGCACCACATCGCTGGTGCCGATGGCCCGTGGATTCCAGCGACGCCGCTCGCGCAGATTCGACACCGAGCGGTTCACCGCGGCCAGTTCGCCGGCGGCGTCGCGGGCCTGGTCGAGCCAGCCCTGGGCCTGTTCCTGGGTCGGCGCGCCCTCCTGGAGGCTTTCGGCCGCGGCGTCGAGCGGGGCAGCCGTCATCTCCGCAACCCGGCGCACCGATCGGGCCACGGCGGCGGCAGCCAACGCGGTCGGGAACATCACCCCGAAGGCGATTCCGACACCGGCGCCGATCAACGTGTTGATCACCCGGACATAGGCGGCCACATCGTGGTGGGCGACGCCGAGGATCAACATCGCGCTGATCGGTGCCTCGAGCATCTGCTCCCCGAGCCGGAGTACCCGGGCCGCGACGATCGCGGCCAGGATCACCGCACCAAGACTCCACCAGGTCAGTCCGATCCAGTTGGACAGCAACACCGCGATCAGCACGCCGCACAGCACGGCACCCACCCGGACCAGGCCCATCCGCAGCGTCGACAGGGTCGACGCCTGCAATACCAGCAGCGCCGTGAGCGGTCCGGTCAGATCGATCGGGCCGGAACCGGAGACCGCCCGGGTGAGCAGGAAGGACACGACTGCGGCGATGGTGAGCCGCAGCGCGGTGACCCCGAACGGCACCAGACGGCCCGGTACCTCCCGCCACCGATCCGGGTGTCCGGGCCAGACCGCGCGCATCAGCCGGCTGCCCAACATGGTCACCAGAATGCCCGGATGAACAAAGAATCGCCCGACGGCACAGCTCGACGGCACAGCTCGTCGGCGTGGCCCGCCGCCCGGCCGTCGGTCGATCCGGGAGGCCAGCACCCGGATCTGATCATGGTCAGTACGATACCGGCGTCGCCGAAACAAAGGAGTGTCGTCGCCCGTGTCCGCACCGCTGACTGAGTCCGTTCCCACCTTCGCCGACCCGTGGCCGGCCCGAGAGAAGATCAAGATCACCGGAGCCCGGTCGATCGTCACCGCACCGGAGGGCATCCCGCTGGTCGTGGTCCGGATCGACACCGACGTGGACGGCCTGTACGGCCTGGGTTGCGCGACCTTCACCCAGCGCTGGAAGGCGGTCCGGACCATGGTCGATGATCATCTGGCCAGGCTGCTGGTCGGGCGCTACCCCGGAGACATCGGCGATCTGGTCCGGCTCTGTGGCTTCGCCGGCTACTGGCGCAACGGCCCGGTGATCAACAACGCCATCTCCGGCGTCGACCAGGCGCTCTGGGACATCGCCGGTAAGCGCGCCGGCGTTCCGGTCCACGAACTGCTGGGCGGCAAGGTGCGCGCAGCCGTGGACACCTACATCCACGCCGCCGGCCGGACGGTCGAGGAGACCCTGGAACAGGCGCAGAGCTTCATCGACCGGGGCTGGCGCCACATCCGGCTGCAACAGGCGACGCCGGGCAGCGGCGGCTACGGCGCGCCCCGGCTGGACGGCGAATACCCCGAGGCGCCGTACCCGAACGGCTGGAGTGCCCGGGACTACCTGCGCCGGACCCCACGGCTGTTCGAACAGGCTCGCAACACGCTGCCGGAGAACGTCGAACTGCTGCACGATGTGCATTCCCGGCTCACCCCCAAGGACGCGTTGTGGCTGGCCCGGGCGTTGGAGCCGTACCGGCTGTTCTTCCTGGAGGACATCCTGCCGCCGGAACACTGGGACCGGTTGCCGCAGATCCGGTCCGCGACCAGTACCCCGATCGCGGTCGGCGAGTTGACCACCTCGATGACCGAGGCCGTCGCATTGATCCGGGACGGTGGGGTCGACCTGATCCGCAGCCATATCAGCGACATCGGCGGATTGACCGCGGCGCGCAAGCTGGCCGCACTGGCCGAGCTCTGCGGGGTGAGGACGGCCTGGCACGGACCCGGCGACACCTCGCCGATCGGCGCCGCCGCCAATGTCGCGCTGGACATCAGCTCCGTCGCGTTCGGCATCCAGGAGGGCCACATCTACAACGACGCCACCCACGAGGTCTTCCCGGGCACGTTGCGGATCGAGGACGGCTGGCTCCGCCCGAACGAGGCGCCGGGTTGGGGCATCGAGATCGACGAACGGGCGGCCGCCCGGTTCGTGCCCGAACTCTCCGGGCACGATGCCTGGGCGGCCGGGGTCCGCCGGCCCGACGGAGCGCTGGTCGAGCCCTGATCCTCAGGGCTTGATCACGCCGCCCGGGGCGTCGCCCAGCGGGACCGCTGCCGGCCGCTCGCAGCTGGTCGTCACCTCGACGGCAACTCCCTGCTCGGCGGACTGCAGCAGCGACAGCATCACGTCCAGGACATGCAGCCCGAGATCACCATCGGCCCGGACCTGCTGCGCGTCCGCAGCGGCTGCCAGGTCGGCGATCCCGTAGCCACGTCCGGCGTCCCGGTAGCCGGCGCTGACCGGCAGCACCGACCACTCGCCGCCGACCGGATGGATGGACGCATCCCCGCCGAACTGGTTGGGATCGGGTGCGATCAGCGTCGCGTCGGTACCGTGCACCTCGATGTTCGGGGCCTTGGTGGCAGCCGCGTCGAAGCTCATGATCAACGTCGACAACACGCCGGACTCATGGACCAGGACGCCGGTCACGTGGGTGTCGACGTTCACCGGGATGGTCTCTCCGGCCCGCGGTCCGGAGCCGATCGTCCGGGTGTCGCGCTGGTGACTCGCCGCCCCGATCACCCGGGCCACCGGGCCGAGCATGGTGATCAAGGAACTGATGTAGTACGGGCCCATGTCCAGCAGCGGGCCACCACCGGGCTGGTAGTAGAAGTCCGGGTTCGGATGCCAGCGTTCGTGGCCGGGCGTGACCATGGTCGCGACAGCCGCGATCGGCGTACCGATCAGCCCGTCGTCGACCGCCTTGCGCGCCGTCTGGGTACCGGTGCCGAGTACGGTGTCGGGTGCCGAGCCGACCCGGACCCCGGCCGCCCGGGCGGCCTCGATGATCTTGACACCGTCCTCGTAGGTCGCGGCCAGCGGCTTCTCGCCGTAGACATGCTTGCCGGCGGCAATTGCCTGCAGAGCGATATCGGCGTGCGCCGCCGGGATGGTCAGGTTGAGCACCAGCTCGACGTCATCGTCGTTGATCAGCTCATCGACCGACAGGTTCCTGACACCGTGCTCGGCGGCCACCTCGGCAGCCACGGCGGTGTTCAGATCGGCAACCGCGGTGAGCTCCAGGACCGGCAGCCGGGCGATGGTGTTGAAGTACTGTCCGGAGATCTTGCCGACCCCGACGATGCCGATCTTGATCGGCTGCACCGCGTCCTCCGATCCGACCGCGGTCATCGGGTCACCCACAACATGCCGCGCTCGATGATCGTACGCACCGACGGATGGTCCACGACGGACAACTGGTGGCCCGGGGTGCAGACGAAGATCTTGCCCTTGCCCCATTCGCGGGTCCAGATCGCCGGGCAGGTGATCGGCCGGTGCCAGGCGTCGAAGTCGCGGGCCGGGATGGTTGTGGTGGCCAGCACGTCGTTGTAGGCGTCGCTGAGCACCCAGTACTGCTCGGTCTCCAACTCGAAGTCGTCGATCCCGGAGACGATCGGATGATCCTTCTGCTCCGGCACGATGTTGACCGTGTAGCGGACGAAGTTGTCGGCCGCCTCGCCCTTCAGCTCCTCGGGCCGGGCCTTGGCCTGGTGGTGGGCGAACTGGCCGCCGATCAACTGCAGGTAGTCGGCGCTGTTCCGGAAGGAGTCGGCGATCCCGCCGTGCCACCCGGCCATCCCGGTGCCGTTGGCGACAGCCTGCCGCAGGCCGGCGAGTTCGTCCTTCTCGATGGTCGACATGGTGACCACCTGGACGATCAGGTCGACGGTGGCCATGTAGTCGGCATCGGCATAGATCTTGGTGCTGTCCTCGACCCGGACCTGATAGTTGTGCTCGGTCAGGAACGGGATGACCGAGTCGGTGGTCTGGACGGGCTCGTGGCCGTCCCAACCCCCGCGGACGATCAGGGCCTGCGGATTCTGGTTCGCTGCCATCGGCGGTGAGATTCTCCTCGTGAAAGTTGCGCAACAAGGTGCCGGTTCGATAACCGGATCTGAGCCTTTCACTCGGAGGGACGGCTGTCAACGGTGGATATATTGCGCAAAACTGCTGACGCAGTCGATGATGTGCCCATGACTGAACCCGGCAGCCGCCAGCCCACCCTCGCCGACATCGCGGCCCGGGCCGGGACGACGATCCCGACTGTGTCGAAGGTGCTCAACGGACGGTCTGACGTGTCGGCGGCGACCCGGGCCAGGATCATGCAACTGGTCGCCGAGACCGGCTATCGGCGGCGTATCGCGGGATCCGGTCCGCGCCGGACCGCGAGCGTTTCCGAGCGCAGGCTGGTCGACCTGGTGCTGGCCGGGGTCGGCGGGGGCTGGGCCAACCAGGTGCTGATCGGAGTCGAGGGCGCGGCGGCCGAAGCCGGACTCGATCTGGTGGTCACCGTCGCCCGGGCGGGTGATCGGGAGAACTGGGTGACCCGGCTGCTGGCGCACCAGTCCCGCGGAGCGGTGCTGGCACTGGTCGATGCCTCGGCCAAGGAGTTGGCCACCTTGGACGCGGCCGGGATACCGGTCGTCCTGCTCGATCCGGTGGACCAACCGCCTGACGACCGCGCCAGCATCGGTGCCACGAACTGGTCGGCGGGCCGGGATGTCGCACAGCACCTGCTGGGGCTCGGACATCGCCGGTTCGGTGTGCTGGCCGAAAGCGCCGAGTTGCTCTTCAGCCGGGCCCGGATCGACGGTTTCCGGTCCGCCGTCGAGTTGGCCGGCGGGCGGGTGGAGCAGCTGGTCTGTTGGGACAAACGCTTCGACCTGACGAGCACCGCGGGTCGGCTGCTGGACGTCGCGGACCGGCCCACCGCGATCTTCGCCGATTCCGACCACCTCGCGCTCGCCCTGCTCCGGGCGGCGGCCGAACGCAGGGTCGCCATTCCCGGGGAGCTGAGCGTCGTCGGTTTCGACGACCTCCCGGAGGCCGAATGGGCCGGGCTGACCACCGTACGGCAACCGATCGCCGAAATGGGGGCTGCCGCACTCCGACTGCTGCTGCGGGCGTCGGAGGCCGATCGTCCGCCGCCGCGGGAGGAGTTGGCCACGTCCCTGGTGATCCGGCGGTCGACCGCCGAGCCGGCCCGAGTGGCAACCGGGTAGACACTGGACAACAGAACCGTCGTCGGCATCAACCGGGATCGTCCATGCACCTCGCCCAATCTGTCGCGTCCGATCGTGACGTGGTCGATCCGGCGAGCGTCGGGATGGATGCCCGGCTGCTGCACCGGGCAGTCGAACTGGTCCGCCGCCGCGACGCCTCGGCCCAGCTGTGTGTCCGGCGGCACGGCAAGGTCGTGGTCGACGCATCGGTCAACTGCGCCGCGGACAGCCTGTTCTGGTTGTTCTCCACGAGCAAGCCGTACACCGCGATCCTGGTCCACCTGATGGCCGAGCGCGGCGTGATCGATCTCGACGAACGGGTCGCCGCCTACTGGCCGGAGTTCGGCCGGAACGGCAAGGAGGCGATCACGATCCGCCACGTGTTGCAGCACCGCACCGGGTTCTCCACGGCGGGAAACGTCGTCCGCGACGTCCTCAGCTGCATGGACTGGCAGCTGGCCACCCGTCGGATCGAGGCGGCCCGGCCTCGCCGGGAGCCGGGATCCGATCCGTCCTACCAGTTCCTGGTCTTCGGGTTCATCCTCGGCGAGATGCTGCAGCGAGCCACCGGACGGCAGTTCCGGGAGCTGATGCAGCAGGAGGTGATCACTCCGCTCGGCGTCGGTGACACCCATGTCGGTCTCGGCCCCGAGGAGTGGCCGCGGCATGTCCCGGTCGTCTTCCGGCATCGCGGTGGCGGCGTCGCCGCCGGTGCGATCAACAAGCTCAGCACCCGGCAGGCGATCGTGCCGAGCGCCGGCATCTCGGCGACCGCCTACGACGTCGCCGGCTTCTACGCCATGCTGCTGGCCGGCGGCCGCACCGACACCGGCCGCCGGCTGATCAGTCCGGAATCGATCAGGGCCGCTCGCACGCCGTCCAGCAACGGTGAACTCGACCGCTTCTGCCATGCCCGCATACCGTGGTCGCACGGCTTCCAACTCGGCGGCTCCCGAGGGCCCGGCGGCACTTCCCCGTTCGGCTACCGCAGCAGCCGCAACACCTTCGGACACAACGGCAGCAACTGCTGTGTGGCGTGGGCGGATCCCGATCGTGATCTTGCCTTCGCCTACCTGACGAATCTGCGGGTGCACCACACCGTGGACATGGCCCACCTGGCCGCCGTCGCCGATCAGGTCTTCGCTGCCTGCGAATAGACCAGGTCCTCACGCGACGAGCAGAACGTCGCTACCCGACGATCGGTCCCTCGGCCATTGCCTGTCCGGCATCTTCCAGCAACGCCGCCTGGGCAGCCTGGTAGATCCGCCAGGCATCCTCGGCGGTGTCGCCGACCGCGGTCAGCCCCAACCGGCCGTACTCGGTCAGGCAGCTGAACATGTGGAAGACCACCCCGGACTGGCGGGAGGCGTCGTAATGCAGATGATGGCGGGCGACGATGTCGAACAGGTCGTTGATGCCGAGGGCCTTGAGTCGATCGTCCTCCAGATGATCGGTCGCCACCAGGCATTTCGTCGCTCCGGACGGAGTCTCGAACACGCCTCGCTCCCCGTCGTACCGACCGTCGGTGAGGAATTGCAGGGTGAGGAACGGATGGGTTGTGCCGCCCTTGCGCAGGTTGAGTTCGATCGCGTACGGCGTCCATTCCCCCGCGTCGTCCTGCACGGTGACGAAGTCGACTGCGAACCGCCCGATCACTCCGAGGCCGGCCAGGTGGCGGCCGATCACCATCGCCTGGTCGGCGATCATCCGGGCATAACCAGGATCGGCCGGGAAGATGCAACCCAAGTAGCGCTGGCCACTCGCCCCGCCGAGAAGTTGATCATGGGTGGACAGCAGTTCCACCGAACCGTCGGTTAGCGCGCGCATCTGGACGCTCGGACTGGTCAGCCGGGCGCCGGTGATCCGTTCCTCGACGATGCCGCCGTCGGCGGCGAACGCCGAAAGGTAGGTCTCGATGTCGATCTTCGGGTTCTCACAGGCCAGCTCGAGCACCCTACGGCGGATCTCCTCGGGTTCCCCGTCCGAGCCCGTCGGAGGAAGATCACGAAGATCGACCAGCGCATTGCCCGATCCGGAAACGCCTTCGTTGAGTTTGACGATCGCCTCGGTGATGTCCGGGCGGCGGCCGCGCATGTCCTGGATCGCGCCGACCAGATCATCGACCGAGTGCAGATCGTCGGCGCCGACCGGGCAGCGGACACCCAGTTCGGTGAACATCCGCCGGCACCCGGTCTTGGTGCCGAGATCGGCCAGTCGCGGATCGGCGCCGTACATCGGGATACCGAGGCTCAACGCGACATCGCGCTCCAGCCCGGTGGTGTTGTACGGGATCAGGTGGGACCGTGCCGGGTTCGGGATCAGCGACCGGATCTGCCGCAACAGTCGCGGTCTGGCCAACAGCTTCCCGCTCAGCGGGCCCGGCGCACCGTCACCGATGCTGATCATGGTCAGCCGGGCCCGGGCGTGACTGATGATCACACCCGGGAGCAGACCGAGGTAGTACTCGATGATCGACTCCGGGACCGGCATCGAGGTCACGTAGATCATCCGCAACTGGGTTGGCGCAACAGCAGCAACAGGAACAGCGCCCGCTCCTCCATCGCCTGCGCCAGCGTTCCGGGCGTATTGGTGCTGTGCTCCAGGCTGATCGACGGGACCACGACAACGGACTCGTCGTCGTGGTCCTGGCGCATCGCCGCCCAGACGTCAGGCATCGACTGCTGCAGGCGGTCGTACGCGGCGTACCGCTGGGTCTCGTCGAGTTCGGAGAGTGCGCGGCCGGGGCGGTCGGTCGCCGCGGACGGCTTGGCGGTTGTCACCCCAGAGGTGGGTTTGAGTGTCGTGGTCATCGGATCACCTGCCTGGACGGTTGAAGTGCTGTGACGGTGTGTACGCGGACCGGCCTGGAAAAGCCGCGCAACTGGAGATCGCCGACCAGGTCGGATTCGGCGCGGTCCTGCAGCGCGGCCAGCACCCGGTCGGTGACCCGGACCTCCCAGTCCCGGCCGATCTCGCACAACCGGGCCGCGAGGTTGGTGACGCTGCCGATGGCCGCGTAGTCGAACCGGCCCCGGAACCCGATCCGGCCGATGGTGGCATAACCCTGGGCGATGCCGCTGCGGTGGCTCAACAAGTGCCCGTGCCGCTGCCAGTCCTGGGACAACTCCTGCACGTCTGCTCCGATGTCGAGCGCCATCCGCACTGCCCGCTCGGCCGCGTCGTCGCACGGCACCGGGTCGTTGAAGAACACCATCACGCCATCGCCGGTGAACCGCTCGAGGGTGCCGGCGTGCTCGTGCACCCGCCGTCCGACCACGCCGTGATAGTCGCGGAGCACCGCCATCACCTCTTCCGGTTCGCTGGTCTCGGCGAACGGGGTGAACCCGTGGAAGTCGCAGATCACCACGACGATCTCCCGCCGGTGGCTGGCCAGCAGCCGCTGATCACCCAGCACGACGTCGACCAGCTGAGGTGACAGGAACCTGCGCAACCGGTTGGCCCGCTCCAGTTCGGCGACGCCGGCGGCGACCCGCGATTCCAGCTCGGCGTTCCACGCGGCGAGTTCGGCCGCCTGTCGCTCGATGGTGTCGTGATAACGCTTGACCCGGGCCAGCGAAGCGACCCGGGCCAGCAGCTCGGCCTGGTCGAACGGCTTGGTGACGAAGTCGTCGGCCCCCGCCTCCAATGCAGCCAGCCGCTGTTGATCACCGCTGGCCGTGATCATCACCACCGGCAGGAACGCGGTCCGCGGCTGCTCCCGGATGGCGCGGCAGACCTGATACCCGTCGAGGCCGGGCATCACCACGTCGAGCAACACCAGATCGATATCTGAGGACTCCAGCAGTTCCAGCCCCTGCTCACCGGATGAGGCGGGCACCACGCGGTAGCCGCGCGGGCTGAGGACGGCGTCCAGCAGCCGAAGGTTGGCCGGCTGGTCGTCGACCGCGAGGAGGGTGACCGGCTGCTCGGTCATGACGTGCCGCCGTGCAGGAAGTTCTCCACCTGGCCGACCAAGGATCGGACGCTGATCGGTTTCTCCAGGTAGCCGTCGAAACCGGATCGGGCGGCACTCAGGTGGTCCTCGGCCATCGCGAACGCGGTCACGGCGACGACCGGTACCCGTCCGGCCAGGGTTCCGTTGCGCAGCCGGTGCAGGGTTTCGGTGCCGTCGATGCCGGGCAACTGGAGATCCATCAGCACCAGATCCGGCGGCTGCTCGGCGGCCAGCCGAAGCCCCTCCTCGCCGGACGTGGCTGCGATCACCTGATATCCGCTGGCTTCCAACACGTCGTGGACCAGCTTGAGGTTGAGTGGATTGTCCTCGACAACCAGGATCCGGGCTGCGCTGCTCATGGCGTGGCCTCCTCGGTGATCACCCCGGCCCGGGACAGTGCCGCGAGCAGATCGTCCCGGCTGACCGGCTTGATCAAATACTCCGCTGCTCCCCTGGCCAGACCCTGCAGTCGGTCGTCGACCACCGAGACGATCACGATCGGCAGGGCCGAGGTCGACGGGTCATCCTGGAGTTGATCAAGGACCTGCCAGCCGTCCACCCGCGGCATCCGCAGATCGAGGATGATCCCGGACGGCCGGATCTCCCGGGCCAGCCGCAGCGCCTCGGACCCGTCCATGGCACGTTCCAGGCGTACGCCGGTGCCCTGCAGATAGGCGTCGATGAGGTCGAGCGAGGCCAGGTCGTCGTCGACCAGCAGCACCGTCGGCCGGTCGGGCGGCTCCGAGCCGGCCGGACCCGACGGTTGCGGAGCCCTGCCCAGTGGGATGGTGAACGCGAACGTGCTGCCCCGGCCGACCTCTGATTCGAGCCAGAGTCGACCGCCGAACAGCTCGACGATCCGCCGGGACAGGGTGAGCCCGAGGCCGGTGCCCTCTTCCCGGGCGACGCCCCGGCCGCCCTGCTGGAAGGAGTCGAAGATCCGTTCCCGGTCCGCCTCGGGTATCCCCGGGCCAGTGTCGGTCACCGCGATGACCAGGTCGTCGTCGACGACCTCGGCGGTGATGTCCACCCGGCCGCCGTCCGAGGTGAACTTGACCGCGTTGGACAGCAGGTTGAGCATCACCTGCTTGAAGCGCAGCGGGTCGGTCTCGATCACATCGATCCCGGGTCCGACCGCGACGTCGACGGTGATGCCGTGTTTCGCCGCACGCTCCCGGACCAGGGAGACTGCATAGTCCAAGGTCTGGGCGACGTCGACGGTGGTCGGCTCGAGGACCATCTGCCCGGCCTCGACCTTGGACAGGTCGAGGATCTCATTCAGCAGTTCGAGCAGATGCCGACCGGAGTTCCAGATGTCCCGGACGTACTCGTCCTGGCGCTCGTTCAACTCCCCGAACATCCGGTCGATGAGCACCTCGGAGAATCCGATCACCGCGTTCAAAGGGGTCCGCAGTTCGTGGGACATGCTGGCCAGGAACTCCGACTTGTGCCGGCTGGCGACCTCGAGCTCTGCCGACTTGGTCTCCAGTTCGCGGAACAGTCGGGCGTTGACCAGGGCGACCGTCGACTGGGCGGCGAACGTCTCCAGCAGGTCGACCATCTCGTCGGGGAAGGAGCCGACGATCCGGCGACGGATCACCAGGGCACCGATGATCACGTCGCCGCGGATCATCGGAATCGCCAGCACCGAACGCCAGCCGTCGGAAAGCAGCGCGTCCAGATGCGCGTCACTTGTGGCCTCGGCAAGATCGGCGACCTGGATCGTCCGTCTCTCCGTCACCGCCCTGCCGACCAGCGAGTCGTTGCGCCGGATGGTCACGGTGTGCAACCGGTCGAGAAGTTGAGGGCTGCTGCCGTACGCCGCGCGGACGACGAAGGCGTCGGTCTCCTCGAGGTATTCCATGATCGAACCGCCGTCGGTGCCGGTGAGTCGTACGGCGTTGCTGACGATGCTGTCCAGAACGATGTCGGGGTCGAGGGTCGAGCTGACCACCTCCCCCACCTCACGCAACGCCTCAAGTTGCTCAACCTTGCTCGCCAGCTCCGCGGTGCGCGCCTCGAGCGAGCTGGTCAGCTCGGCCTGCCAAAGCGCGATCGCCGCCTGGGCAGCGAAATCCTCCAGCAGCCAGACATCGCGATCGTCGAACGGGTCCACCTTGGTCCGCCACATCAGCAGCACGCCGACGACGTCGTCGCCGTACAGCATCGGCGACTCGAGCAGGGTGCGGAAGCCGCCCCGGACCTGGAGATCCTGCCGGCCGTACTCGGGATCCTGCAGCACGTCGTCGATCCGCTGCGTGCGGCGGTCGAGAACGGCGCGGCCCATCACCGAGGCTCTTTCGATCTGGTTGGGATGGTCGGTGACCTGTCGCTGGTAGGCCTCGGTGACCTCGCCGGAGATCCGGGACAGCCGGAAAACGTTGTCGTCGAGCAAGAACAGCAGGGAGGCGTCGGCATGGCACAGTCGAGCGGCGCGTTCGACGATGGTGTCGAGGATCTGATCGGCCTGGTCGCCCTGGCGCCCGAAGGCTAGCAGGATCTCCCGGCTGGCAAGCGATCGCTCGAGGGCGTCATCGAGTTCCCGCTCAGGCATCCGCTCCGCCGTTGGAGCAATGCGCGTCCGATCGCCCATAGCCTCCCCCTCAGGCCAAGTTCCATCGTGCACCCGATGGACGCGGTCGGCAAGCGGTTCGCGGCTCAGCCGTCGACGCCGAGACTTTCCACGTACGCCTCCTGCTCGCCGGTCTCGACCGCCATCGGACAGTAGCGGTCGCGGACCCAGGCCACCGCCTCGTCGGCCGGATGGCCGGCCAGTACGGCCAGGATCGCCAACGCCGTACCGGTTCGGCCGTGGCCGCCGAGGCAACCGATCTCCACCTGCTCGCCGCGGCGGGCGCGCTGTGCCAGTGCGCGCAGGGCCGCCAGCACTCGGGCCGCATTGTCGGGTACGCCGAAATCCGGCCAGGTCAGGTGATCATGTGGCCAGGGCGGCTGCCACCGATCATCGAGGTAGAGCCCGAAGTCGGGCTGATGATCACGGCTGTAGGGATCACTCGGGTCGAAGCTGACCGCGGTCACCGCCGTACCGTCGGGCAACCTGACCGGGTCACGGTGCAGGTGGACCTGGTAGCGACGATGATCATGGTCTGCTTCGGGACAGGCCGGAGTGAGGGCAGCATCCCAGCTGGCGCCGGTTTCCGCGCAGAACATGATCACCCGGATCTCGGTCACCGCCGGACCCGGTGATCGTCCGGGCCGTGCACCCAGTGCCCGGAAACGGCCGTCGCCCAGACGCCGATGGTCAGCAGCTCCTTCGCCGTGCTCAGGTACGGGTCCTGATCAAGCAGCATGAGGTCGGCGGGTTGTCCCACCTCGACCTCCGACCTGCCGAGCGCCGACCAGGTCATCGCCCGGCGGATGTCGATCTGCTCCTCGGCGTGCCACGGTCTGCCGATCAGCGGTTCCCGGTCGACCGCCGCGGCGATCCAGCCCCACGGATCCAGCGGGGCGACCGGCGCGTCCGAACCGAACTCGACCGTGGCACCGGCCGCCGCCAGTGAGCCGAACGGGAAACTGATGCCCGAGGTTCCTGCCCAATAGTGGTCAGCCACCTGCCAGTCGTCGACGGCATGCCAGGGTTGCATGCCGGCGATCACCCCGAGCCGCGCGAACCGCGGCAGGTCGACCGGTCGGACCAACTGGGCGTGTTCGATCCGGCCGCGGATGCCCGTCTCGGCGAAACAGTCGAGGGCGATCGTGTTCGCCCGGTCGCCGATGGCGTGTACTGCGATCTGCAGCCCGTGCTGCTGCGCGAGGTGCATCAGCTCGATCAACGCGTCATGATCGATCACCAGTTGCCCGTGCTGATCACCGCCGGGGTAGGGCGTGTGGCAGAACGCCGTCCGGGTGTTCAGTGATCCGTCGATCAGCACCTTCAGCGGTCCCATGGTGATCAGGCCGTCGGTGCCCGGAAGTTGATCACCGGTGCACATCCCCCGTGCTGCTCCGGCCGCGAGCAGTTCGGGAATGATTCCGGCCTCGGTCCGCAACCGGACGCCGCCAGCGGCCCGGCGGCGCTCCCAGCTGGTCAGGTTGTCGGCGAACTCGAAGTCGCGCAGACCGACCAGTCCCCGGCCGACCGCCTCCTGCAGCGCAGCGTCCAGGACGGCGTCGGTCAGCTCGACAGGCGGGGTCGGCACCCGGCCCAGGGCGTCCATCCACGGCTTCTCCCGGAGCACGCCCGCCGGAGCGTCAGCGACGCCGAGCAGCGTCCAGCCGGCCGAGTTCGCCCAGCCGCAGTGCAGATCCCCGCTGATCATCACCACCGGAAGCTCACCGAACTGCTCGTCCAGCAGCTGCGTCGTCGGCACATCGGGCCACAACCCGTCGCGGAACCGCGCAGCGACGGCAGGCATGCCGCGTTCCGCCAGATCCGCCACCATCCTGACCGCCTCGGCGGCCGAGGTGGCGGCGGACAGGTCGATCCGGCTGCGGTCGATGGCGTACTGGGTGGCATGGACGTGCCCGTCGAAGAGGCCCGGCGCGATCCACCGCCCATCGGCATTGATCAACTCTGCCCGGTGATCGGCGCCGCCAGCAGCATGATCAACGATGTCGGCCACCCGGCCGGCGGCGATCCTGATGTCGAGCCGGCGATCCTCACCGGGACGCCGGACATCGACCAGCCAGTAGGCCTCCGGGTGGTCGGTCACCTGCTCCTCCTGATCATTCCGGTTGAACCTGCTGGGATGGATTATGGCGGCTAGCCGAGCAGGTAGCTCAGCTGCAGCAGACCGGAGTCCTGCAACGGCGCGAGCGGGTCGGTCGGATCGTCGGCCTGCCGGTAGCGGCCCGGTGGCGCACCGTAGACGGCGCTGAACCGCCGGGAGAAGTGGTACGGGTTGGCGAAGCCGGTCAGTCCGGAGACCTCGGCGATCGAGGCATTGCTGCGGCGCAGCGTGGTGGCGGCCCGGGCGAGCCGGATCAGTTCCAGCGCCCGGCCCGGCCCGACGCCGAAATGATCACGGAACAGCCGGTGCAGGTGTCCTGCCGACACCCCGCCGGCAGCGGCCAGGGTGTCCACCCCGAGCTGCCGGATCCCGTGCCGGTCCCAGTCCGAGCGGACCCGCCCGGCGATGGTGATCATCACCTGCGGCAGCACGGCTTCGCCGCGCGGCACCGGGCCGGCCACGAAGATCTCCACCATCAGCCCGAGAAGTTGATCACGGCGGGCGGCCGACTCCGGTGACGGGTCGCCGGCGAGTTGCAGCAGGTAGCGGCACATCCCGTCCAGCGCCGGCAGCGCTGCCAGGCTGCGTACCGACGGCCACGGCCCGGGCAGCTGATCGACGCCGGACAGCCCGAAATGGATGTAGGCGTGGGTCGACGGCTGCTCGGGGTCCCAGCGGAAGCAGTCGACGACTCCCGGCCGGCCGAGGGCCAGCGTTCCGGGCCGCAGCAGATACTGATCGTCGTCGATCGTCCACTGCGCCGATCCGCGGAGCAGCCAGACGAACTCGTAATCGTGCATCCGCCGCGGGCCGAAGACCGCAGCCGGCGGATAGTCGGCCAACAGCGCCGGCCCGGTCGCCGCAGCAGTCATCGTCATCTCCGCGATCAGCCCGCAGCTGGCGCCGCAGGGGTTCAATCCGGCAACGTCACATGCCGGTCGCACAAGTCCGCGCTGGACCGGACGCCCAGCAGCTGCATGGCCCGCCGGTACTCCGAGGCCAGGATCTCGTACGCCCGGACCACACCGTCCTGTCCGCCCGCCATGATCCCGTACAGATAGGCCCGGCCGACCAATGCCGCGTCGGCGCCCAGTGCCCTGGCCGCCACGAGGTCCTGCCCGTTGCGGAGGCCGCTGTCGACCAGGACGGGCACCTGGGGCCCGAGTTCCTTGCGGACCGCAGGAAGAACGGTGATCGGCGCCGGGGTCCGGTCCAACTGTCGGCCGCCGTGGTTGGACAGGATCACCCCGTCGGCGCCGTGGTCGATCGCCTCGCGGGCCGACTGCACCGAGAGGATACCCTTGACCAACAGCCTGCCGGGCCAGCGGTCGCGGATCCAACCGAGATTGTCCGGGCCGATCGACGGGTCGAAGATGCGGGTGGCGATCTCGTTGAAGTCGTACTTGCCGCGGAGTTCTGCCAGCGACGCGAAGTCGACCTGTTCGGTGGTCAGCTTGTTGATCCACCAGTACGGGAACCGCGCCATGTCGAAGAAGGTGGACGGCCGCAACGACGGCGGAATGGTCAGGCCGTTGCGATCGTCCTTGCGGCGATAGCCGGAGACCGGGGTGTCGCAGGTCAGCACCAAGGTCGAGCAGCCGGCATTGCGGGCCCGCTCGATCAGCCGCTCATTGATCTCCGGCGATGTCGGATACAGCTGGAACCACAGGTCGACCTCGGGCGCTGCCGCGCGGACGGCCTCGACGGTCGTCGTCCCGACCGTGGACAGCCCGTACGGCACCCCGAAATGCTGTGCCACCCGGGCGACGGCCGCCTCGCCGTGGTGATGCATCATCCGGGTGTAACCGGTGGGTGCGAAGCCCATCGGGATCGGCAACCGCCGCCCGAACAGTTCGACCGAGGTGTCGGGATGGTCCACCGGGCGCAGCCCGTCGGGGTGGAAGACCAGGCCGCGGTACGCCTGAACATTGCGGTCGGCGGTGATCTCGTCCTCGGCGGCCCCGTCGACGTAGTCGAAGACCGACCGCGGAGTGGTGCGCCGCGCAGCACGCCGCAGGTCTTCGATGGACAGCGCGCTGTCCAGCCGCCGTCGGACCGGGTTGAGGCTGGCGCCACGGAACCGGAGGTTCTGGCGTACCTCGGACCAGCGTGGCCGACGACGCGCCACCGCAACGTCGGGCAGTTCGGGGATCCGCGACATCAGGCGGTCACCCCGGATTCGGTCGAACCCGTGTCGGTCTCGCCGATCTGCAGCAGCACCTTGCAGGCCGCGGTCCGGTCGGAGGCGGTGTCGAAGGCCTCCTGGGCAGCCGACAGTGGGAACTCGTGGGAGATCAGCGGCTCGGGGTCGATCCGGTCGGCCAACAGGCTGATCGCATCGGCGAACTCGTCGTGGAACCGCCAGGAGCCGAGCAGTTCGATCTCCTTGTTCACCAGGGCATTGCCCAGGATCGACGTCATCCCGGGCGGCAGGATGCCGACCTGGACGATCGTGCCGGCCCGGCGCACGGTCCGGATGCAGGTGTTCAGGCCGCCGCCGCTGCCGGAGGCCTCGATCGCCACGTCGACCTTCGCCGGCCAGGACGGGTCCTCGGGCCGATCGGCCCGGAGCAGCACGTCGGCACCCATCAACTTGGCCTGGGCCAGCGCATGGTCGGTCAGGTCGGAGGCGTAGATGGTTTCCGCGCCCGCCTCGCGGGCGGCGGCGACGGCCAGGCAGCCGATCGGTCCGGCGCCGGTGACCAGGACCGCTCGGCCGGTCAGCTCGCCGGCCCGGCGGACAGCATGGTAGGCGACGCTGAACGGTTCGCTGAGCGCCGCGCGGCGCAGCGACATGCCCTCGGGCAGCGGCACCACCCGGCCGGCGCCGACCACCAGACGTTGGGTGAACCCTCCCTGGACGTGCGGGAAGTGGGCGGCCGAGCCGAGGTAGCGGCTGGAGGCGCACAACTGTGGCCGGCCCGACATGCAGTCCTCGCACTCGCCGCAGACCTGTGCCGGATGGACTGCGACCGGCGTCCCGACCTCGATGCCGGCGACGCCGTCGCCGGCGGCCGCGACCCGGCCGACCACTTCGTGACCGACCACCAGCGGCTCCCGGATGACGAACTCGCCGGCCGCGCCGTCGTGGTAATAGTGCAGGTCGGAGCCGCAGATCCCGCCGTAGACGATGTCGACCGCGACCTCACCGGAACCCGGTTCCGGGGTCGGCATCGCGACGACGGCGAGCTTCCCCGCACCTTCAATGACACAAGCCAGCATGCGGCCATTGTCTCGCGGGGTGTCGGACGGCTGTCAGCCGGGCGCCGAGGAGCACACTGTGCTCATCGCCTCTCCCGGGATCAGCGCTCCGCGGGTCATCGGGCGGCGCTGATCTGGCCGGCGCTGTGGATCGGCTACACCTTGCTGCGCGGCGCGCGCCTGACCTGGTATCCCTACCCGTTCCTGCTTTCGGATCCCGGCTCAGGCCCGGACCGCGTCCAGGTGTTCGCCGATGTCCCGGGCCGACCCGATCGCGTTGCGGACCGACCAGGTGATGATGCCTTCGCTGTCGATGACGAAGGAGCCGCGGACCGCACACCCCAGGTCCTGGTCGAACACGCCGTACCGGGTCGCCACCGATCCGTGCGGCCAGAAGTCGCTGAGCAGTTCGAAGCCGAGCCCGAGCTGATCGGCGAAGACCCGCAGCGCATACATCGTGTCGGTGGAGAGCGCCAACACCCGCGCGCCGGCGGCGGAGAAGTCCGACAGCGATCTCTGGACGGCCGACAGTTCGCTGCTGCACACCCCGGTGAAGGCGTACGGGAAGAACACCAGGACGACCGGCGACCCGCGAAGTCCGCTCAGTCGGACAATCTGACCGTGCTGGTTGCGCAGTTCGAAGTCGGGGGCCGGTGAACCGACGGCGACGCTCATCGCGGTGCGATCGGTGCTGGGTCAGCGACGTGGGCCGCGGGGCGGCACCAGCTTGCTCGCGGTCCAGCCGCCGGGAATCGGCACCGTCGTGGTCAGTGCCAGGCCCGCGGTGACAGCAGCCTCGTTGAGATCGGTGGCGTCGACGAACCCCTCCCGGCCGACCTTGGGGGTCAGCAACCAGATGTATCCGGTGTCGTTGAGGTCGGTGACCGCGTCGACCAGACCGTCGGTGATGTCACCGTCCTCGTCGCGCCACCAGAGCAGGACGACATCAACCGGCTCCATCGCCTCCTCGACGAGTTCTCCGTCGATCGCGTCCTCGATCGCTTGTCGCAGGTCGTTGTCGACATCTTCGTCCCATCCCAACTCCTGCACGATCTGCCCGGCTTTGAAGCCGAGCCGTGAGACAGCCGATTCCGCACCATCGGGCCGTGCCGTCGAGCTCACAACACCTCCACTCGTTCTCCCGCCGTGGCGGGTTCATGATGCGCCAGACTGCCAGAGCAGGAGCCCTGGTGGAAAGTCTCGGCGCGGCTGTTGCCTTCTCGTAACGCTAGGGGCTGCTGGGACCGGCGTGTCCGGGACCCCGTGCACGGGGGTGAAACGAGGTGACAGGATGGAAGGTGCACACCAGCGCACAACCACGCTCACCCGTGCTTGAACGAATACTTGAACAATCGGGGCAGCACACCCCGCTGCCCAACACGTAAGGAGCCTCGATGGCCAGTCCCGGGAAGCGCCCCGCCATCACAGCAGAAGGTATGCCGAGCCAGATCCCCGACATCGACCCGGAGGAAACCGCTGAGTGGCTGGAGTCCCTCGACGGGCTGCTGGACAGCGCTCATCTCCGCGGGGAGGAGGGCGACGGCAAGCACCGCGCCCGGTTCATCATGCTGAAGCTGCTGGAGCGCGCCCGGGAGCGGCAGGTCGGTCTGCCGGCGCTGCGCAGCAGTGACTACATCAACACCATCTCCACCGAGATGGAGCCGGAGTTCCCCGGCGACGAGCACATCGAGCGCCGGATCCGGGCCTTCATCCGCTGGAACGCCGCGATCATGGTGTCCAAGGCCAACCGGAAGGGCCTCGAGGTCGGCGGCCACATCGCCACGTATCAGAGTGTCGCCAGCCTGTACGAGGTCGGCTTCAACCACTTCTTCCGCGGGAAGTCCCATCCGGGCGGTGGCGACCAGGTCTATTTCCAAGGCCATGCCTCCCCCGGCATCTACTCCCGCGCCTTCCTGGAGGGCCGGCTGACCACCGAACACCTGGACGGCTTCCGACAGGACGCCTCCCGGGGCGCGGGCCGCTCGGTGACGTCGTACCCGCATCCGCGGATCATGCCCGACTTCTGGGAGTTCCCGACCGTCTCGATGGGCCTGACCGGTCTGAACTCGATCTACCAGGCGCGGTTCAACCGCTATCTGCACAACCGCGGGATCAAGGACACTTCCCAGCAGCGGGTCTGGGCCTTCCTGGGCGACGGCGAGATGGGAGAACCCGAGTCCCTGGGCGGCATCACGGTGGCCGCCCGCGAGGGCCTGGACAACCTGACCTGGGTGATCAACTGCAACCTGCAGCAGTTGGACGGCCCGGTACGCGGCAGCGGCAAGATCGTCCAGGAACTCGAGTCGGTGTTCCTCGGTGCCGGCTGGAACGTGATCAAGGTGCTGTGGAGCCGGGACTGGGATCCGCTGCTGCATGCCGACGTCGACGGCCACCTGGTCAACAAGATGAACACCACGCCGGACGGGCAGTTCCAGACCTATTCGACCGAGACCGGCGCCTACATCCGGGAGCACTTCTTCGACACCCCGGAGTTGGCGAAGATGGTGGAGAACTACTCCGACGATGATCTTCGGCGGCTGGGCCGCGGCGGTCACGACTACCGCAAGGTGTACGCCGCCTTCAAGGCGGCCACCGAGCACGTCGGCCAGCCGACGGTGATCCTGGCCCAGACGGTCAAGGGTTGGACGATCGACGCGCTCGAGGCGCGCAACGCCACCCATCAGATGAAGAAGCTGACGGTCGACGATCTCAAGGCGTTCCGGGATCGGCTGTATCTGCCCATCTCGGACGATCAGCTGACCGACCCGTACGATCCGCCGTACTTCCACCCGGGTGAGGATTCGCCGGAGATGCAGTACATGCACGAACGGCGCAAGGCGCTCGGCGGCTACCTGCCCGAACGCAAGCCCAAGCCCAAGATCGTCAAGCTGCCCGGTGACGACGCGTACACCCCGTTGATGAAGTCGGCCGGGAACGCCAAGGTGGCCACCACCCAGGCCCTGGTCCGGCTGCTGCGGGACCTGATGAAGGATCCCGAGATCGGGCAGCGGATCGTCCCGATCGCTCCGGACGAGTTCCGCACCTTCGGCATGGACTCGATGTTTCCGACGGCCAAGATCTACTCGCCGCACGAGCAGAACTACGAGTCGGTGGACCGCAGGCTGCTGCTGTCCTGGAAGGAGGGCCCGACCGGCCAGCTGCTGCACGAGGGCATCTCCGAGGCCGGGGCGATGGGCTCCTTCACCGCTGCCGGGTCGGCCTACGCGACCCACGGCGAGCCGATGATCCCGTTCTACATCTTCTATTCGATGTTCGGCTTCCAGCGCACCGGCGACTTCATCTGGGCCGCGGCCGACCAGATGTCCCGCGGTTTCCTGATCGGGGCGACCGCCGGACGGACGACGCTGACCGGTGAGGGCACCCAGCACGCCGACGGGCATTCGCCGTTGCTCGCCTCGACCAACCCGGCGGTGGTGCACTACGACCCGGCGTTCGGGTTCGAGATCGCGCAGATCGTCAAGGACGGCCTGCGCCGGATGTACGGCTACGACAGCCAGGAACATCCTGGCGGGGAGGACCTGATCTACTACCTGACCGTCTACAACGAGCCGGTGGCGCAGCCGGGACCGCCGGATGATCTTGACGTGCAGTCGATCCTGAAGGGGCTGTACCGCTTCCGGTACGCACCGGAGATCGAGCGCGAGGGTGATCATCCGACGGCCCAGATCCTGGCCTCCGGTGTGGCCATGCCGTCGGCCCTGGACGCCCAGCGGATCCTTGCCGAGGAATGGGGCGTGGCTGCCGACGTGTGGTCGGTGACTTCCTGGAACGAGCTGCGTCGGGAGGCGCTCGACGTCGACCGGCACAACTTCACCCATCCGGGCCAGGACCCCAAGGTGCCGTACGTGACGACGGCACTGCAGGGCACGCAGGGACCGGTGGTTGCGGTCAGCGACTACATGCACGCCGTCCAGGACCAGATCCAGGGTTGGGTACCGAACCCCTGGTTCTCGCTCGGCACCGACGGATTCGGCATCGCCGACACCCGTGCCGGTGCCCGCCGCTACTTCCTGGTCGACGCGCAGTCGATCGTCGTGGCGACACTGGCGGCGTTGGCCAGGGACGGCAAGTACGACCCGCATGCCGTTGCGGTGGCGTTCAAGAAGTACGAGCTGAACGATCCGACGGCGACCGCCGGCGTACAGCAGGAGGGCGCCGGCGCGTGACCCGTTCAGCGGCGCGTCGAGGGTGCCGTTCCGCGGCCCGTCGAGCCGCCGGGGTCAGGGCTTGCACCACTCCACCAGGCGGTCCGCCGGCCAGGTGTTGATGATCCGGTCGGGTTCGATCCCGATCTTCGCCGCGCGCTCGCATCCGTAGGCCAGGAAGTCCAGCTGGCCCGGGGCATGCGCGTCGGTGTCGATCGAGAACAGGCACCCCATGTCGTACGCCAGTTGCATCAGGCGCGACGGCGGGTCGCGGCGCTCCGGCCGGGAGTTGATCTCCACCGCGGTGTTGAACTGCCGACAGGCCTCGAAGACGACCTCGGCGTCGAAGACCGACTCCGGCCGGGTGCCGCGGTCGCCGGTGATCAACCGCCCGGTGCAGTGGCCGAGGACGTTGACCCGCGGGTTGGCGATCGCTGCCACCATCCGGTGCGTCATCGACTCCGAATCCGCGCGCAGCTCGGAGTGCACGCTGGCGACCACCACATCGAGTTCGGCCAGCAGCCCCTTCTCCTGGTCGAGGCTGCCGTCGGTGAGGATGTCGACCTCGATGCCCTGCAGGATCCGGAACGGCGCCAGCCGCCGACCAAGATCACGAACCACTCCGATCTGCTCCCGGAGCCGCTCCGCCGACAACCCCCGGGCGACCTTCAGCCGGGGCGAGTGGTCGGTGATCGCGCAGTACTCATGACCGAGATCACGGGCGGTGATCATGGTCTCGGCCAACGGGCTGCCGCCGTCGGACCAGTCGGAGTGCACGTGCAGATCCCCGCGCACCGCCCCGCGCAGCCCGCTGCCGCCGGTGGCCAGTGGCCGGGCCTCGGCGCGAAGCTTCGCCAGCGTCTCGGGGACTCGGCCATCCTCGGCCTCGATGATCACCTTCGCCGTCTTGGGGCCGATCCCGGGCAGCTCGGCCCAGCTCTGCCGGCCCCGATGATCCTCGCGCTCGGCCGGGCCGAGTCCCTCGATCACGTCGGCTGCCCGTCGATAGGCCCGCACCCGTGGAGTCTCGGCCCGGGACCGTTCCAGCCAGAAGCCGATCTCCCGCAGCGCGGACGCGGCGTCGGGGTGCTCGTCGGTGCCGATGCTTCCGGTACCCGGATCCGTCACGCTCGCCTCCCGCCGACTCCGACCGATGCGTCGGTAAGCCTAATCACCGTCTCCGACCCACTTCGCCGGGTAGCGGCCTCGGATCGCAACTTCCCGGCCGGCCCCGCGGGCAACCGCCCGAGAGTCAGCCCGCAACCTCAAAGGTTGATCCACCGGCGAATCCCAGCGGCGTGTCGCAGCCACGCGATCAACCTTTGAGCTTGCGAGACGGGAGGCGGCGCGAGTTCGTGAGACGGGAGGTGCCGCGAAGCCGAGGACGGCCCCGACCGGGCGGAAGTGGGTAGCGACTTAGGGCCACGACGCGGTGGAATACGCTGCCACGCATGGCGGCATCTCCACGCGGCATCAGCCGATCGCTGTTGCCGTCGCCGAAGGCTCGCGCCGCGATCGCCAAGCGGATGGCCGCGGTGTCCGGGGAGATGACCACGGCGGCGGTGGCGGAGATGGAGGTCCGGCATCCCTGGTTCTCCGAACTGGACGCCAAACACCGCTCCTGGATCACGCTGGTCGCCCAGGCCGGCATCGACGGCTTCGTCCAGTGGTTCGCCAATCCCGAACCCACCCGACCCTCGACCGCCGACGTGTTCGGGTCCGCGCCGAGGGAACTGGCCCGCAGGATCTCGCTGTACCAGACCGTCGAACTGGTCAGGACCACCATCGAGGTCGCCGAGAAACAGATCGACGAGTTGATGCCGCGCAACGACCGGCCGGTGTTGCAGGCGGCGATCGTGCAGTACAGCCGCGAAGTCGCCTTCACCGCTGCCGAGATCTACGCCCGGGCCGCCGAACTGCGCGGCGCCTGGGACGCCCGGCTGGAGGCGCTGGTCGCCGATGCGGTGATCCGCGGGGAGACCGACGAGACGGTGCTATCCCGCGCTTCTGCGTTGGGCTGGCGTTCCTCGGCCGATGTGGTGGTCGTTGTCGGCGCGGAACCCAAGGACGAGCCCAGTGTGGCCATCGAGAGCATCCGGCACGAGTGCGCCAAGTCCGGCGTCGACATGCTCGGCGCCGTACAGGGCGACCGGTTGCTGGTGGTACTCGGCGGCGAGAAGGTGGCCGACCCGGAGGCGGCGCTCGCTGTCGTCCGCCGGTTCGCCACAACGTTCGGGCCCGGCCCGATCGTGGTCGGGCCGGCGGTCGACCACCTCGCCGACGCCGCCCGGTCGACCCGGGCCGCTCTCTCCGGCTACCGCGCCGCCGTCGGCTGGCCCAACGCTCCCCGACCGGTGCTCGCCGACGACCTGCTCCCCGAACGCGCGCTCTCCGGCGACGGCCATGCCCGCCGAGCACTGGCTCGTACGGTGTACGGGCCGCTGGCCGAGACCGGCAGCGGACTGCTGGAGACCCTGGTCGTCTTCCTGGACAACAACAGCAGCGTCGAGGCCACCGCCCGGGCGTTGTTCGTCCACGCCAACACCGTGCGCTACCGGCTGAAGCGGATCCAGGAGACCACCGGCTACAGCCCGACCGACGCCCGGGATGCGTACGTGCTGCGGATGGCCCTGACCCTGGGCCGCCTGTTGCCCGACGGCCGGGAGAACCCGCGCGGGTAGTCCTTGCGGACGATCCCGCCCGGTCCGATGTCGGCCTGCGGGCGAATCGCCGGTCAGTGCCTGGACGGAAATGGCCGGACAGCGGTTTTGCAACGGGACCTATGGCCGGTCGAGTGATCCTTCTACTGCCACGCCGTCGCATGGAGTACAAGGCTCTCGGCTACCACAACTACTGGTGGCTGCGGACCGATGACGACAATCACCACGCCGATGTCTGGGTGAATGCCGTCTACGTCAGCTCCGGCGGCAACGATCAGCCCATTCCCGGCGTACCGCGCTGCTGAGCGCTGACCCAGGACGGTCAGCGGGTCGCAAGAGTTCCGGTCACCCGGATGGCTGGGTGACCGGTCCTCGCACCAGTTGGTCGACCCCGCACCAGTTCGACGGCCCCGCACCGGTTGCAACTGGTGCGCCGCCGAGCAAAGGGTGCGCCGCCGAGCAAACGGTGCGGGGTCGAGCAAACGGTGCGCCGCCGAGCAAACGGTGCGGGGTCGACGAAAGGGTGCGGGGTCGACGAAAGGGTTCGGCGCGCAACCGGGGGGGCCGGCGCCCCGGCGCACCACCGCGGGGGCGATTGTGGCCCGTGGGAGCCGTTTGTGCGGTTCCCACAAGACGAAGACACGAGTTTCGTGGTGTCGCTGCACGACGGAACGCTGTCGGGCGCGCCAGAGTTGGTTTCGTGCTCGCCGTTGTCGCGCCCGGACAGGGCGCCCAGACCCCCGGATTCCTGAAACCGTGGGTCGCCGAACCCTCCTTCGCCGAACGGCTGGCCTGGCTGTCAGCGGTGAGCAGCCTGGATCTGGAGCACTACGGCACCGAGGCCGACGCCGACACCATCCGCGACACCGCCATCGCCCAGCCGCTGCTGGTCGCCGCCGGCCTGCTGGCCGCGCTCGAACTGTTCCCGCATCCGGCCGACGCGTTCTCCCAGATCGGCGTCGCGGCCGGACACTCCGTCGGCGAACTCACCGCCGCCGCCGGCGTCGGCGTGTTGAGCGCCGAACAAGCCATGGTGCTGGTCCGCGAGCGCGGCCGGGCGATGGCCGCGGCCAGCGCGACGACGCCGACCTCGATGACCGCGGTGATCGGCGGCGATCCCGCCGAGGTGCTCGCCAAGATCACCGAACACGGATTGACCGCCGCGAACAACAACGGCCGCGGGCAGGTCGTCGCCGCCGGCACCACGAAGCAACTCGCGGCCCTCGCCGCCGACCCGCCGGCCCGCGCCCGGCTGATCGAGCTGAACGTCGCCGGCGCCTTCCACACAGACCACATGGCCCCTGCGGTCGACCACCTCGCCCGACTGGCCCGCGCGGTCACCACGCACGACCCGAGGACCCGGCTGTTGTCCAACGCCGACGGTCAGATCGTGCACGACGGGGCCGAGGTGCTGCGCCGGATCGTCCGCCAGGTCTCCTCACCGGTCCGCTGGGACCTGTGCATGACCACGATGGCCGATCTCGGCGTGACCGGTCTGCTGGAAATGCCGCCCGCCGGCACCCTGACCGGGATCGCCAAGCGCAACCTCAAGGGTGTCGAGGTGTTCGCCCTGAACACCCCGGACCAGTTGCCCGATGCGGCCGACTTCGTCCGCAAGCACGCCGACACGGCCAGCAGCGCCCCGATGACCAGCAACCCGACCTGGCGGCTGATCGTCTCGCCGGGCAAGGGGCAGTTCACCCGCACCGACGATCTGCCCGCCGGGACCGTGCTGCCCGACCTGAGCACCGTCGGCGCGGTGAAGAACCTGCGTGACGAGATCCCGGTGACCGCGCCGCACGGCGGCATCGTGGTGGAATGGCTGGCCGAGGACGGCGATCCGGTCTCGCCCGGCCAGCCGCTGCTCAGACTGCATCCGATCGTCGAAACCACCGATGCGACCGAAATCGGCCGCTGACCACCTGCCGCTACCTGACCGCCCGAAACCCGGGAGCACGGCCCGGGAGCCCAACCAGAGATCGCGCACCGTGCTCGATCGCAAACCCTAGGAGAAACAGCCAGATGGCAACCACCGAAGAGATCCGCAGCGACCTGGCCGAGATCGTCAACGAGGTCGCGGGAGTGCCGGCCGACGACGTACAGCTGGACAAGTCGTTCACCGACGATCTCGACGTCGACTCGCTTTCGATGGTCGAGATCATCTACGCCGCCGAGGAGAAGTTCGGCGTCAGCATCCCCGACGAGGAGGCCAAGAACCTCAAGACCGTCGGTGACGCCGTCGCCTACATCGAGCGCGCCGCCGCCTGATCGCTTCGTCAGCCACGATCTCCCGCACGATCCTCTCCGCAACTTCGAGGAGCACTCACTGATGTCCCGGACGCCAGTCGTTGTCACCGGTCTCGGAGCCACTACACCGCTGGGCGGTGACGTGGAGTCCACCTGGTCCAACATGGTTGCCGGCAAATCCGGCGTCCGGGCCATCGAGGCCGACTGGGCGGCGGAGTTGCCGGCCCGGATCGCCGGCCAGTTGGTCGTCGATCCGTCCGAGGTCCTGCCGCGGGTCGAGGCCCGTCGGCTGGACCGGTTCGCCCAGCTGGCGATCATCGCCGCCAACGAGGCCTGGCAGGACGCGGGTTTCGGTTTCGGCGAGGAGAACACGGTCGACCGGGAGCGCCTGGCCACCAGCATCGGCACCGGGATCGGTGGCATGCACACCTTGCTCGGCCAGTGGGACATCCAGAAGGAGAAGGGCGGTCGGCGGGTCAGCCCGCTGACCGTACCGATGCTGATGGGTAACGCCGCTGCGGCCCAGGTCAGTCTGCGGGTCGGCGCCCAGGCAGGTGCGCACACCCCGATCTCGGCCTGTGCGACGAGCAACGAGGCGATCGCCCTCGGCCTGGACCTGATCCGACTCGGTCGGGCCGACGTCGTTGTCGCGGGCGGATCGGAGTCGGTGATCCACCCGCTGCCGATCAACGCGTTCAGCCAGATGCAGGCCACCAGCCGCCGCAACGACGAACCCGAACTCGCCTCCCGGCCGTTCGACAAGGACCGGGACGGCTTCGTGCTGGCCGAAGGCGCGACGATCTTCGTACTGGAAACCCTGGAGCACGCGCGGGCCCGCGGTGCGCGGATCTACGGCGAACTGGCGGGCGCCGGCACCACCTCCGACGCCTTCGACATCGTCCAGCCCGATCCCAGCGGGCTGAGCCAGGGCCGGGCGATGAAGATCGCGCTGACCGAAGCCGATCTTGCTCCCGACGACATCGTGCACGTCAATGCTCACGCGACCTCGACGCCGACGGGTGACCCCGCGGAGGCGACATCCATCCGGTTCGCCCTCGGCGCGGACACCACGGCGATCGTCACCTCGACCAAGTCGATGACCGGCCACCTGCTGGGCGGCGCCGGTGCCCTGGAGTCGATGGCTACCCTGCTTGCCCTCTATCACCGGGTCGTCCCGCCGACGATCAACCTGGACAATCCCGAACCCGGATTGGGCATCGACATCGCCACCACTGCCCGTGATCTTCCGGCCGGTGATCTTGCCGGCATCAACAACTCGTTCGGATTCGGCGGCCACAACGTGGCCGTGGCCTTCACCAACAGGTACAGCACCCACCCGTAGAGCACCACCCAGCCGACAGGAGCCTGACATGAGCACGGCAGTGCACCAGCCGCAGGCGGTCGAACAGAACACCCCCGAGAAGCTTTCGCGCGACCTGGACCCACGGAACCCGAGACTCCGGTTGGCTGCCCTGCTCGACCCGGGCAGCGTCGAGTTGATCACCGACGACGACGGCTCCGGCATGCTCGCTGCGGCCGGCACGATCGAAGGCAACAAGGTGATCGCCTTCTGTTCCGACGCCACCATGTCCGGGGGCGCGATGGGCTCCGCCGGCTGCGCCGCCGTGGTGTACGCCTACCAGCGGGCGATGGCCGAGGGGTTGCCGATCATCGGCATCTGGCATGCCGGCGGTGCCCGGCTGCAGGAGGGTGTGCTCTCCCTGGACGGCGTTGGCCGGATCTTCAACGCGATGACCCACGCATCGGGGAGGATCCCGCAGATCTCGATCGTGCTCGGCCCGGCGGCTGGCGGCGCCGCGTACGGGCCGGCGCTGACCGACATCGTCATCCTAGGTCCCGAGGGGCGGATCTTCGTCACCGGACCGGATGTGGTCCGATCGGTGACCGGTGAGGATGTCAACATGTTGCGTCTGGGCGGCCCGGACACCCACGGCCGCCGGTCCGGCGTGGTGCACGTGGTCGCCGACGACGAGGCGGACGCGCTCGATCGGGGTCGACGGTTGGTCGGCCTGCTCGCCGATCAGGGCCGGGTCGCCGGTTCGGTGGCCGACGACGATCTGGCCGCGCTGTTGCCGGAATCGACCAAGCGGGCCTACGACGTCCATCCGTTGGTGGAATCACTGCTCGACGACGACACCATGGTCGAATTGCACGCCCGGTGGGCGCCGAACATCACGACCGCTTTCGGGCGGCTGGCCGGCCGAACGGTCGGCGTGATCGCCAACAATCCGCTCCGGCTCGGCGGTTGCCTGGACTCGCTGAGCGCGGAGAAGGCGTCCCGCTTCGTCCGGATGTGCGACGCGTTCGGTGTCCCGCTGGTCGTGCTGGTCGACGTTCCCGGTTATCTCCCGGGCGTCGGCCAGGAGTGGGACGGGGTCGTCCGACGCGGCGCGAAACTCCTGCACGCCTTCAGCGAGGCCAGCGTGCCACGGGTCACCGTGATCACCCGGAAGGCCTACGGCGGCGCGTACATCGCGATGAACGCCCGGTCCCTGGGCGCGACCAGGGTGTTCGCCTGGCCCGGCGCCCAGGTTGCCGTGATGGGATCGGTGGCCGCGGTGCGGATCCTGCATCGCCGCAAGCTGGCCGGTGCCCCCGACGATCTCCGCCCGCAGCTGGAGGCGGAGCTGGCCGCCGAACACGAGCGGCTGGCCGGCGGCGTGGAGAAGGCGGTGGAGATCGGCGTTGTCGACGAGATCGTCGCGCCGACCCGCACCCGGTCGGCCATCGCCGCCGCAGTGCGCGAGGCCGACACCGGGGTACGTGGCCGGCACACCAACATTCCGCTCTAAGGATTCCCGGTGTGACATGCTTGGCGCATGAGTACCGAGCACGCCGCCCAACATCAGGCCGTACGGCTCACCGATCACGCCGCCGAACTGCTGGACGAAGCGCGCGAGGCACCGGCCCGTCGTGCAGCGCGGACCTTGATCGGCGGCAGCGCGCAGCGCGTCACCATGATCGCTCTGCCGGGCTCGAGCGAACTGTCCGAGCACCTCTCCCCTGCCGCCGCCTCACTGCAGGTGATCAGCGGCGAGGCTGTTCTGGTGGCCGGTGACCGGGAATGGCAACTGGCCGCCGGCACCCTGATCGCCATCCCACATCAGCGGCATTCGCTGCGAGCGGTCACCGACACCGTGGTGTTGCTGACCGTCTCGGTCGACTGACCCGGCCCGCGGGATCGTGACGTCGGTCGCGAACGGTGACGAGCCGATCTCGGAGTTCCGTGACGAGCGCGTTGCGCCCGAGAGGGTGCCGCCGATCGTCGCGGAACTGGCTGCCGGTGCACCGATCGTGCTGGTGTGGACCAACGAGCTGGGCGGCAGGACGTACCGGATCGACCTCCCGGACAGTACCGAATTCGTCAAGTGCTGTCCTGATCATCCGGAATTCGATCTTGAACTCGAGGCCGCCAAACTCCGCTGGGCCGGACGCTACGTCACCGTTCCGCCGGTGCTCGGACACGGCCGCGACTCGGTGAGCTCGACCTGGCTGCACACCCGCGGAATCCCTGGTAGGACAGCGATCGCGCCGGAATGGAAGGCGCTGCCCGAGGTAGCCGCACACGCCATCGGTACCGGCCTGCGCACACTCCATGATCGACTTCCCGTCGAGCACTGCCCGTGGAGCTGGGAGGTCGACGTCCGCGGGGAGTTGATCAAGGACCCGCAGGACCGGGCGGCATTGATCGCCGAGCGCCCGGACACCGACCTACTCGTCGTCTGCCACGGTGACGCCTGTTCCCCCAACACGCTGATCGGGCCGGACGGACGCTTCACCGGACACGTCGACTTCGGGAGTCTTGGCGTTGCGGACCGGTGGGCCGACCTGGCGATCGCCACCTACGCGATCGACTGGAACTTCGACCCGCGCTACGAGGATGCGCTGCTGGAGGCGTACGGCATCGATCGTGATCAGGAGCGGATCGACTACTACCGGCGACTCTGGGACGCCGGCTGATCGATCACCTTGGCCAGCACCCGGGTGTGGGACAGGTCGAGCGCCTTGGTCGAGGTGAGCAGGACCAGTCCCGGGCCGGCTGCCGCCTGCCGGGCCCTGTCCAGTAACGGCTGCAGCTCCTCGGCGGCCAGCTCGTCGGTGTACCGCTCGACGAACTCCGCGAACCGGTCCTCCTGGTGGCCGTACCAATTACGCAACGCTGCGGACGGTGCCAGTTCCTTCCACCACTCGTCGATCCGGTCGTCGTCCTTACGCACGCCACGCGGCCAGAGCCGATCGACCAGGACGTGCAGTGCCGCGTCGTCACCGCGCTGATCGTAGACCCGGGTAATTCTGATCATGATCGCGAACCACCCCTGACCGGCGGGAAGGTCTTCTTCGCCTGATCGGCGATGCGGCGCATCATCCACATGTCGACACCGCCGCCGATCACGCCGCCGGCCACCGGAACCGCCCGGCCGAGTTTGGTCAACGTCCGTTCGCCGAGGGACTTCAGCAGCTGCATGCCGACCGCCTTGTTGACCAGCATCAGCGCCTCGGGCGGCAGCCGTTTCAGGGCGAGGTTGGTCAGGGTGCCGGTAGCGGAGACCACGCCGGCCTTCTTCAGGATGTCGTCCGCGCGGGATCCCGTCAGGGTCACCAGCACCGCGGTGCGGACACCGGGATCGCTGGTGTCGTGCCCGCGCACCGTGGCGATCGCACCGACCATCCGGGTGGCCTGCAGATAGAACTCCAGGACGTTGACCGGGATCGCCACCGGCATCGTCACGAAACCGCCGAGACCGGTGGCGAAGCCACCGACCCCGCCGCCGAGGACGAACTGCCGGCGGATCTTCCGGATCGCTTCTGCGTCGCTGCGGGAGTGCGACCGGACCTTCCGGCCCAGGTCGGCGGCGGTCCCGAACGGCCCCCGGCCGTCGAGTCCCAGCTCCAACAGACGGCGGACGAACTGACTGACCCGGCTGGTTCGCTCTTGTTTCACACGTCCTGTGTACCCGATGGGGGTGCGACCGGATCGGCCAGGCAGCCGTCGATCAGCCGTTCGAAGCCGGCCCGGGCGTGTTGGATCGCCTTGGGATCGAGATCGAGTTGCATCGCATGGTTCAGCGACAACATCAGACCCGTCGCCTCGAAGATGACCTGATCCGGGTCGACCTCGGCGGAAAAGGATCGGTCGGCGATCGCCACATCGATCTGCTCGCCGAGATAGGTGCGCCAGTTGTCGGTGAGCCGCCGGGCGACATCGTGCAGCGGCCCGCGGCGGCTGTCGTAATCGGTGGTCACCTGGGTGAAGAAGCAGCCTCCGGGGAACACCCCGCGTTCCAGGTGGGAGATCCAGGCGTCAACCAGTTTCCGCAGTCTCGGCAGCCCCGGTGCGGCGTGCGCTGCGGGCAGGATGACCTCCCGCCGGTAGATGCGTACGGCCTCGGCGACGATGCCCAACTGCAGGTCGAGTTTGCTGCCGAAGTGGCCGATCACCCCGGACTTGCTCATCGACAGCTCTTCGGCAAGCCTGCCGAGGGTGATAGCGTCCAAACCCTCGGTGGACGCGATGTCGACGCCCGCGGCAACGATCAGGTGCCGGGTCTGCAGCGCCTGGGCTGCCGAGCGTCGAGGACTCACGCACCTAAGGTTAGCCCAGGAAGATATTTAGAGAACGGTCGTACGCTAAACTTTCTTCTGTGACCGACGATACGACAGGCCAACGGCGTGGCTCCGAGATCATCGGAGCCGGCTACTACCAGCCGTCCAAGGTGCTGACCAACCACGATCTGGAAGAGATGGTCGACACCAACGACGAATGGATCCGGCAGCGTACCGGGATCCGTGAGCGTCGGATCGCCTCGCCCGAGGAGACGGTGCCGATGATGGCCACCGCCGCGGCCAGGGACGCGTTGGCCAACGCCCGGATCGACGCCTCGGCCATCGATCTCATCGTCGTCGCAACGGTCACCTCGGAGCAGCGCTCACCCAACACCGCAGGCCGGGTGGCGCAGGACCTGCAGGCTCCCTCACCGGTAGCCATCGACATCAACGTCGCCTGTTCCGGCTACATCCACGCCCTGGCGATCGCCGACCAGGCCATCAAGGCCGGCACGGCGACCACGGCCCTGGTCATCGCGTCGGAGAAGCTCAGCGCGGTCACCGACTGGACCGACCGCAGCACCTGCATCCTGGTCGCCGACGCGGCGGCCGCGTTCGTCATCCGCCGCAGCAGCCGGCCTGGGATCAGCGCCGTCACCTGGGGCACCGAACCCGACCTCGCCGACGCCGTGGTCATCGAGCCACCGACCAACACCTTCAGCCAGGACGGCAAGTCGGTCTTCAAATGGGCGATCTCCGAGGCAGCGGGGTACGCGGCCAAGTCGGTCACCAACGCCGGCTACCGGATGGACGAACTCGGCGGGCTGTTCAGCCACCAGGCCAACCTGCGGATCATCGAACCACTGGCCCGCCAGCTCGGCATGGCCGACAAGATCGTCGCCACCGACGTGGTCACCTCGGGCAACACCTCGGCGGCCTCCATCCCGCTGGCCTTTGCCAAGATGTGGCAGGCCGGCGAACTGCCCGAGGACACTCCGTTCCTGCTCTTCGCCTTCGGCGGCGGGTTCGCCTACGCCGGCCTGGTCGCCCGCACCCCGCGGTCCTGACGATCAGCGGCCGACCGCGTAGCCCTGCATCCCGCGCGGATTCGCAGCGGCCTTCAGCACACCGGTGTTCGGGTCGTACGACGCGGCGGTCATCCGGGACAGCGACCAGTCACCGGTCACCTTGACCCGGTGCCCCCGCTTCTCCAGATCGGCGACAACGTCGGGACCGAAGCGGCCCTCGACCTCGACAACACCCGGCTCGGGTACCCGCGGCTCGAAGCTGGAGATCATCGACTTGATGTTGAAGGTCGGATGGTCGATCGCCGCCTGCAGATCCATCCCGCCGAGCTTGTGCGCCAGCCAGAAGACCATCGCCCACTGATCCTGTTGATCACCACCCGGCGTGCCGAAGCCGGTCACCGTGCCGTCCGCGGCGACAGCCATTCCGGGACTCAGCGTGGTCCGCGGCCGGCGGCCCGGCACCAGCGACGACGGGAGCCCCGGCTCCAGCCAGACCATCTGCAGCCGGGTCCCCAGACAGAATCCAAGATCAGGAACGGTCGGCGAGGAATGCAGCCAGCCGCCGCTGGGCGTCGCCGACACGACATTGCCCCACCGATCGACGACGTCCATATGACAGGTGTCGCCCTTGGTCCGCCCGTCCCGTTGCACCGTCGGCTCGCCGCTGCTGACCTCCTCGACCGGCGCGGTCACCACCGAGAAGTCCGGCAACCGCGGATCAAGTCCGTTCAACCGGCCCGGCCGCAGCTCGAGGGACGCCGTCTCGCTGATCAAGGACCGACGCCGCTCCAGGTACGTCGGATCCAGCAGCCCAGCAAGATCGGGATGATCGGGCGCGTCGCCGAACCAGGCGTCGCGATCGGCGAAGGCCAGCTTCTGCGCCTCGACCACCAGGTGGATCTGATCCGCGGCGAATCCCTTCCAGCTCTCGCCCGACCCGAACCGCCCGTCCAGCAACGGGTCGATGATCGCCAGCGTCTCCAGGAAGACCGGACTCTGCGCCCAGCCCGCCGCCTTGTAGATGGTGTTGCCACGCCACGACAGCGTCATCGGCTGCTCGTACGACGGCCGCCAGTCCGCCAGATCGGAGCCGGTGATCACGCCGGCATGTTCCAGGCCGGAACTGTCCATCACCGGACGCTTGGCGAAGGCGTCGATCGCCTCGGCGACGAAGCCCTCCGACCAGGCACGGATCGCCCGGTCACAGGCCGCCTCCCTGCTGTCGGCCTGCTGCGACTCCTGAACCAGCCGGGAGTAGGTCCGGGCCAGTACGGGGTTGGTCTGCAACTGACCGGGGCGGGGTGCGGGCAGCCAGGTCTGGGCCGAGGTCGGCCAGTAGGTGCGGAAGTAGTCGGCCATCTTGGCGATCAGGGCCGCCACCCGCTCGACGACCGGGTGGCCGGACTCGGCGTAGTGGATGGCGTACTTGAGGATGTCGGCCGGCCACATGGTCCCGTGATCACGCAGCAGCGTCAGCCAGGCCACCGAGGATCCGGGCACCGCGGTCGCCAGCAGCCCGGTGCCCGGGACGGTCTTCAGGCCGAGATCACGGAAATGTTCGATGGTGGCGCCCGCCGGCGCGACACCCTGCCCGCAGAGCACCTCGGGTTCATGATCAACCCGCTTCAGGATCAACGGCAGATCACCGCCCGGACCGTTGAGATGCGGTTCGACCACCTGGAGGACGAAGCCGGTCGCCACGGCCGCGTCGAACGCATTGCCGCCGGCCTCCAGAACGGCCATCCCTGACTGACTTGCCAGCCAGTGCGTGCTGGTCACCATGCCGAAGGTTCCGGCGAGTTCCGGTCTGGTTGTGAACACCTCACCAACCGTAGTGGTCGGCAAACCTTGCGGTGTCGGCAGGGTTGCGGTCGAATAGCCCCAGGCCCAGGTCACTGCGCCGCCGACTCGAGGAGACCGCGATGGTCGAGCAGTTCGCGTTGACCCATGTCACCGTCGTCACCGGGGATGCCAGCGGGACTCTGCACCCCGACCAGACGATCCTCGTCGGCGAGGACGGCCGGATCGAACGGGTCGCACCGTCCGACGACTGTCCGGTACCGGCCGGATACCGCAGCCTCGATCAGACCGGCCGGTACGTGATCCCTGGGTTGATCAACGCCCACGCCCACCTCTTCGCAGACGGCAGGCCGATGCCGCCGATCCTGCTCAACGAATCCGTCGAGGCGATCGTCGCCAAGGTCGGCCACAGCCGGCTCGGCCAGATGATCTTCAAACGGCGGACCAAGGCCAGTGTGATCACCCAGCTCAACTCCGGTGTCACCACTCTGCGCAGCGTCGGCGACGTCCGGTACGAAGTGGTCGCCGTTGCCGCCGAGGTCGAACGCGGCGACTACCCCGGGCCGCGGATCATCGCCTCCGGGCCACTGCTTGCCGTCACCGGAGGTCACGGCGCACCGCAGATCGCGTTGATCAGCGATTCGCCGTGGGATGCGCGCGCCAACGTCCGCGCCAACCTGCGACGCGGAGCGACGGCGATCAAGATCTCGGCGACGGGTGGCGTCACCGATGCCCGGTCGATCGGCGAGGCGGGACGCCCGCAGATGACCGAGGAGGAGATGGCCGCGATCTGTGAGGAGGCACACAATGCCGACGTCCTGGTCGCCGCCCACGCCCAGAGCCGGGAGGGCGTCACCCGCGCTCTGCGCGCCGGCGTGGACACCATCGAACACGGCGTCGGAATGACCGAGGAGATGATCACGCTGTTCCAGGACAACCCGCGGTCCCTGCACGGCAGTTCCGCGATGATCCCGACGCTGATGGCCTGCCTGCCGCTGGTCAAACTCGACCCGGAGATCACGGGCATCAACCCCATTGTCCGGGCGAACGCGGAGATGATCTACGCGGACATGGTGCAAGGTATCCACGACGCGCTGGCCAACGACGTCACCCTCGGGATGGGCACCGACTCGGCACTGACCTACTCCACGCACTACAACACCTGGCGGGAACTGGACTACCTGGTGCGGTTCGGCGGACTCACTCCGGCCCGGGCGCTCAATGCCGCGACGGCGACCAATGCACGGATCCTCGGTCTGGCCGACGAGACCGGTTCGATCGAGGCAGGCAGGTCCGCCGACCTCGTCGTCCTCGCCGCGAACCCGCTGGACGGCTTCCGGTCCTTGGCCGACCCGCTGTTGGTGGCGGCCAGCGGGTCCCTGATCGAACATCCGACGGTCACCCGGTTCGCCGACCTGGACGCCCGACTGGATTCGTTCTAGGAGACGGCGTCGTCGTGTGGACCGCGATCGGCGACACCCTTCCGCTGGCCATCGGCATCACACTCAGCCCGGTGTCGCTGATCATCGGACTGGTCCTGTTGCTCAACCCGCGTGGGCCGCTGCGGGCCGCCGTCTTCGGACTTGGCTGGTTCCTGTCGATCCTCGTGGTCGCCACGATCGCGTACAACATCGTCTGGGTCGGCGAAGCGGTCGATCCCGACTACGCCCATGACGGTGTCGAGGTTCTGCAACTCATCCTGGCCGGACTGTGCCTGGGAATGGCCGGCGTCACCTGGCGACGACTCCCCCGGGACGGCGCGCCCGCGCCGAAGAGCAGGCTGCTCGGCCGGCTGGACCGGGTCGGCGTGCTCGGCGCCGCCGGGCTCGGCCTGGCGCAGGGATTCCTTCGGGTGAAGAACATCTTCCTGGCCGTCGCCGCCGGAGCCCGGTTCGGCGACGCCGACCTGTCCCGGACCGAAACCGTGATCGGGTTGATCATCTTCGCACTGTTGGCCGCTTCGGGTGTGCTGGCGCCGTTGATCGTCAGCCTCACCGGCAACCCGACGACTCCCGCCAAGCTGGCCCGGGCCAGGACGTGGCTGGAGTCCAACATGTCATCGATCACCATCGTCGTGCTGCTGGTGATCGGCGTCTACCTGCTTGGCCAGGGACTGGACATCCTGGACTGAGACGGCCCACGTTCCTCCGACAAAACCGAAGGTGATCGCGATGTCTGCCCCAGCAGCCGGGAGTCCCCGAGCACATCAGGTCAACAGGCCCCGGATACCGCGGGTCACCAACCTGTTCCTGGTCACCGCCGGCGCGGTGATCACCGTGATCGGGATGCGGGAGCTTGGCTGGTTGCTCGGCCCCTTCCTGCTCGCTCTGATGATCGTCATCCTGGTTCATCCGGTGTATCGCCTGCTGCTGCGGTTGAGGGTTCCGGCGATCATCGCCCTGATCGGCCTGCTGGTGGCGATCTACGGTCTGCTGTTCGGGCTGATCGCGATCATCGCCATCTCTGCCGCGCAGCTGGCGACCATCCTGCCCAACTACGCCGCCAACGTCGCCGCGTCGCTGCGATTCCTCACCGACCAGCTGGCCGCCCTCGGCATCGGTTCGGAGCAGATCAGGCAGCTGATCGGCACGGTCGACCTCGGCCGGGTCGCACGCTTCCTGACCAGCCGACTGCCGTCGCTGTTCAGTGCCGGCGCCAATGTCGTCTTCCTGTACAGCCTGCTGCTGTTCATCGGGGTCGAGTCGACCCAGGTCGCGGGCCGCGGAGCAAATCTGGCCGCTGATCATCCGGCGCTGTCCGACTCCTTGATCAACTTCGTCCGCAACACCCGCCGGTTCCTGGCCGCCACCGGCGCGTTCGCGGTCATCGTCGGCGTACTCGACACGATCTTCCTGATGCTGATCGACGTACCGCTGGCGCCGCTGTGGGGGCTGTTGGCCGCCGCCTGCAACTTCATCCCCTACGTCGGCTTCATCATCGGCGTCATCCCGCCCGCACTTCTGGTCCTGCTGGACGGGAACTGGCAGTTGATGATCGTGGTCATCGTGGTCTACATCGTGCTGAACTCGATCGTGACCACGCTGTTACCGGCCAAGATCGTCGGCGACCTGGTCGGGATGTCGATGACGATCACGATGATCTCGGTGGTCTTCTGGACCTGGGTGCTCGGGCCGATCGGTTCGGTGCTCGCCGTCCCGTTGAGCCTGATGGCCAAGGCGATCCTGGTCGATGCCGATTCCAGCGCGCGCTGGCTCGGCGGCTTCCTCAACTCCGACATCCGCAATCGGAAGGAGCAGGAAGCCGCCGACGGGTGAGAGCTGACCGGCCGCGCCCGTCAGACGACTTCGTGCAGCCAGCGCACCGGCGTTCCGTCGCCGGCATAGCGGAACGGCTCCAGTTCGGCGTCCCACGGTGCCCCGAGCAGCTCGTTCAGCGCCTCGACCAGGTCCTTGCCACCCAGGGCCGCGGTCACCATCGCCTTCTTGATCCGGTCCTCCGGAACGACGATGTCGCCGTGCAGCCCGGTGGTGGCATGGAAGATCCCCAGATCGGGGGTGTAGGAGTAGCGCTCCCCCTCGGTGGCCGGCGTCGGTTCCTCGGTGACCTCGAAGCGGATCCGCTGCCAGCCCTTCAGCGACGTGGCCAGCCTGGCTGCCGTACCGACCGGTCCCGACCAGGAGTACTCGGTCCGGTACGAGGCCCGTTCGGCCGGCTGCGCGATCCAGTCCAGGCGTACGGGCATGCCGAAAACGCCACCGACCGCCCACTCGATGTGTGGACACAGTGCCGACGGCGTGGAGTGGATGTACAAGACACCACGGGTCGTGCTCATGGTCGATCCTCCGGACTTTTCGGGCTGGTACTGACCGGCTGCCTGAGGGCTGCCTTCCCCGACATCCTCAGTCCGTCATCAGTCCCGGACCGGTCCGACCGCGGACACGACCACGACCTTCTCAGGTGCCATTCTGCACCATGTATCACACCAGCACCACCGCCGGCGGGTCGACACGTGCCCTAGGGTTCGGGTTATGACCCGCCCGTACGGCTCCTGGCCGTCCCCGCTTTCCGCCGAATCGCTGACCGAAGGCGCCCTCGGCCTGGACGAGGCACAGTACGACGGAACCGATCTCCACTGGCTGCAGGCCCGCCCGACCGACGGTGGCCGGGTCAGCCTGTGGCGCCGCTCCGGCAACCGCGACACCGAGCTCACCCCGGCGCCGTTCAACGTCCGATCCCGGGTGCACGAGTACGGCGGCGGCGCCTTCGCGGCGTCGGGCGGGATGGCCGTCTTCTCCAACTTCACCGACAACCTGCTCTACCTGGTCTCCGACCGGATCCAGACGCCGCGCCGGCTCACCGGCGATTCCGCGCTGCGCTACGCCGCCCTGCGCATCCACCCGGAAGCCGGGCTGATCATCGCCATTCGTGAGGACCACCGCCGGGATGATCGCGAGCCGGTCAACACCGTGATCGCACGGCGGATCGCCGACGGCCCGGATGCAGAGGACGTGGTGCTGTGCAGCGGCGCCGACTTCTACGCCGCACCGGAGTTGTCCGCCGACGGCCGGCTGGCCTGGGTGGAATGGGACCATCCGAACATGCCGTGGGACTCCACCCGGCTGATGATGGCCGAGCTTCCCGACGAGCTGTCCACGCTGACCGGGCCGCTGCAGCCGCGGCTGGTGGCCGGCGGATCCGAGGAATCGGTCGTCGTTCCGCGCTGGCTGCCGGACGGGTCGTTGATCTTCGTGTCGGACCGGACCGACTGGTGGAACCTGTACCGGTACGACGGCGGGCGGGTCGCTGCGCTGCATCCGCAGGACGCCGAATTCGCTCCACCGCAGTGGAATCTGGGCAGACGGCCCTACGCGATCATCGATGATGATCATCTGGCCTGCACCTGGAACATCGGCAACCGCTCCCACCTCGGCATTCTCGCCCTGAGCAGCGGCGAACTGACCGAGTTGCCGACCGGCGCCACGTCGTTCGGCCCGGTGACGACCGACGGCATCCGGATCGCCACCATCGCCGGATATCTCGACCGGCCGGCCGAACTGATCGTGATCGACCCGACCTCGGCGGGCACCACCGTCATCCGGCGGGCCGGAGAGTCGGTGGTCCCCGCGGAGTTGATCTCCGAACCGGTGGAAGTGTCCTGGGAGTCCGAAGCCGGCCCGGTGTACGGCTGGTTCTATCCCCCGCGGAACGGCGATCTTCGGGCACCGGATGGCGAACTGCCGCCGATGATCACTCTCAGTCACGGCGGTCCGACCAGCGGCAGCGCACCGCATTTCGATCCCGAGATCCTGTTCTGGACCAGTCGCGGGATCGCCGTCCTCGACGTCAACTACGGCGGCAGCACCGGGTACGGGCGCCGCTATCGCGAGCGACTTCGGAACAACTGGGGCATCGTCGACGTCACCGATTGTGCGGCCGGAGCCGCGGCGATGGCCGACCGGGGCCGGGCCGACCCCGACCGGTTGGCGATCATGGGCGGCAGTGCCGGCGGTTACACCACGCTGCGCGCGCTCACCGCGACCAGCACCTTCACCGCCGGGATCAGCCTGTACGGCATCGCCGACATCACCGCACTGGCCACCGACACGCACAAGTTCGAGTCGCGCTACCTGGACTCGCTGGTCGGGCCGTATCCGGAAGCAGCCGACCGGTACGCCGACCGGTCACCGATCAACCACGTTGATCAACTGACCGCGCCGATCCTGTTGTTGCAGGGCGCCGACGACAAGGTCGTGCCGCCGAACCAGGCCGAGACCTTCGCCGCGGCCGCCCGGTCGAAGGGTCTGCCGGTAGCGATGATCATCTACCCGGGAGAGGGACACGGCTTCCGGCGCTCGGAGAACATCGTCGACTCCGTGCAGGCGTCGTTGTCCTTCCTCGGCAGGGTTTTCGGCTTCACCCCCGACGACGACCTACCAGCCCTGGAGATCGAGAACCTTCAACCGGTTCGGTGAACCGGCAGGCGGGCGCCGAAGACCGCGGTCCCGATCCGTACCGTGGTCGCACCGTGGGCGATGGCCAGTTCGAAGTCACCGGACATCCCCATCGACAGCTCGGCATAGGATCCCGCGACCCGGTCGTCGTCCTGCAGCCGACGGCGCAACTCGGTCATCCGGACGAAACACGCCTCGACAACGCCTCGATCCGCGGAATTGGCCGCGATGGTCATCAGTCCGCGGGGCCGCAACCGGTCGAGACCACCCAACGCGACGGCAAGATCGACGACGTCGTCGGGCGGCAAACCGAATTTGCTCGGCTCCCCGGACGAGTTCACCTCGATGAACACGTCCAGGGTGCGGTCGGCCTGTTCCAGCCGGGACTGCAGCGTCTCGGCCAGGCGCAGGCTGTCCAGTGCATGGAACTCCGCGGCGAAGGCGACGACGTCACGGGCCTTGTTGCGTTGCAGATGCCCGATCATCGCCCACTGCAGGTCCGGGCGATGGGCCAGTTCGGCGGCCTTCGCGGCCGCCTCCTGAACCTTGTTCTCGCCGAAGATCCGCATCCCGGCGTCGTACGCCTCGATGATCTTGTCGGTGCCGAAGGTCTTCGACACCGGCAGCAGCCGCACCTGTGAGGGATCCCGGCCGGCACGATCGCACGCCGCATCGATCGCTGCGCGGACCCGCACCAGATTCTCCGCGACCGACATGATCCTCACCCTATCGTCCGGCCGCTGAATCGATTGACGGTCGGCTCGGGTAGCGTGCGGCCATGGCAGCGCGGGCAGACCGGCCGCCGATCCTGCCGCGGGTCGGGGCGATGATCGGCGTGGGCATCGTGCTGGTCCTCGGGCTGATCGCCGCGGCGATCCGTCCGGACTGGCAGGTCGATCCGATCGTGATCAACCTGCCGTCGGCGAAACCCGGCCGACCACCCCAGTTGCCGCAGGCGTCAGGATCCGCCACCCCGTCCATGCGACCGCTACCGCCGCCCGGCGCACCACCGGACCTGTCCTGGATCAAGTGGGTGCTGCTCGCCCTGGCCATCGCCGCCCTGCTCGTCCTGCTCGGCGTGATCGCCATGCGGCTGCTCGCCGTCCGGCAGATGTATGCCGCCCGTCCCGACGACGAGATCGAGGTCACCGAGGACGCCCTGCCCGACCTGCCGACCCTGCAACAGGGTGCGGCGACGGCCGAGGAACGGCTGTTGGCGATCGGCAACCCGACCGACGCGATCATCGCCGCCTGGCTGGCGCTGGAGGAGGCGGCCGACGCCTCCGGTGTGCACCGCCGCCCGGCCCAGACCCCGACCGAGTTCACCGCCGACGTACTGGGCCGCACGGGTGTCCCGTCCGAGCCGGTCCGCACCCTCCTCGGGCTGTACCTGAGGGCCCGGTTCGCCGCCGCGCCTTCCTCGGCGGATGATCTTGCCACCGCCCGTCGGTGCATCCGGGACCTGGCAACCAGTTGGCAGACCTTCGCCCAGGCAGAGGCCGCGGAGGGCCGGCCGTGAGCCGGGAACGACGGGGCGGCGACATCGCCGCATTGTGCCTGGCCGGGATCGCCGTGCCGGCCGTCGCCTGGGTGGTGCTGGGCATGCCGCCGTTGCAATCGCTGCTGCTGGGCGCAGTCGGGATCGTCGTCGCCGCGCTGGTCCGTTTTCCGCCCGACGGGTTCGACAGCGGATTCCCCGAACCGCCGTCGCCGGTCCGGGACCGTGGGGCGCGGCGGGAGGCGTTCCGGCTCTCCTGGAACGTCACCGGCCGCAACGACCTGGTCGGCAGTACGTTGGTCACCCGGCTGCAACAGATCGCCGAGCAGCGGCTCTCGCTGCACGGCCTTGACCTGCGGGATCCGGCCGACCGCGAGCGGGTCATCGCCCTGGTCGGTGAGGGGCCGTACCGACTGCTGTCCCGACCGCCGGGGGCGGAGGCGAGGACGCGGGCCTTCCACCAGGCGCTGGCGTCCGTGGAAAGACTTGCTGACAAGGAGATTCGATGACCGACACCGACCTGACCCCGACCATGAAGGCACTGCAGGTGACCGAGATCTCTCGGCTCTGCACCACGGTGCTCGACGAGGTCGGAACCGTGGTCGTCGGGATGCAGGAGGCGCTGAAGACCGCACTGGCCGCCATCCTGGCCGGCGGCCACGTGTTGTTCGAGGACGTGCCGGGCCTCGGCAAGACCCTGGCTGCTCGCAGCCTGTCCTCCGCCCTCGGCCTGGAGTTCCGGCGGCTGCAGTGCACCCCGGACCTGTTGCCCGCCGACATCACCGGCTCGTATGTGTTCGACCCGGCCAAGGCGGTCTTCGAGTTCCGGCCCGGGCCGATCTTCACCGGGCTGTTCCTGGCCGACGAGATCAACCGCACCACGCCCAAGACCCAGTCGGCGCTGCTGGAGGCGATGGCCGAGGGACAGGTGACGGTCGAAGGCCACAGCTTCCCGCTCCGGCCACCGTTCCATGTGATGGCGACGTCGAACCCGATCGAGTACGAAGGCACCTATCCGCTGCCTGAGGCCCAGCTGGACCGGTTCATGGTGCGGTTGGCCGTCGGCTACCCGGCGAAGGCCGCCGAACGTGACGTCCTGCAACGTCGGCTCGGCCGCAGGACCGAGGAGACGCGGGTGGCAGCGGTGATGGATGCCGACACGGTGATCGCGATGCAGCAGGGTGTCGAGCAGGTGCAGGTCGACCCCGACATCCTCGCCTACTGTGTTGATCTTGCGTCCGGGACCCGGGACCATCCGGCAGTCGAGGTGGGTGCTTCTCCGCGCGGTTCCCTGGCGTTGATGTTGGTCTCCCGGGCCCGTGCGGTGATCGACGGACGGGACTACGTGACGCCCGAGGACGTCAAGGGCGTGGCGCCGAGTGTCCTGGCCCACCGGATCAGCCTCACGCCGCAGAGTTGGGCGTCGGGGTTGCCGGCCACAGAGGTGATCAAGAACCTGCTCAACCAGGTGGCCGGCCCCGCAGCGACCCGGGCCTGATCGGTGAAGGGCAGATGGTGGCCGGCCAGCGGCCTGGCCGTGACGATCATGGTTTCGCTGATCATCTTCCTGTTGGGTCTGCTCACCGGGAGGCTGCAGCCGGCCGCGCTGGCGATGGTGTTGTTGCTGGGCAGCGGCTGGATGTATCTGCGCCGACCCCGGACCGGTGGGACGGTCGAGCTGAGTACTCGCAGCGGAACCACCAGCGAGTCCCGGGTGGCTGCCTCGGTCGTCTGGCATGCCGCGCCCGATGTCGACGCGTTGCGTTTCCGGACGGGCGCACCGGGTCATCGCAGTGTCGACGCGGTGATCGCCGCACCCGGGCGGGGAACGTCGGGCGAACGGCAGGTCGCCGTCAGCATCCGCACCGCACGCACCGGGCGGCGCCCGATCTTCACTGTTGATCATCAGGAGCGGTACGGCGCCGGTCTGCTCGGGATCACCGGCGACACCGCGGGGCCGCTGTCGATCACCGTGTTGCCCAGGGCGACGATGCTGCGCGAGGTGCCGTTGCCCCATCGGCTCTCCGGCTTGACCGGGCCGCACGACTCGCGGCGGGCCGGGGACGGTAACGACCTTCGCGACATCAACCTGTTCACTCCCGGTGACCGGTTGCGGCGGATCGACTGGCGGGTGACCGCCCGTCGGAACAGCGCCGGACCCGCCGGATCGCGGCAGCTGATCACCGACCTGTACGTCCGCCGCAGCTATGCGACCGCCGACGCGGCAGTCATGCTGGTGCTCGATTCCCGGGACGAGGTGGGCCCGGATCTGACCACCTGGAACGATTCCAGCAGCATCGCCGAGGACGTGCCGACCTCCCTGGACAACGCCCGCGCCGCCGCTTTGACGATGGCCCGACGCTATCTGCAGGCCGGCGACCGGGTCGGATTGGAGGATCTCGGCCGGATGAGCCGGCCGGTGCCGCCGTCCGGCGGGCAGCGGCAGTTGCAGCGGCTCTCCATGCGGATCGCCCTGGCCGAACCCGAAGGCGAACCGCGGACCCGCTACCGGCCGCCCCGGATGCCGTCGGGTGCGCTGATCATCGTGTTCTCGACCTTCCTCGACGACGAGACCTGGCATCTGGCCCAGCTCTGGCACGGATCCGGGCACCGGGTCCTGGCGGTCGATGTGCTGGGTGAACCCGACCTGCGCAACGCGCCGCGCCGGCTGGTGACCGCGTACCGGATCATCGCCATGGAACGTGAGGACCGGCTCGGCGCGCTGGCCCGGTCCGGTGTCGAGGTGATCAGATGGACCCAGACCGGTGATCATCCGGTGCAGGTCACCCTGGCGGCGTTGACCAGGAAGCGGGCCAGGCGATGAGTTCCTACTCCGGGATCGGCGACCGGATGGTCAGCGGGTTCGGGATGCGGTTCGGCCGCTGGCAGGATTCCGCCCGCCGCGCCCGCGCCGGGATCAACGCACCGAAACCGCCCGTGCGGGTGGAGACCGGTCGGGCGGCGCCGGACTGGGTGTTCCGGATCGGCTGCCTGGTCTTCGGCGTCGGAGCGATCATCGCGCTGTCACCCGGTGTGGTGCTGGTCGTGATCCTGAGTGCCCTGCTGGCCCTGGTGCTCTTCCGGCCGGCGACCAGTACCGGTGCGGTGTTCTGCGGCGTACTCGGCCTGTTCTGGACGATCGACCCCACAGACCCGAATTCTGTTGCGCAGGTGGCCGTGCTGGCCCTCGCGCCGGCACTGTGGATGCTCGCCGGGGTGATCACGGACCTGCCGCTGCGCACCCGGGTGGAGCTGGCGGTGCTTCGAGTCCCGGCGCTGCGCTACCTGGTGCTGCAGGTGATCGGGCAGCCCGTTCTGGTCGGCGCCGAGCTGCTGCAGGCCCACCGTTCGGCCATCGCGGTGTCCTTCGCCGGCGCGATCGTCCTGGCCGTCGTCGTGCTCATGGCGGTGGTCGCCTGGTTGCTCTTCCCGCGACTCACCCGGGAGGAGTGATCGGTCGAGGCCGAGCCGGTGCAGTTGCTCCGGCGAGCAGGCTGACCACCAGCGCCAGCGCGACGATCAGCCACAGCGCATTGCTCAGCGAGAACTGCTGGCCGAGCAGACCCATCACCGGCGCCCCGACCAGGAACGCGGCCCAGCCCATCGTTGCAACGGCCGAGACAGTGCGCGGTGCGTCCTCGCCGCCGATCTCGCCGGCGACGGTCACGGTCAGCGGTTCGACAACCGACAACCCGAGTCCCCACAGCGCGGCACCGACGAACAATCCGCTGCCGGGGAGGATGATCGTTGCGGCCACTCCGATGGCCGCCAACAGGCCGCCGAAGCGCAGCGTCCGCACCCGACCGACCCGGTCGATCACCCGGCCTCCGGTGAACCGGCCGACAGCCTCCGAGACGGCGTACGCGCTGAACACGGCGGCGGCCAGTGCCTCGGTCAGGCCCTTGTCGTCATGGGCGTGGATGGCCAGCCAGTCCGAGGTGGCGCCTTGGGCCAGCGCACAACAGAAGGCGAGCAGGCCGACCAGCAGCACCGGCGCGGTGAGAACCCGGGACGGTCGCGGCACCGGGCCGTCCTCGTCGTGAGCAGCGGTCGTCGGCGGCCGGGGCTCGGGTCGGTCGCCGTCCCGCCAGAAGCCGGCGGCCACGACGGAAGCCGCAACCAGCGGCGGCACGACGATCCCGAAGTGCTGGATCAGGTTGAGGCCGGCACCGGCCAGCGCGGCACCACTGACCGAGCCGAGGATGATGCCGGCGCTGAGGGTGCCGTGGAAGGCAGGCATCAGGGTGCGGCCCAGCCGTGCCTCGACCGCGGCGGCGTGCACGTTCATCGTCACGTTCCAGGTGCCGTAACAGACGCCGGCGACGAACAGCACCCCCGCGAACGGGACGGGGCGGGAGATCAGGGCGATGATCACCATCATCGTCGACCCGCCGACCGAGGCCACCACACAGACCGCCCGGATGGAAAACCGCTGGACCAGCCGACCGGTGAACGGCATCGCGAGCAGCGACCCGACGGCGAAGCAGAGCATGACGAACCCGAGGGTGCGCAGGCTGGCGTCGAGCTGGCCGCGTACGGCCGGGATCCGGGCGAACCAGGTACCTGCCACCGCGCCGAAGGTCGCGAAGACGACGAAGGTGGCGACGACGTCGCGTCGGTTCCCCCGTCGCGCTTCTGTGCGCCGGCCCAGCACCGGGCCGTCCCCCGAACCCGGCATACCCGTGACCTTTCACCGGATCATTCCATGCTGGCACAGCTGATCCGGCGGCGCCGGGAATAACCGGGGTTCCGCTGCCGAGCTACGGCCAGCGCGCTCCCAGCGAGATCATCCCCATCGCGGCCAGGATGGCGAACACCAGGCCGAAGCCGGCATACCGATAGGTGACCTCGCGGTCCACCTTGACCTTGCCGACCGATGAGCCGATGTCCTTGTAGACCTGTTTCAGTTCGCCGGCCGATTCGGCCCGGTAGGCCTGGCCGCCGGTGATCTTGGCGACCTCGGCCAGTTCCCTGCGGTCGACGGGCACCGGCTGCCGGGTGCCCTGGATGTCGATATAGCCGTCGGGCGTGCCGTAGGCGACGGTGTAGATCTCCACGCCCTGCTTCTTGGCGGCCTGGGCAGCTTCGGCGGAGGGCCGGCCGATCTGGGTCTTGCCGTCCGACAGCAGCACGATCCGGCCCGGCGGCTTGCTGTCGGGGCGGGACGGATCCGGCGGAGCCTCGGCCAGTGCCGACAACGAGGTGTAGATGCCCTCGCCGATCGCGGTCGACGGCTGGAGTTTCATCGACTGGATCGCTGCCTCGGCCGCGCCGTGATCGGTGGTCGGCGGCAACAGGATGGTCGCGGTACCGGCGAACTCGACAACCGACACGTTGAACTTCGGCGGCAGGCTCTGCACGAACTGCTTCGCCCCGGCCTTCGCGGCGGTGAGCCGGTCGGGTTTCACATCCTGGGCCATCATCGAGTTCGACACGTCGATGGTGACCACGACGGTCGCCCGCTCCCGCGGCACCTCGACCGTCGACTTCGGCTTCGCGAAGGCCACCGTCAGGGTCATCAGACTGAGCACCGACAGGCCGACCGCGACGTGCCGCTTCCAGGGCAGCTCGCGGGGAACGACGAAATCCAGCATCGACCGGCCGTACTGCTTCTTCCTCCGCTGGGCCCGCCGCCGGTAGAGCAGCAGGTACAGACCGACCAGCGCCGGGATGAGCAGCAACAGCCACAACCGGCCGGGCGCCAGGAAGGACAGCATCGGACTGATCATCATCACGGCCACCTCGCTCCCAGGGAGATCGCACCGAGAGCCGCCAGCACGGCCAGCGCCAGTCCGTAGCCGGCGAACCGGGCGGTGATCTCCCGGTTGGCCTTGTCGTAGCCGACCGAGGAGCCGATGTTCTGGTACACCTTGCGCAATTGCTCAGGCGAGGCGGCCGAGAACATCTGCCCCCCGCTCAGCCTGGCCAACTCCTGCATCTGTTCCTTGTCGGGCGGCACCGTGTACCGCTTGCCCTCCAGGTCGACATACCCGTTCTCCGTGCCGTAGGCGATGGTGTAGATCGGGATCTTGCGCTGTTTGGCCTTGGCCGCCTCCTGCCGCGGCGACGGGCCGGTGGTGCTCTCGCCATCGCTCAACATCACGATGGCGCCGGGTGCGGTCGACTTCGGGCGTTTGGGATCCTTCGGCGCCTGGTCGACGGCGCGCAGCGCGGCATCGATGCCGGCACCGATGGCCGTCGACTCCTGCAACTGGATGGTGTCGATGGCCCGGATGGCGACCTGATGGTCGGTGGTCGGCGGGTTGACGATGTTCGCCGAACCCGCCATCGAGACCACGGCGACGTTGAACTTGGCGGGCAGTGAGTTGATGAAGTTCTTCGCAGCCGTCTTCGCAGCGTCCAGCCGGTTGGGTTTGACGTCGGTGGCCTGCATGGACAGCGAGTTGTCGATCACCACGACCACGGTGGCCCGCTCCCGGGGCACGTTCACCTGGGCCTGCGGCTGGGCGAACGCGGCAGTCAGCGTGATCAGGCTGAGGATCGACAACGCGACCGCGAGGTGTCGCCGCCATTGCGACTGCTTGGGCATGACGACGTCGAGCATCGAGGTGTTGGTGAACCTCATCCCGCGCCGGTTCTTGAACCGGGTCAGGATGATGTACGCGGCCACCAGGACCGGGATCACCAGCCACAACAGCAGCCGGTTCGGAGCGGCGAACGAAAAGCCGTCCAAGAACATCGGCGCGACCGTCAGGCCGATCGGTCCGATCACTTGGCGACTCCTTGGGGCGGCGCGTGCAGGATGCTGGCGACCCGGCGGTAGGCCAGCACGAACCGGGCGATGTCGGACACCCAGTCCCGGTCGGTCCGCAACTGGATGTGACCAACACCGGCTCGACGCAGCGCGATCCGGATCCGTTCCCGCTGCGCGGCGCTGGCGGCGTCCATCCGGGCCCGGGCAGCCGCATCCCCGGTATTCACATAACGTTCGAAATCGGTCTCCGGATCCCGGATCAGCATTTCTCCGACATCGGGGAACTCGATCTCCCGTTTGTCCACCACCTCGACGGCGAGCACCTGGTTGCGCACCGCGAGCCGGCGCATCGCCCGCTCCCATTCCGGTTCGACGTTCGGGTCGAGTTCGTGATCGCCCGGGGTGAGGAAGTCCGAGACCACAACGCGCAGACCCCGGCGGCGCTGGGTGCGGGCCAACTGGTCGACCGCGTGGGCCAGGCTGAAGCTGCCGGTGACGTGGTCGGGGACGAACGGCTCGGTGAGCATCTTGCGCAACAGCCCGTACAGGGCCGATCGTCCGGATAGGGCCGGCAGCCGGCGCAGCGAGTCCGGGCGCATGATGTAGCCGCCGAACCGGTCACCCTGTTTCTGGCTGAGGAAGCCGATGGTGGCGATCGCGGCGATGCCCAGGTCGCGTTTGGTGACGCCCTCGGTCCCCCAGTTCATCGAAGGGGTGACGTCCAGCATCGCCCACACCTCGAGTTCCCGGTCGGCCATGGTGTCGCGGACATGGGGCACCGTGGTCCGGGCGGTGACGTTCCAGTCGATCTTGCGGACGTCGTCCTGACCCGGCTGGTAGATCCGGGCGTCGTTGGCGTCGGTGCCCGGCCCGGGCAGCAGCCCGAGGTGGTCGCCCTGCAGGAATCCCTCGAGCCGCCGGACGATGGTCAGCTCCAGCCGCCGCAATGCCGCCTCGGGCGCCAGCTTGTTCAGCGGGATGGTTGGCCGGGACGGCACGCCGAGGACCGAGCCGACTGCGCCGGGCGCCTCGTCCGGCGAGGTGAACGCGGGTCGGGCAGCCGGCCGCCGGCCGTCGGGCGGCGGGAAATCAGGTGCTGGGTAGCTCACGGGTCCGCGGATCAGCGCTGGTCAGCGATAGCTCTGGGCGCCGTACGGCTGTTGCTGCTGGCTGGTGGAACTGCGCTGGCCGGAGTTCCAGACCGGGGTCGGCGGCGGAACGGTGGCCAGGATCCGCTCGATCACCTGCGCGGTGTCGACATTGTCGGCCACGGCGTCGAAGCCGAGCACGATGCGGTGCGCCATCACGTCCTTGGCCACGGCCTGGACGTCGGTAGGCAGCACGTAGTCGCGGCCGTGGATCAGGGCCAGCGCGCGGGATGCGGCGACCAGACCCAGCGTGGCGCGCGGCGAGCAGCCGATCTGGATCACCGAGGCCAGGTCGGGAAGGTTGAACTCGTTCGGTGTCCGTGTGGCCATCACGAGCCGAACGATGTACTCGGCGACCAGGTTGTGCACGAATACGTCCTGGGCCTTCTTCTGCAGCTCCCGGATCTTCTCCGGATCGAGCACGGGTGTCGCCTCCGGCGGCTCGACGCTCATCCGGCGGAGGATCTCGAACTCCTCGTTGCCGCGCGGATAGGGCACATCGACCTTGAGCAGGAACCGGTCACGCTGTGCCTCCGGGAGCGGATAGACACCTTCGGACTCGACCGGGTTCTGGGTGGCGATGACGATGTACGGCTTGGGCAGCTTGTGCGTCTCGCCGCCGATCGACACCTGACCCTCGGCCATCAGCTCGAGCATCGCCGACTGCACCTTGGCCGGCGCCCGGTTGATCTCGTCGGCGAGCACGAAGTTGACGAACACCGGGCCGAGCTCGACATCGAACTTCTCCTGGCTCGCCCGGTAGATCCGGGTGCCGACGATGTCGGACGGCACCAGGTCCGGTGTGAACTGGATCCGGGAGAAATCGCCGCCGACCACCGTCGCGAAGCTGCGGACCGCCAGCGTCTTGGCGACGCCGGGCACGCCCTCGAGCAGGATGTGACCTTTGGCGAGCAGGCCGACCATCAATTGTTCGACCATGTGTTCCTGACCGACGATGACCCGCTGCACCTGGCCGATGGCCTCGCGCAGCAGCCCGGCGGACTCGGCGTTCGCCCCGGTCGCCGCGCGTCCCGAGGGTGCGGGTCCGGTTGCTGCGGGTCCGGTCGCTGCGGGGGTGGCGCCGTTGGCTCCCGACGGCGCGGAGGATTGGGGCGCGGGCCAGTCCCCGGGCGGTGGATACTGGGGGCCGGTGTTCGGGCTGCTCACGCGCTTCTCCTGGATCGTGACTGTGGCGATCGGGTGCGTCCGATCGGGTGTCGGTCTGATACCCGCCGATCTCCGTCGATTGTCGCAGACCATTCCATCATCCCCGTAGGCCAAACCCGGACGCCACCTGGACCGGGCACAATGGGGTTCCGGTCACCAGCACCGCCGCAATCGCAGGACAGATCAGTCGCAGGACCGATCCAGTCGCAGGACAGATCAGTCGCAGGACAGATAAGGACCAGATGTCGAACCCGCCGCCCGAAGACCCGGGGCACGATCCCACGAGCGAGCCGGCCGACGATCAGGTCTACATCAGCCCGCTGTTGCCCGACGACCCGCCGAAGATCGGCGACTTCTGGATCGACGGCCGCCTCGGCGCGGTCGAGGCCGGCGTGGCCTACACCGGCCACGCCGACCCCGACTCGGTCGGCGTCGACGCGTCCGAGGGCACAACGCCGGTGATGCTGCTGCTGTTGTCCGAGGGTGCCGCCTCCGACCCGGCCGCCCGGGACCGGTTCGCCGGGCTGATCAACGAACTACACATCGACACGGTCATCGCCCGCGGCGGCCAGGGCCAGGATTTCGGTCGGCTGGCCCGCAAATACCGGGCACCGGGACAGCCGGTGACGCCCGACGACCGCCCGCCGGCCCCCTGGGCGGCCCTGGCCTACGACGGAACACCGGCGGCGGCGGCCGAGGCGGAACGGATCCTCAACGAGGTCCAGCTCAGTTGGCTGCCCCAGCAGGGCGCGGTCAGCGGGCCCGACTATCGCCTGTACTGGATCGACAAGGTCAGACCCGGGCTGACCCGGCTGTGGCCGCTGCCCTGGCCCGGCCGCTACGACCGCGCCGGCTGGCGCTCGATCCTGGTGTCCTGGCTGCTGATGCTGCTGCTGGCAGCCCTGGCCGTCCTGATCGCGATCCTCATCTTCCACAACCAGGCACCCCAGGCGCCGCCGCCGCCGACCGGCGGTTCGGGCAGCCCGCCGCCGCAGAGCAGTTCGCCGTCACCGCAGTCGGGGTCGCCGTCACCGCAGTCCGGCTCCCCGTCACCGCAGTCCGGTTCCCCGTCGCCGCAGTCCGGTTCTCCGTCGCCCAGCGGCTCCGGTTCGCCGTCGCAGTCGCCGTCGATGTCCGGCTCGGCGTCGCCGAGTCCGACCAACACCGGCGGCGGTGGCGGACAGCCGACCGCGACCTCGTCGGCCGCGGCGACCAATTCGCCCCGTTCCAAGCTCTGATCCGGACCCGGTGAACAACCGATGCGACCGAAACTGATCGTCTCCGACCTCGACGGCACCTTCCTGTCGCCCGACGGGTCGGTGAGCAGCCGCAACCTGGCCGCCGTGGCCGCCGCCGAACGGGCCGGGATCCCGGTGGTCTTCGCCACCGGCCGGCCGATCCGGCTGCTCGGGCCGGTGCGTGGACTGCGACAGACCCAGGCCACGGTGATCGCGAGTAACGGCGCGATGACCTACGACCTCGGCCGGGAGAAGGTGCTGTCGGTGTCGCCGATCCCCTGCAGCCTGGCCGCCGAGGCGTTCGCCGATCTGCGGGCACAGGTGGAGGACGTCGCCTTCGGGGTGGACACCGGGCACCGGGCCGGCTATGAACTGGCCTACCTGTCCTATGACGGCAACACCTTCAACATCCGCGACGATCCGCAGCGGTACGTCGGCGAGCTGACCGAACTGGTCGCCGCCGGGGAGTTCGTCAAGCTGCTGGTGTTGCGCGAGAACGGTGACGTCGACGAACTCACCGAACACGTACGCACGGTGCTCGGCAATCGGTTGGCCGCGACGCATTCCTCGCCGGACCGGCCGTTGGTTGAGGTCTCCGCCGCGGGCGTCAGCAAGGCGGCAACGCTGGCCGCGCTGTGCGAACGGCTGGGTATCGCCCCGGACGAGGTTGCGGCGTTCGGCGACATGCCCAACGATCTGGAGATGCTCGCCTGGGTGGGCATGCCGTACGTGATGGCCCATGCGCACCCGGACCTGCTGGCGCTGACGGACACCGTGGTGATCGGCAGCAACGCCGACTCCGCGGTCGGCGCGACGATCGAAGCCCTCATCTCCTGAAACCCTGATCTGCCGGAGCGCCGATTTAGCCGAACCCAGAGGGTTAGCCGGTAGGTTCGGAGGCGATGGAGGTAGCCGAACAGAATCCGCCGCATCCGGGCGCCCGCATCGCGCGTGGCGTTGCGGTCTGCGTCCTGCCCTGCCTGGTCGCAGTGTTCGTCGCGGGGACGAGTTTCGGGGCCCCGCTGGTGCCCTGGAAACCAGGGATCGTCGACCTCGGCGTGTACCTGAAGGCGGCGCGGGCGCTGCTGGCCGGCGGCGACCCGTACAACCTCGGCGATTCGCTGCCGTTCCTCTATCCGCCGTTCGCCGCGATCCTGGCCGTACCGCTCACCTGGCTGCCGCAGACCGCTGTGCAGATCGGTTGGGCGATGGCGGTGGCCTTGACGGTGGTCGCCATCCTGCACCGGTTCGGGCTGACCGGCTGGCGGCTGAGCCTGATCAGCGCAGCAGCGGTCCGGATCGTCGAGCCGATCAACCAGACGGTCGCCTTCGGTCAACTGGGCGCCTTCCTGGTCGGCCTGGTGCTGCTGGATCTGGTGCCGGGGAAGCGGGTGCTGCCGCTGCGGCACGGCCGTCGCTGGCTGCCCGAGGGGTTGCTGGTCGGAGTCGCCACCGCGATCAAACTCACCCCGGGTCTGTTCTTCGTCTACCTGTTGGCGATCCGACGGTTCCGCACCGCGGCCGTCGCGGTCGCGACCATGATCATCACCGCGCTGCTGGCACTGGTGGTCGCACCCGGCCCCTCGATCACCTTCTGGTCGCGACTGGCGCACGGTGACACCGGCCTGGGCGGCAGCATCATCTACGAGATCAACCAGTCCGTCCTCGGCGCAAGCACCCGGATCCTGGGCTACAACGCGGTCGGCAACGGGGTCGGCCTGGCCATCTCCGCGCTGGCTGCCGTCCTCGGTGTGGTCGCCGCGGTCGCCTGGCACCGACGCGGCGACGAGGCCGCCGCGGTGTCGCTGTGCGGGCTGGCCACGCTGCTCGCCTCACCGGTCTCCTGGTCACACCACTTCGTCTGGATCGCGCCGCTCGGCCTGCTGTACGCGACCCGCTCGCACTGGCCGAGCTGGTACCGGATCATCGGGCTGCTGTTCGTCGGCTGGGTGGTGACCGCCCCGTACAAGTTCCTGAAGAGCGGCGGCGACATCGAGAAGACCTATCACTGGTGGCAGAACCTGATCGCGGCGATCACGCCGGCACTCGGCCTGGTGCTGTTGGTGGCGTCGATCCTCGTGCTGCGCGGCCGGTATCCGAGCGGACCGGCGAGCCCGGCCGGTCTGGAGGACGAGGAGGACGGCCCCGGCGACCGGCGGCCGTCCGATCATCGCAAGCAACTGACACCTGCCACCTGAGGATCGTGAGGATTGTCATCGGCGCCGATCGCGGCGCCGGTCGACACTGAACGGGTGCGTACCCGAATCCCACCCGTGATCATGCTTGCGATGCTGTCACCGTTCGTCGCAGAGTTCCTCCTCGGTGACCAATACCTGGCCGGCCTGGCCGGCCCGCCGCAACAGATCGTCATGTTCTTGATGTTCATGGCCTTCTACGGCATGGCCGCAGTCCTGATCCGCGAACTGGCCCGCCGGCTGCGGATCGGCTGGACCGGCCTGCTCCTGGTGGCCCTGGGCTACGGGATCTTCGAAGAGGGCCTGATCACCCAAAGCCTGTTCAACCCGCACTACATCGGTCTGAGCCTGATCGAGCCCGGCTACGTTCCCGGACTGGGTATCGGTGCACCGTGGACAGTGTTCGTGATCAGCCTGCACGTCATTTGGAGTATCGCGACGCCGATCGCGATCATCGAGGCCTGGTACGGCCGCGGCGATCCCGGCGGACGCGGCACCGAACCCTGGCTCGGCCGGATCGGCACCATCGTCTGCCTGGTGATCTTCGTCCTGGCCGCCGCGGCAACCGCCGTGTTCAGCATCTTCTCCGACGCCCACCATTTCGAGGCCCCGCCGGCCCGGCTGGCGGCAGCAGCCGTCGCCGCCGCGCTGGCGGTCATCGCCGGGATCAGCCTGCGCGGTCGCCTGGCGGCACCGGCGCCGTCCACCCTCCGGGGCACCGTGCTCTCCGCACTCTTCGCGGCAGTCGCGACCAGCGCCCTGCACGTGATCCACCGGCTGCCCGGACTGTCGCCCTGGCTGGATGCCCTGGCCATGTTGGCGATCTGGACGGCTGCCGTGGTGATCATGAGGGCCTGGCACATGCGCGGCACCGGCCCGGTCCCGTTCGGACTTGGCGTCGGCGCGGTGATCACCTATGCGTGGGTCGGCATGTTCCCGGCAAGCCGCGCCGGCGGCGCAGCCGTCATCGAGCAGGTGATCTTGGTGATCATCGTCCTGGCGCTGATCGGCTGGACCGCGGTTCGGTCCCGGCGCACCGTGCAGCAACACCGGCAAGAAAGATCTCCAGCCCTACACTGAAAGCGGCATCGGCGTCCGGTGCCTGGTCGGCGACCTCCGGCAGCGCCGCGGCAGCCCGGAGTTGATCATGAGCCTGCACTTCGGCTGCATGGCCGAGGACGAAATGGACCAGCGCGGCTGCCGCGGCCCGGGACTCCGGGTCCGGCAGCCCGGCGCGGTCCATGATCTTGATCATGGACTCCAGCGGCTGACCGGAGCCCGGCCGGAGCGCGTAGCCGGCCGCCACCAGTTCCGCTCCGTCACGGTGGGACAACAGCGCCGTCCGGAACGCGCGGCTCAGACCGGCCAGATCGGCCTGCCAATCCCCTGAGACCTGCTCACGACTGGTGGCAATGCCTCCGGTGATCGCGTCCGACATCGCCGCCAGCAGCGTCTGTTTGTTGGCGAAATGCCAGTACAGGCCGCCGGGCTGGACGCCGAGCTCGGCTGCCAGCCGGCGCATCGTCAGGTCGCCGAGGCCGTACCGGTCGAGGATCGCGAACGCTCCGGTGACCACGGCCTCGCGCGACAGCCTCATGGCTTGACCGTAGCGCAATCCGACCGATAACTTGAACGCCGTTCATGTTGAACGTCGTTCAATTCTGGAGTGGTGATTTGTCGGGATCCGCACGCCCTGTCGCCGGGCCGGTCCGGCTGTCCGGGGTGTCGGTGGTCCGGGACGGCCGCCGCGTGCTGCGGGACATCGACCTGGAGCTGAACGACGACCGCACAGCGATCATCGGCCTCAACGGCTCCGGCAAGAGCACCCTGGTCCGGTTGCTCAACGGACTGGTGCGGCCCACCGCCGGCCAGGTCCGGATCGGCGACCTCCTCGTCGGCCGCGACGACAGGCGGATCCGGCGGCTGGTCGGCTTCGTCTTCCAGCACCCGGAGAACCAGATCGTCATGCCTGTGGTGGCCGATGATCTTGCTTTCGGCTGCCGCAATCTCGGGCTCCCCCGCGCCGAGACGGAGCAGCGGATCACCACCGTGTTGGCCGAACTCGGACTGACCGACCTGGCCGAACGCGAGTCACACACGTTGAGCGGCGGCGAGAAGCAGCTGGTCGCGCTGGCCGCGGTGCTGGTGATGGAGCCCTCGCTGATCGTCTTCGACGAGCCGACGACGATGCTCGACCTGGCCAATCGCCGCCGGCTGCAACGGGTGATCGACGGCCTGCCGCAGCAGGCCGTTCTGGTCACCCACGACCTGGAACTGGCCGCCGGGTATCGGCGGGTGATCGTGCTGCACGACGGTCGGGTGGCCGCCGACGGAACACCGGAGCAGGCGATCGCCTGCTACCGGGACCTGTGTGATCGGGTGTTCGCCCGATGAGCGGGCCGGTCGGGCCGCTCTCCCGGATCCCCGCCGCGGTCAAGCTCGCCGTCCTGTTCGGCGCCGGCATCGGGCTGTACCTGATCACCTGGTGGCCGGCGCTGGTCGGCACCCTGGTAGTCGCCGTGATCGCGGTACTGGCCACCCGCGAGCCGCTGGTACGGCTGACCCGCCCGGTCACCGGCCTGCTGATCATCATCGGCGCGGTGGTGATCATGACCGGGCTGACCACCGGCTGGCCGGCCGCCCGGCTGAGCGGGCTCCGGCTGATGACGCTGTGCCTCGTGGCGTACGCGATCAGCCTGAGCACCCGGTTTGCGGAGTTCCTGGCAGTCGTCGAGCGACTGCTCGCACCGACCGCCCGGATCGGGCTGAACCCGGCACGGATCAGCCTGGCCCTGGCGCTGACGGTCCGGTTCATCCCTGACCTGCGCGCCACCTATCACGGGATCCGGGAGGCGCAGTACGCCCGCGGCCTGCAGAACCGTCCGATCGCCACCCTGGTCCCGTTGATCATCCGAACCCTGCAGTCCGCAGACCAGATCGCCGAGGCCATCGACGCCCGCGCGTACGACACCGCCCACTCGACCAAGGAGTCCTCGTGACCACCGTGCACACCGCCGACCACGGAACTGATCGGGGCAGCAGCACCCGCAACACAGTGCTCATCGCGACCTTCGCCGCATTGATCGCAGCGATGGGCCTGGTGCCGCCGATCTCGATCGGGATCATTCCCGTGCCGATCACCCTGCAGACGCTGGGCGTGATGTTGGCCGGCGCCCTGCTCGGCCCGGTCCGCGGGATGTTGTCGGCGCTGATCGTTGTCGTTCTTTCCCTGTGTGGCTTGCCGATCCTCGCCGGAGGCCGCGGCGGACTCGGCGTTCTGGTCGGCCCGACCGGCGGTTACCTGGTCGGCTGGATCCCGGGAGCGCTGGTGGTCGGGCTGATCGTCACCTTCTGGGCGATCCGGCGCCGCAACACCGTGATCCGGTACGTGGCCGTGGCCCTGGCGGCGATGGTGGGCGGGATCCTGGTGATCTATGCCGTGGGCGTGCCGTGGACCAGTGTCGTCACCGGACTCCCGCTGGGCACCTCCGCTCTCGGTTCACTGGTCTTCGTCCCCGGAGACGTGATCAAGGCGGTGATCACCGCGCTGGTGGCAGTGACCATGCATCGCAGCTACCGGAGCCTGCTGGGTTGACCAACCTGCCGGCGCAGAAGCGGCCTGCCAGGATGGTGCAGTGCGCGACGTCAGCGATCCGGAGGAACTCCGCGGCCTCACCGGCGGCAACCTGATGTGCGAGTGGACCGCCCAGGGATTCGCCGATCGACCCGCCGGCCGGGCGAGGGCCTGGGCAACCGACGACGGTGACGCGGTGGCAGTCGCCTGTCCGGCACTGGCCACCAAGGACCGGATAGCACTCTGCGGCTCGGTCGCCGGGGCCGCCGGCCTGATCGGCCTGGTGATCGAGGAGGTGGGGGCGTCCTTCCGACCGATCGGTGATCCGGCGCTGATCCGCAGGATCACCGAGATGGTCCAACTGCCCGAGGGGAACCGGCTGGAGATCCGCGCGCCGTTCGGCTGGATGGACCGACGGGAACCCCTCGATCATGCCCCGAGCCGGGCCCGCTGGCTGGCCGACGATCAACTCGACGGCCTGGACGATCTGTTGGACCGGGCCCACGCCGACAGCGACGCCCGGCCGGGCGATCCGGGTGTGGAACGCTGGGCCGGGATCCGGGACGACAACGACCGGCTGATCGCCGTCGCCGGCCTCGGCTGGTCGGCGCCGACCGTCGGCTACCTGGTCGGTGTCGCGGTGGATCCCGACCATCGTGGTCGAGGACTGGGCGAACAGGTTTGTCGGCTGGCTGCCGACACCGCGATCACCGAACGCGGCGCGGTCGGGCTGATGGTCGACGAGGACAACACCGCGGCCCGCCGGCTCTACGCCAGGCTCGGCCTGGACTACCGGCCGGTGCTGGCGTCGTACGTGGTCACCGGGTGACCGGGCGGCTCAGCGGGCCTGCGGCAACTTGACCGCGCCCTTGCGGGTCAGTGGATTGGACGGCGGCGGCACCACCGGCCCGATGTCCCCGTCCGGCGCCTCGTCAAGATCAACGATCACCGGTGCATGATCGCTGGGACCCTTGCCCTTGCGAGCCTGGCGATCCACCCAGGCCGCCTTGACCCGGTCGGCGACCGGGTCGCCGGCCAGGACCAGGTCGATGCGCATGCCGAGATCACGATGGAACATGCCGGCCCGGTAGTCCCAGTAGCTGAAGACCCGTTCGGTCGGCCAGTGCTCCCTGACCACGTCGTGCAGGCCGACGTCGAGCAGCTCCTGCAGGGCGGCCCGTTCCGGCTCGGTGACGTGGGTCTGTCCCTGGTAGGCCTCCGGATCGTAGACGTCGGCGTCGGTCGGGGCGATGTTCATGTCGCCGCAGACCACGACGGCCCGCGGGCCGGCGGCGATCTGGTCGCGCAGCTTGGCCAGCCAGGCGAGCTTGTAGTGGTAGTGGTCCGAACCGGGCACCCGGCCATTGGGGACGTAGAGCGAATGCACCCGGACACCGGCGCAGGTGGCTGCCACCGCCCGCGCCTCGACGTGCGGGAAACCCGGGCCGTCGGGGATGCCGATCTCGACGTCCTCCAGGCCGACCCGGGACAGCACGGCCACGCCGTTCCACTGGGCTTCGCCGTGCACCGCGGAGCGGTAGCCGCGTCGCTCGAGTTCGGCCCCCAGCAGGCCGGCGAAGCCGAGATCATCGAGTTTCAACTCCTGGAGGCAGACGACATCGGGATTGCGTTCGTCCAGCCAGGGCAGGAAACGCGGCATCCGCTGCTTGATGGAGTTGACATTCCAGGTCGCGATCCTCACAAGCCCACCGTAGGGGCTAGTCTCCTGCGAATGAAGGCACGTCTGGTCGATGTGGCGCGGGAGGCGGGGGTCTCACCGAAGACCGTGTCCAACTACCTCAACGGCTACCCGTTCATGTCCGAGCGGACCACCGAACGGGTGCGCGCCGCCATCGCCAAGCTCGACTATGTGCCGAACCAGTCGGCTCGCACCCTGCGGACGGGGAAGATCGGGATCATCGGCGTCGCCCTGCCGAACCTGCAGGCGCCCTATTTCGCCGAACTGGCCGGACTACTCACCGAGGCAGCCGAGGAACGCGGCTACACGCTGCTGATCGACCAGACCGGCGGTGACCTCGACCGGGAACTTCGCGCGGTGCGCGGCATCGGCCCGCAGGCGCTGGACGGTCTGATCCTCTCCCCGCTCAGTCTCGCCGCCGAGGACGTCGCGGCCGCCCGGGATGCGCAGCCGCTGGTCGTCCTCGGCGAATGGACCCACCCGGCCGGGGTGCCGTACGTCGGCGTCGACAATGTCGCCGCAGCCCGGGCCGCGACCGAGCACCTGTTGTCCCTCGGCCGGCGGCGGGTCGCCGCCATCGGGACGATCAGCGACACACCGCGCGGCACCTGGGGTGTCCGGCTCACCGGCTACCGCGCGGCGCTCACCGAGGCCGGCCAGGCCACCGACGAACGACTCGAGCCGCGGGTGGCCAATTTCCATTTCGATCAAGGCGCGTCGGCGATGAGCAGGCTGCTCGACCTGCCCCAGGGACCGGACGCGGTGTTCTGCTTCTCCGACATGCTGGCGATCGGAGCGCTGTCGGTGCTGCACCGGCGCGGGGTACGGATCCCCGACGACATCGCCGTGATGGGCTGGGACGACATCACCCAGGCGCGGTATGCGTGGCCCCCGCTGACCTCGGTCCGGGCCGGGACCGACGTGGTCGCCCGCACCGCGGTGGACTACCTGCTCCGGCAGATCGACGACCGGCCGCTGGAGCACACCGACCACTACGTCGACTTCGAGATCATCGTCCGCGCCAGCACGACAGGGGTGAACGCCGCCGATGACGACTGACCGACCCAACATCCTGCTGATCTGCACCGACCAGCAGCGGTTCGACGCGTTGGGCGCCGCCGGCAACGCCGAGATCGACACGCCGCACCTTGATCAACTCGCCGCGGACGGGGCGATCTTCACCAACTGCTATGTGCAGGCGCCGGTGTGTGCGCCGTCCCGCGGATCGCTGATGAGCGGCCTCTACCTGCGCAACCACGGCCTGTACGCCAACGGGGTGCAGATGCCGGACGGCGTTGCACTGCTGCCGACCGCATTGGCCGACGCCGGCTACGACTGCGGCCTGATCGGCAAGTGGCACCTCGACGCCTGTTCCGGTGGCCGGACCGAACAGCAGCCGGCCGGTTTCCGCGTCTGGCAGTGGGCTCACGACCCGTATCCGGGGAGCTCGGAGAACGCGTACCACCGGTGGCTGCAGGTCGCCCATCCCGACGTGTACGACTCGGTGCTGGGCGCCCGCCGGGACACCCGGGGCCGGACGGTCGGCGTGGCCGGGTCGCCGATCGACGTCGTGCCGACCGAGGCCCACTACTCACACTGGGTCGGCGAGGAGACCATCCGCTACCTGACCGGATCCCGCCCGGAGGGAATCCCGTTCTTCCTGATCGCGAACTTCTTCGACCCGCACCACTCCTTCGGAGCGCCGAAGGAATACCTGGACCGCTATCGGCCCGATCAGCTGTCCCGGCCGAACACGGTGCCGGGCGAGCTGGACGGCAAGCCGCCGATCTTCGCCGAGGCCTCCCGGGAGTCCTACGCCGGCCACGCACCCGGCTACCAGGACTACAGCGCCGACGACCTGCAGGAGATCAAGGCCAACTACTACGCCATGGTCAGCCTGGTCGACGACGAGGTGGGCAGGATCCTGACGGCACTGCAGGAGCAGGGGCTGTCCGACGACACGGTGGTGATCTTCACCTCCGACCACGGTGAGCTGCTCGGTGATCACCAGCTGATGCTCAAGGGTCCGATGATGTACGACTGCGCGATCAAGGTTCCGCTGCTGATCAGGTGGCCGGGAATGATCAACCGCGGCACACGGATCGAGGAGCTGGTGGAGTGGATCGACCTGACGGCCACGATCACCGAGCTGGCAGGCGCCGCGCTCCCCCGCTGCCAGGGACTGTCACTGCTCGGCCTGGCAACCGGCGCAACGGGCGAGCACCGCGGCTGGGCGTTGTCGGAGTACCGGGACAGCGGACATCCTTACGATCCGCCGGTGTACACCACCATGGTCCGGCAGGGCGACACCAAGATCGTCCTGCATCACGGACCGCCGGCCAGCGCCCGCGGCCGGACCGGCGAGCTGTACGACCTGGCGTCCGATCCGGGCGAACTGGTCAATCTCTGGAACGATCCCGAGCACGCCGACCAGCGTCGGCGGATGACCGAGTTGGTACTGGACGTGCTGGTTGCCACCGAGGACCGGGCACAGCAGCGGAAGTCGTTCTGGTGAAGCGCTGATCAGCCGATCACCGGTCGCAGCCGCCCTCCTTGTCCGGCCGGGACGACGGGCGGGCGATGTCCTCGGTGCCCTTGTACGCGTACGGATCCTCGCCGGCGACCATGATGATGTCGCGGTAGTCGGCGATCCCCATGTGCTCGCCCTCCCGCGGTCCGAACCACGGCAGCAGCGACTCCGCGCTCATGTAGTGGTTGGTCAGCGCCCGTCGGTAGCCGTGCTTGCCTGAGTTCTGCAGCGAGCGGTGCAGCAGGTAGCCGTTGAAGACCACCGCTGTGCCGGACGGGATCTCGACCGGAATGGAATCCTCGTCGGTGTAGGGGAAGTCGTAGGCCTCGGTGCTGCAGTCGAAACGCGGGTCGTCCTGTTCCCGGGCCGGGTAGATCACGCCGCGGGCATGGGAGCCGGGCAGCACCCAGAGGCAGCCGTTCTCGATGGTGGCGTCGTCCAGGGCGATCCACACCGCGGTCAGCGAGCGGTCCCGGGTCGGGATGAAGAACTCGTCCTGGTGCCAGGCCTGACCGGGCTTGCCCTCGGACTTGATGAACAGCATCGACTGCATCGCCTTGACGTTCGGCCCGATGACCTTGGTCAGCGCATCGACGATCCGTGGCTCGTTGAGCGCGGTCAGACTGGCCTGGGACACCTTGTGCGGGTAATGGATGCAGAGGAACTGGCGCAACACCGCCTCGTCGTCGTCACGGACGGCGGCGACTGCCTGTTCCCTGGCCAGGATCGCGCTCGCATCCGGCCCGCGGAAGTTGATCTTGCCCAGATCACCGCGGCACAACTTCAGCGCATCGTCGTTGACCGCCTGCACCTGGTCCGGCGTCAGCGCATCGTGGAGCAGCGCGAAGCCCTCCCGGCGGAAGTGTTCGACGAAGTCCTCGTCGGCGCGGTCGAACAGTGGTGGGCGCGTCGTTGCAGTTTCGATCATGACCCAACCGTGTCATCGCGGTCGGCGTCGGGCAATGAGCGAGGCTGACCGATCCCTATCTGATCCTGACATCGACCGGCTTGCCTACCGGCCGATCCGTGACAGCAGCATGGTGAGCAGGCCGGCGACGATGCTGGCGGCAGCGAAGGCGAGAATGGCACGTTCGGGATCAACGGAGATCATCAGAGCGAGAGTCGGACGGAACATGATCATCAGCGGTCGGTCGACGTACGGAACAACGCTTTTCTGGTGATTCGGTGCCCGGTCATGCTGTCGATCTCTATCTCGATCGCGAACCGGCCGGTGCCGTCGGGCTGCACGAGCGACTCATCCGGGATCATCGACTGTGTCGCTCGGTGTGACTGGCCACGGATCAGGACGATCACTGTGTCCTCACCGCTGCAGTCCAGGTTGTCGACCTGGAAGGCGACCCGGGTCGGACGGACGAGATCGGCGAGCGCGGAGTGCGGCGCGGGCGTCAGGTCGATGACCGGGTCGAGGTAAATGTAGTTGACCGGCGCCACCACGTGTCCGGACGGCGACGACCAGCCGACCCGACCGACAGACCCGGCGGCCAGGATGGCCCGGCACTGGTCGACGTCCAGTGGGATGAGGTTGTCACTGAGGTTGTCTCTGAGGTTGTCACTGAGGTTGTCATTGTGTGCATTCATGAACAGCCTTGGGTGCGGGGACGGACGACCTGCGAGGCGTTCTCCCTTCGCCGGTATTGCCCGGTTCGGGTGATAGGAGTCGCGAGATGGTTCCCAGACCTGGGGTGGCGTCACCCGGTCACGGTCCTCAAACCTTCTTGCTTCTCAGCCTTACGGCTCCCCCGAACGCCTCGCAGGCAGTTCTCATCCAACGTGACCGGGGCGCTCGGTGCGCAGGGTCCTTGGGCCCGGATGTCCCGGGACCATCGGTCTCCGTCCCGACGGTGGTCAGCCCTGGTCCGCGTCGCGGCCCTCGGTCGGCGGTGCCAGCCGCTCCCAGATCCCGGCCAACTGACGGAGATCGTTCTCGTCGAGCCGGTCGAAGAACAGCCTGCGCAGGTCGCCGTACTGTTGCCGCCAGGCCCTGCGGAGAAGCGCTCTCCCCGGCGTGGTGAGGACCACGGTGAAGCCGCGGCCGTCGTCGGGCGCCCGCCGCCGCTCGATCAGGCCACGGCGTTCGAGCCGGTCTGCGAGTCGGGAGAATCCGCCCATCGACATCACTCGCCGCTGGGCCAGGTCGGACATTCGCATTCCGTCCCGGCCCGCTTCCCCGAGCAGCGCCAGCACGCTGTACTCGGCCATCGACACGTTCAGCGGCGCAAGGTTTTCCTCCACCTCGCGCCAGATCCGGTCGTGGGTGTAGAGGAATCCGCGCCAGGCGCGGTCCTCCAGCTCCGACAGCTCCTGGGTCGCCACAAACGCCAACGGTAGCCGACCAGGAGCCTTCCCCGACCTCAGGAATATTTGCTTGTGCAAGCAGATTACCTCTGGTGTCCGTCCGCAACCGGCGGTCGGCAGTCCGGAAAGGATGCACCATGTCGTTCGAGATCGGCATCATGACCTTCGGCGAGGTCGCCCGGGATCCGATCGGCGGGGCGCTGCCGTCGCCGCGGCAACGGGTTCGCGATTCGATCGAGCAGGCGAAGCTTGCCGACGAGGTCGGCCTGGACGTCTTCGGGGTCGGCGAGCACCACCGATCCGATTTCGTCGGGTCGGCGCCGGCGATCCTGCTCGCGGCGGCAGCGCAGGCAACCCAGAACATCCGGCTGACCAGCTCGGTCACCGTGCTCAGCTCGGAGGATCCGGTACGCGTCTGGGAACAGTTCGCCACCATCGACCTGCTCTCGGCGGGCCGCGCGGAGATCATCGCCGGCCGCGGCTCGTACACCGAATCGTTTCCGCTGTTCGGCTACGACCTGGCCGACTACTCCGACCTGTTCCGCGAGAAACTCGACCTGCTGCTCAGGATCAGGGAACACAACCCGCTGACCTGGTCCGGACGGTTCCGGGCGCCGCTGGTAGACGCCGACATCGCACCGCGGGCCGACGGCGGCTCGATCCCGATCTGGGTCGGCGTCGGAGGATCACCGGCATCGGCGATCAGCACCGGGCGGCTCGGGCTGCCCATGGCCCTGGCCCTCCTGCTCGGACCGATGACCTTCCACCAGGAGACGGTCGAGCTGTACCGGGCTGCTGCAGCCGAGGCCGGTCACGATGCCGACGCGTTGCCGATCAGCATCAACACGCACGGCTACGTCGGCAGCACCAGCCAGCGGGCCCGGGACATCATGTACCCGTCCTTCGCCCAGGGCATGATGGAGAACAACCATCAACGAGGACAGGGATTCCGCCTGCCGCGCGCGGCGTTCGACGCCCAGGCCTCGGCGTCTGCCGGGTTGCTCGTCGGCAGCCCGCAGGAGGTGATCGACAAACTGCTCGGCTATCACCAGCTGTACGGCCTGAACCGGGCGATCATCCAGATGGGCTTCGGCGGGATGAGCCAGCAGCAGCACCTGGAGGCGATCGAACGGCTCGGCACCGAGGTTGCGCCGGTGGTGCGTCGCGAGGTCGGGTCCCGGGAGTTGGTGTCGGCATGACCCTGCGCGTCGTCGTGATCAACGGCAGCCCGCACGAGAAGTCCAAGACGTTGGGGCTGGTCGATGTCATCCTGCAAACACTGTCGACGATCCTGCCGATCACTGTCGACCGGATCGACGTGTACCGGCTGGGTGCTGCTTTCGGGTTGGCCACCGAACGCGAGGAGGTCGGCGCCGAACTCGAGGCCGTGCTGCAACGCGCCGAACACGCCGACCTGTTGATCGCAGCGGTACCGGTGTACCGGGGTTCCTATCCCGGGCTCTTCAAGCACTTCTTCGACCTGATCGATCAGTACGCGCTGGCCAACAAGCTGGTGCTGCTCGCCGCGACCGGCGGCGGTGACCATCATGCGCTGGTGCTGGAACATGCCTTGCGGCCGCTCTTCGGGTTCTTCCAGGCGATGACCATCCCGGTCGGCATCTTTGCGTCCGCAGGGGATTTCGACGGCACGGTGCTGCTGAACCCGCGCGTCTACGGACGGATCGAGGTGGCGCTCACCGACGTCGCCGACCTGCTGAGGTCGCGGGCCACCGGGGCGATGGCGTTGGCGGCGACCTCGGCCGACGGCGGCCGTCCGCCGGAGTCCTGACTGGTCAGCGGCTCACTGCGGCAATGTCGCGTACCTCGTTCGCCGAACGCTTCCGTCAGGTGGCGCGCGTGCCGCCGCTGACCTATCTCGGCCAGTGGCGGATGACACTGGCCCAGCGCGCGCTCCGCGACGACGACACCCGGATCGGGCAATTGGCCGCGCGGCTGGGCTACGGGTCGGAAAGTGCGTTCAGCATGCGTTCAAGCGGGAGGTCGGAGTGTCTCCGCTGCGGTATCACCGCCAGGTGACCTTTGCCCCTGGCACAACCGGACCGGCCGCACAAACCTGAGACCGTGGATTGGGACCTGGTCACACTGGACAAGCCGGACGACGTCAACGTGATCGTCGGGCAGTCGCATTTCATCAAGACCGTGGAGGACCTGCACGAGGCTCTCGTCGGCGTCGGTTCCCAGTTGTTGTTCGGCATCGCGTTCTGCGAGGCGTCCGGGCCGCGGCTGGTCCGCCGGTCCGGCAACGACGCCGAGCTGATCGATCATGCGGTGGCGGCGGCGTCCACGATTGCCGCCGGTCACGTCTTCGTGATCATGCTTCGGCAGGGTTTCCCGGTCAACGTGCTCAACCAGATCAAACAGGTGCCCGAGGTGTGCACGATCTACGCTGCCACGGCCAATCCGCTCCAGGTGCTGGTCGCGGTCAGCGATCGAGGGCGTGGCGTGGCCGGGGTGATCGATGGTGAGCCGCCGCTCGGCGTCGAGACCGATTCCGACGTGGCCGACCGCCGACAACTCCTGCGCACCATCGGCTACAAACTGTAGTGACGGACCTTCGGCCCTCCCGGCCCGCGCGGATCTAGGGTGGGTGCGTGTGGGACTGATTTACACCGTGACGACCTGTCGGGAACCGTTACAACAAGTCGAGCGGTACGTCACCGCCAATCTCGCCGCCGGCGCCGACCACCTGTTCATCGTCCTGGATCATCCGGATCCTCGGGTCACGACCGCCCAGACAGCGTTGCTCGACTGCCTGCTGGCGGCATTGATCAAGCAGGGGCCGCGTCGATTCCGTCCCCAGAACGGACTCCACCACGCTGCCAGGGCGCTGGGCAACGCCGCGGACGAACTGGCGGAGAGTGACGCCGACTTCGCGGGCCGGGTACGCACCATGGCGCGCCAGTCCTACGCGCGCACACTGATCCGGTCCGGCGCGGGAAAGGCGGTGCGCCGCCTGCCGTCGCCGCTCAGGCGGGAGACCGCACAGCCCTTGCGGAGCAACTAGGGCAACAACGCGATCCGCTTGTGCACCTCGCCACCGATGTGCGTCGTATCGCTGGCCACCCACAGGCCGCGCGAGGTGACGAGCAGGTCCTTGCCACCCACTCCCCTGCCCTTGGTCGGATTCCAGGACAGCGCGCGGCCGGTCTTCGGGTTGATCGCTCCGATACCGGGCCGTTTCACCGCGCCGTGGCCGGCAGTGTCCTTGCCGTGCGGGTTGTTCAGCCAGCGGTTGTGTCCCTGGACGTAGACGGCGCGATCGCTGATCGCCACCGAGTGCAGGGTGTCGCCGCCGGTGTAGTTGATCCAGGTCGGACGGCTCGGTGACAGTTTCGCAGTTTCGAACCGAGCCGCGGCATCGCAGAGGGCGATGCCGATCTGCCCACGCTTGGGGACATAACCGGTCGAGGCGAACACGAAGTACGACCCGTCCGGGGAGAAGTCGACGTCCCGCATGTAGTCGGGGAGTTCGGATGCCGAGCACATCTGCTTCAGCGGCCGGTACCGCCAGGCGCTCACCGATGCCTTCTTCGTGCCCAGGTTGAGCATGAACGCCCGGTAATGGGTCGCGGTACCGACCGTGGTGAAGTTGCCGATTCCCACCAGTCGGCTGCCCGCCGGGTTGACGGCGAACCGGTAGACCTCGACCGGGCCGGCATTGGGCGCGACGCTGCCGGCCACCAGAATCTTGATGTAGCCGGTGCCGGCACCGGTGCTGGGCCGCACCGCCTTGATCTTCTTGGGGAACGTACCGGAAATGATCAACCGACCCCTGACCATGGCGGCCTCGGTGACTCTTCCTTTGCTGAGCTTGGCATTGAAGGCCTTGTCGACAGCGCCGGTTGTCGCGTTGATCTTGGCCAATCCGTTCCTGGCGACACCGTTGACCGACGTGAAGGAGCCGCCGATGTACAGCGACGTGCCGCGCGGGACGATCGCCCACACGTCCCCGTTGACCTTCGGCGCGAACGAGGTGGAGATGGCGCCGGTTGCCGCATTGAACGCCATGATCCTGCTGCGGCTGAAGGTGCCCTTCGGTTTGGTTCCGGGCGCCGCGGTGACCGAGGTGAAGGAGCCGCCGACGTACAGCATCCCGTGTGCTTCGGCCGACTTGTACACCGCGCCGTTGGCGATGTTCGGCGTGTAGTCCGCGGGGTTGGCCGACACCACCCGCCCGATCGCCGGAGACGCGCCGGCCGGCCCGACTCCGGTTGCCACCATTACAAATGCCACCACCGTGGCAGCAGCGGTCAACAGCACGATCCTTCGCATCCGCATCTTCGACCCCCGACATCGACGCGGCGATCCATCCCCCAATGGATCTGATCGCATGCTAGGTCAGCAATCGCCCGCCGGCCGCGTATTCGTCGAAGCCGGGTGGAATCCGATGGGAGCCGTTCCCGGAACTCCGCCCTGACCTCGGTTATTCGTCACCATCGGGGAAGTTGGTCCCGGCTTTCCGAGCCGGTCTTCTGCAGCATGCTGCTGACGTGCGTTTCCACGGTCCGAACGGAGATGTACAACTGGTGGGCGATGTCGGCGTTGCTCAAACCGGCATTGACCAGTCGGAGGACCTCAGCCTCCCGGTTCGTGATGCCGAGCCGCGCCAGATGTGCCGGGATCAAGGCGCCGGCTCTGGGCACCTTTCCACCGATGGCGGCCAGCTCCTGCCGAGCCTTGCGCTGAAGGGGCAGCTCTCCGGCGGCGCCGAAGAACGCGTCAGCCTCACGGAGCCAACCCGCTGCGGTGGGGCGCATTCCGAAATTGGCGGCGGCAGGGGCGATGGCTGTTCGCAGCAGGTGGCCCCAGAAATGCGTGTTGCGCAGATGCTGTTCGGCTTCGGCCAACGCACTATCGGCGGGCTCGCCACTCCGCAGTTCCTCGATCGCCATGCCGAGCGCTCGTGCCGCCCAGTTCACGGTGTGCCCGGTCAGGTCACGATGATCGAACGCCGCTGAGGAGTCGTCGCCCGCGGCGACGCGGAGCAGGCGTCCGAATCCCCACCAAGGCGCAAGTTTGACCTCGTCGTCGAACTGACGTGTGTCCTCCTCGATTAGCCGGACCGCGGTTGCGTTGTCGCCGTGCAGCCACGCCATGGCGCCCTGGGCCGACTTGACCCCGAAGAACGTTCGGTACTCAGGGGCCAACTCTGCCGATGGTCCGATGGCCGCGTCGAGATCCGTTTCGTGCAGCCGGCCGGTGCTGCCGGGAAGCGGCTGGTCTGCCAGCAGATGGCAATTCAGCAGCCGGCCGTACGCCTCGGCCTGCAGGTCGCGCAGGCGCAACTGTCGGGCCTTCGTGTATCCCTGCAGGGTTCGCGGATAGGCAGCCACAAATCCGCTCCTCAGCAGGTAGACCGCCGCCATGTCGAGATCCGCCGCGGCCACCAAGCCCACCAGTCCGGCTGTGATGGACCGTTCCCGCGCCCGTTCCATCCGAGTCGGGTCGGCGTCGGAGAACAGATCGATCGTGGCGAGGGCGTAATTGCCGAAGACTTCACCCAATGTGAATCCGTGGCGCCGACTCAGGTCGAGGGCTGCGCGGAAGGCCGTTGCGGCTTGTTCGAGGCTCTGCAACGCCGCGCCGAAGCCTGCGAGCATCAACGCTTGGTCGGCCAGTGCGATGCGTCCTTCTCGTTCAGCCAGAACCGCTGCCCGGCGGCCGAGCTCGAACGCTTCGGGACGGCGGTCGTCGATCGCAGCGGACGTCCGCATGACCATCAACTCGGCGTCGTCGGCCGGGCTTTCCCGCTGGAGCCGGTCCAGCAGCTCGTCACGCTCTGTGAAGTGCCCGGTGTTGTAGGTGGCGCGGACCGTGGCGGCGAGCAGCCGGCGAAGGTTCGGGCCCGAGACGTCACGCAAGGCCGCCATGCCGCTGTCGTACGCCTCGCCGGCCCGACCGACCAGGTTGAGCGTCTCGATCCGTTCGATCAACACCTCGATCGCGCTGTCCGGCAGGTCACCGGTCAGTGCCTGGGCATCGGAGAGGTATTGCTGAGCGATGTCGAGCGCGCCGTGGTTGACCGCGAGCCGGGCGGCGCGACGTAACTGTTCCGCGGCCTGATGCCGATCACCGGCCACCTCGTACAGTCGAGCCGCCTGCCGCAACTGGCCGTCGTTGCGCTCGGTGCCTTCGGCGAGCCTGTCGGCAGCACGACGGGCTATGCCGTGTTCTTCCATCGGCAACAGCAGATCGCGCACCACATCGGCGATCAAGACGTGACGCCAGCCGACGCCGAGGGAGTTCGGAGCCGGAACCAGCAACGTACTGGCCAGCCCGGCATGCAGCGCCGAACCCAGGTGTTGGGACGTCAGCCCGGTTGCCGCGACCAGCACGTCGATGTCCGCGTCACCGATGACCGACAGCGCGTCCAGGACAAGACGACAGTCCGATGGCACACCGGCCAGCCGAAGCTGGACCGCGGAGGCAAGAGTGGAGCTGGTCAGGTCCAGCGGTACGTCCTCGGAGCCGCGCTCCCGGATCTGGCGGGCGAACTCGTCCATGATCAAGGGCAGGCCGTCGATGATGGCGATCAGCTGGTCCAGTTGCTCGGCGGGCAACCGGCGTTGGTGATCAGCCGTCAGCGCCTCGACCACTTCGGTTGGCGTAAGCCGGCGGAGGGGCAGCTCGTTGATCAAGTGTCTTGCTCTCAACTGGTGCAGGCCCGCGTCCGTCGGCGCTTCGTCGCGGGTGGCGCCGATCAGCGCGAGGGAGATGGTGTCGATCGAATCGACCAGGACCGTCAGCACCGCGACGGTGTCCGGATCGGCCCACTGCAGATCGTCGATCATCAGCACTGCACCGTCGGGAGCCATGGTCTGCAGCAGCAGGATGACGGCCGTGGCCAGCACCGCGGCAGGATCGGCCATCGGAGCGATGGTCGTGGTCTCGGCGACCCAGCCGGGCAGCACCCTGGCCAGCGCCGGCCGAACTCCGATCAGGTCAGGGTGGTGGGCGAACGGAACTGAAGGTCGGGCGAACGCCTCGACCAAGGGCCGGTAGGCGCCGCAGGATTCGACTGCGCGGCCGGCGAACACGGGCACCCCTTGCAGTTCAGCTTCCTTCCGCGCCTCCCGCAGCAACCGCGTCTTCCCGATGCCGGCCTCGCCGGTGATGAGGACGGCTTGGCCGCGTCCGTTCGCGACCGACTTGATCACCTCGGTAACCGCTGAGAGTTCTCGGTGACGGGCGACCAGCGGGATTTCGGAGCCCATCTCAACATTGTCAACCCGCGGCTCGGCCTACGTAGGCGGTTACCCGAGATGCGGCTCGAGTGGGCCAAGGTCCGTGTTGGAGCGGGCCAAGATCCGTACTCTCCCCGGATCCGGGACGAAGTTCTGCGAACCAGGATTCATGGCACGAATGCACCGTCGAGACACCACACCAGAAGGCAAGCCATGAACAGGACAGCAAGAGACGAACCGGAGCGGCTGAGGGATCGGCCGTCCAGGCCGGCGATGGTCGGCATCCAGACGGTTGTGATCACTGCGGCCGTCGCGTTGACGATCCTGCTGGCCGTTGTGGTGGTCGGCAGGCCGAATCAAGTCTCGCTGGTTCCACCAGGAGATGAAGATCCTCGGCCGGCGGCGTCACCGATGCACAAGGCAACCCCTGTTCCGAGGCCGTCGCCGACGGTGCGGTTTGATCCGCGGAGCCGGCAATTCCTGTCCGACGGGATCCGCGGCAGGCTCCCAGCCGGAGGGTTTGTTCGCAAGGGCTCCTTCGACATCGGGTCTCCCGGGGTCGGAGGCTGTTTCGGCAATGGCTGCAATCCGAACCTCGTCGGACAGCATCCGCTGGAGGACGGGATCCCGTGGGGCGCGGCGTTCGAAGCCGTTCCGGTCGAGGACGCACTGCGTGGCGCCACCATCGAGCAGACAGCGGACAACATCCTGTCCTATTGGCGGCAGTACACGATCTTCTACACCGACGCCAGCGACCCGGTCACGGTGAGGAACGAACGGAAACGCACTCTGACGACGAATCTCCCCAGGCCGGCCCGGATCATCACCGCCGAACTGCACTATCACAAGCCGGGGCTCTCGGTCAGGTACGACCATTTCTACCTGCTGGTGGTGAAGGGAACGATCGGCAACCACACGGCCTTTGTCGCCGCCTGGTCGGACAACGCCGGACCGGATATCGGCAAGGCGATCCAGGACTCGATCAACAGCCTCGAGGTCGTCTAGGGACCGTGTGGTGGGGCGGGTGGGGCTCGAACCCACGACCCAGGGATTATGAGTCCCCTGCTCTGACCGGCTGAGCTACCGCCCCGGAACAGCGCGAGTCTAGCGGTGCCACTAGGTTGAGGTGGCGAGCCGACCACAGACGATCGGAGGACAGAGATGGAATACCGGCAGCTCGGCAGATCAGGGCTTCGAGTCTCGACGCTCACCTTGGGGACGATGACGTTCGGTCAGGGCGACACCTCCCTGATCGGCACGGTGGACGAAGCGGGCGTACGCAGGCAGGTCGACATCGCGCTGGACGCGGGGGTCAACCTGATCGACACCGCCAACATGTACAGCATCGGCGCCTCGGAAACCCTGGTGGGCAGGGCGATCAAGGGCCGCCGCGATCAGCTGCTGATCTCCACCAAGGTGCGCTTCCCGATGGCCGACGGACCCAATGACGCCGGTCTGTCGCGGCACCACATCCTGCAGCAGGTCGAGGCCAGCCTGACCCGCCTGGGCACCGACCACATCGACATCTACCACGTCCACGAATGGGACGGGCAGACGCCGATGGAGGAATACCTGGAGACCCTGGACACGCTGGTCAAGTCGGGCAAGGTCCGCTACCTGGGTGTTTCCAACTTCGCCGGCTGGCAGCTGATGAAGGCACTGTCGATCTCCGACGCGCACAACTGGCAGCGGTTCGTCTCCAACCAGATCTACTACTCCCTCGAGGGCCGCGACGCGGAATACGAGCTGCTCCCGCTGTCGGTCGACCAGGGCCTCGGTGTGATGGCCTGGGCGCCGCTGGCCGGCGGCCTCCTGACCGGCAAGTACCGCCGCGACCAGCAGCCGGAAGAGGGGCGCCAGCTCACCGACTGGGGCGAACCCCCGGTCCGCAACCCCGAGAAGCTGTGGGACACCGTCGAACTGCTGGTCAAGATCGCCGACGGCCACAGCGCTTCCCCGGCGCAGGTGGCGCTGGCCTACCTGCTCAACAAGACCGGCGTAACCACCCTGGTGGTCGGCGCCCGGCGCGAGGAACAGCTGATCGACAACCTCGGTGCAGTCGACGTCCGGCTGAGCGAGGACGAGACGGACGCGCTGGACGAGATCAGCGCTCCCGAACTGATCTACCCGCACTGGCACCAGGCCAAGGCCGTCGGCGATCGCTGGAGCCCGGCCGACCTGGTGCTGCACGGCCCCAAGCGGCCGGCCTGACCGCGACCGGCGATGAACTGAACGGCCCACTGCTCCGTCTCCCCCGGTGACTGCGTCGACAGGCGATGCACGATCCTCCCGGAGACGGACATGGGCGTTCGGGGAGCGGCCGCGGCCGCCATGGTGTTCTCACTGGCCGGGCTCGTCGCGTGCTCGTCGGGCGACGGCAGTAGTGGTACCGGCGGCGGGGCGGTCGGAGGGTCAGCTGCCCCGCCGTCCACACAGCCGTCCACACAGCCGTCCACGCCGCTGGCTTCCTCGGCCCCGGCCTCGTCCCCTCCGAGCGAGGCCACGTTGCTGCAGACCATGACGCTGCCGCTGGGCAGAATCGTCGTCGACGGCCGGCTGATGACGGTCTATGTGTACGACAAGGACAAGCCCAACGCCACCAAGAGTTCCTGCACAGGCAGCTGCGCATCGCTCTGGCCCGAGGTGACGACCGCCTCCACGTCACCGAGCGTCACCGGTATCACCGGGAAGATCGGCACCATCACCGGCGTGGACGGCAAGACCCAGGTGACTCTCGACGGCCGGCCGCTCTACACCTTCGCCCAGGACTCGGGTCCCGGCGAGACGAAGGGGCAGGGCTACGGCGGTGTCTGGTGGCTCGTCGGACCGGACGGGAAGAAGATCACCAAGAAGCCGTCGGCCAGTGCCTCCTCCGGTGATTCCGGCGGCTACAACTACTGATCAAGGGCTACTGATCAGGGTTACTGGTCACGCCGCGGTGCGGGTGGGGCGTGGCGTTTGCACGGCAGCCTGCCACACGGCGCGACCGAAACTTCCGCGTCCGAGATCGACCGTCCCGGCGGACGTGGTGATCAGCACCCGACCGAACCTGGTCCTCCAGACCCAGCGGCCGGGCTCGGGTTGTCGCAGAGAGATTCGCCCGTGAGTACGGAACCGGTGCTCCCGCCGCCCGAGCGGACCAAGATCATCCGGCTCGGTCGGACCACCCCGGGCGTACGGGATGGTGTGATCCAGATCCTTGGTGCGAGACAGATTGGTCGAGTACGGGAAGACACTCGCCGGTGAGCGCAGGTGCATCAGCTCGCGCATCGAGTCCGGTATCTCGTACGCGTCGACCGGGACGCTGCGGGCCACGTCGATCACCGGCTTGCAGATGATCATGGATCCGGTACCGAGCCAGGTCCGGAGTTGATCAAGAAGCACCGGTCCTACCTGCTCTCCGCGGACAATCGCAGAACCGCCACGTGTCCAGTCGGCTTCGGAGACGTGGAAATACAACGTCGTCGGGCAGAGCAGCTTGACCGGATCGATCGCCCGCAGCAGCGCCTTCATCGCCTGCGGTCTGCGCTGCTCCCGCCCAGCGTCCGGATGATCATCCGGGAGGGTCATCGGTGCGGGTGGCGGCGCAGGCAGTACCTCGACAGGCTCGTAGACCGGCAGTTCGTCCGCGTCGTCGGGACGCGGATCCGGATCCGGATCCGGATCCGGTTGATCATCCGGCGGTTCTTGGTCGACCTCGTTCGGCGAATCGGCAACGGTCAGGCATCGCGGGTCGGGATCGAAGGTGCTTGCGTACGTGTCGAACAGATCAGGTTGGGCGTGTTCGATCAGGATTTTCGCAGCCAGCACCGGATTTCGCAGCAGACCCATGGCCGTGGCCCGCCACTCCTGGCGGGTCTTGGCGTTCCGGTAGGCGACGCCGGGGATCGGTTGCGGGGCGTTCATCAGGATGTCGGCGAGCCGGTCGACCGTGGCATCCAGCCCGATCGCATCGGGGGCGTCGAGCTTGGCGTACACACCCTTGGTCCCGTACTCGGTCGACTGGGACGTCTTGACGAAGCGCTCCCGCGCGGCAGCCTCGACCCGCTTCTTCACCGCTGCCGCGTCCACCCTGAGGATCGCCGCGTCGAGCAGGGTCTCGAACCGGCCGCGCGGCACGGCGAGCACCTTGTCCGCCAGTTGCCGATCGATCTCCAGCGCCTGTGCCCGGGACAGCTCACGGGTCTTGCGGGCCACCGACCGAACCGTCGGCCCCGGCGCCTGCCCGGTCAACACCAGCTGCCAGAGCCGCGGGAACCGATACTGCAGGTCCTGTGCATCGGCGATCAGGCAGGTCGCCTGGTAGATGCTCAGCCCGATCTCCGGCGCCAGTTCGTCGGGAGCGAACTCGGCAACCAGCGGCGTGCCGGGACCGCCCAGCCGAACCGCACGCTCGCCGACCGTCGCCAACCGGGCACTGCCGGCCCGCGGCAGCTTGTCGGGCGGATACAACGTGGCGAAATGCGCCGCCAAGATCAACTGGCGGTCCTGCGCCCAGATCTCCTCAGTCATGCACTCGGACAACAGTGCGGAGGTTTCCGCAGCGTCCATGTCGTACACCGGTGTCTCGAGCACGGTTTCACGGTAGCCGTGACCACTGACAGTTCTGCCTGTGCGATGTTGTCCGCCCGAAAAGAAGTGTTGTCCGTTGTTGATCATCGATAACGTCATCGGGTGGCCGAGCCCTGTGTGCGCATCCCGTACGCCCTGGCCAGGACGCGTGCGGTGGAGCATGGCTGGCGGGAGAAGGTCCTGGCCGACATCACGCGTCGCCCCGACGAGTTGCTGGTCTTCGCCCACACCGAGGATTACCCGGACGCCGGTATCCAGGTTCCGGCCGGCGGAGTGGAAGCGGGAGAGGAACCCGCCGCGGCGGTGCTGCGGGAGACGTACGAGGAATCCGGCCTGGAGCTGGCGAACCCTGTCCATCTCGGGTCCTACGAATGGCAGCTCGCCGCGCCCAGCCGGATCCGGCACTTCTATTGGCTGGAAGCGCCCCTGGACACCCCCGACCGGTGGGCGCATCGCGTCAGCGCCGGCGACGAGGACCGCGGAATGATCTTCCGCTACTCCTTCGCACCGCGATCGAGTCCCGGACTGGTCGACGGCTACGGTTTCGGATCCGGCCTTGCCGACCTCGAGCGGACTCTCCCGCTCACTCCCCCGCGGTAGCCCGCTCGGCCGTACTGCGGACGACGCAGAACTCGTTGCCCTCGATGTCGGCCAGGGTGACCCAACCGGTTCCGTCGGTTCCCGAAGGGTCGGTGGTGCGATGATCACCGACCAGCGTGGCGCCGAGGCCGATCAGCCGGTCGACGGTCTCGTCCCGGGTGCTGTCCTCGGGCTGGAGGTCGAGATGGATGCGGTTCTTGACCGTCTTGGGCTCGGGCACCGGCTGGAACAGCACGTGCGCCCCGTCGGAGGACAC
>Ga0164243_10000355_pt1 | contig 92165 bp, 86 predicted proteins | sample OricompcompostOP_FD_108781 | JGI IMG/M metagenome (GOLD analysis project Ga0164243, IMG submission 108781) | Organic Plus compost microbial communities from Emeryville, California, USA - Original compost - Organic plus compost (OP) | ecosystem: Engineered > Solid waste > Mixed feedstock >... | reverse complement strand
GGCATCCGGTCCAATGGCGATCAGGGCGACGGCCAGGTCGAAGCCCATGTCCGCGACAAGGTCAAATCCCTCACCGCACAGTTCCCCATCTACTGAACAGCAGGAAACAGCGCCTTGAGTGACGCCCGCCTCATCGCCGGGGCGCGGTCTCCCGGCGGGGGTCGTCCGTCTCCGTCCCGCCCGCGCCGCGTCCGTCCGCCGGCGCGCTGTCCGGGCGCGTCACCTGCAGGCCGTCCCCGTTCACCCGCAACTCGATCCCCTGATCGCGCAGCCGCGCGGAGAGGCCCTGGTTGGACAGCTCGACATCGACGCCCGGCGGCGTGATGCTGTTGATGACATCGTCCAGATCGACATCGGGCTGCTGCGCGGGGGCGGCCTTCCGGGCCGGCGGCGGCGTGGCGATGTCCAGCGCGTGCACCATGAAATCGCGCCAGATCCGCGCGGGAATGCGGCTGGTGAGGCCCGGATTGGGCGTATTGTCGTCATTGCCGACCCACACGCCCGCCACCAGCCCGCCGGCATAGCCGATGAACAGCACGTCGCGGCCGTCCTGCGTGGTGCCGGTCTTGCCGAAGGCGTCGACCGGCAGGGCGGCGGCGCGGCCGGTGCCGCTGCGCACCGTGCTGCCCAGCAGGTCGCGCAGGCCCGTGATCTCGTCCCGGCCGAGCTGGTGCGGCCGGTTCATGAACGCGGCGAGCCAGTTCTGGTCCTCGACGGCCATGAGCCCACGCGGCCGCACCGCTTCATGGCCGTTCGCCACCGCCGCATAGGCGGCCGTCAGTTCGAGCAGCGACACGGTCGAGGTGCCGAGCGCGATGGAGGCTTCCTCCGGGATCGGCGTCGAGATGCCGAGGTCGCGCGCGGCCCGGATCACGGCGCGGGGCCCGACCTGCTGGGTGAGCCGCGCCGCCGCGACATTGCTCGATCGGGCGAAGGCCTCGCGCAGCGTGATGGTGCCGCGATAATGCCCGTCGCTGTTCTTCGGCGCCCAGTCGCCGATGCGCACGGGCGTGTCCTCCACGGTTGAATCGGGCGTCATGCCCGCGCGCAGCGCCGCCAGATAGACGAACAGCTTGAAGGTCGATCCGGGCTGGCGGCGCGCCTGCGTGGCCCGGTTGAACGGGCTGTCGGCATAATCCTTGCCGCCGACCATGGCGACGACGCGGCCATCGGGGCGCATGACCACCATGGCGACCTGCGCGGTGCGCAGCCCGGCATTGCGCACCGCGCGCTCGGCGGCCCGCTGCGCGCCCATCTCCAGCGTCGTGCGCACGGTCTGCTCGCGCGCCAGGTCGCCGGCCTGATCGCGCGCGTCGGGCAGGATCCAGTCCGCGAAATAGGTGCCGCTCGGCAGGGTGTTCGCGCGCTGCGGCACGATCCGCGCCGGCCGCACGCGGTCGCCAGCCGCCTTGTCGAGCAGGCCCGCGTCCACCATCGCATGCACCACCACGGCCTGCCGCGCGCGCGCGCCGCCGAGGTTGCGGGTCGGCGCAAGTCGCGAGGGCGCCTTGACCAGCCCGGCGAGCATGGCCGCCTGCGCCACGCTCAGCGCCTCGGGCTTGCGGCCGAAATAATGGTCCGCCGCCGCGCGCAGGCCATAGACATTGTCGCCGAAATAGACGTTCGAGAGATAGCGGGAGAGGATCTGGTCCTTGGTCAGCCAGGCTTCGAGCCAGAAGGCGATGATGACCTCGCGCATCTTGCGCATCGCCGTGCGGTCGGCGGTGAGGAAGGCATTCTTGGCGAGCTGCTGGGTGATGGTGCTGCCGCCCTCGCGCACGCCGCCCGCCCAGAGATTGTTCCACGCCGCGCGCGCGATGCCGCGTGGATCGATGCCCCAGTGCGTGCGGAAGCGCCGGTCCTCGATCGCGATGAAGGCATTGACGACATGATCGGGCAATTTCGCCGCATCGACCGGCGCCTCGATCGTCGCGCCGCGCCGGGCGATGGGCGTTCCCTCGGCGGAGAGCAGGGTGATGCTCGGCGGCACCGGCGGCTGCAGCGACTTGGAGAGCGGCGCGGTCAGCGCCAGATAGGCGACGAGCAGCAGGAACAGGGCGAGGATCGCCACGATCCCGCGCTTGATCCACCGCCAGCGGCTGGTGCGCCGCCGGGGCGGCGGCGCGCCCGCGTCGTCCGGCGCATAGGGGGCCGGCCCGACCACGCCCGCACCGGCCGGCGGCACGGCCCGCGCCGCGTCCGGCGGTTCGGAGGATTCGCGCCGCATCCGGCGCGTGAGAGGATCGAAAACCGAATACAAGAGCTGCCGCCTGACCACTGTATTATATCGACACTACACGCCATGCAAGGGGCACGCAGGGCCGCACGGCGGATGTTCATCGGCCGATGCCGCAGCATGGCCGAAATGCGTCGCCGAGGCCAGCATCCGGCGAGCGGGCGCACGGGCCCGTGCGCGCGGTTCCAGTCAGGGGCGGGGTCCCGCCGGACGCCGGGCGGCCTCTCGCGCAGACGCAGGACCGGAGGTTCCCGGAGTCGATCCGCTTCAAACGGAATCAGCGCGCCTGCGCAGGCAGGCGCACGAGCTGGGTCTCTCTGGAACGGACAGGCCCTAGAACCGGCGCTTCACGCTGAACATGACCTCGCGCGGGCGTCCCGGCATGCCATAGGCATTGTTGGACTGGGCGACCTGATCGTAGCGGTTGCTATAGTAGAATTTGTCGAACAGGTTGGTGGCGGCCAGCGCGGCTTCCCAGTTTCCATCCCCGGTCCTGTAGGTGATGCGCGCATTCATGAGGCCGCGCGCGGCCACTTCGCCATAGGTGTAGCCGGGGATGCTGTTCGGCAGCGAACTCTGGAAACTGGACTGCCATTCCCAGTCGAGCCGGGGCGTGAGCGAGCCTGTCCGGCCGAGATCGATTTCATATTGCGCGCCGATCGCATATTTCCACCTGGGCACGAAGGCGGCCTGGGTGACGCCCGGGACGATCGCGCTGGTCGAGAGGCCCGAGGTGAAGCGGAAGTCGACATAGCTCAGCGAGCCGTCGATCGAGAAGCCGGGCAGGGGCCGCGCGTCGAACTCCAGCTCGAAACCGTCGATCCTGGCATCGCCGATGTTGCGCGTGGCGCCGCAGAACACCGGCACGCCGGGCGGCAGCGTGGGCGAGATGTCCGGGCAGGAACTGACCTGGCCCTGATAGCCGGTATAGTCATTGTGGAAATAGTCCGCGTTGAGCCGCAGTTTCCGGCCGAACAGCATGGACTTGACGCCGGCCTCGTAGGAGGTCGATTCCTCGATGCCGAACGCCACCGCCTGCTCGGGATAATAGGGCCGCGGATTGATGCCGCCGCCCTTGAAGCCGGTGGCGATCTGCCCATAGAGGCGCACGTCGCGCACAAGCTCATAGTCGAGCGCGATGCGCCAGTCCCAGTGATCGGCGGCGGACGAGGCCGTCACGCCGTCGAGCGCCGCGATGAGCGGATTGATCGCCACGCCGGGAATGGGGCTGGAGCGATGGAAGGTGTAGGTCTTGTTCTCCTTCGTGTAGCGCAGGCCGCCGGTGATGTTGAAGCCGGGCAGCACATGCGCCACGGCATGGATGAAACCGGACTTGGACGTCTGGTCGAACGGATCGTCCGACACGAAGTCGAGTCCCGCCGGCGCGATATTGATCCGCCCGCCCTGCCGGCTCTTCGCATCATAATAATAGCCGCCGAGCGTCAGATCGAGGATGTCGCCCAGCCTGGCGGAGAGACGCAGTTCCTGCGTGAACTGATGGTGGCGGAACCGGGGCATCTGCGTGATGGTGCCTTCCGGCGTATTGTCGCCGTCCCAGGCACTGACGCCCTTGGCGAAGCGATAGGCGGTGATCGACTTGAGCGAGACGGCGTCGGACAGCGTGACGTCGAGCGTGTTGGAGACGCCCCAGCCTTGCAGATGGCTGATCGCCGGAATGGTGAACTGGTTTTCCGTGTCCGGATAGCCGGTATAGGTGGCGTAGTTGGTATAGTCGTGCGGGCCGGTGATGTAATTGCGCCCGTCGACGACGGACTGGACGATCGCCTTGGCGGGCGAGGCTTCCGAATCGTCCTGGGTATAGTCCACGATCAGGTTGTTCTCGATCCGGTCCGAGGCGATCCAGCGCAGCGCGCCGCGCAGGGCATAGATGTCCTGCCCCCCTTCCGTGCCGATCACGCAATCATCGGCGGAGGTGGCGAAGGTGCCGCCGGGCGCCTTGACGCCGGACACGCAGCCATAGTCCAGCCGCTTCATATAGCCGTCGACATGGCGGGCCATGCCGGTGATGCGGGCATAGAGCTTGTCCTGCGCCAGCGTGATATTGGTCGCGGCGCGGAGCTGCACCCGGTTGAACGACCCGTATGTGCCCTCGACATAGGCGTTGGGCGTGTCGTCGGGACGCTGGGAGAAGAGCTTGATCGCGCCGCCGATCGAATTCTTGCCGGCCAGCGTGCCCTGCGGCCCGCGCAGGATCTCCACCCGGTCGAGATCGACCAGCTCGAAAGCCGAGCCGAAGGTGATGCCATAATAGACATCGTCGATATAGACGCCGACGCCCGGCTCGTTGGGGAACTGGAAGTCGTTCTGGCCGATGCCGCGGATGGTGATGTTCGCCGTCTGCGCGCCGCCGCCCTGACCGCCCGCGGAGAACTGCACGCCCGGCGCGCGCTGGGCGAGCTGCTCCACGCTGGTCTGGCTGCGGGCTTCCATGAGCGCGGAGTCCACCGCCGTGATGGCGAGGGGCGCGTCCTGCAGATTCTGGTTGCGGAACTGCGCGGTGACGACGATCTCGGCGATGCCCTGATCGTCATGGCCGTCCTGCGCGGTCTGGGCGGATGCGGGCATGGCGAGTCCGCCCGTGCCGGCGGCCAGCGCGGCCAGGCAGGCGCCAAGGCGCCAATGATCGATGCGTCGCACGACAGATCCTCCCCTTGTTGCCGCCGGCCGGCGTCCGCACCATCCGCGAGCCCGATCCGGCCCGTTCTCATGGTCCATGCCCATGGCCTCGTTGCCAGGCATCCTAACGGGCATTTTGTGCAACGGCGTGCCCGACCGCGAACGCGATCGACCGGCGCGGCCCGCGCGCGCCCTTATCGGTCGATCGGCGCCCAGAGCGGCGCGGGCGTCTCGCCGCGCGCGATGCGCTCGAGGGCGTCCAGAACCTCCTGACGCGGCGCGCCGGGCCGGACATGCAGCGAGGGCGCGATCATATAGGCATGGTCCTGCGGGTCGACCGGCCGCAGGGCGGCCGCCAGCGCGTCATGATCCCACGCCTTGTTGCCGTTCGAGACATGGGTCTGCGCGCTCATCCCCTCGAACAGATAGATGTCGTCGCCGTCCACCCCGAAGACACGGCCGGTGAAGCGGCAGTCCGGCGAGGCGAGGTAGAGCATGACGCGCGAGACATTGTCCGGCGCCATGCGGTCGAAGCCGCGCGCGGGCGGCCGCATGATCGCATCGAGCTTCGGCACCGCGTCGGTCATGCGCGAGCGGGCCATGGGCGCCAGCGCGTTCACGCGCACGCCCAGATGCGCAAGCTCGGTCGCCGCCGCCGCCGTGATCGCCGCGACGCCGGCCTTGGAAGCGACATAGGAGATGGCGCCCGGGGGCGGATTGGTCCCGGCCGGCGATGCGGTGTTCACGATCGCGCGGCCGGGCGCGGCGCCTTGCTCCGCCCAGTGGCTGGCCGCCCGCTGCATCAGCGCGGCCGTGCCGGTGAGATTGACCGCCAGCACCCGGTTCCAGTCCGCGCCGCGTTCCGTCTCGATCGAGCGATACTGGGTGATGCCGGCATTGTTGACGAGAATGTCCAGCCGCCCCCAGGCCTCCAGCGCCCGCTCGACAAGGGCGGCCGCGCTGTCCCAGTCCGCGATGTCGCGCGTGTCGGCCAGCGCCGTGCCGCCCGCCGCGCGGATCTCCGCGACGACCTGCGCGGCGGGCCCCGCGTCATGGCCTTCGCCGGTGATCGAACTGCCCAGATCGTTGACCAGCACGGATGCGCCCGCGCGCGCCAGCATCAGGGCATGGCTGCGCCCGATGCCGCGCCCGGCGCCGGTGACGATGGCGACTTTCCCCGCGAGCATGCTCATGTCGGGCCTTCCTTCCGGGGTCAGTCGCCGCGCCGGATGAAATCGGCGGCGCGCTCGGCGACCATGATGACGGGCAGGTTGGTGTTGCCGCCGGGCAGGCGCGGGAAGATGGAGGCATCGGCCACGCGCAGCCCGCCGATCCCGCGCACGCGCAGCCGCCCGTCCACCACGGCGCGCGCGTCCGCGCCCATCCGGCAGGTGCCGGCGGGATGATAGGCGGTGCCGGCGGTGGCGCGGACATGGGCGAGGACGTCCGCGTCCGTCTCCAGGGGGGCCGCGGGCCGCCGCATCGCGCCGGTCACCGCCGCCAGCGCGGGCTGGTCGAGCAGGGCGCGCAGCACGCGATAGCCGTGGATCATCCCGGCGCGGTCGTCGGGATGGCCGAGCAGGTTGAAGGCGATGCGCGGATGATCGCGCGGATCGGCCGAGCGCAGCGTGAGCGCGCCCCGGCTTTGCGGATAGTTGAGCGACCACATGGCCCCGAGACGCGGGCCGAAGGGCTTCGCCACGCCCGGAAACCAGATGCGCGATTCCATCGCCAGCGGGATGAGCAGGACATGCAGGTCCACCGCGTCCGATCCGGGCCGGGAGGCGATATTGGCGGAGACGGCGAGCGGCGGCGCGCCGAACACGCCCTTGCCGGCGACCAGCCAGCGGAAGAAGGCGCCGATCATCCGATCGAACCGCAAGTCCCGCTCGAAGGCGAGGCCGGGCGCCAGATCGAATTCCAGCCCCGCGCCGGGATGATCCATCAGGTTGGCGCCGACATCCGGGCTCTCGACCAGCGTGGCGATGCCGTGCCGCGCGAGGGCCTGCGCCGGGCCGATGCCGGAAAGCATCAGCAGTTGCGGCGAATTGATCGCGCCGCCGCACAGGATCACCTCTCGGTCCGCTTCCGCCACATGGCGCGCGCCGTCCGCCGACCAGACGACGCCCCGCGCCTGCCCGTCGCCGATCAGCACGCGCTCGACCAGCGCGCCGGTGCGCACCGTCAGGTTTGGCCGGTGCAGGGCCGGCCGCAGATAGGCGTCGGCCGCGCTGCAGCGCCGTCCGTTGCGGATGGTGAAGTCCGGCATGCCGAAGCCGTCCGTCCGCTCGCCGTTGAAATCGTCCGTGACCGGAAAGCCGAGGCCGCGCGCCGCCGCGAGCGCGTTGGCCATGAGCGGGCCGGGCGCCGGGTGCGGCTCGACGGAGAGCGGTCCCGTGCCGCCGTGCAGCGGCGTGTCGCCCCGCCAGTGGCGCTCCAGCTTGCGGAACCAGGGCAGGACATCGTCCCAGCCCCAGTCGGCCAGTCCCAGGGCGCGCCAGCCGTCATAGTCCGCCCGGTGCCCGCGGATCGCCATCATGCCGTTGAGCGAGGATGTGCCGCCCAGCATCCGGCCGCGCGCCACGGGCAGTTGGCGCCCGTTCAGTTGGGGCTCCGGCTCGGAGAGGAAACCCCATGTGATGGCGGGATTGGGCCAGAGCTTCGAGACGGCGAGCGGAATCTTCACATCCCAGCGCCGGTCGCTCCCGCCGGCCTCCAGCAGCAGCACACGCGCGGCGCCGTCCTCGGAGAGTCGATTGGCGAGCACGCAGCCGGCCGATCCCGCGCCCACCACGATATAGTCGAGCGGCGCCGTCATGCTCAGACGACTTTCCAGAAGCGGAAGATCGAGCCTGCCGGATTGCGCTGGCCCACGCCCACGAACAGCGTGCGGCCGAGCCAGTCATAGGGTCCCCGCGGCGCTTCGAAACGCGGCGTCATGCGCATATAGTAGCTGTGCGGATCGACCGGCTCGCCCGCCAGCAGCGCGCGGACCACGTCGGGCGGGGCATGGCGCACGCCCGTGCTCCGCTTGAGGATGGTCACGCCGTCGTCGGTCTCCAGCAGATATTGCGATTCGAAGCGCCCGCTGCCGTCGGCCCGCACCATGGGGAAGTCGCCGCCGCTTCCCGCGACGATCCGCCCGGAAAGACCGGGGCCGGAGAAGCGCCCGCCCGCGACGAGCACGGCCCCGCGCGTATAGCCCGGCGCGACCTCGATATGGCGGCGCGCGCCAAGGTCGAGCTGCATTTCGAGCGCGAATTCCAGCCGCATCGCTCAGATGATCCTGTGGATGGTCATGACGTCGTCATCCTCGCCCTGCGCGGCGATGAAGGCGCTCGTGGCGAGCGCCGCGAGCGCGCCGTCCTGCGCCACCTCGAAATAGAGCGGCAGGCGCAGGCCCCGGAAATCCGCGCCGCCGGTCCGGTAGCCGCTTCCGAAGGCCCGCGCGACCATGCCGCCGGGAAAGGCGATGAGATAGCTTGCCTCGACCATCGTCACGCCGTCCGCGCGCGCCAGCAGCGTCTCGCCCCCGCCCGCGAGCCTGCCGCGCAGTCCCTCGCCCTCGAATGCGCCGCCGGTCACCGGCAGGTAGAGCCGCTCGCCGCCGGTCGCGACGGTGCCCACCGAAAGCGCCGCGCCGCGTTCGATGCGCATCCGGAACGCCGGCTGGAGCGCGGGGGTGGGGGCGGTGAAATCCATGGTCCCGCGTCCGCTCAATAGGCCATGGCGACCGATTTGAGCTCGGTATAGGCTTCCACGCCCGCCCGGCCGTTCTCGCGGCCGAAGCCGGACATGCGCATGCCGCCGACCGGCAGCGAGAGGTCGCCGCCGCCGCCGGTGTTGACCTTGACCGTGCCCGCCTTCAGCCGGTCGATCAGGCCGTGCGCGGCCGGGAGGCTGCGCGTCCAGACATAGGCGGCGAGGCCGTAGCGGGTTTCGTTGGCCAGCGCGGCGATCTCGTCCAGGTCGCGCGTCTCGAACGGCATGGCGCACAGCACGGGCCCGAAAATCTCCTCGTCCACCGCCGCCATGCCGGCATGAACGTCGGCAAGGATGGTCGGCTCGACATAATAGCCGGCCCGCGCGGGCCGGCCGCCGCCGGAAACCAGCCGCGCGCCCTGCGCCGCCGCACCCTCGACATAATGCAGGATGCGGTCGCGCTGCGCGGCCGAGATGGCCGGGCCGAGCCGCGTGTCCGGGTCGAGCGTGTCGCCGATCCGCATCGCCTTGCCGATCGCGGCGATCCGCTCCAGCAGCGTCGCCGAGACATCGGCATGGACGAACAGGCGCGAGCCCGCCGAGCAGGTCTGGCCGCTGTTGAAGAAGATGTTCGTGGCGATGCCGCGCGCCGCCGCGTCCAGATCGGCGTCGGGCATGACGATCACCGGCGACTTGCCGCCCAGTTCCACCGTCACCCGCTTCATCTGCCGCGCGCAGGCGGCGGCGATCCCGGTGCCTGTCGCCGTCGATCCGGTGAAGGAGATCTTGGCGACGTCCGGATGGTCCACCAGCGCCGCGCCCGCCGCCGCGCCCGTTCCGGTCACGACATTGAAGAAGCCGGGAGGGAAGCCGCAGCCCGGCGTCAGGCCGGCCAGCCGCAGCACGGAGAGCGAGGTCTGCTCGGCGGGCTTCAGCACCACCGCGCAGCCCGCCGCGATCGCCGGGCCGAGCTTGAAGGCGGCGCCCATCAGCGGATAGTTCCACGGGATGATCTGCCCCACCACGCCGACCGGTTCGCGCAGCGTGAAGCCGCTCCAGTCGCCGGGCTGGGAAAGCGGCATGGTCTCGCCCGTCAGCTTGGTCGCCCAGCCCGCGAAATAGCGCAGCACCGCCGCCGCGCCGGGCACGTCCACCTGCCGGCTGTTCGCGATCGGCTTGCCCGCGTCGAGCGTCTCGGTCCGCGCGAATGCCTCATGGTCCGCCTCGATGGCGCGGGCGAGGGCAAGCAGGGCGTCCTGCCGCTGGGTCGGCAGCCAGCGCCGCGCGCCGCGCGCGGACAGGGCCTCGCGCGCTGCGCCGACCGCCGCGTCGACATCCCGCGCGTCCCCCGCGCCGATCGCGCCGATCGCCGCGCCGGTCGCGGGATTCTCCACGGCGATGGTCTCGCCGGTCGCGCTGTCGCGCCAGCGGCCGCCGATGAACTGCCGGCCTTCTGCGATGACCAATGTCTCCGGCGTCGCGGCCATGCGGATATTGTCCTGCCCAGTTGTCGACGCCCGGTGATCGACGTCCCGATAGAGGCGCCGGACTAGCAAGATGCGGCCCGCCAAACTTGTCTCAGCGCGCATGCTGCCCGCGCATCACGGGCGGTTGCCCGGGCGCTCGCGGCGCTGCTATTGTGCGGCGGAGAGACAAGGCCGCCGGGCCGCGCGATCATGAGGAGAGGTTGGATGCTGCAGAGCTTTGCCACCAGGGCCGCGAACAGGCTGGAGCGCAGCCGGCAGTGGCGCGCCGTCACGCGTGCCGAGCAGGTGGTGTTCGAGGATGACCGGCAGGCTTCCCTGCGCGGAGGCGATTTCGGGGCGCTGCAGCTTTGCGTCGCGTCGATGGGGCGCCATCATGTCGTCCAGTCCAGCGCGGCGGAGGGCGCGGGGGCCGAGCCGAAGCTCAAATTCCTGTTCCAGGAGGAAGGATCGGCCACGATCGGCCAGGGCGGCCGCAGCAACGCGCTGCAGGCCGGCGAATGGTGCGCCATCCGCAAGGATCTCGCCTTCCGCATCGATGCGCCCGCCTATAGCCGGCAGCTCGCGATCACCGTGCCCTGCGCGGTTCTCGCCGGCCCGCGGCGGGGCGTCGAATGGTGGCGCCAGCCGCGCAGCTTCCTGCGCGGGCCCGCGCAGATCCTCCATGCCAGCGCCTCGGCGACGCTGACCGGCGGACGCAGCCTGGACGAAGCCGACAGGGCACAGCTCGGCGCGCAGCTCGCCAGCCTCCTCGGCATGACGATCCGCCACGATCAGCCCGGCGCCCTGCCGGATTTCCGCGAGGAGCGCCGGCGCGGCATCCTCCATTATATCGATCGCAACCTGGCCGATCCCGATCTCGGCGTCGCCAGCATCGCCCGGGCCTTCGGCTTTTCGAGCCGCACGGTCCACAAGCTGTTCGAGGGCGAGGCGCAGACGATCGCGCGCGCCATCTGGGACCGCCGGCTCGACCGTTGCCGGGAGGAGATGATCGACCCCAGCCTCGCCGCGCGTTCCATCACGGAAATCGCGCATCTCTGGGGCTTCAGCGATTCCCAGCATTTCAGCCGCGCCTTCAAGCAGCGTTTCGGCGTCACGCCGCGGGACTATCGCAACCTCTTCTCCGTGCATTGAGGCGGTCCATGCGCGCTCAGTCATCTGGATGCGTGCCGGTCCAATCCCGCGGCCGGCCGATGCGGCTATGCCCCCGGGCCATGGCGCGAGGCATGCCGCCAGCCTGAACAGCAAGCGAGAGGCGTCGGGTGACAAGACGAGACTGCGCGATCGCGCTCACCCTGCTGGCCTCGCTCAATGCCTTCGGCTTCATCGACCGCGTGGTCATCGCGCTGGTCGCCGAGAAGGTGAAGGCGGAATTCCTCGTCAGCGATCTGGCGATCGGCCTGCTCGGCGGCACTGCCTTCGCGCTGGTCAACACGCTGGCGAGCGTGCCCATCGCGCGGCTGGCCGAGCGCGCGAACCGGGCGCGGCTGACGGCCGCCTTCCTGATGATCGGCTCGGTCGCGACCGTCCTTGCCGGCGTGGTCGGCAGCTTCTTCCAGCTCGTCCTCTGCCGGTTTGGCATGGCGATCGGCAGCGCCGCGACGGAAGCGCCGCCCCATTCCATGATCTCGGACATGGTCCCGGCGGAAAAGCGCGCTTCGGCCATCTCCCTGTTCATGCTCGGCGTGCCGGTGGCGGCGCTGTTCGGCTCCTTCGCGGGCGGGGCGATCGCGGAGAGCTTCGGCTGGCGCCGCACATTCCTGTTCTTCGGCCTGTTCGGCGGGGCCGTGGCGCTGCTCTGCTTCATCTTCCTGCGCGAGCCCGCGCGCCAGTCGCGTCCCGCGCCGGACGCGCCCCGGCCCGGCGCGCTGGCGATCCTGCGCATCCTCTTGGGCAGCCGGGCGCTCTGCCTGCTCATCGCTGGCGTTTCCTGCATCAGCCTCGGCAGTTTCGGCGTGAACACCTTCCTGCCCGCCTTCTTCTCGCGCGCGTTCGCGCTGGATGCCGGCCGCGCGGGCCTCGCCTTCGGCCTCATCTCCGGCCTTGCCTCGCTGGCGGGCACGCTGACCGGCGGTTATGTCAGCGAATGGATGGCGCGGCGGGACGCGCGCTGGCTGCTCGGCGTGCCGGCGCTCGGGCTGGTGCTGGGCGTGCCACTGTTCCTCATCGGCATGAACGCGCCGAACCTCGCGGTCGCCATCCCGCTCATGCTGCTCGGCTCCTGCGCGTTCTACACGGCCATGGGGCCGGCCGTGGCCACGCTGCACGGCGCGCTCGATTCCTACAGCCGCGCGACCGGATCGGCGCTGTTCCTGCTCGTCATGCATCTCATCGGCCAGGGCTTCGGGCCGCCGCTGGTCGGCATCGCCAGCGATACCGCCTCCGCGCTGCTCTATGCTGGCAATTTCGCGGGGGACTGCGCGGGCGCGGCGGCGCAGGTGCCCGGCTCGGCCTGCGCGGCGGCCTCGGCCGGGGGCCTGCGCTATGCGATCATGATGTTCGCCGCCTTCTTCATGGCCGGCGGGCTGCTGCTCTACCTCGCCGCGCGCGCCGGCCATGGGCGCGGGCGGGCGGTGCCGGCCTGACCATGCGCGGCCTTGCCATCCTCTGCCTGCTGATGCTCGCGGCCTGCACCCGCAAGCCCGCCGATGCCGACTGGCCGCTGCACGGGCGCACGGACATGGCGCAGCGTTTCGCGCCGCTCGACCAGATCGACAGGGGCAATGTCCGCGGCCTCGGCCTCGTCTGGTCGCATGATCTGGAAACCGATCGCGGACAGAAAGCGACGCCGATCGTCGTGGGCGGCCGGCTTTATCTGGTGAGCGCCTATGATGTGGTGGAAGCGCTCGACGCCCGCACTGGCAAGCCGCTCTGGCGCTATGATCCCGATGTGCGGGCCGCTTCCGCGCGCTCCTGCTGCGGGCCGGTCTCGCGCGGCGTGGCGGTGGCGGGCGGCAAGCTGTTCCTGGGCGCCATCGACGGGCGGCTGATCGCGCTCGACACGCGGACGGGCCGGGTCCTGTGGCAGACGCAGACGATCGACCGGGCCGGCGCGCTCGCGGTCAATTACACCATCACCGGGGCGCCGCGCATCGTGAAGGACATGGTGCTGATCGGCAATGGCGGCGCGGAATTCGGGGCGCGCGGCTATGTCTCGGCCTATGACCAGGCGAGCGGCCGGCTGCGCTGGCGCTTCTACACCGTGCCGGGGCGGCCCGGCGTGGCGGATCATGCGGCATCGGACGCGGCCATGGCGCGCGCGCTGCCGACATGGGCAGGCGCGTGGTGGCGCTATGGCGGCGGCGGCACGGTCTGGGACGCGATCGAATATGATCCCGATCTCGGGCTCGTCTATATCGGCACCGGCAACGGCTCGCCGTGGAACCATGGCATGCGCTCGGCCGGGCGGGGGGACAATCTCTACCTCAGTTCCATCGTCGCGCTGCGGGCGGAGACCGGCGCCTATGTCTGGCATTTCCAGGAAACGCCGGCCGACGCGTGGGATTACACCGCCACGCAGAACATCGTCCTCGCCGACCTCATGATCGACGGGAAGCCGCGCAAGCTGCTGCTGCATGCGCCCAAGAACGGCTTCTTCTATGTGCTCGACCGGGCGACGGGCGCGTTCATCTCCGGCAAGCCCTTCGTCAGGGTCAACTGGGCGAGCGGCCTCGATCCGCGCACCGGCCGCCCGATCGAGGTGCCGGAGGCGCGCTACTACCGCACCGGCAAGCCGCACTTCCAGTTCCCCAGCTCGGGCGGCGGCCACAACTGGCCGCCCATGGCGTTCAGCCCGCGCACCGGCCTCGTCTATATCCCCGCGCAGGATGTCGGCATGCCCTATGCGCCCGCGCCCGACGAGCGGCAGGTCATCGGCGCCTATACCTCGGGCGTCGGCATGAGCGGCGGCGGCGCGATGGACGAGGCGGCGCGCCGGGCGCTCTATGCCGGCATGAAGGGCTATCTCATCGCCTGGGACCCGGTGGCGCAGAAGGCGCGCTGGCGGGTCGATCAGGTCGCGCCCTTCAACGGCGGCGTGCTGGCGACGGCGGGCGGGCTCGTCTTCGCGGGCAACACGGCGCGCCAGCTCGTCGCCTATGACGACGCGACCGGCGCGCGGCTCTGGTCCTTCGACGCGCAGACCGCCGTCATGGCGCCGCCGATCAGCTATGTGATCGACGGGGTGCAATATGTCGCGGTCATGGCCGGCTGGGGCGGGGGCTGGCCGCTCACCGGCGGCGTCATGGCGCTGCAGGCCGGCAAGTCGGTCGGCCCCAACCGGCTGCTCGTCTTCGCGCTGGACGGCAAGGCGCGCCTGCCGGCCTATGTGCCGCCGCCGCAATCCCATGCGCCGATCGTCCCGCGCATGCCCACCGATGCCGCCGCCATCGCGCGGGGCGATCATCTGTTCGGCCGCTACTGCCTGCGCTGCCATGGCAGCGGCGCGGTGAGCGCGGGCGCCTATCCGGACCTGCGCCTCTCGCCGCTGGTGATGGACGACGCCTTCCATGCCGTGCTGCTCGATGGCGCGCTGGCCTCGCAGGGCATGCCGAGCTTCGCCGGCAAGCTCTCGCGCGGGGATGTGGCGGCGATCCGCGCCTGGCTGGCGAAGCGCAGCTATGAGGATTTCGGCCCCGCCCACGGGGCGCCCAGCGGAAAGGACAAGCCATGACCAGCGCCGCCATCACCGATCGGGAGGCGCAGCTCCGCCTGCTCGACAGCGACGATCCGGCCCTCGCGGCCAACAAGCGGCTGGTGTGGGACATGTACCGCACGGTGCTGCAGGCCGGCCATGCCGGCCGCGCGGCGGATTTCATCGCGGAGGATTATATCCAGCACAATCCCAACGTTGCCTCGGGCCGCCAGCCGCTCATCGACTTCATCCGGGGCTCGCGGCCCGAGCGGCCGCTGGAGGACCGGATCATGCTGCCGCTGGTGAACATCATCGCCGAGCGGGACATGGTCATGTGCGTCTTCGAGCGGCCGGAGACCGATGCCGGGGGCGAGCCCTATGTCACGAGCTGGTTCGACCTGTTCCGTATCGCGGACGGCCGCATCGCCGAACATTGGGACCCCGCGCTCAAAAGCGCGGCCATGCTGACGTTCGATCCCAACAGCACCCGGCGTGCGTAGAAGCCGCCGGCCGGAGGGATCGTCCGCGCTTCCCGTGTCTCTCACACCTCGCGATAATGATAGGGCGCGATCACCGGCTCGGGATAGGCTTCATAGTCCATCGTCGGCGCCCGGTCGGGCTGCAGGCCGTCGATCGAGCGCAGCAGCTTGACGCCGCCCTTGTGCCAGCCCTGCTCATAATCGGTATAGATGTTCATATAGCCGTGGAGCAGGGCGATGCGCCATTTCCCGTCCTCGATCCGATATTCATTCTCATAGGTCGCCTCGCCCCAGCGCGCTTCGGCGCCGAGGCCGCCCACCATCATGAAGCTGCGCCAGCGCCCCTTGGCGGTGCCCGCCGCGCAGTCGATATGGATGACCGGCTGAAGCTGCATATGGTTGTAGAGCACGCCCCGGCCATAGGGCGGCAGGTGATGGAGATAGGCGCGCACCCGCTCGCGCCCGACATAGACGCCGCGCCCGGCCAGCTCCAGCGTGGCATCGCGGGCGAACAGGTCGGCCGCCTCGTCCCAGCGGCCCTTGTCCACATAATAGCCATAGGCCGCCTGCAGGTTGCAGATGTCGACATAATGGTCGGCCTTGGCCGCGCGGGCGGCGAGCGCGTCCATGTCCGCGCGCAGGCGGTCCACCTCCGCCGCCAGCGCTTCGAGATCGGCCATGCGCGCATTCTCCCCCTGGATCGCCGGACCCGGTCCTGTTTCCGGGCCTGTCCGTCATGGAACCAACTCGTGCTCCCGCGCAGGCAGGCGCGCTGTTTCCGTTTTACGCGGATCGACTCTAGCGATGCGCCAGCGCATCGACTTGTGCTCAAGCGCAAGCCCCGCGAAAAGGCCATTGGTTGTCCGCCCCGGCGCGAGGAACCGCTTCCCGCGGAGATGCGCGGGGACGGCCGGCCGGTCGCGCCAAAGCGAAAGGCCGCCGGATTTCCGGCGGCCTTCCTCATGGCGTCAGGCCCGTTCAGCGCTGCTGTTCGCGGTCCTGCCGCTGGCGCTGGTCATCGCCCTGCTGGCGGCCCGGCTGGTTCTGCTGCTGATGCTGATGATCCTGCTGCGGGTTCCGGCCCGGCTGCTGCTGCTTGTTCGGGTCGTTGGGGTTCTGGTTCTGGTTGGCCATTTCAGCTCTCCTGTGTTCGCGCCTCCAATGGGCGTATCGGGAAAACGGATGGCGCGGGCGGCCGTTCCGCAAAATGCGGCAGGCCGAGTGAGGGGCGGGGGCGATGTCCGGGCACCGGTGCGGTCAGGAAAGCCGGACATGAAAACAGGGACGCGGCGCGGGGCCGCGTCCCTGTGGGAAGACGCGTGGAGGGCTCAGCGGCAGCGCAGATCGCCGCGGTCGACCGAGCGGCCCAGCAGGCCGCCGCCCACCGCGCCCAGCACCGTGCCGAGCGTGCGGTCGCCGCTCGTGTCGATCGCCCGGCCGGCCAGCGCGCCCACGCCCGCGCCGATGATGAGGCCGGTCGTGCCGTCGTTGCGGCGGCAGTGATAATGGCCGTCATTGCCGCGCCAGATGCGGTCGTTGCGCGTCATGACGCGATCCCGCCGCTCGTCGTGGCGCTCATGGGCCCGCCGGTCATGGTGCCGCTCCGCCAGCGCGGGGGTCATGGGCAGGGTGAGCGCCATCATGATGGCCGGAAGCACGATCTTCTTCATAAACAAACCTCTGATGATTATCGGTTTTCGTGGCAGTGGCAGGCTAACGCGCGAAGCCTGCGCGGGTTCCACGGCCCGCCTCAGCGGGCATTCCGCGCAACGCTTTCCTGCATGCGGGCGATCTGCTCGGGCGTGGCCTCGGTCTGGTAGCGCGCCTTCCATTCGGCCTGCGGCATGCCATAGACGAGCGTGCGCGCGCTGTCCTTGTCGAGCGTGCCGTCCGCTTCGGCGATCCAGTCCGCCAGGCAGTTGCGGCAGAAGCCGGCAAGGCCCATAAGGTCCACATTCTGGGCATCGGTGCGGTGGCGCAGATGATGGATCAGCCTGCGGAAAGCCGCCGCGGCGATCTTGTCATCGAGCGTGTCTATCGTCATTGAATGCTCCCTCGTCAGGGCCGCGTCGCGCCATCGGGGCGCCGGCGCGGCATATCAGTCCGGCGTTTCCCATGTGGGCGGGGCGAGCGCCATCACAAGAGCCAATCACTGAGGTCGCTGCCGGTCATGAAGAAGCTTGCTCCGCGTTCCCGCAAGGTCCGTATCCTCGCCACCCTCGGCCCCGCGAGCAGCGGCGAGGCGATGATCGGCAAACTGTTCCAGGCCGGCGCGGATGCCTTCCGCATCAATATGAGCCATGGCACGCATGAGGGCCATGCCGCCAATATCGAGGCGATCCGCGCGCTGGAGAAGGAATATGGCCGCCCGACGACCATCCTGGCGGACCTGCAGGGCCCCAAGCTGCGCATCGGCACGTTCCAGTCCGGCCCCGTCGACCTGCGGCCCGGCGCGGCCTTCCGGCTCGACCGCGATTCCACGCCGGGCGACGCGGAGCGCGTCTGCCTGCCCCATCCGGAGATTTTCGCCGGCCTGACCTCGGGCAGCCGGCTGCTGCTCGACGATGGCAAGCTCGTGCTGCGGGTGAAGGCGGTCGACGACAATGTGATCGAGACGATGGTGGAAGTCGGCGGACCGCTCTCCGAGCGCAAGGGCGTCAACGTGCCCGATGTCGTGCTCCCCATGGCGGCGCTGACGGACAAGGACCGGCGCGACCTCGCCTTCGCCATCGAGGCGGGGGCGGACTGGATCGCGCTCTCCTTCGTGCAGCGGCCGGACGATCTGGCCGAAGCGCGGCGGCTGATGGGCGGCTATGGCCAGCTTCTCGCCAAGATCGAGAAGCCGGCCGCGCTCGGCCGGCTCGACGAGATTCTCGAAATGTCGGACGCGGTGATGGTCGCGCGCGGCGATCTGGGCGTCGAGCTGCCGCCCTATGCCGTCCCGCCGCTGCAGAAGCAGATCGTCGAGACGGCGCGGCGCCTCGGCAAGCCCGTGGTCGTGGCCACGCAGATGCTCGAATCGATGATCAAGGCGCCCACGCCCACCCGCGCCGAGGTGTCGGACGTGGCGACGGCGGTCTATGACGGCGCGGACGCGGTGATGCTCTCGGCCGAGACGGCGGCGGGCGACTGGCCCGAGCAGGCGGTGGCGATGATGGACGCCATCGCGCACAGCGTCGAGCATGATCCGGGCTATCTGGAGCGGCTGTATTTCACCAAGACCATGCCCGATCCGACCACGTCGGACGCGCTGGCCGAGGCCTGCCAGTCGATCACCACCACCATCTCGGCCAAGGCGATCGTCTGCTTCACCTCCTCGGGCAGCACGGTGCGGCGCATCGCCCGCGAGCGCCCCTCCGCGCCGATCCTGGCGCTCACCCCGCGCGTCTCGACCGCGCGGCGCATGGGCCTGTTCTGGGGCGTCCACGCCGTGCGCACCAAGGACATCGGCAGCTTCGAGGAGATGATCGGCAAGGCCAAGCGCATGGCGCTGCGCCACAATATGGCGGCGGCCGGCGACAAGATCATCATCCTCGCCGGCGTCCCCTTCGGCACGCCGGGCTCCACCAATGTGCTCCACGTCGCCACCATCCGCGGCGACGAACTGCGCGTGCACGGCGAGGGCTGAGGGCACGGCGCGAGTGGAGGGCCCGGGCCCGGCGGGCCGACGGGTGCTCGAATGCCGGCGACCCGGTTCGTTCAGGCGTGCGGAAGGTCGCTCCGGCCTGAGGGCCGGCCGGGCATGCAGGCCGACCGCGCGCGCCTATCGGATGCTGAAACTGACGGTGAGCCGCTCCGCGCTGCAGGCCTGATTCGCGCCCGGCCGATAGCTGCTTTCGAAGCGCGCGGTCTCGAACGTGCGGGTGGCTGCGGTGTTGAAGACGAAGGGCGGGTAGGCGATCAGCGGCCGCACGGCGCTGGTCTTGCCATCATTGCCGACGTCGAGCTCGACGACCACCCAGCCTTCGAAACCCCAGCGTGCCGCTTCGTCCGGGAAGGTGCCGTGCGCCCATTGCATCGCCGGACGCAGGCCGAGCAGCGCGCACTGCTCCCCGCTGAGGCCGGTCGCGCGGAAATTGGCTTCCGCCGTCGCATAGTCGCGGCGCTTCGCGGCCGCGTCCGCCAGCTTGAGCAGCGCCGCCTGGCGCAACGGATGCTGGTCGGGCAGTTGTGGGTCGCTCACGATCTGCCGGAGCAGCGCGTCGCTGTCCGTGCCGGGCGCGCGCACACTGTTGCGGCCGGTCGCCCCCAGCAGGCGGAGCGTGTCGAGCGCGATCGGATCGGCCGTGATCTCGGGCAGTGCGATCAGCGTGGAAAAGGCCACCGGCTCCGGGAGGTGCGAAGTCCCCCGCTTGCCGCTGCGCAGGTTCAGTTGCGCAATACGGAGGAAATTGCGGGTCTGCGCGGGAATGCCGTCGGCGGCGGCGAGCTGCAGCGCCTGCGTGAGCAGGCCGTCCTTCGCCAGCGTGCCCATCGGTTCCGTGAGTACGCGCAGGCCGTCGCGCGCGACCTGCCGCGCGGGCGGCGCATCGGGGCCGATGGCGCCCAGCGCCCGGGCGATCATGTCGGGGTCCGGCGAAGCCGCGAGGTCCAGCGTGCGCTGGGCCCATTGCATGAACCGCGCTTCCATCGGCTGCATCAGGCCCGGCGTATCCTGCCCGGCGGTCGAGCACCGCACCTCGACCCGCGTGGCGTAGAGGAAGAAGGGCTTGATGTCCTTGATCGCTTCCGGGGCCCAGACCCACTGTTTCACCGCCTGCGCGAAGGCGCCGGCGACGGACGCCGAGCCGCGCGTATAGACGGTATTGGCATTGATGACGCGGCCATCCTGCCCGATGGCGAAATCGACGACCGCGAAATCGTCCGGCCGCAGGCCCGTTTCCGCGCCGCATGTCGGCGAATCCATGTTGAGTGCCTTGCTGAACGGTGAATCCGTGATCCGTCCAGCGCCGGTATAGGCGAGATATTTCCGCGCGTTCCCGTCATCGCCGACCAGTTTCGCCGCCAGCGCGAGATCGCTGCGCATAACGACTTCCGGCAGGGTGACCCGCAGGTCCAGCCCGCCGGTCAGGCGCAGCACCTCCTGCATCTCCGTATAGGCCGCCCGGTTCTGCCCCTGGTTCAGCAGGATGCGGGCATGGACCGTATGGGCTTCCGCCAGCTTGGATCGGGAAATGCCCGGCATCGCCTCGATCAGCCGGATCGCCTCGGCGGCATAGGCGAGTGGTTCCGGGCCGCCGTCGAAGGCGGTCGCCCGGGCGAGCTTGGAATTGATCGTCGCGGGATCGGTGGCGTCGGGCATCGCGCGGGCTTCTTCATAGCGTTGCCGCGCGCCGGCATAGTCTCCGCGGTTGAGCGCCGCGTCGCCGAGCGACAGGAGCGCGGTGGCGATGTCCACCCTGAACCGCTCCCCGGACTGGCGCAGGCGCGGCAGGCCCTGCAGGATGGCCATCTCGCCCTCGTCGCCCCGGCTCAGCTTGACGAGGCACTCGCCCTTGAGCACCGCGATCATCGCCGCCGGGAGCGATCCCGCCCGATAGGCCGGATCATGCTCCAGCGCCTCGAATTTCGGGACCGCATCGCCGCAGTCGCCGGACGCGACGAGGGCGGAGGCCTCATCGAAGCGCTGCTGCAATGTGAGCGGGCCGCCCGGGGCGGGAGGCGCGGCCGGGGACGGCGCCGCCTCACCCGCGGCGGCGGCCAGCAAGAGCGCGAAGAACATGCGATCAGATCCCCCCTTGAGCCGAATGGCGCGACGCCGGTAATATTCGCTCATGTCGCGGCTGTCCAACCTTGCGATCGCACTGATGGCCGGTCTCGGAGCGCTGCTTTCCGGCGGGACATCGCGCGCCGATCCGGCGCCCCCGGCCCTGCCGCCCCATGCGCTCATCCTGTTCGGCGCGAACTGGTGCGCGCCCTGTCTGGCCGAACTGCGCGACCTGCCGGCTCATGCGGACGCCATCGCGCCCGCGCCCGTCCTCCTTGCCTGGACGGACGGCGCGCCGCGCCGGCTCTGGCGGAACTGGCCGGCCAATGCGCGCATCGTGCCGCCGGGCGAGAGCCCGGCCTTGCTGGCGCGCATCGGCGGGCGCACGGCGGGCCTGCCCTATGTCGCGCTGCTCGATGGGGCCGGGCGCCTGTGCGCCGATCTGCGCGGAAAGCTCAGCGCGTCCCGGCTGGCGGAGATGCGGGCGCGCTGTGCCGGCGGCGGTCAGGCCGCCGCGCCCTCGGGCTCATAGACCCAGAAGCGCTTGCCGAAGCGCGCGTGCAGGTCGGCCAGAAGCTGCTTCTGGATCGCGCGCACCCGCGCCGCCGTGGTCAGTTCGGCTTCGTCCACTTCCTCCCATCTGAGGCTGGTCTTGTCCTCATAGAGATGTTCGCCGGCCAGCCGCGCCTTCTCGTCATAGGGCCAGATGAAGGCCTGACGGCTGGCGACGTGATAATGGCGGTCCGGGTCCGGCACGGCATAGCCGATGGCCTGCATGATCGAGCCCCGGCCGAGCAGGTTGAAGGTCAGTTCGTCGGCGATGCCCCAGTCGTTGACGGCGATGCGGTCGTCGCTGTTCCACAGCACCACGTCGCCCACGCTGTTGTAGAAGGCGAGCACGCCCTCGCGTCCTTCGATCACGGCCGGATTCGCGCCCCATGTCACGCGATAGACCGGATGCTCGACCATCATGTCGTCGCTGCAGATCTGGTCGTAGAGCCCGGCGCCTTCCAGATGCACATGCCGCCAGAAGTTGAGAATGATCTTGCGATGGAAGGGATCGCTCGTCCGCTCATATAGCCTCTCGGCGGGTTTCATGCAGTCATGGACGGCCTGTTCGAACCGGTTCATCCTCGCTCTCCTCTCCGCGCTGGCGGCTCTGCCTCGGGCCCGCCTCGCCATGCCGGTCCGCAGGATAGGGCGGCGCTGCGGGGCTGTCACGCCTCCGCGGGACCCGGCGCCGTCGGGGCGACAGCCTTGCGCTTTGGGTCGGGGCAGGCATGCTGTCGCTCGGGAAGGCCCGAGTCGAACGGCCTTGAAACGGGGGAACTCTCATGTGGAAATGGATCAAGGTGCCCAAGGGAATCGCGCTGCTCGCGTTCCTGCTGCCCTGGCTGACCGTGAGCTGCCAGAACCAGCCGCTCGCCAAGGCCAGCGGCATTGGCCTGGCGTTCGGCCATGTCACCACCATGGGCGAGGCGAGCGGCCGGTCCGGCGAGGTCAATCTGTGGCTGGTGCTGGCGATCCTGGCGATCATCGGCGGGCTGGTCCTCGCTTTCATGCGCGATCGCGGCGCCGCGAAAATCTCGCTCGCCACCTCCGTGGCGGCGTTCCTGCTCATCTGGATCGGCACCGGGCGCTACAGCAAGAGCGCGCTCCTCGCGGAAGCCGGGCGGCAGCAGGGCGGCGGCGATGATTTCGGCGCATCGATGGGCAATGCGATGATGTCGGCGATCCAGATCAACTGGCATTTCGGCTATTATCTCTGCCTGCTCGCGCTGGTCGTGGCGGCGGTCATGGCGGGCCTGGTGATGACCGGCCGCGATGCCGAGGCGAGCGAGCGGCTGGCGGGGCTGGCGGGCGATGCGCGCAAGGCGATGGAGCAGGCCGCCGCCGCGGCGCAGGCCGGCATGGCCGCAACCGGGGGCACCTGCCCCAAATGCGGAAAGAAGGTCGCGGCCGACGTGCGCTTCTGCCCCGATGACGGCACGCCCATCGAGACGCCGCCTCCTCCGCCTCCCCCTTCTCCGCCTCCGCCCGCAGCCGGCTAGAGTCGGTCCGGGTCAAACGGCACCAGTGCTCCTGCGGAAGCAGGAGCCCAGGGCGCAAGGGCACTTCGACTGGGCCCCGGGCTCCCGCTTCCGCAGGAGCGCAAGATGGTCCTATCTGGAGCGGACGGCCCCTGGAGTGATTTCGAGGCGGTCGGACTCGGAAATCCCGGTCGGGGCGTGGTGTCGGCGTTCCGAACCGGAACCGGACCGGCATGTGAAGACCCTTTTCTCTCGCCGGGGGACGGGGTGACGGCCTGCGTTGCTGCGTGACAGGGCCTTGCAATCCGCTCACGCCGGGCTCGCCCGACGGGGAATGCGGTTCCCGCCGCCCGCAACGCTCAGGCCGGCTCTTCGGCGCGCTGCGGGTCCGGCGCGGCCATCGCCGCCTCGGCCTTCTCCCGGTCCATCATGGCCTGGAGGATGCGGCGGCCCTGCACGGCCGTCACGTCGCTCCTGAGCATCAGCTCGGGCGGCAGCTCGTCCATGGTCTGGATGATCTTCTCGATTTCCTCCGTGGCGAAGCTGTCCTCGGCCAGCACCGGCTCCAGCAGCACCCTGGCGCGGTCGAGCCGCTCCTGCGACATGGCGCTCATCCCGAAGAAATAGTTGCAGCTCGTCCGCGTCGCCGGCGTGACGGCATGCCACACGCGGCTGCTGTTGATGACCTCCCCGGCGCGCGCATGGCTTGCGGGATAGCGCTGCTCGCCGATCCCGGAATGAAAGCCGGGAAAGAAGAAATCCATGCCGGAGATGCGGTCCACCGGCCCCCTGTAGTCGGTATAGGCGTGCATCGGCGGCTGGGGCGTGTCGTTCATGTAGCGCCGGCTGGAGAGACGGCGCTCGTTGAGGTCGCGCACCTCGGGCGTGGCGGCGTCGTCAGGCGTGCCGATCGATGTCGCGTGCAGATAGCCCAGATGGGAAAGATCGAGCAGATTGTCGTTGAGGAGCTGATAGCGGCCCTTCACATGCATGGCATAGAAGGCGTCCGGGATCATGCCCGGCAGGTTGAAGCCGATCTCGTCGAGCGTCGGGATCAGCGCCTCGTCCGCCTTCGCCGGGTCGCCCGGCCAGATCCACGCCCAAAGGCCCCGCTCGACGAGCGGATACGCCCTGATCGCATAGACACCGGGGATGGTCTTCTGGCTGGGCACGAAGGTGCACCGGCCCGCCGCGTCGAAGGTGATGCCATGATAGCCGCACTGGATGGCGTCGCCCACGCGCCTGCTCTCGCCGAGCGGGAAATGCCGGTGCGGGCAGCGCCCCTCGACGGCCACCGCCGTCCCGTCCGCCTTGCGGTAGAGCACGACCGGCTGGTTCAGGATCCAGCGGCTCAGCAGCGCCTCGCCGATCTCGTTGCAGAAGGCCGCCACATACCAGCCGTTGCGCGGCGCATAGCTGCCCGGTGTGAAGGGGTACATGCATCGTCTCCCGACTCTAATCGAACATTGTTCGTTTAGCGGATTGATGCTTTTTGCGGCCGTTCCTGTCAAGGCGTTGCCCATGTCCTTTTCGAAACTCGATCGCGACCGCATCGTCCGGGAAGGCGTGGCGCTGCTGCGGGCGGAGGGGCTCGATGCCGTCAGCCTGCGCAGGATCGCCGCGCGGCTGGGGGTCAGCGTCTCCTCGCTCTACTGGCATGTGGCTGACAAGGGGACGCTTTATGCGCTCATGTCCGGCGCCATCTTCCAGGCCTGCGTGGAGGCGATCCCGCCCACGCGGAACTGGCGGCAATGGCTGCACGAATTCGGCCTCGCGCTGTGGGACGCGCAGATCGCCATTCCGGATGCGCGGCAGCTCATCGTCGTCGCGCGGCCGAAACTGGAGCTGGCGCGGCCCATGCTCGAGCGGATCGTGGCCACGCTCGAATCGCTCGGCCTGCCCGCCGCCCATGCCATGGTGGCGCAGCGTTCCGTGCAGGCGCTCGTCACCGGCTGGACGACGCTGCGCGCCGCGCGCCCGGATGCCGTGGCGGCCGACCGGGAGAGCTTCGTCGTCGCGCTCGATGTGCTGGTCGAGGGCTGGGAAGCCCGGCTGGCGCGGGAGGGGCAATAAGCGGAGGGCTCATGCTCCGCCCCTCGCTTCGGGCGCCGCGCGTCCGGGGCCGGCCGGCCTCGACATCACGCTATTGCCGGTAGGCGCCGTCGACCAGCAGCGGCGCCCCATCGCTCGCGTCGAGGTCCAGCGCCATGGCGACATCGCCCTCATAGCCCTGTGCGATCAGGTCCCGGCCCGATCGGCAATCGCGCAGCAGGAAAGGCAGGGTCGCCCGCGCGGCCTCGAAGGCGTCGCGCGCCAGAGCGGCCTCCGCCGCGCAGGGCAGGCCGGTCGCGGAGATGATCGCGCCCGCGCCCAGCCAGTCCTCGATGGCGGGGCGCAGGCTCCCGTCCGCCCAGCGCTCGCCCGCCGGGATCACGGCGATGTCGCGCCCGCCGGCAAAGGCGCGCGCCGCCTCGCCGATGGCGCTGGCGTTGCGGAGGCAGCCGGCCATGACCGGCGTGTCGCCGCAGGCCAGCGTCAGCCGCGCGCCATTGGGGGAGGGGAGGAGCAGCCGACTCGCGGGCGGAATGGCGGCGAGGCTCGGCGGGGAAAGGCTGTAGCCCTCGCCGGCCTGCGCCCGGGGCCGTGCGAGCGCCGCGCCAAGCTGTACCGCGCGCGTTTCCAGCGCGGATGCCGTGGCGTCCGGCTCGTGCGGATAGACGAGCGCGCCGCGTGCCGTCGCCACGTCCACGGCGGTCGAGAAGGACAGCACGTCCACGATCACGAACAGCCCCACATGCCCGCGCAGCAGCGCGACGCCGTTCGCTCCCCATTCGCACTGGATGGTCATGGCGCATCTCCGCGGCAGATTCTCCGGGCGATGCAGAAACGCGAAGACGCCCGGCCAGATGCTGGCCGGGCGTCTGCTGTCTCGTCAAGCGGACCGCGAACGATCCGTCGCGCGTGCGATCAGCCCTGGCGGGCCTTGAAGCGACGCTGGGTCTTGTTGATCACATAGGTGCGCCCGCGACGGCGAATCACGCGGTTGTCCCGGTGACGGTCCTTGAGCGACTTCAATGAATTGCGGATCTTCATGATCGTGCGTCCAGAATCTCGTGATGCTGCGGAAAATCGAAGCCGCGCCTCTATGGGGGCCGGCCGGGAAAGTCAAGGGTCGCGCGCGGCGCATGCGCCGAAGACAGGCCGGCGCGGCCGGGTGGGGCGCGTGCCGTTCCGGGGAGCCCGCGACAGGGCGCCTGCTCAGGGCGGGCGCGGGGCAAGGTCCGGCCCGGCGGGATTCGCAAGGGCCTCCGGCGCCCTCGGGGCCGATCCATTATAGTCGCTGTAGAAGGAACCAGCATGATAGGAGGAACCAGCATGTGCTCCTGCGAAGGCAGGAGCCCAGGGCCCAGCCGAAGTGCCCTAGCGCCCTGGGCTCCTGCTTTCGCAGGAGCACTGCGTCTGTTTCACTCGATCGACGCCGGGCTGCGCGCCGCGAGCCCGTCATGCTGACCGGAACCGGGAGCCCGGCCCCGCCTGTCCTGCTGCGTGCCCTTCCATGGCAAGGAAGCGCCATGGCCTATCGCCCCTCCCTGTCCGTCCCCGGATGCACCCCGCAGCCTCTGATCGATCCATTCGATCGACGCAGCGGGATCGATCGGGCGGATCATCGACTTCACGCTGATCTTCATCGCCTTTTGGTCTTCCGATACCGGCGGGGAGCCGGAGTCGCGCGCAGCCGGGATATGGCGGGCTTGATCCGCATTCAGCAAGGGTGCAGCCCATGGCTGTAACAGGGCTATGGCTGTAACAGGGATGGCCGCGACGGGGCGGATTTCGCGCGCTTCGCGGCGGACAGGAATGAGGAGAGTGTGTGATGGCACTGAAGGTCCTGAACCATGGCCGGTGGGCCGCGCTGCTGCTGGTGCCTGTGCTCGCCGGCTGCGCGACCTCGTCGCCTTCGGTGGACGTCACGCGCTTCCACGGGAATGCGGTGGCGCAGCGCGGCAGTATCACGGTCGTGCCGGCCGATCCCGCGGCCGCCGCGAGTCTCGAATTCCGCACGGTCGCGGCGGCGGTCGGCGCGGCGCTGACCCGCGCTGGCTTCAGCGTGGGCGAAGGCGCGGCGGGCGATTATGAGGCCGTCGTCACGTTGGGTCGCGAGACCTATCAGCCCGAGGAACGGCGCTCGCCGGTGAATGTCGGCGTGGGCGGCTCCACCGGCAGCTTCGGCTCGGGCGTCGGTGTCGGCATCGGCATCGATCTCTCGGGCAAGCCCAAGCCGGTCGTGGCGACGCGGATGCGCGTCCAGCTCCGGCGCACCGGCGATCAGGCCGTGTTCTGGGAAGGGCGAGCGGAGATGGCGGTCAAGTCGACATCGCCGGAAGCCCAGCCCGCCGCCGCCGCCGGCAAGCTCGCCGATGCGCTGTTCAGGGACTTCCCCGGCCGGTCGGGCGAGACTATCACGGTGCGATGACAGCTTCTCCCGCCAGCAATCCCGCCCTGCGCGTCACCAGCGCGTTCGACAGCGGCAATATCGTCGTCGAGTCGATCGACGGCGCCACCGCCACGCTCTCGATCCGCAAGGACAATCAGAGCGATTTCTTCCAGTGGTTCCATTTCCGTGTCGCCGCGCCTGCCGGCACGGACCTCACGCTGCGCATCACCGGCCTTGGCGCCTCGGCCTATCCGGATGGCTGGCCCGGCTACAGGGCCGCCGTGTCGGAGGATCGGGAGGCGTGGAACCGCGCGCCTTCCAGCTATGCGCCGGGCGAGGATGGCGGCACGCTCACCATCCGTTACCGGCTCGGCGGCGACGTCGCCTGGTTCGCCTATTTCGCGCCCTATTCGCAGGAGCGCCACGCGGACCTCATCGCCCAGACGGCGGCGTGCGAGGGCGTCACGCTGCGCCAGCTCGGCCTCACGCTGGACGGCCGCACGGTCGACTGTCTGGAGATGGGCACGGGCGACAAGCCGGTGTGGATCATCGCCCGCCAGCATCCGGGCGAATCGATGGCGCAATGGTGGATGGAAGGCGCGCTCGACGCGCTGACCGATCCGGCCAATCCCCATGCCCGCAAGCTGCTCGCCGCGGCGAAGCTCCACATCGTGCCGAACATGAACCCTGATGGTTCCTTCCGTGGGCATCTGAGAACCAACGCGGTTGGCGTCAATCTCAACCGCGAATGGCATGCGCCCAGCGCCGAGCGCTCGCCCGAAGTCCTCTGCGTGCGCGAGGCGATGGACGCGAGCGGCGTCGCCTTCTGCATGGACGTGCATGGCGACGAGGCGATCCCCGCCGTGTTCCTCGCCGGGTTCGAGGGCATTCCGGGGCTCGACGAAGGGAAGATCGCCCTGTTCCGCAAGTATCGCGACACGCTGGCGATCCGCACGCCCGATTTCCAGACCCGCCTCGGCTATCCCGAGGCACGGCCCGGCAAGGCCAATCTCTCCATGGCCACCACGCAGATCGCCGAGCGCTACGGCGCCGTGGCCATGACGCTGGAAATGCCCTTCAAGGACAATGACGACCTGCCGGACACCCTGCAGGGGTGGAGCCCCGAGCGCTCCATGCAGCTCGCGCGCGACTGCCTGGCGGTGCTCGCGGAGATGATCGGGGACATCTGATGCCGCTGCCGCTCGCGTTGCTGCTGGCGGCGGGCGCGGTGCCCGAGTTGCCGCCGGTCGGCGATCTGTCGGAATCGACCGGCCCGTGGTTCCGCAATGACAGGGACTATCCCAAATCCCTGCATGGCCATAGCGGCAGCGTCTCCATACGGCTGCTGTTCGGGCCGGACGGCGCGTTCGACAAGTGCAGCATCGTCCGGAGCACGGGCAATGCCGAGATGGAGCAGCGCGTCTGCGCCATCGCCAGAGAGCGCATGCATGTCGATCCGGCCGTCGGCCTCGGGCACAAGCCCCTTTATCGGCTCTTCCCCCTGTACGTCTCGTTCAGGGGCAATCGCGATCGGGGCGATGTGCTGCCCGGGCCGCCCATCGACTATATCCTCGAGGTCGACCGCCTTCCCGCGAACGCCCAGGCGCTTTCCGTTCGGCTGGACGTGGAGGTCGCCGCCGATGGCGCCCTGATTGCCTGCGGCGTGCCCCGGGCTCAGGTCGAGAATCGCGATTATGCCGCAGCCGCCTGCGGGGCCCTGCCGGGCGCGTGGCGGCCCATGGTGGAGACGACGCTTGCCGGCGAGCCCGTCGCCCATGTCCGCCGCCTCAATATCGCGTTCGTGCGGGCCCAACCCGCACCCGCGTCCGCGCCGTGACGGGCAGGGGCCCGGCCAACGAAATGATGGCCCTGTCAATTGCCGCCGACTCATGATCTGATCCGGTTCCTGCGAGGGGGGACTCGACATGCATGCACCTGATCCGCGACCGTTCGGCTTCTGGATCGCCACCGCGCTGGTCGTCGGCGGCATGATCGGCACGGGCATCTTCATGATGCCGGTCTCGCTCGCGCCTTTCGGCTGGACCAGCATCCTCGCCTGGGCGGTCAGCATCGCGGGCGTGTGCGCCATCGCGCTGGCGCTGGCCGGCCTCGTGCGCGCCATGCCCGGCGAGACGGGCGCCATCGCCATCACAGCGCGGGCCTTCGGGCCGTTCATCGGCGTGCTGATCGGCTGGAGCTACTGGATTTCCTGCTGGACGGCCAATGCCTCCATCGCGGTCGGCGCGACCAGCTATCTCGCGGCCTTCCTGCCCGTGCTGGACCGCTCGCCGCTGGTCGGCAGCATCGCGGCGGTCGCGCTCATCTGGCTGCTGACCCTGCTCAACCTCGCCGGCGCGCGCGGCGCGGGCATCTTCCAGCTCCTCACCACGCTGCTCAAGATCGTGCCGCTCGTGCTGGTCATGGTGCTGGCGATCGGGGCGGTGGGCAGCGGATCGGCCGTCCCGCCGCCGGTGCCGCCCCCGGCGTCGCTGCTCGGCGGACTGGGCGCGGCCGTGGCGCTCACCCTGTTCCCGCTGGTCGGCTTCGAGAGCGCCGCCGTAGTGGCGGAGCGGGTGCGCAATCCGGGGCGCAACGTGGCGCGGGCGACCATCGCGGGCACGCTGGTCACCGGCTTGATCTACATCCTCGCCTGCGGCGCCATGGTGCTGCTCCTGCCGACGGGAGAGCTGGCCGCGAGCGGCGCGCCGTTCCAGCTCTTCATCGACCGGTTCTGGACGCCGGGCGCGGGCCTCGTCATCGCCGCCTTCGCCGCCATTTCCGCCATCGGCGCGCTCAACTGCTGGACGCTGGTGCAGGGCGAGGTGCCGCTCGGCATGGCGCGCGCGGGGCTGCTGCCGGCCTGGTTCGGCAAGGTCACCGCGCGCGACGTGCCGGCCCGCGTGCTGCTGCTCTCCTCGGCCGCCGCGTCCATCCTCGTGCTCTCGACGGCCAGCCGCTCATTGGGTGCCATCTTCACCTTCTGCGCCTTGCTCACCACCTGCGCGGCGCTGTGGCTCTATGTCGCGATCTGCGTGGCGGCCATCGTCCGCCGCGTGGCGATCGTTGCGGGCTTCGTCGGTCTCGGCTTCTGCGCCTTCGCCTTCTGGGGCAGCGGGTTCGAGGCGGCGGCCTGGAGCATCCTGCTCACCATGACCGCCATCCCCATCTATATGCGCCGGCCCCGTGCGGGCCTGGACGGGCTCGCCGCCGCTCCGGCCGCGCCGCTCCCCTGATGTCCGGACAGGCTCGGCGGCATCGGGATCGCGCGCGGGCGCCGGCGCGGGCAGGCGTGCGCGGGGCGAACGGCCCTCAGCCCAGCGCCTCGCCCAGAAAGGCCGTCATCGCCGCCCAGCTCCGCCGGTCCGTATCGGGCTGGAAGCCGAAGGTCTTCGCCGCGTCGAGCGGCACGTCGTCGGCGGTGAAGGCGTGGCCCGTGTTGGAATAGCTGATGAACTGCCAGTCCACGCCCTGTTCGGTCAGTTCCTTGCAGAGCGCGACCTTGGCCTCGGGCGGGCAGAGATTGTCGTTCCACCCGTCGCAGATCAGGAGCTTCGCGGTGATCGGCGCATTGGGGAAGGGCGGGGCGTCATAGACGCCGTGGAAGGACACGCCGGCCCGGATGGCGCCGCCCGCGCGCGCGAGATCGAGCACGCATTTGCCGCCCGCGCAGAAGCCGATCGCGCCGCACCGCTCCGCGTCCACGCCCGGCAGCGTCCTGAGCTGCGCCAGCGCATCGAGCAGCCGGCCCTTCACCAGCACGCGGTCGCCCATGAAGGCATGGAGCATCCGGCCGGCCTCTTCCATCGAATCCGCGCACTTCCCGCCGCCATAATAGTCGACGACCAGCACCTTGTAGCCGAGCGCCGCCAGTTGCCCGGCCTTGGCATAGTCCCATTCCTTGACGCCCCGGAAATTGGGGAAGAGCAGCAGGCCGGGCTGGGGGCCGGCCTCCGCATCGCCGACGAACATGGAATGGAACGGGCCGCCGGGGCCATCATGTCTGTGGGGCGTGCGGGTGATCGTCATCGATCCTGCTCCTTGGCTTGAGGGGGGTGGGCGCTTCCATGACGGATTGTCGCCGCACGGGCAAGCCGGCGGCGGCAGAAGGGCGCGCGGTCAATCCTTCGGCGGGGAACCGGCGGCCAGCAGGTCGCTCACCGTCACGACCTTCAGTCCCCGGGCGGCCAGTCCGTCCAGGATCAGCGGCAGGGCCTGCCGGCCGGTCCGGTTGGTCCGGTACATGGCGTGGACGAGGATGATGGAGCCTGGCCGGGCCTGCGTCACGATCTGGCGCGCGAAGGCGGCGGGATCGTCCGTGTGCGGATCCTCGACATCCCACATGATCATCCGCCGCTGCGCGCTCGCCAGTGCGCGCGGCAGGCCGATCAGCTTCTTGCCGTTGGGCGGGCGGAACAGGCCGGGCCGGCCGCCGACCGCGCGGATCAGCGCGTCGGTCCGCGCGATTTCCCGCGCATAGAAGGCCTCGCCATGACCCACCATGCGAACATGGCTGTAGCTGTGATTGCCGATCTCGTTGCCGGCCGCGAGGATGCGCCGGGCGAGGGCGGGGCGCTGCGCCAGCTCATTGCCGATCAGGAAGAAAGTCGCGCGCGCGCCGTGGGCGGCGAGCACGGGCAGGATGGCATCGACGCCCCGGTCGGTCGGGCCGTCGTCGAACGTCAGCGCAACGAGCGGCCGGCCGGTCTCGACATGGCAGATCGCCTGCCCGATCAGCGCGAAGCAGCGCGCCCGCGCGATCTGCCACAGGCCCCAGGCCAGCGCGGTCAGCAGCAGAAGCGCGACGCACGCCGTGATCGCCCATCGCCGCCGTGCGCGGCGTGGCGCCGCCTGTCCTGTCGTCATCATGTCCGCTCCTTCCCCCATCGCATGGCCCGCCCGGCATCCGGACGGCCCATCCCTGCCCGCCGCCGAATGAACGGCGCCTTGCCGCGAAACGCCGCCGCCATGGATTGCGCCGCGGCCAAATCGCGCTATCAGGCCCGCATCATCGACATGCCGGAGAGACCGATCCCCATGCCTATTCTCGTCCTCATCCGCCACGGCCAGTCCGCCTGGAACCTGGAGAATCGCTTCACCGGCTGGTGGGACGTGGACGTGACCGAGAAGGGGGCGGCCGAGGCGAAGGCGGCGGGCGAACTGATGGCGGCGAAGGGGCTGGACTTCGACCAGTGCTTCGCCTCGGTGCAGACCCGCGCGATCAAGACCCTCAACCTCGCGCTGGAGGCGATGGGGCGGCTGTGGCTGCCGGTCGAGAAGGACTGGCATCTCAACGAGCGCCACTATGGCGGCCTCACCGGGCTCGACAAGGCGGAGACGGCCGCGAAGCATGGCGAGGCGCAGGTGAAGATCTGGCGCCGCAGCTTCGACGTGCCTCCGCCGCCGATGGAACCGGGCAGCCCCTATGACCTCTCGGCCGATCGCCGCTATGCCGGCATCGCCATTCCCGCGACCGAGAGCCTCAAGGACACGATCGCGCGCGTGCTTCCCTATTGGGAAGGCCGCATCGCGCCGGAGCTGAAGGCCGGCAAGCGCGTGCTCATCTCCGCCCACGGCAATTCCCTGCGCGCGCTGGTCAAGCACCTCTCCAACATCCCCGACGACGAGATCACCGGACTGGAGATCCCGACCGGCCAGCCGATCGTCTATGAACTGGCGGATGATCTGACGGCGCTGGATCGCTATTATCTGTCCGAGCGGTGAGGGCGGGCCGGCACCGCGCCCGGCGTGACCGTGGTTTCAACCTGGTGAGCACAGGCTCAGGGGCCTGTCCGTCATGGATGGAACCGGCTTGTGCTGCCTGCGCAGGAGCACGGATGCCGTTTCACTCCGGTTGACTCCAGGGGTTATAATGGCCTGAGGCGTCAACTCCGGGTCATTGCCTGATCGCGGTGGGAGCGCCCGGCGACCTTCTCAATGCCCCGCCGCCACCACATCCCGGTCCTCGGGATGGCGGGCCAGATAGTCCACGATGAAGCTGCACAGCGGCACGATCTTCAGGCCTCGTGCCCGCACGTCCGCGATCATGCCGCGCGTCAGCGCGCTGGCGAGGCCGCGGCCCTGCAGTGCGGGCGGGGTTTCGGTGTGGGTGATGAGCAGCCGGTCGCCCTGCCGCCGATAGTCCATGAAGACGAGCCCGTCCTCCACCGCCAGCTCGTAGCGCTGCTTCTCCGCATTGTCGCGGACCGGGCCCGGATCAGTCATGGCATCCACTCCCGGCGGCGGCGCGGCGCTTGGCGGCATACATGGCCATGTCCGCCCGGGCGATGGCGGCGAAGTCGCTGTCCCCGGGGCGCAGGTCGGTGCAGCCGAAGGAGGCGGCGAGCGGCAGGGCCGCGCCCTCGAAATGGCACCGGGTGCCGGTGATGAGCAGGGCGAGCTGGCCGGCCTTGTCGTTCGCCGCCTCCTCGCCCACGCCGTCGAGCAGCAGCGCGAATTCGTCGCCGCCCACGCGCGCGGCGATGTCCGTCGAGCGGATCGATCCGAGCAGCAGCCGGGCGATATGGTTGAGCGCATGGTCGCCCGCGCCATGGCCGAAATTGTCGTTGATCCTCTTCATGCCGTCGACATCGATGAAGACCAGCGCCGAGCCGGTGCCATAGCGCTCCAGCCGGTTGAGCCGCTCGGTCAGGCTGTTGATGAAATGCCGGCGATTGTAGAGGGGTGTCAGCGTGTCGCGCACGACGAGCCGTTCCAGCTCCTCATTGGCCAGTTGCAGCAGGCGCACTTCCTTGCGGAGCGCGATCACTTCCTGTTCCAGAATCGAGATATTGCCGCTGTCGACGTCGCGCGAAATATCCCGGGCGGATGCTCGGGTCAAACTCACCTCCATTGCGCGACCGGAAGAGCTGATCTTATGGTTAACATAGAGTCATAGCTGGCGGATTGCAGCCCCAAAAAACGAATTGATATGAGATTCGCCCCGTTTTGGGCGGTTGTATGACCCGAACCGCATCTCTATGGGCGAGCGGATTAACGAAAGGTTTCCAGCGCCCGCGCATCGGCATGCGCGGCGATGGAACGAGCGTCGGGAACGGACGGGGCGAAGGCCATGGTTAAAGTCGGCATCATCATGGGCTCGCGCTCCGACTGGGAAACGATGCGCCACGCGGCGGAAACGCTCGCCACCCTGGAGGTGCCGCACGAGTGCCGCGTGGTCTCCGCGCATCGCACGCCGGACCGGCTGGTCGACTATGCCAAGGGCGCGGTGGGCCGGGGGCTCCGGGTCATCATCGCGGGCGCGGGCGGGGCGGCGCACCTGCCGGGCATGACCGCGGCGATGACGCGCCTGCCGGTGCTGGGCGTGCCGGTCCAGTCGGCGGCGCTCTCGGGTCTGGACAGCCTGCTCTCCATCGTCCAGATGCCCGCCGGCATTCCGGTCGGCACGCTGGCGATCGGCAAGGCCGGAGCGGTCAACGCGGCGCTGCTGGCGGCGGCGATCCTCGCCAATGACGATTCCGCGCTCGCGGAGCGGATCGAGGCATGGCGCGCGCGGCAGACCGAGGCGGTGGCGGATACGCCTGAATGACGCTGGTTCCGCCCGGGTCCACCATCGGCATCGTCGGCGGCGGCCAGCTTGGCCGCATGCTCGCCATGGCGGCGGCGCAGCTCGGCTATCGCTGCCACGTCTATGCGCCCGAGGCGAGCGGGCCCGCGAGCGAGGTGGCGGCGGACTGGACGCAGGCGTCCTATTCGGACGGCGAGGCGCTGGCCCGCTTCGCGCAGGCGGTCGACGTCATCACCTATGAGTTCGAGAATGTGCCGGCGGCGGCCGTGGACCAGCTCGCGGGGCTCGGCCATGTCCGCCCCGGCGGCCATGCGCTGCGCATCGCACAGGACCGGCTGCTGGAGAAGCAGTTCATCGCGACGATCGGCGGGCGGCCCGCGCCCCATGCGGCGGTGGACGATCGCGCGGCGCTGGGAGCGGCCATCGCGAAGATCGGCGCGCCCGCCATCCTCAAGACCACCCGGTTCGGCTATGACGGCAAGGGGCAGGCGCGGCTGATGGACGGCAGCGACGCCACGCTGGACCGGGCCTGGGCCGAAATGGGCGGCGTGCCCTCCGTGCTGGAGGGCTTCGTCACCTTCGCGCATGAATTCTCGGTGATCCTCGTGCGCGGGCAGGACGGTGCCGTGCGCTTCTGGGACAGCCCGCTCAACGTGCATGTCGACGGCATCCTCGCCACGTCCACCGTGCCGGCGCCCGAGGCGGTGCGGGCGCAGATCGGCGAGGCGCGGGCCCTTGCGGGCAAGGCGGCCGAAGCGCTGGACTATGTGGGCGTGCTGACGCTGGAATTTTTCGCGGCGGCGGAAGGGCCGGTCTTCAACGAGATGGCGCCGCGCGTGCACAATAGCGGCCACTGGACGATCGAGGGGGCGGTGACGAGCCAGTTCGAGAATCATGTCCGCGCCATCTGCGGCCTGCCGCTCGGCGCGACCGCGCTGGTGGCGCGGGGCGCGGCGATGGAGAATCTGATCGGCGCGCAGGCGAACGACTGGCCGGCGATCCTCGCCGACGAGACCGCGCATCTGCATCTCTACGGCAAGCATGAGGCGCGGCCCGGGCGCAAGATGGGCCATGTGACGCGGCTCGGCTTCGGGGCCGAAGGCTGAGGCGTGGCGCGGCGACCGGAGATCGTGCTGATCCTCGCTCGCGCCGACAATGGCGTGGTGGGCGCCGAAGGGGCGATCCCCTGGCATATTCCGGGCGATCTGCGGCGCTTCAAGGCACTGACCATGGGCACGCCGATGGTGATGGGCCGCAAGACCTTCGAGAGCCTGCCCGGCCTGCTGCCGGGCCGTCGGCATATCGTGCTGACGCGCGATCCGGACTGGCGCGCCGAGGGCGCCGAGGTGGCGCATGACGTCGCCGGGGCGATCGCGCTGGCGGATGCGCCGGTGATCTCCGTGATCGGCGGGGCGGAAGTCTATCGCCTGTTCGAGCCCGTGGCGGACCGGATCGAGCTGACGCAGGTCGCGCTTTCGCCCCAAGGCGATGCCCGGATCGACCCGCCCGACCCCGCCCGCTGGCGGATCGCGGCGCGGGAGGATGTCGCGGCGGCAGGCGATCTGCCGGCCTTCAGCCATCTCACCTATCTGCGGGCCTGACCCGGCGATGACGGCCGCAGGAGGGACTGGCGCCGCGCAAGCCCGCTCCCTATAGGCCCGCCATGATGGAACGGATCTTCAGCGATGGCGCGATCCCGCCGCATCTGCGCGGGGCGATCATCGCGCTCGGTAATTTCGACGGCTTCCATGCCGGGCATCAGGCGGTGGTCGCGCGCGCGGTGGCGCTGGCGCGCGGGCAGGGCCGGCCGGCGATCGTCGCCACCTTCGATCCGCATCCGGTGCGCCTGTTCCGGCCGGACATCGCCTTCTTCCGCCTGACCACGCTCGACCAGCGCGAGCAGCTGTTCGCGCAGGCGGGCGCGGACGCGATGCTGGTGTTCCACTTCGACGCGGCGCTGGCGGCGCGCGGCGCCGAACAGTTCGTCGACCTGCTGGTCGGGACATTCGGCGCGGCGGGCGTCGTGACCGGCGAGGACTTCACCTTCGGCAAGGGGCGCTCCGGCAATGTCGATGTGCTCCGCCGGCTCGGCCATGAGCGGGGGCTGGTGACCGAGGCGGTGGCGCCGGTGCTGGACGCGGACGGGCAGGTGATCTCGTCGAGCCGCATCCGCGACGCGCTGGTGGCGGGCGACTGCGCCCTCGCCGCGCGGCTGCTGACCCGGCCCTTCGCGATCCGCGGCGCCGTCGTCCATGGCGACAAGCGCGGGCGCACCATCGGCTTCCCGACCGCGAACATGGAACTGGGCGACTATCTGCGCCCGGCCTATGGCATCTATGCGGTGCGCGTGCGGCTGGACGACGGGCGGGTGCTGGACGGCGCCGCCAATCTCGGCATCCGCCCGACCTTCGATCCGCCCCGGGAACTGCTCGAGACCTATATCTTCGACTTTGCCGGGAGCCTCTATGGCCAGACCATCGAGATCGCGCTGATCGAGCGGCTGCGCGAGGAAGCGAAGTTCGACGGCCTCGACGCGCTGGTCGCGCAGATGGATCGCGACGTGGCGCAGGCCCGGTCGATTCTGGCGCGCTGAACATCACTTCCCTTGAAGCGGAGGGCGGGGCCCCGGCGAGGCCGGTCCTGCGCGCGCGGCATGACGGCGAGGCGCGCGCCGACCCTGTCGCCCACGGACAGGCCGGCCTCCCGCCGCGCCTTGTTCCGCAGCGGCGGGAGATAGAGTCGATCCGAGTGAAGCGGAAGCCGTGCTCCTGCGCAGGCAGGAGCCCAGGGCGCAAGGGCACTGCGGCTGGGCCCTGGGCTCCTGCCTGCGCAGGAGCACAAGCTGGTTCTATCTGGAACGGACAGGCCCTAGCCGCCATCCTTCGAGAAGAGCGAGGCGGTGAAGCGCCGCGCGCCGATCCGGGCGGTGACGGGCACGACGCCCCAGCCATAGCTGGCCCGGCGCGCGGCCGCGCGCAGCGCCTCGACATGGCCGGCCGGGACCGGCGCGAAGATGAAGGGCGCCGGGCCGCGCCAGACGATCACCGGCGCCTCGAACGCGATCTCGATCAGGGGATCGGTTGTTCTGCTCATGGCGCGCCTTCCCTCGCCTCCTCCTTATCGGAGACGGCGCGGATCGGGACGTGATGGCGGGGCGCGCCCGGTCCGCACAGGCAGGGCGCCGGCCACGGGGACCGCCATCGCTTGCGCGCATGCGCTCGCTCGCGTAGGGGCGGGCGCTGAATTGCGACGATGCCAGTTTCGGCCCGTTCGGGTCGGGCCCGCGCCGGGCCGCCGTCCTTCCCGCAAGAAGGGGGCAGCCCGTGGGCGACCCGCGCGGACGGAGCATATGACCGGAAGCCCATGACCGACCAGCCAGATTACAAGTCCACCGTCTTCCTGCCCCAGACCCACTTCCCCATGAAGGCGGGGCTCGCGCAGAAGGAGCCGGGCATTCTCGCGCGGTGGGACGCGATGGACCTCTATGGCAGGCTGCGCGCGCAGCGGGCCGGGCGCGAGCGCTTCATCCTGCATGACGGCCCGCCCTATGCCAATGGCGACATCCATATGGGCCATGCGATGAACAAGGTCCTCAAGGACATCATCGTCCGATCGCAGAGCCTGCTCGGCAAGGATGCGCCCTATGTGCCCGGCTGGGACTGCCATGGCCTCCCCATCGAATGGAAGATCGAGGAGGAGTATCGCAAGAAGAAGCTGAACAAGGACGAGGTCCCCCCGCAGGAATTCCGCGCCCAGTGCCGCGCCTATGCGGACCGGTGGGTGGCCGTGCAGAAGGAGCAGTTCAAACGGCTCGGCATCATGGGCGACTGGGACGATCCCTATCTCACCATGAAGTTCGAGGCCGAGGCGGCCATCGTGAACGAACTGCTCAAGTTCGCGGAAAGCGGCCAGCTCTATCGCGGCGCCAAGCCGGTCATGTGGTCGCCGGTCGAGAAGACCGCGCTGGCCGAGGCCGAGGTGGAATATGAGGATGTCACCTCGACGCAGATCGACGTGGCGTTCGAGATCGTCGAGGCGCCGAATGCGCCCGAACTGGTCGGCGCCCATGCGGTGATCTGGACGACGACCCCGTGGACGATCCCGGTCAATCAGGCAATCGCCTATGGGGAGGGGATCGAGTATACCCTTCTTCGAGTATCTGGAACCGGTTCGCAGGTGCAATCTGGCCACCCAGTAGATCATCGCAAGCTTGGGAAATGGGAAGGACGCCATTTCTTAGTCGCTAACGACCCGGCTTTGATCGATGGTCTGGCAACTCGCATTGGCAACCTGCTTTCCGAAGATAATGCTCCTCACCAAGCTGCGCCGATATTCGTGACAGAATGGACAGGGACCGGAAAACATCTCGCCGGCGCTATCGCCCAACACCCCATGCACAATCTCGGCGGCTTCTTCGACAGGCCGCGCCCTTTCATTCCCGCGCCGCACGTCACGACCGACGCGGGCACCGGCCTCGTTCACATGGCGCCGGATCATGGCGAGGAGGACTTCCTTGCCTGCAAGGCCGTAGGCATCGATCCTGTCTTCGCCGTCAATGATGCCGGCTTCTACCGCGACGACTGGCTCTGGCTGGGCGGGCAGGGCAGCGTCATCAACACGAAGTTCAATGGCCCGGAGGGCCCGATCCTGACGGACCTGCGCGAGACCGGGCAGCTTCTCTCCGTGGGTGAGCTGCGCCACAGCTACCCCCACTCATGGCGCTCCAAGGCGCGGATCATCTATCGCTGCACGCCGCAATGGTTCATCCCGATGGACCGGCCGCAGGAAGGCCATGCGCCGCTCCCCGTGGTCGAGGCGGGCGAGGAAGGCGATACGCGCGGCCATGCGCAGGCCAATGGCCCGACGCTGCGCCAGATCGCGCTCGACGCCATCGAGCGCACGCGCTGGGTGCCGGCGCGGGCGCGCAACCGCATCCATGCGATGGTCAGCGACCGGCCGGACTGGGTGATCTCCCGCCAGCGCGCCTGGGGCGTGCCGATCGCGCTCTATGTGGAGCGGGCGACCGGCCAGTATCTCAACGATCCGCAAGTGAATGCGCGCATCGTCGCGGCGTTCCGGGCGGGCGGCGCGGACGCCTGGTTCGGCGCCGATCATCAGGCGCTGCTGGGCGGGAACTATGCCCTGGCGGACTTCGAGGTCGTGAACGACATTCTCGACGTCTGGTTCGACAGCGGGTCCACGCACAGCTTCGTGGTCGAGGCGCGCTATGGCGAGGGCGTGCGGGCCGATCTCTACATCGAGGGATCGGACCAGCATCGCGGCTGGTTCCAGTCCTCGCTGCTGGAAAGCTGCGGCACGCGCGGGCGGGCGCCCTATGAGGCGGTGCTGACCCACGGCTTCGCGCTGGACGGGCAGGGGCGGAAAATGTCCAAGAGCCTGGGCAACACCGTCGATCCGCTGAAGGTGATGGACGAGAGCGGCGCGGACATATTGCGCATCTGGGCGGCCAGCACCGATTATTTCGACGATGTGCGCATCGGCAAGGAAGTGCTCGCCGGCGCGTCCGATGCCTATCGCAAGCTGCGCAACACCTTCCGCTACCTGCTGGGCGCGCTGTCCGATTATGCGGAAGGCGATCCGCTGCCTGTCGCGCAGATGCCGGAGCTGGAGCGCTACATGCTGCACCGGCTGGCCGCGCTCGACGCGGAGCTGCGCAGCGTGGTCGACCGGAGCGCGGATTCGGAGAACTGGCTGGAATTCGGCCGCTACACCCGCGCGCTCGGCGATTTCGCCAACAACGATCTCTCGGCCTTCTACTTCGACATCCGCAAGGACTGCCTCTATTGCGACGTCAATCCGGCGACGGGCGCGCAGACGCTGAAGCGCAGGGCCTATCGCACGGTGCTCGACCAGCTCTTTCATGCGCTGGTGCGCTATGCCGCGCCGATCGTCCCGTTCACGGCCGAGGAAGTCTGGCAGGCGCGCTACCCGGACGGAGACGGATCGGTGCATCTGCTGGAATGGCCGCAGGTGGACGGCGCGCTGCTGGACCCGGCGCTCGGCGCGCGCTGGGACGCGCTGCGTTCATCGCGCGATCAGGTGAACGAGGCCATCGAGCCCCTGCGGCGCGAGAAGGTGGTGCGCTCCAGCCTGGAGGCGGATGTGCGCATGGCCGATGTGCCGGAGGGCGTGGACTTTGCGGAAATGTGCATCGTGGCGAGCGTGACGCAGGAGCCTGGCCTTGCCGCGCCCGTGGTGCGCCCGAGCGAGCATCACAAATGCGGCCGCTGCTGGCGCCTGCTGCCGGAAGTCACCGAGGACGGCGCGCTGTGCGGCCGCTGCGCGCAGGTGCTGGCGTGAGGGCGGCGGGCATCGCGAACCTGCCGGTGATTGCGCTGCACGGGTTGCGTTCGGGGTGCGGGGAGCGCGCCGCATGAGCGCTGTCTCCGGCCCGCACCGCAGGCTCGGCCTCCTGATCGCGGCCGCCATCGTGCTCCTCGACCAGCTCTTCAAGCTGTTCGTCATCCACACGCTCGGCCTGGCCGCGCGCGGGCCGGAGGGCATCGAGATACTGCCCTTCTTCAATCTCACCTGGACGCAGAATTATGGCGTCTCGATGGGCTTCTTCTATGCCGACACCCAGCTCATGCGCTGGATTCTCGTCGCCATGACCTTCGCCATCGCCAGCTTCGTCGCCGCCTGGATGTGGCGGGAGCGGCAGCGGGGGGATGCTGTCGCGCTCAGCCTCGTGCTGGGCGGGGCGATCGGCAACATCATCGACCGCGTGCGGCTCGGCTATGTCGTCGACTATGCCGATTTCCACATCGGGAGCTGGAAGCCTTTCCTCATCTTCAATCTTGCCGATGCCGCGATCACCATCGGCGTGCTCATCCTGCTTGCGCGGGCGCTGTTGCTGCGCGAAAAGGCCGGGTCCAAGGAGTCTCGATAAGATGCGTTTCCCTCTCCGCCTCTCCCTCCGTACGTCCGTGGCGCTTGCCGGCGTCGTCCTGCTGTCCGCCTGTGGCGGCACGAGCCTGTTCAACCGCGACCGGCCGGACGAGATGTCGGTCTCCCGCCAGCCGCCGCTGGTGATCCCGCCCGATTTCGCGCTGCAGCCGCCCGCGCCCGGCGCGCCGGAGACGCAGAGCAATCTCGAGCAGCAGGCTCTGGAGGCCATGTTCGGCGGCCCCGCGCCGCGCAGCCCGGGCGAGACGTCCAATCTGCGCCAGGCCGGCGCGGCGCTGGCCGACGCGGGCATCCGCTCCATGGCGGGCGATACGCAGACCCAGGTCATCGACAAGGGGCAGACGACGATGGACATCATCGCCGCGCCCGAGGGCGATGGCCAATATGCGCGCGTGGCGCCCGCCGGCCAGTAAGGGCCCGGCCGTCCGGTCCGTCCCGGGTTGATGATCCGGGGCAACCATCGCGGCGACCAGTCGTTGGCTTGGGGAAAGGAGGCGTCCCCATGTCCGACCCGAGTACATCCCATTCGATCAGGCCCCGTCCGCTGAGCCCCGCCGAGGAGATCATGCGGGACTTCCGGGCGGCACTGGCGCGCAGCCCGGTCCTCATGGTCCGTCGCGAGGACAGCGGCCAGCACGCCATCCCGATGAGCGCGCGGTTCGACTTCGAGGCAGGCGAGAGGCCGGGCCATGGCGGCCCGATCTGGTTCTTCACCACGCGGGACAATCGCCTCGCGCCCGGCGGCCCGGCGATGGCGCAGTTCGCTTCGCTGGACCACGCCCTGTTCGCCTGCCTCTCCGGCCGGCTGGCCGAGGAGCCCGATGCCGGCCTGATCGACCGCTTCTGGTCGCGCGGCGTCGCGGCCTGGTATCGCGGCGGCCGCGCCGATCCGGCGCTTCTGCTGATGCGCATGGACATCGACGATATCGAGATATGGACCGCCGATCTCAGCCTCAAGGGCTGGTTCAAGCGGCTCACCGGCGGCACGCTGCAGGCAAGCGAGGCCGGCAAGCATCTCCACGAGGCGCTCTGAGGCGGGGCGCCGTGCCGGCGCCGGTCAGGCCCCGAGCCGCGCCGCCAGCGCCATGGCGGCCGCGGGATTGCGCGCCTTCGCGCCGGCGATGAAATAGGCGAACACGGCGCGGGGCTGGCTGGCGGCTGCCGTGTCCGTCACATAATGCAGCCCATCGGGCTGGAGTCCCGCCGCCCATGCCCGCGCGATGCCGGCCCAATGGTCCAGCCCCGCCGCGTCGTAGCCGGTCTCGATGTCCGCCTGCGTGCGCATCAGCCGCGCATAGACGAAATCGGCCGTGAGATCGGCGATCTGGGGATGCTCCTCATGGTCGGCGACGACGATGCCGACGCCGTGCCGGCGGGCGACGTCCACGAATTCGGCGCAGGCGAAGCTTTCATGGCGCGCTTCCAGCACATGGCGCGCGGGCACGCCGTCCAGCCTGTCCGGCAGCATGGCGAGGAAGGCGGCGATGTCCTCCGCATCGAACCGGCGCGTCGGGCGGAACTGCCAGAGGATCGGGCCCAGCCTGTCGCCCAGCTCGGCGAGCCCGGAGGCAAGGAACCGGCCGATGGAGTCGCCGGCCTCCGCGAGCTTCTTCTTCGCCACGCAATATTGCAGCGCCTTCACCGCATAGACGAAACCCTCGGGGGCGGCCTCGCGCCATCTGGCGAAGGTGGCGGGCGTCTGCGTGCGGTAGAAGGTGCCGTTGATCTCGATGGTGCCGAGATGATGGACCGCATAGTCCATCTCCTTCGCCTTGGGCAGACCGGCGGGATAGAATGTCTCGCGCCAGGGCTCGAAGGTCCAGCCGCCGATGCCGGTGCGGATGGGGGCGGGCGCGGTCATGACTCGGTCTCCAGCTTGTCCCTGAGGCGCAGGAGCATCACATCCCATTGTCCGGCGATCGCGTCCAGACAGTCGCGGGCATCCGCGACCCGTTCGCGGCGAAGCGCGAACATCTGTTCCCGACCCCGCGCGGACGCGCTGACCAGCCCGGCGCCTTCCAGCACCGACAGATGCTTGCGCACCGCCTGCCGCGACATGGGCAGGCCGTCGCCGAGCCGGCTGATCGACTGGTCGCCTTCCCGGCTCAGGCGCTGGACGAGGGCGAGACGGGTGGGGTCGCCGAGGGCCGCGAACAGCGCCGCCGGCGGCGGCGGGGATGGAGCGGCGATGTCAGCGCTCGGCATAGGCGCGGATATTCTGCATCTGCTGGGTCCAGCCGCCGCCATTGTCGCGCATCACATGCGTGCGGCGCGGTTCTGGCACATGGTCGAAGCCGCTCTCGGTCACGGTGACGCGCGTGCCATGGTCCGTGGGTTCGAGGACGAATTCGACCAGCGTCCATTCCGCCACGCCCTGTTCGATCACCGCCTTGTCGCCGCCGGTGGCCGGCCACTCGAAGGCGAAACGCGTCATCGGTTCGATGGCGACCACGCGCGCTTCCCAGCGATAATCCTCATAGCCGGGATAGGTCATGCGGCCCGTGGAGGGCTGGCCGACGGCGAAGGGCTGGTCCAGCATGACCCGGAACCAGTCGCCGAACTGCCGGTGATCGGTCAGCGCGGTCCAGACGCGCGCGAGCGGTGCCGCGATCTCGATACTGCGAACAATCGAATCGGATGATGATCTGGGCATGGGCAACCTCCTGGTTGCCTTTATCGGTCCTGCATCGAGAATAGGCAACCTGTAAGTTGCTTATCCCTCAAGCCCGCGCGCCCGCTTCCTCCACGCCCGCGCTGTTGTGGCGCAGCGCCGCCAGCACCGTCTCGACGATATGCGGCGCGTTGAGGCGCGCCTCGTCATACTGCTTCTCGGGCTTGTCCTGATCCTGGAACAGGTCCGGCAGGCGCATGGTGCGCAGCTTGAGGCCGGTGTCGATGAGCCCCGCGTCACTCGCCATGGTGAGGACATGGGCGCCAAGGCCGCCGATGCTGCCTTCCTCCACCGTCACGGCCACGTCATGGGTGGTGAGCAGCTTGCGGATCAGCGCCTCGTCCAGCGGCTTGGCGAAGCGCAGGTCGGCGACGGTGGTGGAAAGGCCGCGCGCGTCCAGCGCATCGGCCGCCTTGAGCGCTTCCTCCAGCCGCGTGCCGAGCGAGAGGATGGCGACCTTCTTGCCCTCCCGCACGATGCGGCCCTTGCCGATCTCCAGACGCTGCGGCGTCTCGGGCAGGGCGATGCCCACGCCGTTGCCGCGCGGATAGCGCAGGGCGATGGGGCCCGTGTCGTGGCAGGCGGCGGTGTGGACCATGTGGACCAGCTCGGCTTCATCCGCCGCGGCCATCACCACCATGTTGGGTAGGGTGGCGAGATAGGTGATGTCGAAGCTGCCCGCATGGGTCGCCCCGTCCGCGCCGACAAGGCCGGCCCGGTCGATCGCGAAGCGCACGGGCAGGTTCTGGATCGCCACGTCATGCACCACCTGGTCGTAGGCGCGCTGCAGGAAGGTGGAGTAGATGGCGCAGAAGGGCCGCATCCCCTGTGCGGCGAGGCCGGCGGCGAAAGTGACGGCATGCTGCTCGGCAATGCCCACATCGAAGAAGCGATCGGGGCAGGCGGCCGCGAACCTGTCCAGCCCCGTGCCCGAGGGCATGGCGGCGGTGATGGCGCAGATGGTCGCATCGCGTTCCGCCTCGGCGACCAGCGCCTTCGCGAACACGCCGGTGTAGCTCGGCGGGCCGGCCGGCGCCTTCACCTGCTCGCCGGTGACGACGTTGAACTTCTGCACGCCATGATATTTGTCCGCCGCGGCTTCCGCCGGGGCATAGCCCTTGCCCTTCTGGGTCACGACATGGACGAGGCAGGGCCCATCCGCCATGTCCCGCACATTCTCCAGCACGGGGATGAGCTGATCGAGATTGTGGCCGTCGATCGGGCCGACATAGTAGAAGCCCAGCTCCTCGAACAGCGTGCCGCCCATGGCCATGCCGCGCGCGAACTCGTCGGTCTTGCGCGCCGCCTTGTGCAGCGGGCTGGGCAGGCGGCGGGCGAGGCGCTTGAACATGTCCCGCAGGCCGAGGAACTCGCGGCTGGAGACGAGCCGCGCCAGATAGGCCGAGAGGCCGCCGACCGGCGGGGCGATCGACATGTCGTTGTCGTTGAGGATGACGACGAGGCGATTGCCGGCCTGCTCGGCATTGTTCATCGCTTCATAGGCCATGCCGGCGGACATGGCGCCGTCGCCGATCACCGCGATCGCCTTGCCGGGCTTCCCCGAGAGCTTGTTGGCGACGGCGAAACCCAGCGCCGCGCTGATCGAGGTGGACGAGTGCGCCGCGCCGAACGGATCATAATCGCTCTCGGCGCGCTTCGTGAAGCCGGAGAGGCCGCCGCCCTGGCGCAGCGTGCGGATGCGGTCCCGCCGGCCGGTGAGGATCTTGTGCGGGTAGCATTGGTGCCCCACGTCCCACACCAGCCGGTCGCGCGGCGTGTCGAACACATAATGGATCGCCGTGGTCAGCTCGACCACGCCGAGGCCCGAGCCGAGATGGCCGCCGGTCGTGCCGACAGCCGAGATGGTTTCCGCGCGCAGCTCGTCCGCGAGCTGGCGAAGCTGACCGGGTTCGAGCTTGCGCAGGTCGGCAGGTTCCCGCACCTGATCGAGCAGGGGCGTCTGGGGAAGGTCCGTCATGGACCGAATCTAGTGCGCCCGGCGCCAAATGTCGATTGCCCTGAGGGCAAATCGCCAACCCGGCCTTCAGGGCGCCGTCGCGGCCTCGTGGCGGGGCATGGGGATGAGCAGGCCGAGCAGCGGCAGCAGCAGCATGCCGATGCCCGAGGCGAGCAGCACCGGACCCACGCCATGCGCCTGCGCGACATGGCCCCACAGCCAGCTCCCGAGCGCGATGCCGCCGAAAGTGAGGCTGCTCACCATGGCGGTGATCCGTCCCACCAGCGGGCGCGGCGACCAGAGCTGGCCGGCGACGGCGAAGCCCGAGAGCGCCTGCACCCAGCCCGACCCGCCCATGATCAGCAGGGCGAGCATGACCGGCAGCGGCGGGGCCAGCGAGACGCCGATGACGCCCAGCCCGTAGATCATGCCCGCCGCGCGGACGATGGTCTCGCTGGCGAAGCGGGTGCGGAACCAGGTGGCGCTGGCCGCGCCGATCACCGCGCCGGTGCCGAGCGCGCCGAGCAGCAGGCCGAAGGCGACCGAACCTTCGCCCAGCAGGTCCGCGGCGACGAGCGGCATCAGCGCCCAGGCCGCGCTGCCCGTCATGGTGAAGGTGAAGGCGCGCAGCAGGATGGCGCGCACCGGCGGCGAGCCCATGGCGAAGCGGAAGCCTTCCGCGATCACGGCATGGAGCGGCTGGCGCGCCGGCCGCGCGGTGTCGGCCGGCCGCCAGCGCCAGAGCAGCACGATCACCGCGAGATAGGAGAGCGCATTGACGGCGAAGGCGGCCTTCGCGCCGCCCAGCGCGACGATCGCGCCGCCGATCGCAGGCCCCAGGCTGCGCGCGACATTGAAGGCGAGGACATTGAGCGCGACGGCGGCCGCGAGGTCCGCGCGCGGCATGATGCCGCCGATCGTCGCCGACATGGCCGGGCTGAACAGCGCCACGCCGCAGGCGAGCAGCGCGGTGAGGCCGATGAGGATGGCGGGCGCGGCGAGGTCCAGCATGGCCAGCAGCGCCAGCCCCACCGAGAGCAGGAACATGGTGCATTGCGCCCCCAGCATGATGGCGCGCCGGTCGAACATATCCGCCCAGGCGCCGGCCGGCAGGGCGAGCAGCATGATCGGCAGGTTCGTCGCGCTCTGGACGAGGGCGACGACATCGGCCGGCTGGCCCGTCGCGGTGAGGTGCCAGGCCGCCCCGACCGACTGGATGGCATTGCCGAAATGCGAGAAGAGGGCGCCGACGAGAAGATAGGAAAAGAGGCGGTGGCGCAGGGGCGCGAGCGTGCCGGATGCTGTCATGATCCTCCCTGTGGACTGTTCGCCATGGACTTTTCGTTGCGCGCATTGCCGCGCCGGCCGGCGAGCCGTCCGCGCGCATTGGACCAACGGAGGCGTGGGGGGAAGCGGGAATCGCGGACTGATGTCGCGAGGACGCGGCAGCCGCCCGCCAGCGCCCGTTCGTCCGCCCGTCAGTCAGCGCATTTGGCGCAGGTGCCGAGCACTTCGATGACGGGGCGGTCGGCCTTGAAGCCTTCATGCTCGGCGACATGGCGGACCTGGCCGGTCAGGGCGTCGTCGTCGATATGCGTGGCCTCGCCGCAATGGCGGCAGACCAGGAAGATGCAGTCGTGCAGGCAGCCGGGATGCGCATTGGCGATATAGGCATTGGCGCTCTCGACGCGCTGGGCGAGATTGTTCGCCACGAACAGGTCGAGGATGCGATAGACGCTGTTGGGCGCCACCCGCTTGCCGCGCTTCTTCGAGACTTTTTCCGCGATGTCATAGGCCGAGGCGGGCCGGTCCTCGCCGGCCAGCACGGCGAAGATGTCGCCGCGCATGTCGGTCCACTGCTCGCCCTGCCGCTCCAGCGTCGAACGCGCCGCCCGGGCGAGCTGCGCGCCGGTGGCGGGCTCATGATGATCGTGCGCGTGGGAGAGGGTTTCGGCCATGTTATCAATCTATGCCTTGTGCGGTGTCTGGACAAGTCCCGCCCGACATGTCAATCATGAATGGACAAAGTCAATCAGGGAGGGGCTATGCGATTCGGGGGACGGGGAGCGCGCGCCGCCCGGCGTGTCCTGCTGGGCATCGTCGTCATCGTCCTGGCGGCCGCGAGGCCGGCGATGGCCGAAACCACGGTCGAGCACATCAAGGTCCATTCCCCCTCGGTCGAAGGCAATCTGGAAGGCAATGACGCGGATCGAGACGTGATCGTCGTGCTGCCGTCGGGCTATGCCGAGCATCCCGAGCGGCGCTATCCGGTGCTCTATTTCCTGCACGGCTTCTTCGCCACGGCGCAGCGCTATGACGGGTTCATCGGCTTTCAGGCCGCGATGGACGGCGAGGCCGCGCAGGGCCATGAGATGATCCTCGTGGTGCCGGACAGCTACACGAAACATGCCGGCGCCATGTATTCAAACTCCGCCACCGTGGGCGATTTCGAGGGGTTCATCGCCCGCGATCTGGTCGCCTATGTCGATGGCCATTACCGCACGATCGCGAAGCGCGAGGCACGCGGGCTCGCCGGCCATTCGATGGGCGGCTACGGCACCTTCAAGATCGGGATGAAGTTCCCGGAGGTCTTCTCCAGCCTCTATGCGATGAGCAGCTGCTGCCTTTCGGCGCGCACGGTGACGCCCGAGCGCGGCCGGCAGCTCGAGGGGATGAGCATGGCGCAGGTGCTCGCCGGCGATTTCGCGACGCGGGCCGATTTCGCGGCGGCGGCGGCCTGGTCCCCGGCGCCGGACAAGCCGCCTTTCTATCTCGATCTCGGCACGAAGGACGGCGAGGTCCAGCCTGCCGTCATCGCCGAATGGGCGGCCAATGCGCCGCTCGCGCTCGTGCCCCAATATGCGCGGGCCCTGCGCACGATGACCGCGATCGCCATGGACGTGGGCGACAAGGACTTCCTGCTGGCGGACAATCAGGCGATGGACCGGGAACTGGGCCGCTTCGGCGTCGCGCATGACTTCACCCTCTATGAGGGCGACCATGGCAATCGTGTCGCCGCGCGGTTCCGCCAGTTCGTTCTGCCCTTCTTCGCCGCGCATCTGGCCACGGAATAAGGGGGGACGCGGGCGCTGGCTTACTTCCCCAGCGCCCGCGTCAATTTGTCGCGGTCGAGCGCGCCTTCCCAGCGGGCGATGACGATGGTGGCGACGGCATTGCCGATGAAGTTCACCAGCGCGCGGCACTCGCTCATGAACCGGTCGACGCCCAGGATGAGCGCCATGCCGGCGACCGGCACTTCCGGCACCACCGCCAGCGTGGCGGCGAGCGTGATGAAGCCCGCGCCGGTGACGCCCGCCGCGCCCTTGCTGGAGATCATGGCGACGCCGAGCAGGAGGAGCTGGTGGCCGAGCGTCAGCTCTATGCCGCAGGCCTGCGCGATGAACAGCGCGGCCAGGGTCATGTAGATATTGGTGCCGTCCAGATTGAACGAATAGCCGAGAGGCACGACGAGGCCGACGATGCCCGGCTTGCACCCCGCTTCCTCCAGCCGCTCCATGAGCGGCGGCAGGCCGGCTTCCGACGAGGAGGTGCCGAGCACCAGCAGCAGCTCGCTGCGCAGATAGGCGATCAGGCGGAAGATCGAGAAGCCGTTGAGATGGGCGATGATGCCCAGCACGATGGCGACGAACAGGAAGGACGTCAGATAGACGGTCGCCACCAGCTCGGCGAGGTTGGCGAGCACGCCGAGGCCGTAATGGCCCACGGTGAAGGCCATCGCCGCGAAGGCCCCGACGGGCGCGAACCGCATGATGATCGACACCAGCTTGAAGACGATCGCAGAGAGCCGGTCGACGAGATCGATCACCGGATCGGCCTTCTCGCCCACGAGCGCGATCGAGATGCCGAACAGGACGGAGACGAACAGCACCTGCAGGATCGAATCGCCGGTGAGCGCCGAGAGCGGCGTGGTGGGGATGATCGCGAGCAGGAAATCGGCGATGCTGGCATGGTGCGCCTCGGCGACATAGGTCGCGACCGATCCGCCATCGAGCGTGCGCGGATCGATGCCGAGGCCCGCGCCCGGCCGGGTGACATTGGCCACGACGAGGCCGACGATCAGCGCCAGCGTCGAGACGGCGAGGAAATAGGCGAAGGCCCGCAGCACCACGCGGCCCAGTTCGCGCAGCGCGCGCATATGGGCGATGCCGCTGACCAGCGTCAGGAAGATGACCGGCGCGATGACCATCTTGATCGCCTTGATGAAGGCATCGGCGAGCGGCTTCATGGCGCCGCCCCAGTCCGGGCGCAGCGCGCCCAGCAGCACGCCGGCCGCGATGGCGATGAGCACCTGCACATAGAGATGCCGCCACCAGACCGGCGGCGCTTTCCTGCTGCTCATCCCTGTTGTCCCGCCTTCGTTCATCGCCCGGATCGTCCGTTCCCGCAGGCCCTACACGAGCCAGCGCTTTCGCGATACAGCGGGAAAAATCCACGCCGGGAGAGTATTTCATGGCCGATTATCGCGCCCCTGTCCGCGAACAGCTATTCGTTCTGGAAACCGTAGCGGAACTCGATGCGCTCGCGGCGCTGCCGGGCTTCGAGGATGCGCAGGCGGAGATGGCGGACCAGATACTGGCCGAGTCGGCGCGACTCGCTGAGGAGGGGTTCGGACCCCTGAATGCGATCGGCGACCGGCAGGGTGCGCGCCTCGTCGACGGCAAGGTGACGCTGCCCGAGGGCTTCGCGCAGGTCTATGCGGATTATGTCGCGGCCGGCTGGAACGGCCTCTCCGCCGATCCCGCCCATGGCGGGCAGGGGCTGCCCTTCGCGCTTTCGGTGGCGGTGCAGGAACAGTTCACCGCGGCGAACATGGCCTTCGCGCTCTGCCCCATGCTGTCCCTCAGCGCCATCGAGGCGCTGCAGGCGCATGGCACGGAGGCGATGAAGGCGCTTTACCTGCCGAAGATCGTCTCGGGCGAATGGACCGGCACGATGCTGCTCACCGAGCCGCAGGCGGGGTCCGATGTGGGCGCGCTGCGCGCCAGCGCGACGCCGGCGGGGGACGGCACCTGGCATCTCAAGGGCCAGAAGATCTTCATCACCTGGGGCGAGCATGACCTCGCGGAGAACATCGTCCACTTCGTGCTCGCGCGCCTGCCCGATGCGCCGGCGGGCTCGAAGGGGATCAGCCTGTTCCTCGTGCCCAAGTTCCTGCCCGATGCGGCCGGTCGGCCGGGCGCGCGCAACGGCATCCACTGCGTGGCGCTGGAGCACAAGATGGGCATCCATGCCTCGCCCACCTGCGTCATGGCGATGGGCGAGGCGGAACCCTGCACCGGCTGGCTGATCGGCCAGCCGAACGGGGGACTCGCCGCCATGTTCACGATGATGAACCATGCGCGCATCAATGTGGGCAATCAGGGCGTCGCCATTGCCGAGCGGGCGTTGCAGGACGCCCGCGCCTATGCCGCCGAGCGCGTGCAGTTCGGCCCGATCATCGCGCATCCGGACGTGCGCCGCATGCTGATGACCATGCGCGCGCTCACGCAGGCCGCGCGCGCCATCGTCTATGCCAATGCCGCCGCCGTGGACCGGGCGCATCGTGAGCCGGACGCGGCGAAGCGCGCCTTCTGGAAGCGCCGGGCGGACCTGCTCACGCCGATCAGCAAGGCCTGGTCGACCGATGCCGGCATCGAGGTGACCAGCCTCGCCATCCAGGTGCATGGCGGCGCCGGCTTCATCGAGGAAACGGGCGTCGCGCGCCATTATCGCGATGCGCGGATCACCGCCATCTACGAAGGCACGAACGGCATCCAGGCGATGGATCTGGCCGGCCGCAAGCTGCGGCTCGACAATGGCGCGGCCATGGCCGAGCTGGAAGCCGAGATCGCCGCGGAGATCGCCGGCTGGGCGGACGCGGAGGCGCGCGGGCGGATGGACGCGGCGCTCGCGGCGCTGGCGCAGGCGCGCGCCGCCATGCTGGCGCACGATCAGGCGGGGTTCGGCGCGGCCGCCAGTCCCTTCCTGGCGCTGTGCGGAGCGGTGGTGGGCGGCTGGCTGCTCGGCCGGCAGGCGGAGCGGACGGCCATTGGCGGGACGAGCGCCGTCGACCCGGATTTCCGCGCGGCCAAGCAGGCGGTCGCGGCCTTCTTCCTCACCCAGCGCCTGCCGCTGGCGCTGACCCAGCTCGATGCCGTCCGGGCGCCGGCGGACCAGCTCATGGGGCCGGAAGCGCTTGTCTTTGTTGACTAGGTCTAGTCATCAGGCCGCGTCAACGTGACCAACATGCCTCAGTCACCGCGAAAACGCGGGTCGGCGTTGACTGTGTCGGAAACCGGGCTTGAAACAATCTAGCATGATAGGTTAGTCAGCCTTCGCTGGTTTGATGGTGGCGTCGCGCGCCCCGCGTGGTCTCGAGAACAAGAACAGCGAGACCGTCCTCCGGAAAGCCGGCTGATCCGCGAATGGCGGATCAACAAGGAAGGGAGAGGAACATGTCCACTGCACCACGGTACAATTGCGTCCGCGCGACTCTGGTCGCGTCGAGCGCGCTCTATCTGTTCGCCCAGGCACCGGCCGCTCTGGCGCAGGATGAATCCGGCGGGGGCGCCGATGCGCAGGAGCAGGCGATCGTCGTCACCGGTTCGCGCATCGTGCGGCGCGATTATGAAGCCAACAGCCCGATCGTGACCGCCGGGCAGGAACTGCTCCAGAACAGCTCGACCACCGCGCTCGAGACCAACCTCAACAAGCTTCCCGCCTTCACGCCGCTGCAGACGCCGGCGCTGGGCGGCGACGTGCAGCCCACGGCGATCAGCACGCCGGGCGCGGCGACCATCTCGCTGCGCGGCCTCGGCGCGAACCGCAACCTCGTCCTCGTCGACGGGCGGCGCGCGACGCCGGCCAACGCGCTCAGCGTGGTGGACATCAACACGATCCCCGCCGCCGCCATCGACCGCGTCGAGATCATCACCGGCGGCGCCTCGGCGACCTATGGCGCGGACGCCGTCGCGGGCGTGGTCAATTTCATCCTCAAGAAGAATTTCCAGGGACTGTCGCTCGATGGCCAGATCGGCCTCTCGCAGCATGGCGACGGACGCGAATATTCGATCAGCGGCATCATGGGCTCCAACTTCGCCGATGGCCGGGGCAACATCACCATCGGCCTCTCGGTGAACGACCGCGACAGCGCCTATCGCCGCGACCGCTCCTGGTTCCGCGACGCCTGGAAGGACCCGCGCTTCGTCGGCACCGAATTCTTCCCGCATTTCTCGGGCTATCAGCCGATCGGCACCAACGTGCCGACGCAGGGATCGCTGGACGCGATCTTCGGCACGGGCGTCGTCGCCGCGAACAGCCGTCTCTATTTCAACGACGACGGCACCGCCTTCACCGGCTTCTTCCAGAGCCCGGCCGGCGGCGCATCGCGCTTCAACGGCGACCTGACGGGCCTCAAATACAAGCAGCAGGCGGACGGCACGCTTGGCCAGAATTTCCTGGACGATCTGCTGGTGCTCCCGCTCAAGCGCTACAATCTCTACGCGCGGGGCCAGTATGAGATCAACGACTGGGTCGGCGTGTTCGCGCAGGGCACGTTCACGCGCGTGAGGACGACGACGATCCAGCAGCCCTCGCCGTCGGTCAATGGCTGGGCGGCGTTCATCCCGGTCGACGGCCGCGAGATCCCGGACGAACTGGCGAGCATCCTCGCGTCCCGGGCCGATCCGACGGCGCCCTGGCAGCTCACCTATTATCTCGATTTCGCCAACCGAGAATCCCGGACGGACGTCTATACCTATAATCTGGTGGCGGGTTTCGAGGGCAAGGTGCCGGGCACGGACTGGACCTGGGAACTCTATGGGTCGCAGGGTGAATCGGAGACCAATGCGCTCATCACGGGCACCGCCTCGCTGGAGCGGTTCCGCGCGATCATCTCGGCGCCGGACTGGGGCAAGGGCTTCTCCGCGCAGGGCAATGCGGCCTTCGGCGGCTTCGGCGCGGCGTCGGCCACCTGCACGAGCGGTTTCGATCCCTTCAACAAGGATGTGCCGATCACGCAGGATTGCATCGACGCGATCAGCGCGCCGCTCTCCAACCGGGCGGTCATGAAGCAGTCCATCTTCGAGGGCAATGCGCAGGGCGGCCTGTTCGATCTGCCGGCCGGTCAGGTGCGCGCGGCCATCGGCGCCACGCATCGCGAGAACAACTACGACTTCCACAACGACACGCTGACCTCGCAGGGCGTCTCCTTCCTCGACCAGACGATCGGCATCTATCCGAGCGGCAGCTCGAGCGGCACGATCAAGGTCGATGAAATCTATGGCGAGCTGCTGATTCCGGTGTTGGCGGACCTGCCGCTGGTCAGGAAGCTGGAACTCAATATCGGCGCCCGCAATTCGAACTACAACACCACGGGCAATGCCTTCACCTGGAAGGCGATGGTGGATTGGGAAGTCACCGACTGGCTGCGCATCCGCGGCGGCTACAACAAGGCGATCCGCGCGCCCAACGTGGCCGAGCTCTACCTTGCGCCGCAGCAGACTTTCACGGCAGCCGGCGGCGGCGATGTCTGCAAGCTCAACAATGCGCAGGCCTGGTCCGCGAACCCGGCGAAGAACGCGAATGCCGCCAATGTCCGGGCGGTCTGCGAGATCCTGATGAACCAGTCCATCGCGGGCACGTCCGACCATTTCTATGGCGACCCGCAATTCTATCTGGAGACGGGCCCGGCCTTCGCCTTCCCGACGCTGGTGGGCAATCCCGAGGTCCAGCCGGAGAAGGCCAAGACATGGACGGCCGGCTTCGTCATCCAGTCGCCGTTCCAGAGCGAGATCTTCCGCCGGTTCAACCTCTCGGTCGACTATTACAACATCAAGGTGGACGACGCGATCGGCGCGCTGACGCTGGACACCGCCCAGCGCAACTGCTTCGACCCGACCTTCAACCCGCTGATCACGAGCGATCCGGCCGCCGCGGCCGCGACCAGCCAGTGCCAGGCGGTGGGTCGTGTCGCGGGCGACGGCGCGCTCGGCAACGTGCTGGTGACCTATCTCAACAATGGCCGCTTCCGCACGCAGGGCATCGATGCGACGCTCAACTGGCAGATCCCGGTCGGTCCCGGCACGTTCGGCATCAACTCGGTGTTCAACTATCTGATCACGCTCAAGTCCGCCCCGCTTCCGGCGGCTGCGGGCGCGGCCGGCCAGCTCGTCGAATATGCCGGCACGCTGGGCCCGGCCGGCAGCGCGGCCATTGCCGAGAATGGCCTCAACCCCGGCGCCTTCCGCTGGAAGATGTTCAATACGTTCAGCTATTCGGTCGGACCGGCGATGGTCTCGCTGCAGTGGCAGCATCTGCCCGCCGCCAAGTCCAGCACCTATCCGCTGAACCATGCGACGACCACGGTGGGCTCGCCGGCCTATGATCTGTTCAACCTCAACGGGACGTTCACGATCACGGACAATGCGACCCTGCGCTGGGGCATCGACAATCTGTTCAACAAGGCGCCGCCGCTGGTCGAGTATAACGGTTCGACCACGGGCCTTGCGAACAGCATCGGTGCCAATCCGTTCAACGCCTATTTCTTCGACCTGAACGGACGTCGCTTCTATGTCGGTGCGAGCTTCAAGTTCTGATCGACGATGACTAAGGTGAAGGGGCCGCGCCATGCGGCCCCTTCGCATGTGCCGTCACGGGGCGGCGCGGCGGGGAGTGCATGATCCGCGGGAATGGCGGACCGGGAATGACGGGAGAGGATGACTATGGCGAGGCAGGCAGCGCGTACAGGGACCGGCGCGCTCACCATCGCGGCGCTGGCGCTCGCCGCATGTCAGGCGCAGAAGACCAGCCAGGCGCCGGGGCAGATCGACCAGCAGCGGCTCGAGGCCGCGGCGAGCGATCAGGACAACTGGCTCACCTATGGCCGCACCTATGCCGAGCAGCGCTTCTCCGATCTCACACAGGTCAACGACGGCAATGTGAAGCAGCTCGGCCTTGCCTGGTCGGTGGAGTTGGACACCGCGCGCGGGCAGGAAGCGACGCCGATCGTGGTCGATGGCATCATGTACACCTCGACCGCATGGTCCAAGGTCATCGCGCTCAACGCGGCAACCGGCGAAGTGCTCTGGCGCTTCGATCCGCAGAATGACGGCTCCAAGGCCGCCCATGCCTGTTGCGACGTGGTCAATCGCGGCGTCGCGGTGTGGAAGGGGCGGGTCTATGTCGGCACGATCGACGGTCGGCTGATCGCGCTCGACGCGAAGGACGGGCACAAGGTCTGGGAAGTCGTCACCGTCGACCATTCCAAGCCCTACACCATCACCATGGCCCCGCGCGTGGTGCGCGACAAGGTCATCATCGGCAACAGCGGCGCCGAGCTGGGCGTGCGCGGCTATGTGTCGGCCTATGACACCAATAGCGGCAAGCTGGTCTGGCGCTTCTACACCGTGCCGGGCAATCCGGCCGATGGCCCCGATGGCGCGGCCTCCGACGAGGCGATCGAGAAGATCGCGCGGCCCACCTGGTTCGGCGACAATTACTGGAAGCTGGGCGGCGGCGGCACGGTCTGGGATTCGGTGGTGTACGACCAGGAACTGAACCAGCTCCTGATCGGCGTGGGCAACGGCTCGCCGTGGAACCACAAGTGGCGCAGCGAAGGGCGGGGCGACAATCTCTTCCTAGCCTCGATCGTCGCGGTCGATCCCGATACGGGCCAGTACAAGTGGCACTATCAGCTCAATCCCGGCGAGAGCTGGGATTATACCGCCACGCAGCAGATGACGCTGGCGGACCTCACCATCGACGGCAAGCCGCGCAAGGTGGTGATGCAGGCGCCCAAGAACGGCTTCTTCTATGTCATTGACCGGACCAACGGGAAGCTCATCTCGGCCAAGCCCTATGCGCCGCAGAACTGGGCGGAGCGCATCGATGTGGCGACCGGACGGCCGGTCGAGCGGCCCAATGTGCGCTATACCGATGGTCCCGCGCTCATCATCCCCTCGGGCATCGGCGCGCATGCCTGGATGCCGATGAGCTATTCGCCCAGGACCGGGCTCGTCTATATCCCGGCGATGGAATATCCGCTCGTCTATGGCGATGCGAAGCCATTCGAGATCCATCCGGGCCGCTGGAACACTGCCGTTTCCTTCCTCGATCCGCCGCCGGTGCCGGGCCTGCCCGATACGGTGGAGGGCCGCCGCGCCGCGCTGGCGGGCATGATCCGGGGCAAGCTCGTCGCTTATGATCCGGTGGCGCAGCAGGTGCGGTGGGAGATCAAGCGCGACTGGCCGTGGAACGGCGGCACGCTGGCGACGGCGGGCAACCTCGTCTTCGAGGGCACGGCGCATGGCGATTTCGATGCCTATAATGCGCAGAACGGCACCAAGCTCTGGTCCTTCCAGACCCCGAACGCGATCATGGCCGGGCCGATCACCTACCGTGTCAATGGCGAGCAATATGTGGCGGTGATGGCGGGCTATGGCGGCTCGATGGGCATGGCGACCAAATCGCCCTGGGAGCATCGCAAGATGCCCAACGGCATGATCATCGCCTTCAAGATCGGCGGCAAGGCGCAGCTTCCGCCCTATACGCCGGTGCCGCTCGACAAGCCGACGCCGAGCGACGAGCATTTCACGCCGCAGCAGATCGCGACGGGCAATCGCTTCTACTTCACCTATTGCACCATCTGCCACAACGGCCCGGTCAACCCGGACCTGCGCCGCTCCGCGCTGCTCGCGAACCGCGACGCATTCCGGCAGGTGGTGATCGGCGGGGCGCTCGCGCAGAACGGCATGGCGAGCTTCTCGGCCTATCTCAAGCCCGAGGAGGCCGAGGCGATCCGCGCCTATCTCAACGAGCAGGCCAGGGCGCTGCTGCACGACGAAAACGCCGGCGGCGGGCATTAGGGGCGATCCACGTCAAACGGAATCAGTGCTCCTGCGAAAGCAGGAGCCCAAGGCCCAGCCGCAGTGCCCATGCGCCCTGGGCTCCTGCTTTCGCAGGAGCACAAGCTGGGTCTATCCGGAACAGACGGCCTCTCGGCGCGTTCGCCTGTGCTCGGGCCGGGATGCGACCGGCCCCGATGAAGGCCGAACCTCGAAGTGGGATGGCTCATTCCGGGCGGGTCGCTCGCCGTTCGTGCGATCGGGCCGGGGGCCGGGCGGGGAGGCCGAGGCAATGGCTGCACCGGCCCTGCGCCTCGATGACGACCTGTTCCGCGACGAAGCCGGTCGGGGCCAGCAGCGCGGCGATCCGCTGCGCGAGGTCGCCGGCCGGCACCGCCATGGTGGCCCCGCACAGGCGGCAGATGGCGACGGCCTCGCAGTCGGAGGTCCGCACCATATAGGCGTTCAGCGTCTCGACCCGGCGAACCCGTCCCTTCGCCATAAGGCGCGCGACCGCGCGATAGATCAGCGGGATCGAGAGGCGCTGGCGCGCCTCCATGGCGGCATCGCGAATGTCATAGGCGCTGAGCGGGCGCTCGGACGCCATGAGCACGGCATGCACCAGCCGGTCCGCGTCCATCGCCGGACGATGCAGCGGCCTGGGCGACCGGCCGATCATCCCGCGCACGCCCGCGCGGCCCGATCTCCCGGAGGCGCGCGCCTCCGGGGATCATCTGCAGGGAAATCCGGCTGCATCGCCCAATCCTCAGAAGCTGGCCTTGAGGACGAAGCGGACATTGCGACCCGGCATGACGACGACGTCCTTGTTGAAGGACGAGGCATCGCGCTGGACGTCGTCCGTCAGATTCTGGCCCACGACGGACAGCTCGATGCCCGGATTGGCCGAAAAGGGCCGCCAGCTCACCTGCGCCTTGAGGTCGACATAGCCGGGCGTGGCGGTGTCGAAGAGGCCGGGCTTGTCCTGCCTGCCGGCATAGACGAGCGAGACGCCCGCATCGAGCGCATTGCTCGCATAGTCGAGGCCGCCGCCGATGCGATAGGGCGGGATGCGCGGCACATTGTTCCCGTCGTCCAGCGTGGCGCGGGTATAGTCGCCGAGCACCCGCGCGGTGAAGCCGCCGCCCGGGACCTTGAAGAGCAGCCACGAGGCCTGCCCCTCCAGCCCGCGGAAATGCGCGCCCTGCTGCCGATAGATCAGCTCGCGCAGTTCCCCTTCGTCATTGTCGGCGCACAGGCCGTCATCGTCGCAGGTGCGGCCGGTGAGATCGCCATAGATATAATTGTGGAACCAGCTCGAATAGACGCTGCCGTCGAACCGGAAGGGCCCGGAGCGCACGCGGAGCGTGGCTTCCAGCGAGTTGGCGCGCTCCATGCGCAGATCCGGATCGCCCGTCTCGAACGTGCCCGGCCCGTCATGGCCGCCGCGCGCGAACAGCTCCGTCATGGCGGGCGCGCGGCCCGTGCTGGAGAAGGTGAAGCCCAGCTTCACCGCCTTGCCGACATCGAACAGGGCGCCGATGGCCCCGCTGACCGGGGTATAGTCGCGCGTGGTGAAGAGATCGTCCGCCGGCGTGCCCTGCACGGTCACATGCTCGACCCGGCCGCTAAGTTCCAGATGGAAGCCGGGCATCAGATGCGTGTCGGCGAACAGATAGCCGCCGACATTCTGCGTGGTGGCGGGGAAGAGATAGCTGCTGTCTTCGCCGAGCGCCGAGAAGTCGCGATGCTGGTATTCGACGCCGATCGCGGAATTGTCGACGAAGCCGATGCTGCCCAGCAGCAGCTCGGCATGGGCATCATATTCCTTGTTGCGGAAGGTGGTGACGATCGTGCCGTCCGGCTCGTCCTCGTCATGGGTATAGTCGGCATAGCTGCCGTCGAGCGTCAGCGTCTTGAGCAGGCCCGTGCCGAGCGCGAAGCTGTTCTTCGTCATCACCTTGGTCTGGCGCATGTCGATATAGGTGTCGTCGCTGGGGATGCCGTATTTCGCGTCATATTGCTGGATGGCCGCGCCGACATGGCTCTCGCCGTCGCCCAGGAAGAAGGAGCCGCCCAGCGATCCGCCATGGCCGCGGAAGAAGCTGTTCGCCTGCGTGCCCAGCGGGGTGTCGTAATCGCCGGCGTCGCGCACGAAGCCATCGGCGTGGATCGCGAACCGGCCGAGCGCGATGTCGGTGAGCCCGGCGCCCTGCCATGTATCGGCGACCGTATCGTAGCTGCCGTTCAGTTCGCCGGTGACGGGCGTGCCGGGCAGCGTGTCCGGCACGCGATTGTTGAGCACATTGACGACGCCGCCGATCGCCTGACTGCCATAGCGCAGGGTCGCCGCGCCGCGCACCACCTCGATGCTGCGCGCCGCCAGCGGATCGATCGGCACGCCATGGTCGGGGCCGATGTCGGCCACGTCCGAGCTGCTGGTGCCATCCTCCAGGATGCGCACGCGCGTCGAATCCATGCCGCGGATGATGGGCCGGCTGGCCCCGGCGGCAAAGCCCGTGCCCGCGACGCCCGGCGTGTCCGCCAGCGCGTCGGCAATGCTGGAGCCGCCGCTCCTGAGGATCTTCTCGGCATCGACCCTGGCGACGATGGCCGGCGTGTCGTCGAGCCCATGGCGGAAGGGCGAGGCCGTGACGACGACGACCTGATTGTCGTCGCTCGTGTCGGTGCGGGAGGCGCCCGCGCTGCCCGACTGGGCCTGCGCCGAAACGGGGATGAGCAGGGCAAGCGCCGTCGTGGTGGAAAACAGGGGAATGGAACGCATGAAGGAAAACTCCAGATAATCGTGCCGCGGGTCCGCCGGTGCGGGAATCCGCGATTGGCCGGCGCGCGCGGCCGGATCGCCGCGCGCGCCGAGGCTGGGCTGCGAAGGTCTGGCGTTATCGGGGCGGGGCGCGGCTCTGCCAGCGATGCGATCGCTGGCGAAGCGCGGTCAGGACCGCGAGCGGAACGAAGGGCGCGAAGGCCGCGAAAAGGGGCGCGGGCAGGACGAGCGCGTCCGGAGGGAGATAATGGCCGGCCGCCGCCAGTTCCGCGCAGAGCGGGCAATCCGGTTCGCTGTCCTCCAGCCCCTGCGCCGGCATGAGCAGGCGCGCGCCGCCCTCACCGTGGCGATCGCGCGCCTCGGCTGGAGGGGCGCCCGCTTCCATCCACGGATGGACATGGCTCTGGACCGCGATGGTCTGGGCGAGGAAGGCCGCGAGGAAGAGCAGCAGGAGGAACAGCGGGCCTTTCCCATGACGGGATGGCGACCGCTGCGCAGGCCATGGGCTTGATCGGTGCGAGCCTGGCAATTCCGTATCCTGACGCTGGCGAGCCCTGCCGGCGGCGGACTGTGGGCGCCGCGCCGCCGCGTCGGCCCGATGTTGGTATGTTATATGGTCACATCGGTCAAGGCGACTCGATGGGATGCGCGGGATTTGCGGCGGGTCGGGCGCTTTCTTCGCCGTCCGCCGGGCTGGCCATCGCGGCAGGGCCGGTCTGTCGAAGCTGGAGCCCGCTTCGCCGTCCGCGTGGCCACTAATCGAGAAATCCGATCTGTGGATTGATATTAATCAATTTGCTCGCACTAGAAGGATGCTTATGTGCAATGCGGCAATCCCAACAGATGGAGCTGACATGAGCCTCGTAAACACGCCGCTGAAGCCCTTTTCCGCCACCGCCTTCAAGCAGGGCAAGTTCGTCGACGTGACGGATGCCGACGTGAAGGGCAAATGGGCGGTCTTCTTCTTCTATCCGGCCGACTTCACCTTCGTGTGCCCGACCGAACTCGAGGATCTCGCCGGCATCTACCCGACCCTGCAGGGCATGGGTGTCGAGGTCTATTCGGTGTCGACCGACACGCATTTCTGCCACAAGGCCTGGCACGACACCTCGCCGGCCATCGGCAAGATCGACTATTATATGCTGGGTGACCAGAACCACAGCATCTCGAACAATTTCGAGATCCTGCGCGAAGGCGTGGGCCTTGCCGATCGCGGCACCTTCGTCGTCGATCCCGAGGGCACGATCCAGCTCGTCGAGATCACGCCGGAGGGCGTCGGCCGCAACGCGACCGAGCTGCTGCGCAAGATCAAGGCGCTGCAATACTGGACGAGCCACCCGGGCGAGGTCTGCCCCGCCAAGTGGGAAGAGGGCGAGAAGACGCTTGCCCCCTCGCTCGACCTGGTCGGCAAGATCTGATCGCAGGTCCCCTGTCGCCCCTTCCTCTTCGGAGGAGGGGGCCCTGGGGATGCGGGGCGCGTCGCCGGCGAGGCGACAGGCCGCAACGCTTCACCCCCCCAACCCCTCCCCTGAAGGGGAGGGGCTCAATCCCGAGGACATCCGAGATGCTTGAGCCCGCCATCAAGACCCAGTTGCAGGCCTATATGGCCAATATCCGGCAGCCGATCGAGCTGGTGCCGTCGCTGGACGACAGCACCAAGGCCTCGGAGCTGCGGGCGCTGCTGGAAGAGATTGCCGGCCTGTCGGACAAGGTGACGCTCGCCGCCGATGAAGGCGATGCGCGCAAGCCCAGCTTCCTCATCCGGCGCGTCGGCACGGACATCGGCGTGCGCTTCGCCGGCATCCCGCTCGGCCACGAATTCACCTCGCTGGTGCTGGCGCTGCTGCAGGTCGGCGGCCACCCGCCCAAGGTGGATGCGGACGTGATCGAACAGGTGAAGGCGCTGGACGGCGACTTCGTCTTCGAGACCTATTTCTCGCTCTCCTGCCAGAACTGCCCGGACGTCGTGCAGGCGCTGAACATGATGAGCGTGCTCAATCCGCGTATCCGCCACACCGCCATCGACGGGGCGCTGTTCAAGGCCGAAGTCGACGCGCGCAAGATCATGGCGGTGCCGACCGTCTGGCTGAACGGGAAGGAATTCGCGTCCGGCCGCATGGACCTGGAGCAGATACTCGCGAAGCTGGACACCGGCGCCGTCGCCCGCGCGGCGGAAAAGATCGCCACGAAGGAACCCTTCGACGTGCTGGTGGTGGGCGGTGGCCCTGCCGGCGCCGCCGCCGCCATCTATGCCGCGCGCAAGGGCATCCGCACCGGCGTGGTCGCCGAGCGGTTCGGCGGGCAGGTGCTCGACACCATGGCCATCGAGAATTTCATCTCCGTGCCGCACACGGAAGGGCCGAAGCTGGCGAGCGCGCTGGAAGCCCATGTGAAGGATTATGATGTGGACATCATGAACCTTCAGAAAGCGAAGGCGCTCATCCCGGCGCGCACGCCCGGCGGCCTTGCCGAAGTGCAGCTCGAGAGCGGCGCCAGCCTGAAGGCGAAGGCGGTCATCCTCGCCACCGGCGCGCGCTGGCGGCAGATGAACGTGCCGGGCGAGGACGACTATCGCAACAAGGGCGTGGCCTACTGCCCGCATTGCGACGGGCCGCTGTTCAAGGGCAAGCGCGTCGCGGTGATCGGCGGCGGCAACAGCGGCGTGGAGGCCGCGATCGACCTCGCCGGCATCGTCGCGCATGTGACGCTGATCGAATATGACAGCCAGTTGCGGGCCGACGCGGTGCTGCAGCGCAAGCTGTTCAGCCTGAAGAACGTCACCGTCATCACCTCGGCCCTGACGACCGAAGTGCATGGCGACGGCGAGAAGGTGATCGGCCTCACCTACAAGGATCGCAACGGCGACACGTCGCATCTGGTCGAGCTGGAGGGCATTTTCGTCCAGATCGGTCTGGTGCCCAATACCGAGTTCCTTGCCGGAACGGTCGCGCTCAGCAATCGCGGCGAGATCGAGATCGACGCGCGCGCCCACACCTCGCAGCAGGGCATCTTCGCGGCCGGCGACTGCACGACGGTGCCCTACAAGCAGATCGTCATCGCCATGGGGCAGGGCTCGACCGCCGCCCTCTCGGCCTTCGACTATCTCATCCGCCTCGCGCCGTCCGAGGAGCAGGCCGAAGCCGCCTGACGGCCCGCGCCCTGCCCATGTCGGGCAGGGCGCAGGCTCGCAGCTCCGCCTGTTTCCGCAACACCTCCGCTTGGCCTGAACGCCTCCGCACGGCCTTCCCGTTCGCCCGTCGACGGCCTCGGGGCGGGCCGGCCTGCCGCGCTGAACCATGCAAGGCCGGCGCGCGGTTACCGGCTTGCGGGACCAGGCTCGCGCCATGCCTCGCCCCTCTGCTTGCATCCCTGTGTTGACAGGCTAAAACACCGGCATCAGCCCGCCTTGTCGCGGCTCCAACAGGTTCAGGGACCCATCTCCGTCATGCGCAAGAAGATCATGCTCGCCCCCTTGTCCGCGCTTGCCGCGATCGCCACGCCCGGCGCGGCGGACGAGACCCGGGAAAACCCCCTCGTCGCGCCGTGGACCGGCCCTTATGGCGGGGTGCCGGCCTGGGACAAGGTGACCCTGGACGATTTCCCCGGCGCGTTCGAGACGATGATGGCGCGCGTCCGGGCCGAATTCGAGAGGGTGGTGACCGATCCGGCGGCGCCGACCTTCGACAACACCATCCGCCCGCTGGAGATGGACAATCTCACCAACCGGGTCTTCCCCGTCTGGGGCGTCCATATCTCCAATCTCTCGAACGATCAGGTGCGCGCGCTGCAGGGCGAGTGGGGCCCCCGGCTCAGCGCCTTCTTCAACGAGCTGCAGCTCGATCCGCGCTATTTCGCCCGCCTGAAGGCCATTTACGATGCGCGCGAGGGCGCCGGGCTGGACGCGCGGCAGATGCGGCTGCTCACCCGCATCTATGAGGATCTCGTCGCCAACGGCGTGCAGCTCGATGCCGGCAAGAAGCAGCAGCTCATCGCCATCGAGACCGAACTGGCGCGGCTTTACAGCAGCTTCTCCAACAAGCTGCTCGCCGACGAGGAGAAATATCTCGCCTTCACCAGCGAGGCGGACCTCGCCGGGCTGCCGGACGACCTCAAGGCGACGATGCACGCCGCCGCGCAGGAACGCCATGTCGAGGGCTGGGTGCTGGTCAATACCCGCTCCTATGTGACGCCCTTCCTGGAGAACGCGACCCGGCGCGACCTGCGCCGGAAGGTGTTCGAGATGTTCGTGCGGCGCGGGGACAATGGCGACGGAAACGACACCAGGGCGACCATCGCGCGCATCCTGGCGCTGCGCGCGGAGCGGGCGCATCTGCTCGGCTTCCGCAACCATGCCGAATACCGCATGCGCGACACGATGGCCGGCACGCCGCAGCGCGCCATGGACCTGATGATGCGCGTCTGGCCGGCGGCGGTCGCGCGCGTGCATCAGGAAGTGGCGGACATGCAGGCGCTGGCCGATGCCGATGCGGCGGCCGGGCGCGGGGCGCGCATCACCATCGAGCCCTGGGACTATCGCTTCTATGCCGAGAAGGTGCGCAAGGCGAAATATGACCTCGATCAGGCGGAGCTGAAGCCCTATTTCCAGCTCGACAGGATGGTCGCGGCGATGTTCGACGCCGCCGGCCGGCTCTATGGCTTCCGGTTCACCGAGAATACGGGCACCGTGCCGGTGTTCAATCCGGACGTGCGCACCTTCGAGGTGACGCGCGAGGGCCGGGTGGTCGGCCTCTACTATCTCGATACCTGGGCGCGCGCGGGCAAGCGCTCGGGCGCGTGGATGACCACCTATCGCAGCCAGAATCATCTCAATCACGACGAGATCGTGCTGGCCTCGAACAATAATAATTTCGCCAAGGGCCAGCCCGGCGTGCCCACGCTCATCAGCCTCGACGACGCGACCACGCTGTTCCACGAGTTCGGCCACGCCCTCCATTATCTGAATTACGACATCACCTGGCCGGGGCTGGGCGGCACGCCGCGCGACTTCGTGGAATATCCCAGCCAGGTGAACGAGAACTGGCTGCTGACGCCCTATATCCTGCAGACCTATGCCCGCCATTATCAGACCGGCGCGCCGATCCCGCAGGCGCTGGTCGACCGGATCATCGCGAGCCGGACCTTCAACGAGGGCTTCTCGACCGTGGAATATCTCTCCTCGGCCATCCTCGACATGAAGCTGCATGACCGCGACGCGCCGGTGACGGACATCGCCGCCTTCGAGCGCGATACGCTGGCGGAACTGGGCATGCCGAAGGAGATGGTGATGCGCCATCGCCTGCCGCAGTTCGGCCATCTCTTCTCGTCGGACGCCTATTCGGCGGGCTACTACAGCTATCTCTGGTCCGAGACGATGGATGCGGACACCTGGGCGGCGTTCGAGGAAACGGGCGATGTCTGGGATCATGACACCGCCGAGCGCTTCCGCGCGACCTTGCTTGCAACCGGCAACGAGACCGACCGCGCCGAGGCTTATCGCGCCTTCCGCGGCCGCGATCCCGATGTCGACGCGCTGCTGCGCCGCCGCGGCTTCCCGGTGAGCGGCGAGGCGAAGGGCACCGGCCACTGAGCCTGTTCGACGGCGCGCAGGCGTCCGATCCTCCGGTCAGTCCCGCGCGGCGTCCGTCCGCCGGAAGCGCCAGTGCATGGCGCGCGATCCATCCAGCATGGCGATGCGCGCCTGGAGCCTGCCGTCCTCCAGCCAGTAGGTGACGCGCTGCGGATAGTCGTGCCGCGCGTTGACGAAGCTGATCCGGGGACCGGGCGCGTCCTGTGCCTCCGCCGGTTCGAGCGTGAAGCGCGTCGCCGCCGCGCCGCCGGGCTGGGCGATGAAGACGAGGCCGTCAGTCTCGCGCGCGATGCGCATATGCTCGAAGCTGAGGCTGCGCGCGCCCCTGAACATGTGGCCGCTGCCGATCATCATCGCGCCGCGCGGCCTGGTCCAGCATTCCTCGCTCTGCCGGCCCTCGCCATAATCCGCGATCCAGCAGCCCGCCATCCAGCCGGGCAGGGCGGACGCCCCGTCCTGCGTGCCCGGCGCGGATGCGGCGGCAAGCGCAGGCAGCAGCAATATGGCGACCGGAAAGATGATGGCGCGCATGAGCATCCCCCTGTTTTTCGTCCACCCGTGCGGGATGGATCGGCAACCGATCCTATCGCATGAAACGGGCATGGACATCCGCAAATCGCGACGACCGGGCGCGCCATGGCGGCGCAACCGGCGCACCGGCGGACGGGGAGAGCGCACGCACCGTCCCGCCGGGCCTCGATTCCCGGACGCGTGCGTGCCGCCGGCAAGGTGCTTCATGTCATGATCCGGGCGGGCGCGTCGTCGGCGTGCGCCGGTCGGCCGTCAGCCCCGGCTCGCGTCCCGCGCCGCCTCGGCCGCCGCGCTCGCCAGCCGGTCGGCGCGCTCATTCTCGGGATGGCCGGCATGGCCCTTCACCCATTGCCAGTCGATCCGGTGGCGCCGCGCCGCCTCGATCAGCGCCTGCCAGAGATCGGCATTCTTGACCGGCTTGCGGTCCGCCGTGCGCCAGCCGTTGCGCTGCCAGCCATGCACCCATTTGGTGATGCCGTCCTTCACATAGGCGCTGTCGGTGGAGAGGACGACGTCGCAGGCGCGAGTGAGGGCATTGAGGCCCTCGATGGCGGCCATCAGTTCCATCCGGTTGTTGGTGGTGAGCGCCTCGCCGCCGGAGAGCTCCTTCTCGCGGCCGTTGAAGCGCAGCACCGCGCCCCAACCGCCCGGGCCGGGATTGCCCTTGCAGGCGCCGTCGGTGAACAGCTCCACCTTGCCCGTGCTCATGGCGCGCGTCCGAACAGCGTCTCGGGCGGCATGCCGGCATAGGCCTCCAGCCGGTTGAGATAGGCGAGCGGGTCCTTGCGCGTCACCAGCGCGGTGGGCGGGGTGTTGATCCAGTCATAGGCGCGGGTCAGCAGGAAGCGCAGCGCCGCGCCGCGCGCCAGAATGGGCAGCGCCGCATGCTCCGCGCGCGTGAGGCCGTGGCCCCGCGCATAGCCCGCCATCAGCGCGGCCGCGACATCGCCATGGAAGACATGGCCGTCCGGCGAGAAACACCAGGCACCGTGCGTGATGGCCAGGTCATAGGCGCGGATGTCCGTGCAGCTGAAGTAGAAATCGATGAGGCCGCCCACCTCGTCGCCGACCATCAGCACATTGTCCGGGAAGAGATCGGCATGGATGGCGCTGCGCTCCAGGTCGGTGGGCCAGTGCGCGTCGATATAGGCCAGCTCGGCCTGCACCCGGGCGGCGAGGCCGGGCCGGATCTCGTCGAGGCTGGCGCCGCAGTCCCGGGCGAGGCCGTGCCAGCCTTCCGGGCCCAGCGCATTGGGCCGCTGGCCGGTGAAGCCCTCCGCCGCGCGATGAAGCTGGCCCAGCGCATGGCCCGCCGACCGCGCCTGCGCCGGCGTCGGCCGGGTGACCGAAATGCCGGTGAGGAATTCGATCAGCGCCGCCGGCCGATCGCACAGGGTCTGGAGCATGCGGCCCTCGCGATCCGGGATGAAGCGCGGCACCGGCGAGCCCCGTGCCGCCAGATGGGCGAGCAGCGCCATGAAGAAAGGCAGGTCTTCCTCCCTGACCCGCTTCTCGTAGAGCGTCAGGATGAAACGCGCGCCCTCGCCGTCCGCGCCGCTGGTATCGACCAGATAATTGCTGTTTTCCACGCCCTCGGCAATGCCTTTGGCGGCGCGCAGCGTGCCGACATCATAACGTTCGAGGAAGCTGGCCAGCGTCTCGGCCGGGACTTGGGTATAGACCGCCATGCGCGTCCCTTAGGGAGAAGCGCGGGGGAGGGGAAGGTGGAACGGCGCGATGGCCGGTCGGGAAATATCGCGGGGCGCGCCCTTCGGCCCAGGTCGGGCCCCGATGCCGGGAGGATCGTCCGTGCGGCGTTCTCGGCAGCCCGCGACTTCGCTCGACGGCCGCTCGAATCGAACGGGCTCCGCGATTGGGGGGAGGGGCGCCTCCCGACCTTGCCGCGTCCGCCGCCGGTCAGTCCGCTTCCAGCCCGCGCGGCAGCTTGAAGGCCATCTTCTCCTCGGCCGTGCGCACTTCCCGCTCGGTGAGGTCGTAATGCGCGGCCAGCGCGTCGACCACGCCGCGCACGAGGATCTCGGGCGCGCTGGCGCCGGCGGTGAGGCCCAATGTCGCGACGCCCTCCAGCCAGTCGAAATCGATCTCGGCGGCGGTCTGGATGAGGCGCGCGCGCGTGCCCATGCGTTCGGCGACCTCGACCAGCCGGAGCGAATTGGAGCTGTTGGGCGCGCCGATCACCAGCACGGCGTCGGCCTCCATGGCGATCGCCTTGGCGGCGGCCTGCCGGTTCGAGGTGGCGTAGCAGATGTCCTCGCCGCGCGGGCCGACGATTTCGGGGAAGCGGCGCTGCAGCGTGGCGACGATCGCGGCGGTGTCGTCCACCGAAAGCGTGGTCTGGGTGAGGAAGGCCAGCTTCTGTCCGTCGGGCGGCTGGACGCCCCGCGCATCCGCCTCGGTCTCGATGAGAGTCATGCTGCCCTCGGGCACCTGGCCGAACGTGCCGATCACTTCGGGATGGCGGGCATGGCCGATGAACAGGATATGCCGCCCCGCCTCGACCTGCCGCTCGGCCTGGCGATGCACCTTGGAGACGAGCGGGCAGGTGGCGTCCAGATAGTCGAGCCCGCGCGCCTGCGCATTGGCCGGGATCAGCTTGGGCACGCCATGGGCGGAAAAGACCACCGGCCGCCCGTCCGGCACATCGTCCAGCTCGGGCACGAAGACCGCGCCCTTGGCGCGCAACGCCTCGACCACGAAGCGGTTGTGCACGATCTCGTGGCGCACATAGACCGGCGCGCCATATTTCTCGAGCGCCCGCTCGACGATGGTGATCGCCCGGTCCACCCCCGCGCAGAAGCCGCGCGGCGCGGCGATGAGGAGCGTCAGCGGTGGGCGAACGCGGGATTCGGTCGAAAGCGAGACAGTGGCCATGTGCCTCCCTTAGAATATCCATGAGGGTCAGGCGAGGGATTTGCGTCCGGCGCGGACCGCGTGCCGGGCGCCGGGAAGCGGTCCGCGCGTCGCTTCCCCATGAAGCCGCCGCCCGCGCGCGACCGGCCCGATACGCCTGCCCCCCCGGCCGCGCTTTCCCATGGCGATCGCACCCCGGATCGCATGGCGGCGGAGGGCTCGCCGCCGAAAGCCCGGCGGCCTCGAGCGTGGCCGAGTCTCCATCCCGTTGCGGTTGCGTCGCGCGCGCTGCGTCATTAAGAAGCGCCAATCGAAGGACCGGGCGACCGCCCGCGCCTGTTTATGAAGGATTGTTCCCCCTTGCGGATGTCCGCTCTCATCAAGATCGCGACTGGCTCTCTCATTGTCGCCGGCCTTGCCGCCTGCAGCGCAAAGCGGGGCGATATCGACCTTTCCGGCCAGGGCCTCGTCCAGATCCGGTCGAGTTGCCCGACCGTGGCGATCGCCGCGCAGACCGGTGACATCACGCTGTTCGATCCGCCGGCCAGCCGCGAGGCGGCCGCGATCGACGTGGTCGCGGACATCACGGACGTGCGCTCGACCTGCACGACCGTCGGCGACGACCTCTACAGCGAGGTCACCTATTCGGTGAATGCCCTCCGCCGGGATGCGACCGCGGCGCGCGACGTCGACCTGCCGGTCTTCTCGACGGTGGTGCGCGGCGGCACGTCCGTGATCGCCAAGCGCATCACGACGATCCGGCTGAGCTTCCCCGCCGGATCGCTGCGGGCCCATGCGACCGGCCGGACCGGCGCCTATGTGAACCGCGAGGCCGCGACGCTGCCGGACGACATCCGCCAGAAGCTGCAGAATCCGCGCCGCTCGGGCGATGCGGACGCCGCGCTCGATCCGCTGAACCGGCCGGACGTGAAGGCCGCGCTGCAGCGAACCAGCTTCGAGCTGCTCCTCGGCTTCAACCTCACCCAGGACCAGCTCCGCTACAACGTGACCCGCTGATTCTTTTCGGCGGCTGGCCGACCGCGTCATCCCGTCGCCGGGCCGCCCGATGACAGGACCTATCGACCGATGAGCATCTTTGCCCGTTTCTCAGCGCATGTCGACGCATTGCTCGACGCCATGGCCGATGCGGGCGAACTGCCCGCCGGCCTCGATCGCAAGGCCGTCACCGTCGAGCCGCCGCGCGATCCCGCCCATGGCGACATGGCGACCAATGCCGCGATGGTGCTTGCGAAGTCCGCCGGCACCAATCCGCGCGCGCTGGCCGAGCTGATCGCCGCCCGCCTGCGCGCCGTGCCGCAGGTGACGGGCGTGGAGATCGCCGGTCCCGGTTTCATCAACCTGCGGCTGGACCGCGCGGCATGGGAAGAGGAACTGCGCGCCGTCCACGCCGCCGGGCTGGACTATGGCCGCTCGGACATGGGGCAGGGCGCGCGCGTCAATGTCGAATATGTCTCCGCCAACCCGACCGGCCCCATGCATATGGGCCATTGCCGGGGCGCGGTGGTGGGCGATGCGCTCGCCGCGCTGCTGGAGTTCGCCGGTCACAAGGTGACGCGCGAATATTATATCAACGATGCCGGCAGCCAGGTGGAGACGCTCGCCCGCTCGGTGCACCTGCGCTACCGCGAGGCGCTGGGCGAGGACATCGGCACCATCCCCGAGGGTTTCTATCCCGGTGACTATCTGATCCCGATCGGCCAGGCGCTCGCGGCCGAATATGGCGACCGTTATGCCGCCGCGCCGGACAGCGAATGGCTGGTCCTGTTCCGCACCCGCGCGGTCGACGCGATGATGGACATGATCCGCGCCGATCTCGCGCTGCTCGGCATCCATCACGATCTCTTCTCGTCCGAGGCGGAGATGCAGCGTTCCGGCAAGGTGGACGCGGCGATCGCGCGGCTCGCCGACATGGGCCTCATCTATGAGGGCACGCTGGAGAAGCCCAAGGGCGAGCCGGTGGACGACGACTGGCAGCCCGAGCCGATGATCCTGTTCCGCGCCAGCGCGTTCGGCGACGACAGCGACCGGCCGGTGAAGCGTCCCAACGGGCAATATACCTATTTCGGCAACGACCTGGCCTATCATGCGGAGAAGGCGAGCCGGGCCGACGCGCTGATCGACATCTGGGGCGCGGACCATGCCGGCACCGTCAAGCGCATCAAGGCGGCGGTCGCGGCGCTGACCGGCGGCAAGGCGCGCTTCGACGTCAAGCTGGTGCAGATGGTCCGGCTGCTGCGCGACGGCGAGCCGGTGAAGATGAGCAAGCGCTCGGGCACGTTCGTGACGCTCGCCGACGTGGTCGAGGAAGTCGGCAAGGACGTGGTGCGCTTCACCATGCTCACCCGCAAGGCCGACGCGCAGATGGACTTCGACTTCGCGAAGGTGGTCGAGGCCAGCAAGGACAATCCGGTCTTCTATGTGCAATATGCCCATGCCCGGATCGCCTCGCTCGGCCGGCGCGCGGCGGCGCATTTCGCGAGCCTGCCCGCGCCGGACCTGGCCCGCTTCGGGCCCGCCGAGCTGGAGCTGGTGAAGCTGATGGCGACCTTCCCCCGCGTGGTCGAGGGCGCGGCGAGCGCGCGCGAGCCGCACCGCATCGCCTTCTATCTCAACGATCTGGCGGCGGCCTTCCATGCCTGGTGGAATCTCGGCAACGATCAGCCGGCGCTGCGCGTCATCGTGCCCGGGGACGCGGTCGTCACCGCATCCCGACTGTTCTTGAGTGCCGGAATCGGACAGGTTATCAGGAACGGCCTCGCGCTCATGGGGGTCGCGGCGCTGGAGGAGATGAACTGATGCCCGCCGAGCAGAGCGACGGTTTCAACCTGGACGATCGCGATCGCCTGCCCTGGCTGGAGCCGGCCGGCATCGAGGCGGATGTCGAGCCCGTCTCTCCGCTGAGGATCCTCGGTCTCGTGCTGGTCGGGCTGCTGCTGCTCGCCCTCATCATCGGCGGCGGCTACTGGCTCAAGCATCGCGGCGGGGCCGGCGCGGACGGCGAGGTGCAGCTCATTCCCGCCCAGAACGGCTCCTACAAGATCCCGGCCAACGCCTCGGACTCCAAGGCGTTCGAGGGCGAGAATGACGAGACCTTCCAGGCCAGCGCCGGCGGCGAGGCGGGCGGGCGGATCGACCCCAGCCGCGTGCCCGAGGCGCCGCGCACCGATCTGCGCCCGGCCGCCGGGAGCGGCGCCGGCGCGCCCGCGACGCCGCCGCCGGCCGCCAAGCCGACCGTCTCGGCGACCGTGCGCGAAACCACGGCGGCGCCGCCCTCGGCGCGCCCGGCGGCCGCCGGCACGGCCGGGCCGGCGGGCTCGCGCATCCAGGTCGGCGCCTATAACAGCGAGCAGATCGCGCAGGGCGTCTGGCGGCGGCTGAGCGGCCAGTTCGATTATCTCAAGGATCAGGAGCATAGCGTCGAGCCGGTCCAGGCCGGCGGGCGCACGCTCTATCGCCTGCGCGTGTCGCTGGGGTCGGCGGCGGATGCGTCCGCCGCCTGCGGCAAGCTGCGCGTCGCGGGCGAGAATTGCATGGTGGTCCGCTGAGCCGGCGCCGGGCCCGGTCGGCACGCGGCGGCGACGGACGGAGGGCAGCCGCATGAAGCCCGTGATCTTCGGCCTCGCCGGCCCGCAGGTGAGCGACGCGGAGCGCGCGCTGTTCCGCGCCTGCGATCCGGCCGGCTATATCCTGTTCGGCCGTAACATCGTGGACGCGGCGCAGGTGCGCGCGCTCACCCATGATCTGCGGGGCATCGCGGGGCGGGACGACCTGCTCATCATGGTCGATCAGGAGGGCGGCCGCGTGGCGCGCATGAAGCCGCCCGTCTGGCCGGAATTCCCCGCCGCCGGCCGGTTCGACGCGCTTTACGAGGTCGCGCCCTCGACCGCGATCGAGGCGGCGCGCTGCAACGCGCACGCGCTCGGCGCCATGCTCGCCGGGGTCGGGATCAGCGCCGATGCCGCGCCGGTGCTGGACGTGCGGCAGGAGGGCGCCAGCGACATCGTGGGCGACCGTGCCTATGGCGCCGAGCCGATGCGGGTCGCGGCGCTGGGCCGCGCCACCCTGGAGGGGCTGCGCAGCGGCGGCGTTGTCGGTATCGTCAAGCATATGCCGGGCCATGGCCGGGCGCTGGTCGACAGTCATCATGAACTCCCCACCGTCACGGCGGACCGCCGCGCGCTGGAACTGGACTTCATGCCCTTCCGCACGCTCGCCTGGGCGCCGGTCGGCATGACCGCGCACATCGTCTATACCGCGCTCGATCCCGATCGCCCCGCGAGCCTCTCGCCGCGCGTGATCGACGAGGTCATTCGCGGCGCGATCGGCTTCGACGGGCTGCTCATGTCCGACGATCTCGACATGAAGGCGCTGAACGGCGCGCCGGACGAGCTGGCGGCGGGCGTGGTGGCGGCGGGCTGCGACCTGGCGCTCAACTGCTGGGGGCGGATCGGGGAGATGACCGCCATCGCGGCGCGCCTGCCGGAGATCGGCGATGCGGCGCGCGAGCGGCTGGACCGGGCGATGGAGACGGTCGCCAACGGCCCCGATCCGGACTGGCCGATGGACCGGGCCATCGCCATGCGCGACGCGCTGTTCGAGCAGGCGATGGCATGACCGGGACCACGACCCGCGAGGCCATCGACGTCGACGCGCTCCTGGGCGATGCCGACTGGGCCGAGCCGGTCCGCCGCGCGCCGGGCGAGGCGGTGCTGACCGTCCATGTCGAGAGCTGGGAAGGGCCGCTCGACCTGCTGCTGGCGCTGGCCCGCACGCAGAAGGTGGACCTGCGCGAGATTTCCATCCTCGCGCTGGTCGAGCAATATCTGCGCTTCATCGAGGAAGCCGCCGAATTGCGGCTGGAGCTGGCGGCGGACTATCTGGTGATGGCGGCCTGGCTGGCCTATCTCAAGTCCGCGCTGCTGCTGCCGAAGGAAGCCCAGCCCGATCCGAGCCCCGAGGAACTGGCGCTGCGCCTGCATCTGCGCCTGCAGCGGCTGGAGGCGATGCGCGAGGCCGGCGCCCGGCTGATGGCGCGGGACCGCATCGGGCGCGACGTGTTCGTCCGCCCCGTGCCCGAGGGCCTGCATCGCCTGCGCGCGATCCGCTGGCAGGCCGGCCTCTACGATCTCATCCAGGCCTATGGGCAGGTGAAGGCGCGCACGGCCCCGCGCGTGCACATCGTCGCGCGGCGGCTGGTGATGACGCTGGACGAGGCGATCGAGCGGGTCTCGCGGCTGGTGGGCGCGCGGCTGGACTGGTCGGAGCTGCGCAGCTTCCTGCCCGAGACGAGCGATCCGCAACTGCGGCGCTCGGCGCTGGCGAGCAGTTTCGTCGCGGCGCTGGAACTGGCCCGGCAGGGCAGGGTGGAACTGGATCAGGCGGCGATCTTCGCCCCTCTCTACCTGCGCGCCGCCGGGGGACGGACATGATGCTCTCCATGCAGGCGCGGCTGGTGGAGGCCGTGCTGTTCGCCGCCGAGGGCCCGCTGGCGCCGCAGGAGATCGCGCGCCATGCCGGGCTGGAGGAGAGCGTGCTGCCGCATCTGGCGGCGCTGGCCGATCATTATGAAGGGCGCGGCATCGAGCTGGTCGAGCGCGGCGGGCGCTGGCATTTCCAGACCGCGAGCGACCTCTCGCACATCCTGCGCCGCGAGCGGGAGGAGCCGCGCAAGCTCTCCCGCGCCGCGATCGAGACGCTGGCCATCATCGCCTATCATGAGCCGGTCAGCCGCGCGGAGATCGAGGCGATTCGCGGCGTGCAGGTGGCGAAGGGCACGCTCGACGTGCTGATGGAGGCCGGCTGGATTCGCCCGGCCGGCCGGCGCGAGGTGCCCGGGCGGCCGCTCATCTATGCGACGACCGCCGACTTCCTCAGCCATTTCGGCCTGCAAAGCCGCCGCGACCTGCCGGGCATCGACGATCTTCGCGCGGCGGGACTGCTCGATCCGGTCGACCTGGCGATGGAATCGCTCGAAGCGCAATCGCTACTGGAAAAGGACGACGAGGACGACTAGTTAGACCGGATCAAAGGAGAATTCCGATGGGATTTGGTTCCCCCTTGCATTGGATCGTCCTCGTCCTGGTCGTGGTGCTGCTGTTCGGCGGCGGCCGGATTTCGAGCCTGATGGGTGACGTCGCCAAGGGCATCAAGAGCTTCAAGAAGGGGCTGGCGGACGACGAGGATGACGTCTCCGCGAGCGCCAAGCCCGTGCAGCGCATCGAGCAGCGTCCGGCCGAGCCGGCGGCGGCCGTGCGCGACGAGCAGAAGCTCGAGGGCTGAGCGCGGCCGGCTGAGGCCGCGGACGGAGCGGGATGTTCGGCGTCGATTCCACTGAGCTTCTGCTCGTCATCGTGGTCGCGATCGTGGTGATCGGACCCAAGGACCTGCCGCGCGCGCTTTACAAGGTCGGGCAGGTGGTGGGCAAGGCGCGCGCCATGTCGCGCCATTTCCGCTCCGGGCTGGACGCGATGATCCGGGAGGCCGAGCTGGAGGAACTGCAGAAACAGTGGGCCAAGGAAAATGCGCGCATCATGGCGGAGACGCAGGTCCCCGCTCCGGGCGGCCGGATGACGCCGCTGCCCGATGCGGCGTCCGCGCCCGCCACGGCGAGCGATGCACCGCCGCCGCCCGCCGCTGAAGGCACCGAGCCGCCGCCGCCGCCCGCTGCGCCGCCGCCGGGCGAGACCGTCCGGCCGAAGGGAGAGGCGGCCTCATGAGGGACATAGACGAGACCAAGGCGCCGCTGCTCGATCATCTGATCGAGCTGCGCAGGCGGCTGCTGATCTGCGTCTGGGCGCTCTTCCTCTCGGGCGCGGTCTGCTACTATTTCTCGGACAAGATCCTCGGCTTCCTCATCCAGCCGCTCAAGGACGGGTTCGGCACCGCCAATGGCCGGCTCGTCTATACCAAGCTTTACGAGGCCTTCTTCGTCGAGCTGAAGGTCGCGCTGTTCGGCGCCTTCTTCGTCTCCTTCCCGATCATCGCCAACCAGCTCTGGATGTTCGTGGCGCCCGGTCTCTACGCCAAGGAGAAGCGCGCGCTGCTGCCCTTCCTCATGGCGACGCCCATCCTCTTCGTCGGCGGCGCGGCCTTCGCCTATTATCTGGTGATGCCGACGGCCTTTCACTTCTTCCTGAAGTTCCAGGGCGAGGCCGGGGGGCTCGAGCTGGAGGCGCTGCCCAGCGTGGACAGCTATCTCAGCCTCGTCATGCAGTTCATCCTCGCCTTCGGCATCAGTTTCCTGCTGCCGGTGCTCATCATGCTGCTCAACCGCGCGGGCATCGTCTCGCGTGCGCAGCTTGCCGGCGCGCGGCGCTATGTGATCGTCGGCGCGGTGGCGCTGGCGGCGGTGCTGACCCCGCCGGACGTGGTCTCGCAGCTCATGCTCGCGGTCCCGCTCTGGCTGCTCTACGAGCTGTCGCTGATCGCCATCTGGTTCACGGACCGCCGCGCGGCGCGGGGTGAAGGCGAAACGCAGTCGCTGGCCGAGGCGGAGTAGGGGCTGTCCGTTCCGGATAGACCCGGCTTGTGCGCCTGCGCAGGCGGGAGCCCACAGCGCAAGGGCACTTCGGCCGGGTCCTGGGCTCCTGCCTGCGCAGGAGCACTGAGTCCGTTTCACTCGGATCGACTCTGCTTTGTCATTTGTTTTCGGTGAGTTCCGGGCCGGCGGATGGTGCCATCCGCCTCGAACTCCCTTTAGGGGCACGCCTCGACCGGCGCTTGCTCCGACGGCTTCCGCAAGGGGCCCGCCTTGCAGAAGCAGGAGATGATCGATCAGGGGTCGCGGCATTTCCGCGAGCAGGCCGGCCCGTCGCGCTATCGCAGCGCCCGTCCGCTGTCCTGATATTCCGGCCGGATGCTCGAATCCGGCAGGCCGCGCGCGCTGCCGGTCCCGGGCAGGGCCGGAGCCGGTTGCGCGGCCGGGCGCGCCTCGGGCGCGGGCGCGGGGGGCGGCGTGTCCGGCAGGGCCGCCGTCCTGTCCGCCAGGGCGTCCGGCGGCAGGAAGGCGTGGCCGCTGGGCCCGCTCACGGTTTCCACGCCCGGATAGGCATTGCGGAAACGGGCGGGATCGCCCTCCGCGCCCGGCACGCGATAGAAGATATGCGCTCCGATGATGGCGGCGGCATGCATGCGCGGTGCCCAGCCGGGAAAGACGCTGAGCGCATGATAGAAAGTGGCGAGGCCGGCGGGCGCGAAGATCCGGCCCGCAAGGGCATCCGCCGCCACGTCGCGGGCCCGCCGCCAGCGCGCCGCGTCGATCGGGCGGCCCATCGCGCCGTTGCAGCTGAAGGTGAACTGGCAGTGCAGGTCGGCGCGCCCGGTGCCTTCATAGACGACGCCGCAGACGCTGTCCGGCCATGCGGGATGGCGCACGCGATTGAGCACCACTTGTGCGACCGCGCGCTGCCCTTCCTCGGGTTCGTTGCCGGCCTCGTAATAGACGGCGTTGGCGAGGCAGTTGAGCGCGCGCACCCGGTCGAGCGGACTGCGCCCGGCGAACCGGTAGGGCAGTGCCGCCGGCCCGATGTCGATTGCGAGGATATGCCGGTTGCCGCGCCATTCCGGCGGCAGTCCGCGCGCGTCCGTGCCCTCCGTCCCCCGCGCGTCCGCCGGGCGCGCGAAGGCGCCTTCCGCGAAGAACCAGGCCGAGCCGGGGAAGGTCTCGCCCGGCCGTTCGATGGGATCGCCTGCCGGCGGTTCGGCCGCCCTGGCCGCGCTGGGCCGAGGCAGGTCGAGCGTGCCGTTCAGGATCGGAACCAGCCGGAAGCCCAGCGCCACCAGCAGGAACGGCGCCAGCCAGCGGACCGGCGAAAGCGGCGGCGCGCCGGTCTTTCCGGACGGCTGACGGATCAGGACGGGCGCGGAGTCGGCCATGCGGGCGGCATAGCATGATCCCCCTAAGATTTCCGGAAAAGGCGGCGGGCGCCTGTCGGGGATCGGGTTGCCCGGCGCCGCCCGACCCCGTGCCGGCTCCGGCGCCGGTCCCGCGCGGCCATTCGCGGGGGACGGGAGGCGAGGGGGCGCTCAATCTGCGCTTGGACCGGGCCGCACATCTCCTTGCTTGCCGACCGCGCGCGCGCATCCTACGTCATGCGGCCATGACCCAGTCCTCCCTGCTTCAGTCGAACATCATCGAGCTGATCGGCAATACCCCCCTGCTGCGCCTCGCCGGCCCGTCCGAGGCGAGCGGCGCGGAGATCTACGGCAAGTGCGAGTTCATGAACCCCGGCCAGTCGGTCAAGGACCGCGCGGCCCGGTTCATCATCGAGGATGCCGAGGAGAAGGGCCAGCTCCGGCCCGGCGGCACGATCGTGGAAGGCACGGCGGGCAATACCGGCATCGGCCTCGCCCTCGTCGCCAATGCCAAGGGCTATCGCACGATCATCGTCATGCCCGAGACGCAGAGCCGGGAGAAGATGGACACGCTGCGCGCGTTGCGCGCCGAACTGGTGCTCGTCCCCGCCGCGCCCTATGCCAATCCCGGCCATTTCGTGCACACCTCGCGCCGTCTCGCCGAGGAGACGCCGGGCGCCGTCTGGGCCAACCAGTTCGACAATATCGCCAACCGCAAGGCGCATATCCTGGGCACGGCCGAGGAGATCTGGGCGCAGATGCAGGGCCGCGTCGACGGCTTCACCTGCGCGGCCGGCACGGGCGGCACGCTCGCGGGCACCGGCCTCGGCCTCAAGCAGAAGGACGAGCGCGTCACCATCGCGCTCACCGATCCGGAAGGCGCGGCGCTCTACAATTATTACGCCCATGGCGAGCTGAAGGCGGAGGGCAGTTCGGTCGCCGAAGGCATCGGCCAGAGCCGCATCACCGCCAATCTGGACGGCGCGCCGATCGACACGCAGTTCCGCATCCCGGATGCGCAGGGCATGGTCTGGGTCGAGCGGCTGCTGCGCGAGGAAGGGCTGTGCCTGGGCCTCTCGAGCGGCATCAATGTCGCCGGCGCGGTGGAACTGGGTCGGCAGCTCGGGCCGGGCAGCCGCATCGTCACCATCCTGTGCGACACGGGCCTGCGCTATCTCTCCACCCTCTACAATCGCGCCTGGCTGCAATCGAAAGGCTTGACGCCGCCCGAATGGCTGTCAGAGTGACGGTTTGAGGGGTGGCGCCCGCGTTGCACGCGGGGTCCCAGCGGGAGAGTGCCATGGCGCGGCGGCGTGAGTTGCGCGCACATCGTGAGGAATTTCAGCGGGTTCAGGTCGGCCTTGTCGGTCTGGCCGGTGTCCTGCTGGTCGTCACGCTCGCCAATATCGTCATCCAGACGGCGCGGACCGAATCCGCGAGCGACATCAGTTCCACCACGCTCGACCAGAGCAATGACGGCATGCAGGTCGCCAACGGCGCGAGCGGCAACGAGCCGCTTGCGGACCTGGGCGTGACCCCGACCGCGGATCAGGCCGGCGCGGGTTCCGGCGCCGATACGGCGGCGCCCTCCGTGCCGGATCTCGAACCCGACCCGCGTCTCAGCAAGCCGATGGATCGCGATCCGCGCAATGGAAACCGGAACGGCCAGTAACGCTTCGGGCGACGAGGCCGGGTGCGCATCGTGGCGATGATGCTGGCGAGAAGCCTGGCGGGCCTGCTGGCGATCATGGCGGCGCTCCTCGCGGGGCTGCTCCCCTCGCTGCTGCGGACCGGCCGGATCGTGCCGGGCGACTGGCTGCTGCCCGGCCTGCTCGCCATCGCCATCCTGTTGCTGACGGGCGGCGCGGGCGGGCGCCCGGTCTCGCGGCGCGATGCCGGCGCGATCTGGGCCCTGGTCGTGCTGCCGTTCATGCTGTTCATGCTGGTCGCCGCCTCGCGTCCACCCTGGAGCGGACTGGCGGGCCTCGCCGGCGGTCTCGGGCTCGCGACGATGGCGCTGGCCGTTCTGCGGCGACGCCCGCCCGCGATCCGCTGGGGCGGGCTGGCGCTTCTGCTGGCCCTTGCCGCCGCCGCGCAGTGGCTCTTGCGGACGCCGGACCGGCCGCGGGATCATCCGGACAGCCCGGTCGTCGGCGTGATGAGCGCGCTGCCGCTGCAGGGCGCGGCGCTGGCGCCCGCGGGCCATCCGCTCGATGCGCCCGGGCTCGACACGCCGCTCTGGGCGGTGCTCGATCGGGCCGTCCGGCTGCGGCCGCTCGATGCGCTCGATGAAGTGCGGCTCGCGTCGGTCGACCGGCTGCTGCTCGCCCAGCCCCGCCAGCTTGCGCCGGAGGAACTGGTCGCACTCGATGCCTGGGTGCGGGCCGGCGGCGCGGCGGTGATCCTCGCCGATCCGCTGCTGCACTGGCCGGATGCCCGGCCGCTTGGCGATGCCCGCCGCGCGCCGCTTACCAGCCTGCTCGATCCGCTGCTTGCCCATTGGGGCCTGCGCCTCGAACCGGGCCGCTATGAACCGGGCACCGATCCGGTGGAACGCCGCCTGCTCGATGATGGCACGCTGCTCCAGCTCGCCGGGGCGTCGCGCTTCACGGCGACGGCCGCGCCGGGCGCGCGATGCGTCCTGTCCGACGGGGGACTGATGGCGCGCTGCGCGATCGGGCGCGGCCATGCCCGCCTGATCGCGGATGCGGACTGGATTCACGACGCGCTCTGGACGCGCGATCCCGATCATCCCGGCCTGTCCAGTGCCTGGACGAGCGACGCCGTGCCGATGCTCCGCGCGTGGCTCACTGGGATGGCATGGGACGGCGACTCGGGTTCGGCCTGGCTCCTCAGCAAGAATCGGCTGATTTCCGCCATTCGCGCTGCGCTCGCGCTCGCGATTCTGCTGAGTCTGGGCTGGGCATGGCTGGGGCGGGCGGGGATGGCGCGCGCCGGCATGGGGCGGCGGCCGCAGGGACAAATCGGGAACATTCCCAGTCCATTTCCGGACTCGACATAGGGGCGCCCCGGAAACACCCTGTTCTTCCCATAAAAAATAGCCCTTATCCCATGCTATCCCACGTTTCCCCTTCCATGGAAGGGCGAGCGCTGGTAGGGATTGCATAGGGGCAAGCGTCTCATCCGTGAGTCATCGCGTCGGCAGCGCATGCGCTTCCGCGCGGGAGGAGACGTGTGCCCTCCGGAGGAGGCGCAGGCGGGGATGTCCCTGGTCGCATATGAAGGCATTGAGGCGAGCCCCCTGGATTCCAAGGGTCGTTTCGTCATGCCTGCCGACTTCCGGTCCGCGCTGCGCCTGAGCTGCGGCGACGAGCCCCGCTTCTTCCTGCGCTTTTCGGACAAGAACCCCTTTCTCATGGCCTATGGAAATGCCGAGCAGCAGGAATTCCGCCGTGAATCCGAGGAGATGGCCCGCATCGCCCGCGAGCGCGGCGAGCTGTTCGATCGCGGCCGCCACGACAAGGGCCGGGGCACCGCCACGCCCGTGACGATGGACGCGGGCGGGCGCTTCGCCATCGACCGCATCATGCGCCAGCTTCTCGACATCACGGACAGCGTCGTCTTCTACGGAGCGGACCGCTATATCGAGATCTGGAAGCCCGAAACCTATCTCGAGAAGGGCGATCCCGACAGCTACGCGCGCATCAAGACCGAGATGTTCCTCGAGGAACTGGCCCAGAAGCGGAAGGCGAGGGGCCAGTGACGGCACTTGCCTCCCCCTCCGCGCCGGACGCGCCCCACATCCCGGTGCTGCTCGACGAAGTCGTCGCGGCGCTCGCCATTGCCCCTGGCGAGACGCATGTCGACGGCACGTTCGGCGCGGGCGGCTACAGCCGCGCCATGGCCGCGCGGGGCGCTCGCGTGTTCGCGATCGACCAGGACCCCGATGCGATCGCCGAGGGACAGGCGCTGGTGACGGCCAGCGGCGGCGCCATCACGCTGCTGCACGGCAATTTCGCCGACATGGTCGTGCTGCTGGGGGCGGCCGGCGTCGCCTCGGTGGATGGCGTCGTGCTGGACATCGGCGTGTCCTCCATGCATCTCGACCGCGCGCCCCGCGGTTTCGCGATGCGCTACCCCGAGGCGCCGCTGGACATGCGGATGAGCCAGGCCGGCGAAAGCGCGGCGGACTGGCTCAACCGCGCCGATGAGGCGGAGATCGCCGACACGCTCTATGCCTATGGCGAGGAGCGCCAGTCGCGCCGCGTGGCCCGCGCCATCGTGGCGGCGCGCCCGCTCGCCACCACCGGCGATCTGTCCGCCGCGGTGCACCGCGCCATCGGCCGCCGCCCCGGCGACAAGACCGATCCCGCGACGCGCACCTTCCAGGCCGTGCGCATCCGGGTGAATGGCGAACTCGATGCGCTGGAGCGCGGGCTGGACGCGGCCGAGACGCTGCTGCGCCCGGGCGGGCGGCTCGCGGTCGTGACATTCCACAGTCTGGAGGACCGCATCGTCAAGACCTTCCTGCGGGCCCGCAGCGGACAGGAGTCCGCCGGCTCGCGCCACCGCCCGGAGGCGCGCGCCAGCCGCCGCCCGACCTTTCACAAGCCGGCCCGCGCCGTCCGCCCCGGCGACGCGGAGATCGCCCGCAATCCGCGCGCCCGCTCCGCCACGCTGCGCAGCGCCGTGCGCACCGATGCCCCCGCCTGGACCGCCGCCCGAGGAGACGAGTCATGATCGCCATCAAGCGCCTGCAGAGCATCATGTGGATCCTGGTGATCGCACTGGGCGCGCTGGCCGCCTATCTCATCAGCCTGCGCGTCGCGACGGAGCGCAACGCGGTGCATGAGACGATCGACCAGATCCGCCACACGCGCAGCGAGATCCGCTATCTCGAGGCGGAATATGGCGCGCGGGCGAACATGCTCCAGCTTGCCAACTGGAACAGCAGCGACCTGCAGTTGCGCGTGCCGGCGCCCTCGCAATATCTGCCCAGCGAGCGCGCGCTTGCCCAGCTCGACCGGATCGAGCCGGCGGCCCCCGCCGCCGCGCCGGCGCCGCCGGTGATGACCGCCATGGCGGATGCCGCGCCGTCCCCGCCGGCCGATGCGCAGGTCCGCGCATCGGACTTCGCGCTGATCCGCAGCGCTTCGGCCGCCGAGCCGCCGGTTCCCGCGCGCCGCGCCGGGCGCCTGCTCGTCGACACGCCCCCGGCCGCGCCGCCCCGCGCCGCCGCGCAGGATCCCGAGGCGCGCCGCGCCGCGCGGCTGGCGATGCTGGACGCGCGCCTGCTCGGCGGCAGCGCGGATGGTGCGGCGCCCCGGGCGGCGCCCCGGACGACCCTTCGTGAAGCAGGCGCGTCGCGCCGGAGCGGCAAGGGGAACTGATGGCCACGATCATCGCGCGGCCCGAGCCGAGCCGGAGCAGCAAGGAGCAGGTCCATCTCGTCGCGCTGGCGCACGGGCGGATCATGCTCGTGCTGCTGCTGTTCGTCGCGGTGGTGCTGGCTATGGCCGGGCGCATGGTGTGGATCGGCGTGGCCGCCGGCGCGCGCGTCGAGCGGTCCGCCAGCACCGTGCCCGTGCCGCACCGGGCCGACATCGTGGATCGCAACGGCGTGCCGCTCGCGCGGGATATTCCCGGCTATGCCATCTCCGTCCGCAAGGACCGGCTGATCGGCGACAGGCATGCGCTGGCGCGCGCGCTGAGCCGCATCTTCCCGGACGAGACCGAGCAGCATTTCTACCAGATCCTCGCCACCGGCAAGAGCAACTGGGCCTATCTGCGCACCCGCGCCCTCCCGCGCGAGGTCGCGGCGGTGAACGCGCTGGGCGAGCCGGGCATCGAGTTCCCGCGCGAGCCCGAGCGGCTCTATCCGCAGCGCGCGCTGGCGGCGCATCTGATCGGCTTCACCGATCGCGACGGCAATGGCGTGCTGGGCGCCGAGCGCGCCTTCAACGACCGGCTGCTCGCCGACCAGACGCGCGGCACGCCGCTCCAGCTCGCGCTCGACGTGCGGGTGCAGGCGGCGCTGGAGGACGAGCTGGCGCGCGGCGTCGCGGCGCAGGGCGCCAAGGGCGCGGCGGCGGTGGTGCTGGACGCGACCAATGGCGAGGTGATCGCCATGGCCTCGCTGCCCACCTTCAATCCCAATCATCTCGAGCCGCTGCAGCTTCCCGATCCGCTGCCGCCCGAACTGCTGGGCAAGGACGGCAAGCTCGATCCCAACAGGATTCCCTGCGACATGTCGCCGCGCTGCGACCGCGTGGTGCAGGCGCTGTACGAGCTGGGCTCGACCTTCAAGCCGCTCTCGATCGGCGCGGCCATGGATGCCGGCGTGGTGACCGATCTCGCCAGGACATGGGACGCGACCAAGCCGCTGGTGATCGACGGCCGCACCATCCATGACGATCATGCGCTCGGCCGGTGGATCAACGTGCCCGAGACGCTCGTCCATTCGAGCAACATCGCCACGGCGCGCATTGCCGACGCCATGGGGCCGCAGCCGCTCCAGAAGCTGTTCCGCGAGCTGGAGTTCAACCAGCGGATGAGCTTCGAGCTGCGCGAGCGGGCCTATCCGCTCTGGCCGCGCGAATGGAGCCGCATCGCCAACATGACCGTGGCCTATGGCCATGGCATCGCGGTCACGCCGCTGCATCTGGCGGCCGCCTATGCGGCGCTGGTGAATGGCGGCGTGTGGCATCCCACCACGATCCTCAAGCGCCATCCGGGGGAGCAGATCGCGTCCCGGCGCGTTTTCAGCGAACAGACCAGCGCGCGCATGCGACAGCTCTTGCGCATGATCGTCCTTTCGGGCACCGGCCGCAGCGCCGACGCGCCCGGCTATCGCGTCGGCGGCAAGACCGGCAGCGCGGAGAAGCCGAGCAATGGCGGCTATGCCCGGCGCTCGATCGTCGCGACGTTCGCGGCCGCCTTTCCGATGGACAGTCCGCGCTATGTGGTGCTTGTGATGATGGATGAACCGCAAGGCTTTGCCCGCACCGCCGCCTATACCTCGGCCCCGGTGGTGAGCGCGTTCGTCTCCCGCGCGGCGCCGTTGCTCGGTGTCTTTCCTGAGCCGAACCGCGACATCGACACCTCCGCGCTGATGCCGCTGCTCCACGAAGGAGGCTAAGAAGAGACGATGCGCCTCGCCGATCTCGTTCCCGATCTTCCCGCCGCCGCCGGTGACACGCCCGTCACCGGCTTCGCCATCGACCACCGCAAGGTCGCGCCCGGCAATGTCTTCGGCGCCTTCCGGGGCGCGCGCGTCAACGGCGAGGATTTCATCCCGGCCGCCATCGCGGCGGGCGCCGTCGCGGTCGTCGCGGCGCCGGGCGCGCGGGTCGAAGGCGCGGTATCCATCACGGATGCGGAGCCGCGCCGCCTGTTCGCCCGGCTCGCCGCCCGCTATTTCGCGCCTTTCCCGCAGACGGTGGTCGCCGTCACCGGCACCAACGGCAAGACCTCGACCGTGGAGCTGACCCGCCAGCTCTGGCGGATGCTCGGCCACAAGTCGGCGTCCATCGGCACGCTCGGCGTCACCACGTCGGTCGATCAGGTGTCCACCGGCCTCACCACGCCGGACATCGTGACCTTCCTCTCCAACATGGCGGGCCTCGCCCGGGAAGGGATCACCCATGTCGCCTATGAGGCCTCCAGCCACGGCCTCGCCCAGTATCGCAGCGAGGGGCTGCCGGTGGCGGCGGGCGCCTTCACCAATCTCAGCCGCGACCATCTCGATTATCACGGCACGATGGACCTCTATTTCGCCGCGAAGATGCGCCTGTTCGACGAGGTGGTGGCGGATCGCGGCGCGGCCGTGGTCTGGGCCGACGACGAGAAACGCAGCGGCGCGGTGATCGAGCACGCGCTGCTGCGCGGCCTCAGGCTCATCACCGTCGGCACGAAGGGCGAGACGCTGAAGCTGGTCGAGCGCACGCCGACCCTGCTCGGCCAGACGCTGATCGTCGAGGCCGAAGGCGCGCGCCACAAGGTGCAGCTTCCGCTGATCGGCGCCTATCAGGCCGCCAATGCGCTGACCGCCGCAGGGCTCGTCATCGCGACCGGCGCGCCGCTCAAGGAGGTGCTGGGCCTGCTCGCGCGCGTCCAGCCCGTGCGCGGCCGGCTGGAGCGGGCGGTCATCACCCGCTTGGGGGCGCCAGTCTATGTCGATTATGCGCACACGCCCGACGGGCTGCGCGCCGCCATCGAGGCGCTGCGGCCGCACACGGCCGGGCGGCTCATCACCCTGTTCGGCGCGGGCGGCGATCGCGACGCCGGCAAGCGGCCGCTCATGGGCCAGGTGGCGAGCGAACTCAGCGATCTGGTGATCGTGACCGACGACAATCCGCGCGGCGAGGAGCCGCAGGTGATCCGCTCCGCGATCATGGCCGGCGCGCCCGGCGCGCGCGAGATCGGCGGGCGCCGCGCCGCCATCGCCGCCGCCATTGCCGAGGCGGGGCCGGAGGACATCGTCCTCCTCGCGGGCAAGGGGCATGAGCAGGGCCAGATCATCGGCGACCGCGTCCTGCCCTTCGACGATGTGACCGTGGCGCGGGAGTGCGCTGCTTGAACCCGCTGTGGACCTCGCAGGCGATCGCGCTGGCGACGGGCGGACTCGCGTCCGCGCCCTTCGAGGTGAGCGGTGTCGCGTTCGACAGCCGCGAAGTGGCGCCGGGCGACCTGTTCGTCGCCATGAAGGGCGAGCATGCCGACGGGCACGACTTCGTCCCCCGGGCGCTGGAGGCCGGGGCGGCCGGACTGCTGGTCGACCGGCCAACGCGCGGGCCGACCGTGCAGGTGACCGATACCGGCGCGGCGCTGGAGGATCTCGGCCGGGCCGCCCGCGCGCGGACGGACGCGAAGATCATCGGCGTCACCGGCTCGGCCGGCAAGACCGGCACCAAGGAAGCGCTGTTCCAGGCCTTCGACCGGATGAGCTTCGGCGGCGCGCACCGCTCGCTCAAGAGCTACAACAATCATGTCGGCGTGCCGCTCAGCCTCGCGCGCATGCCGGCCGAAACGCGCTACGGCGTGTTCGAGATGGGCATGAACCACGAGGGCGAACTGCGCGCGCTCACCCGGCTGGTGCGCCCGCATGTCGCCATCGTGACGACCATCGCGCCGGCGCATATCGAATATTTCGGCACCGAGGAGAAGATCGCGGACGCCAAGGCCGAGATTTTCGAGGGGCTGACCGGCGAGGCGGTGGCGATCCTGCCTTATGATTCGCCTCATGTCGCGCGGCTCTACAATGTCGCGACCCGCCATGCGCGGCAGGTCGTGAGCTTCGGCTTCGGCGCCGGCGCCGATGTGCGCGTGATCGACGACATGCCGGCGGCCGGCGGCGGCAGCCTGGTCACCGCGCAACTGCGCGAGGCGCGCCTCAGCTTCACCGTCGCCATGCCGGGGCGGCACTGGATCAGCAATGCGCTCGCCGTGCTGGCGGCGGTCGAGGCCGTGGGCGGCGATCTCGCTCAGGCGGGCCTCGCGCTTGCCGAGATGCGCGGGCTGCCCGGCCGCGGCGCGCGCCGCGGCGTGCGCACGGCCGATGGCGGCGAGGCGCTCATCATCGACGAAGCCTATAATGCCAACCCGGCCTCCATGGCGGTCACGCTCCGGCAGCTCGGCGAGGAGAAGGCGGCGCGCCGCGTCGCCGTGCTCGGCGCGATGAAGGAACTGGGCGGCCAGTCCGCCGCGCTGCATGCCGGACTGGCCGACCGGGTCCGCGAGGCCGGGCTGGGCCTGGCGATCCTCGTCGGCGAGGAGATGGCGCCGCTGGCCGAGGCGCTGGCCGGCGAGGTGCCGGTCGAGCGGGTCGCCACCGCCGATCAGGCGCTTGCCCTGCTGGCCGACCGGCTGGCGGGCGGCGATGTCGTCCTGGTCAAGGGATCGAACAGCGTGGGGCTGTCCAAACTGGTCGAGAAGCTCTCGACGCTCGAGGAGGCCTGATGCTCTACTGGCTTGCCGAACACCTGCATTTCTTCGGCCTGTTGAACCTGTTCCGCTACCTGACGTTCCGGGCCGGCGCGGCGATCGTCACGGCGCTCGCGGTCGGCCTCATCATCGGCCCTCGCTTCATCGGCTGGCTGCGCGTGCGGCAGGGCAAGGGGCAGCCGATCCGCACGGACGGGCCGCAGACCCATCTCGCCAAGCGCGGCACGCCCACCATGGGCGGGCTGATGATCCTGACCGCGCTGGCCGTGGCCGTGCTGCTGTGGATGAACGTGGCGTCCATCTACCTGTGGGCCTGCCTCATCGTGACGCTGGGCTTCGGCGCGATCGGCTTCATGGACGATTACGACAAGGTCACCAAGGCGAGCCACAAGGGCCTCTCCGCGCGCATGCGCCTGATCGCCGAGTTCGCCATCGCCGGCTTCGCCACATGGCTGATCGTCAGCCACAACGGCACGCTGCTCTACCTGCCTTTCTGGAGCGGCGGGGCGCTGGACCTGAGCTATGCCTATTATCTCTTCGGCGCCTTCGTCATCGTCGCCTTCGGCAACGCGGTGAACCTGACGGACGGGCTGGACGGCCTTGCCTCCATGCCGGTCATCATCGCCTGCATGGCCTTCATGCTCATCGCCTATCTGGTCGGCCGCGCGGACTATGCCCATTATCTCGGCATCCCGCACGTGCCCGGCGCGGGCGATCTGGTGATCCTGTGCGGCGCCATGGTCGGCGCCTGCCTGGCCTTCCTCTGGTTCAACGCGCCGCCCGCCGCCGTGTTCATGGGCGACACCGGCAGCCTGGCGCTGGGCGGCACGATCGGCGTCATCGCCGTCGCGACCCATCACGAGATCGTGCTGGCGGTGATCGGCGGGCTCTTCGTGGTCGAGGCGCTTTCGGTCGTCATCCAGGTCTTCTTCTACAAGCGCACCGGCAAGCGGGTGTTCCGCATGGCGCCCATCCATCATCATTTCGAGCAGCTCGGCTGGGCCGAATCGACCGTCGTCATCCGCTTCTGGATCGTCTCCTTCGTGCTCGCGCTCGCGGGCCTCGCCACGCTGAAGCTGCGATGATCGTCTCGCCCGCCTTTGCCGGAAAGCGCTATGCCGTGCTCGGCCTCGCCCGCTCGGGGCTCGCCACGGTGGATGCGCTGGCGGCCAGCGGCGCCTGGGTGATCGCCTGGGACCAGCGCGAGGACGCGCGCGCGCAGGTGACGGGCAAGGCGGTGCTGGGCGATCCGATGGAGATGGACCTCGCCGGGCTCGACGCCATCATCGTCTCCCCCGGCGTGCCGCTCAATCGCCACCCGATCGCCGCCCGCGCCCGCGAGGCCGGCGTGCCGATCATCGGCGATATCGAGCTGTTCGCGCTCGCGCGCCCCAGCCTGCCGCCGCACCGCGTGGTCGGCATCACCGGCACCAACGGCAAGTCGACCACCACCGCGCTCATCCACCATATCGTGCGCAATGCGGGGCTCCCCACGCGCATGGGCGGCAATATCGGCCTGCCGATCCTCGCGCAGGATCCGCTGAAGGCGGGCGGCGTCTATGTGCTGGAGCTGTCGAGCTACCAGATCGATCTCACCTTCAGCCTCGATTGCGATGTCGCCGTGCTGCTCAACATCACGCCCGACCATCTCGACCGCTATGACGGGTTCGAGGGCTATGTCGCTTCCAAGGCCCGGCTGTTCGCCATGCAGGGGCCGGGGCATGTCGCGGTGATCGCGGTGGATGACGAAGCCTCGCGCGGCGTGGCGGCGGGCCTGCCGGGCGCGCAGCGCGTCTCGGCCGGATCGATCGACGCGCAGGCGCAGAGCCGCTGGCCGGCCCTGCAGGGGCCGCACAATGCGCAGAATGTCGCGGTCGCCGTCGCCGTGGCCCATGCGCTCGGCATTTCGGACGCCAACATCGCCGCTGCGCTGGAGACCTATGCCAGCCTGCCGCACCGCATGCAGCGCGTCGCGGAGATCGACGGCGTGCTCTATGTCAACGACAGCAAGGCGACCAACGCCGCCTCGACCGCGCCGGCGCTCGCGGCATGGCCGGCCGTCGCGGGCCGTCCGCGCATCCACTGGATACTCGGCGGCCTCGCCAAGAGCGACGATCTCGACGAGTGCGCCGCCGGCTTCCCCAATGTCGCGCGCGCCTATACGATCGGCGAGGCCGGCCCGCTGTTCGCGCGCATCCTCACCGAAGCGCAGGTGCCCGTGCAGGAATGCGAGTTGCTGGTGACGGCCGTTGCCGAGGCGGCGGCGCATGCGCGGCCCGGCGATGTCGTGCTGCTCTCGCCGGCCTGTGCCTCGTTCGACCAGTTCCGGGATTTCGAAGCGCGCGGCGATGCCTTCGCGGCCGCCGTGGCGGCGCTGGTCGACAAGGGTCGGACGGGAGATGCGGCGTGAACGGTGAGAGCGAGGGCGACATCACTCTGGTCGACAGCGGCGCGCCGCGCTCGGCGATGCTGGGGCCGCTCGACCTGGCGCTCGCGCCGCTGCGGCCCCGGCCGCGCCGGCCGCTGCCGCGTGAGAAGTCCGCGCTCGCCATCTGGTTCTGGGAGATCGACCGGGTGCTGCTCGGCCTCATCGTCGTGCTGCTCGCCATCGGGCTGGTCGCGGTGGCCGCCGCCTCGCCGGTCGGCGCGCTCAAGCTCGCCAAGGACAGCGGGCAGGAGACCGCGCCGCTCTATTATTTCTATCGCCAGATCATCTGGATCATCGTCGGCCTGCCGGTGATGTTCGTGGCGAGCATGCTCCCGCGCACGCAGATCCGCCGCATCTCGGTGGTGGCGACCATCGCCTTCATGCTGCTCCTCGCGCTGGTCCCCTATCTGGGCGACGACGCCAAGGGCGCGACCCGCTGGATCGGCTATGGCTTCTTCCGTTTCCAGCCGTCCGAGTTCCTCAAGCCCGTCTTCGCCATCACCGTCGCCTGGCTGCTCTCGCTGCGCGCGCGCGATCCCTCGCTGCCGGTCATTCCGCTGACCGCGATGCTGACCGCCATCGTCGCGCTGCTGCTGATGCGCCAGCCGGACTTCGGCCAGACCGTGGTCTTCTGCGCCTGCTGGGCGGCGCTGCTGCTGATCGGCGGCGCCTCGATGCGCCTCATGGGCGCGGTGGTCGCGGCCGGTGTCGGCCTGTTCGTGGCGGTTTACATGTTCTATGCGAACGGCCGCGAGCGCATCAACAGCTTCCTCTTCCCGGTCAAGGACCCGCTGGCCGGTCCCGACCAGGTGGAGCTGGCGCACCGCACCATCACCCATGGCGGCCTCACCGGCGTGGGCCCGGGCGGCGGCACCGCCAAGTTCAACCTGCCCGAGGCGCATACCGACTATATCTTCTCGGTG